>Ga0118677_10002214_pt1 | contig 39526 bp, 32 predicted proteins | sample AliMusrvi5mmetaG_FD_86154 | JGI IMG/M metagenome (GOLD analysis project Ga0118677, IMG submission 86154) | reverse complement strand
CCGCCGTCAGCAGCCAGGCGGCGCGCTACGGTCTCAAGTGCATCATCTGCCAGGAGACCTTCGACAGCCGCCACATCGGTCAGCCGGAGATCGTCGAGAAGAGCCGCATCTGCGAGGCGTTCGGCGCCGAGGTCATCCAGATGACCGTGGGCCCGGAGCTGTTCTTCCACATGGTGGAACTGCTCGATGTCACCGGCTACTTCGCCGCCTCGCTCTACAGCTCGTTCGGCGTGAGCGGCATCGAGACGCTCGGCCTCGAGATCGCCGAGGAGATGACCGCCCTCACCGGAGCACCGCCGACGCACTGCGTGATCACCCACGCCGGTGGCGGCAACACCACGGGCACCGCCCGCGGCCTCAAGCGGGCCGGCGCCACCGATACTCAGGTCATCAGCGCGTCGGTCGACCTGAGCGGCCTGCACATGGCCAGCGACGACGACTTCAACCGCAAGAGCTTCACCACCGGCCACACCGGCTTCGGCGTGCCGTTCGCCACCTGGCCGGATCGCGCCGACGTGCCGCGTAACGCGGCGCGCTCCCTGCGCTACATCGACCGCTACCTCACGGTCACGCAGGGCGAGGTGTTCTACATCACCGAGGCGATGAGCAAGATCGAGGGCCTCGAGCGCGGCCCGGCGGGCAACACCGCCATGACCGTGGCCGTCAGCCTGGCCCGCGACCTGCCGCGCGACGACACGGTCGTCGTGCAGGAGACCGAATACACCGGCGCCGGCAAGCACCACTGGGCGCAGCTCAACTTCGCCAAGGAGATGGGCGTCGAGGTGCGCAGCGGCGACCCGACGGAGAACGCTCCGGGCAAGGTCATCGTCATCCCGGAGCGCCCCGAGCAGATCCAGGCCAAGGACTTCGACGTCGCGCGCATGCGCAAGAGCTACGTGCGCAACGCGCTCAAGCAGGCGCCCGAGGGCTACGTGCCGACGGGCGACGACATCGCTTTCCTGGCGGCCGACACCAACTCCACGGCCGCCGCCGTCGAGACCATCATCGCCGAGCTCAAGGAGGCGTGAGATGGCCCGCGAGGACACGTACCTGCAAGTCCGCGGGCATCTCGCGAGCATGACGGACGAGCAGCTCGAGGCGCGCTTCTGGGAGCTCGCCCAGCAGGTCGTCGATCCGCTGGTCGAGCTGGCGCGCACGCACACCTCGCCGAGCATCGAGCGCTCGGTGCTGATGCGCCTCGACCCCGACGAGAAGATCGACATCGCGGCGCTGCTCGAGGACCTCGAGCTGTACCGGCCGCGCCGGCACGGGTGGCACTGGCGCGAGCCCGTGCCCGACCAGAAGCTCTTCAAGTTCCGCTACAAGGAGACGTCGAAGGGCCTCACCAACAGCATCCCGCTGCCGGCGGCGCACTACTTCGGCGACATCGACCCGCAACCGGACTGCGTGGTGACCACCGAGATCGCTTCCGGGCGCTTCGAGGACGACATCCGCCGCATGCGCATGGCGGCCTGGCACGGCGCCGACCACATGATGGTCATCCGCACCGCCGGGCAGAGCCACATGGACGGGCTCCTCGAGGGCACGCCGGAGGGCGTCGGCGGCATCGCCGTCACGCGCAAGCAGGTGCGCGCCACGCGCAAGGCGCTCGACCTCATCGAGGACGAGGTAGGCCGGCCCATCAACTTCCACTCCTACGTGAGCGGAGTCGCCGGCCCGGAGATGGCCGTGATGTTCGCCGAGGAAGGCGTCAACGGGGCCCACCAGGACCCGCAGTACAACGTCCTCTACCGCAACATCAACATGCACCGCAGCTTCGTCGACGCGGCGGTGGCCAAGCATGTGATGGCCGCCGTGCGCATGGCGCAGATCGACGGCGCCCACAACGCCAACGCCACCGCCGTCGAGGCCTGGAACGTGATGCCCGAGCTGCTCGTGCAGCACGCCATCAACTGCGCCTTCTCCGTGAGCGTGGGGATGCCCAAGGAGGATATCTGCCTGAGCACGGTGCCGCCGGACGCGGCGCCGGCGCCCTGCATGCGCATGGACCTGCCCTACGCGGTCGCCCTGCGCGACCTCTTCGGTGAGTACAAGATGCGCGCCCAGGAGAACACGCGCTACATGGAGAGCGACGGGCGCGACGCCACCGTGAGCCACGTCATGAACCTCGTGATCAGCCGCCTCACGAGCGCCGATATCCAGAGCACGATCACGCCCGACGAGGGCCGCAACGTGCCCTGGCATTACAACAACGTCGCCGCCGTCAACACCGCCAAGCAGAGCCTCGTGGGCATGGACGGCCTGCGCGAGATGGTCAAGCTCGACCGTGAGGCGCCGGAGCTCAACCAGAAGACGCGCGAGATCAAGGAGCGCGCCGTCCTCTTCCTCGAGGCGATGCTCGAGGACGGCGGCTACTTCGCCGCCGTCGAGCAGGCGTACTTCGTCGACTCCGGCATCTACCCCGAGACCAACGACGACGGCATCGCCCGCAAGGCCGACGGCGGCGTGGCGGTCGGCACGATCGTGCCGCGCGCCGCCGACTACATGGCGCCGGTGTGCCACCACTTCGGCGAGAACCACCTGCCGGAGTCGGCCGCCGGCCCCGCGGCTGGCTCGGCAGGCGCAGCCGCCCACGCCGGCAAGCCCTGTGACCTCATCGGCGGCTGCACGCTCTGCGACGCCGACAAGGTGCCGTTCATCGACGAGCTCGACCCCGAGGACAACGTCAACACGCGACTCGCGCAGTCGGCCGAGCTGCGTGCCAAGGGGCTCGTGAAGCCCGAGGTGGAGTGGGCCGCCGACGGCTGGGTCGTGGTCACGATGTTCCTGCCGGCGGCGCCGCGCGTCGCGGAGTTCGCGGCGCTCGAGTTCGGCAAGGCCATGAACCTGCAGGACTGCGAGGTCATCAACAAGCAGGTCATGCACCCTGCGGAGGGCTCGCTGATCGAGCTCAAGGGCCGGCTGGACGTGGTCGTCGACCCGGCCGATCTCGTGATCCCACCCGAGCCCGAGGTGATGAGCGACGCGGAGATCAAGGCCTTCGTGGCCGAGAAGGGCATAAAGTGCGTCGCCGCCACGGTGGGCGAGGACGAGCACTCCGTGGGCATGCGCGAGATCATCGACATCAAGCACGGGGGCCTCGAGAAGTGGGGCTTCGCCTGCGAGCACCTCGGCACGTCGGTACCTGTGGACAAGGTGCTGGATGCGGCCATCGAATACGCCGCGCAGGTCGTCCTCATATCCACCATCATCACGCACGGCGACATGCACCGGAACGCGATGGAGAAGCTCGCCGACCTGGCCGTGGAGAAGGGCGTGCGCGACAAGGTGCTGCTCATCAGCGGCGGCACGCAGGTCACCGACGAGCTCGCGCGCAGCTGGGGCATGGACGCCGGCTTCGGGCGTGGCACCAAGGGCATCAACGTCGCCTCGTTCATCGTCAAGGCGATGCGCGAGCGCGGGATGTGACGTGAGCGGCCCGCGCCGCGTCGACGCGCTCGTCGCCGAGATCGGCTCGACCACGACGGTCGTCTCGGCGTTCGACGGGCTGAGCGACTACCCGGCGGCGACGCCCCGCCTCGTAGGGCAGGGCGTCGCCGCCACCAGCGTCGCCGACGGCGACGTGACCATCGGCGTCAGCGCCGCCCGGGCGGAGCTGGAGGCGGCCACCGGGCCGCTGGCGCCGCTCAAGACGCTGGCGACGAGCTCCGCCGCCGGCGGCCTGCGCATGACCGTCCACGGCCTCACGCAGCGCATGACGGCCATGGCGGCGCGCGAGGCCGCGCTCGGGGCCGGCGGCGTCGTGGAGTATGTCACAGCCGGCCGCCTGCGCGACCACGACCTGCTCGCGATCGAGGCGGCGAGGCCCAACCTCATCCTGCTCGCCGGCGGGGTCGAGGGCGGCGACTGCGACACGGTCCTCTTCAACGCGGGGCGCCTCGCGGAACTGCCGATACGCCCGATCGTGGTGTACGGCGGCAACTCGGTAGTCTGCTCCGACGCGCAGGAACTGCTCGAGGCGGCCGGGTTCAAGGTCAGGCTGACGAACAACGTCTACCCCAGCATCGACGAGCTCGACATCGTGCCGGCGCGCGCCGTCATCCACGACGCCTTCGAGGAGCACATCACGCACGCGCCGGGGATGGAGCGCATCGGCGAGGTCGTCAACGGCAAGATCCTGCCCACTCCCGGGGCCGTGCTGATCGCCGCCGAGCGGCTCGCCGCGGAGGTCGGTGACCTCGTGGTCGTCGACGTCGGCGGCGCCACCACCGACGTGCACTCCGTCACCGACGGCAGCCCAGAGGTCGCGGCGCTGATGCTGGAGCCGCAGCCGCACAGCAAGCGCACGGTCGAGGGCGACCTCGGCACCTACGTGAGCGCGCAGCACGTGGTCGAGATGCTCGCCCGGCAGGAGCGCCCGCGGCACCTGCCGCCGCCGCTGCCGCGGACGCGCGAGGAGATCGAGGCGGCTCTGACGCTCACGCACTACGCCGCCGTGGCCGGCGTCCAGCGCCACGCCGGCCAGCTCGCCCACCTCTACACGCCCACCGGCCGCCAGACGGTGGCCCGCGGCCGCGACCTCAGCGCCTGCCGGCTGCTCATCGGCACCGGCGGCGCGCTCACGCGGCTGCCGGGCGGCGAAGCGATCCTCGCCGACACGCGCGGCAAGGGCGGCGGTGAGCGGCTGCTGCCGCCGGCGGACGCGCGCTGCGCGCTCGACGCCGACTACATCTTCGCCTGCTGCGGCGCGCTCCTGGCGCATTTCCCCGGCGACGCCGTCGTGGCCCTCATGCGGAGCAGCGCCGGGATCTGACGGCCGCGGCGCTGTCACGCCGGGCCGCTGGACCGGCCCCCTCGCGCCCGGCTCACGCGCCGGCGCTCCGTTCGCGCGGCTTCAGGCTAGGCGCTGACCGTGATCGCTCCGGCCGGGCACACCTGCAGGCACCGTCCGCAGCGGATGCAGGCGTCCGGGTTCTGGGCGGCCGCGCGGCCGGCGCCGCTCCAGTCGAACACGCCCTGCGGGCAGATCTGCATGCAGCGGCCGCAGGCGACGCAGGCCGAGTCGTTGACGACGACCCGCGCGGAGCCGGACGACGAGGCGCTCTGGCTGCCGCCCGTGCTCTGGCCGTAGCCGGCGGAGCCTTGCCCGGAGCCGCCGGACTGGCCGCCGGAGCCGCCCGCCGTGGAGTTGCTCGCGCCGCCCGAGGCGCCGCCGGAGGACGTGCTGGTGTCGGAAGTCGCAGCGGCTGCGGTCATGACATCGCGCCCGATGAGGCCGGCGCCGGCCAGGAGCGCCAGGCCACCGACAGCGCCGGCGCCGGCGAGGAACCGCCGGCGCGACATCCGCTGCTCGTGCTCGTGGTGCCGCTCGGCGCGCAGGTCGGCGAGGCGCCGGAGCGACGCCGCCGCGGCGGCGTCTGCGGCGTGTGGCGTCGCGTAGGTGCCGATCTGGGCTGCGTCGGCCGCGGCAATGACGGGGGACGGTGGCGCTGCCGGGCTCGGCCGCTCTGCTGGAGTCGGCCGCACGGCGCCTGCCGCCGCTGTGCCGGCCCCGGCGCCGAACGTCCGGCGCGTCATAGTGGCGATCCACCGGGCGTGCAGGGCCAGGTGCAGCGCCGTGCCGGCGACCATCACGACGCCCGACCAGTCGTGGACCTTGTGCCACCAGAGAGCGGGCGTCAACAGGATGGACGGCGACGCGCCGATGCTCGTGTGGACCACGGCCGGGAAGAGGAACACGATGCCGGTCACGGCGCAGACCAGGAAGGCCGCGCCGGTGGCGAGGTCTACCCAGTAGTTGAGGGTCGATCGTTTCATGGGTGCGAGGGCTCCACTCGTCCGGGTTCGCCGAGGCGGGTCCATTGGAGGCTAGGACACTGGTCTGGGAGCATGCTGGGCGGAGGTCGAGCGGAGGCTGGGAAGCCGGCGAAGCTGCGCGAAGGCATGTGAAGTCATGTTAACCTCGGCCTCCGCGAGAACGCGCAGGCGCCGGTGTGCGCTGCGTGCGGCGGGCGCGTCGCGAGAGCGCGGCACCGGAGGTAGGTCAGGAGGACGGCAGGAAGACCTTGTCCACGAACGGCGAAGTGGCCAGCTGTACCGTCGCTACGTAGTCAGGCCGGAAGCCCAGGGCTTCGCCGGGGCGTGGCGGGTCGAGCATCCCTTCGATGTCGAGGACGAGGTGGTCGCTCGAAGCGCCGAGCACGTAGACGCGCGGGTCGGTGGGCGTGAGGCCTTCCACGCGACAGTCTTGTCGGCCCAGCGCGCAGATGGCGCGTCGTCGTACCCCGCGGTCCTCGAACATGGGCTTGTCGCCCCAGGCGGTCTCCGCGGTGCCCCCATATGGACGGCTGGGCTTCGTCCGCGCCTCCACGACCGGGACCTCGAGGTGAAACGCATCGGTGTGAAGACCCGCGATGGGCCAGCGCGTGAGCGTGTCGAGTCCGTGCAGGATGGTCTCGCCGATGCGCAGGGAGTCGATGCCGTCCGGCATCCGCCCGGCGGTCACGAGGGGGACGCTGCCGGAGTTGCCGCCGCTCACGAGAAGCGGGTGACCGACCCGGCGCTCCGTCTCGCGGGCCAGGGCGATCAGCTCGCCCATGTTGCGCTCGTCCGGCACGACGGCGCCGTAGCAGGTCAGGTTGGTGCCCAACCCGGCCAAGTCGAGGTTGCGCAGACGTTGCAGAGCAGCGGTGAAGGCCGGCACCTCCGTGGGCATGACCCCCTCGCGGAGGTCGCCGAGCTCCACCATGACGACCACTTTGTGGCGCACGCCGAGCTCGCCGGCGGCCTGGTCGAGCGCCTCGCACGTCTCGATCTCGCTCGCCAGCGAAAGGTCGAAGAGTCTGACGGTGTCGGCGGCGCGTGCCGGCGACGGCATGCGCAGCAGCCACACGGGTGCGGTGATCCCGCCGTCGCGCAGGCGCTGCGCTCCTTCGTGCCTGGACTCCGCGACCGCGATCGCGCCCCCGGCGAGCATCGCCCGCGCGACCTCGGGAGCGCCGACCAGGCACTTCGTGACACCGACGACGTCGATCCCCCGAAGCATCCGGGAGACGGCGCGGGTGTTCTCTTCGATCTTGCGTGGATCGACGAGCAGTCGCGCTCGTGCGAGCACGGGTCTACGCGTGCGTCGGTCAGGCATGTGACGAGGATATCAGGAGGCGGCCGCACCGGTCACTCGGGCATCGGCCGGCGGTGCTCGCCCGCCCTACGCTAGCGTGACGGTGGTCCCGCAGCCCTGCTCCGTCAGCACGGCGCGCAGCAGGGCGTGGTCGACGCGCCCGTCGATGATGTGGGCTCTGTCCACGCCGCCGGCCAGCGCCGTGCGCACGGCGGCCATCTTGGGGATCATGCCGCCGGTGATCGCTCCCGACTTGTCGAGGGCGTCCACGTCGGTGGTGTTGCACCTCTGGACGAGTCGTTCGCCGGTACCGTCCGGCCCGGGCTTCATGAGCCCGGGGACGTCGGTGAGCAGCACGAGTCTCGCGGCGCCGACGCCGGCGGCGATGGCCCCGGCGGCCGTGTCGGCATTGACGTTGAAGGCCTTCCCGGCCGAATCCGCGCCGATGCTCGCGACGACGGGGATGACGCTGCCGCGCAGCAGCTTGAGCACCTTGGGGTCGACGGCGCGCACGCCGCCGACAAGGCCGAGGTCCGCCGGCCTGCCGTGTTCGTCGACGTGCTCCATGGGCTCCGTCTGCAGGAGTCTGCCGTCTTCGCCGGTGATGCCGACGGCGATCCCGCCATGACGGTGGATGAGGCCGACGATGTCCTTGTTCATCAGGCCGGCCAGCACCATGCGCACGACCTCCATCGTCGGCTCGTCGGTGACGCGGTGCCCGCGCACGAACTTGGCCTCCATTCCGAGGCGGGACATCATCTCGGAGACCTGGGGGCCGCCGCCGTGCACGACGACCGGCTCGACGCCCACGTACCAGAGCATCACGACGTCGCGCGCGAACTCCGCCTGCAGGCGGCGCGACACCATGGCGGCGCCCCCGTACTTGACAACGATCGTCTTGCGCCAGAGGGATTGCACGTGGGGGAGGGCCTCGAGGAGCGTGGCGATGGAGTTCGTCTCTTCGGGCATCTCAGGTCCTCCGGCCGGCGTTGAGACGCACGTAGTCGTGGCTCAGGTCCGAGAAGTACACGGCGGCCGTCGCGTCGCCGCGGTGCAGGTCGAGCGCGATGTCCAGCTCGGCGTCCGCAAGGACCGCTTCCAGGCGTTCGGCCTGCGCCGGCACAAGCTCAACGGGGTCGCCGTCGCGGAGCAGGAGGACGTCGCCGTAGCTGACGTCGGGGGCGAAACGCCCGGCCGCGTCCTGCGGCAGCGTCATCCCAGCCGCGGAGATCACGCGGCCCCAGTTTGCGTCGCGCCCGTAGACCGCGGCCTTGACCAGCGGGGAATTGGCGACGGCGCGGCCCGCGCGCTCGGCCTCGCCGGCGTCGCGGGCACCCGCGACGCGCAGGCGGACCGTCACGGTCGCTCCCTCGCCGTCGGCCACGACCGCCAGGGCCAGGGCCAGGAGTCCTGCTTGCAGCGCCTGCGCGAGAAGCTCCGTCTCCACGTCGCCGACGCGAGCCCGCGAGGCGCCGTTGGCGAATCCCAGCACCATGTCGTTGGTCGACTCCTGGCCGTCCACGGTGATGCGGTTGAACGACTCGCGCACCCCCATCGCCATCATCTCGTGCCACAACCCTGCAGGCACGGCTGCGTCGGTGGTCACGAACGTCAGCGTCGTGGCCATCTTGGGAGAGATCATGCCGGCGCCCTTGGAGGCGAAGCCGATGTGGACGTCGCCGGTCTTCGTCGCGACGGTCAGGCCCAGCTGCTTGTCGGAGCGGTCCGTCGTGCGGATCGCCTCCGCGAACTTCTCGCCGCCGTCCTCGGCGAGCGTCCTCGCGCAGCGAGCGATGCCGGGCTCGATGACGTCCATCGGGAGCGGAGAGCCGATCACCCCGGTGGAGGACACGGCCACGTTCTCGATCGGGAGCGCGAGCTCGGCGGCGGCAAGCGCACGCATGCGTTCGGCGTCCGCGTACCCTGTCTTGCCGGTGGAAGCATTGGCGTTGCCCGAGTTGACGACGACCGCTTGCAGCGCCGTGCAGTCGCAGCTCTCGCGGGTGACCAGCACGGGGGCCGCGGCCGCGGCGTTGGTGGTGAAGAAGACGGCCGAGACCGACGGGACGTCTGATACCAGGATCCCCAGGTCTCTCCGCCGGCGCTTGATGCCGGCGTGGATGCCGGCGGCGCGGTAGCCGGCCGGGAGGCCGACGCTTCCCGGACCCGTCGCCGCATGTCCCGGCAGCGGCGCGAAGCGTGAGATCGTGAAGTCCATCAGGTGAGACCCTCCGTTTCCGCCAGGCCGAGCATGAGGTTCATGTTCTGCAGCGCCTGCCCGCAGGCGCCCTTCATCAAGTTGTCGATGACCGAGAACACGAGGATGCGTCCGGAGCGGGCGTCGAGCGTCGGGAAGATGCGACAGCGGTTCGTCCCGACGACGTCGCGGAGGCGCGGCGGCTCGTCGCACAGATCGACGAAGGGCTCGCCGGCGTAGGCCTGCTCGTAGCGGGCGCGCAGGTCCTCCGGCGACGGGGTCTCCGCCGCGCGCACGTAGATGGACTCAGTGATGCCTCGCTGCAGAGGGACGAGGTGCGGGACGAAGACCAGCGACGGCCCGCCGTCGCCCGCGCCGATGCCCGCCGCAATCTCGGGATAGTGGCGGTGGCCCGCGACTCCGTAGGCGAGCACCTCCGAGTCCACGGAGCAGAAATGGGTCTTCTCGGTAGCGGCCTTGCCGGCGCCGCTCACGCCGGACTTCGCGTCGACGACGACGTCCTCGAGGCCCAGCGGCAGGAGCGGCGTGAGGGCCAGCAGCGCCGCAGTCGGGTAGCAGCCCGGATTGGCCACGAGCTGGGCGCCGCGGACGGTCTCGCGATTGATCTCGGTGAGGCCGTAGACGCCTGGCAGCATCTCCGGGAAGGGGTGCTCGCCGTACCACCGCGCGTAGGCTTCGGCGGGCAGGCGGAAGTCGGGGGAGAGGTCCACGACGCGGACGCCCTCTTCGAGCAGGCGCTTGACGATCGGCGCGGCCGCTCCGTCCGGCAGGCACACGAAGGCCGCGTCGACGCCGCCGGCGTCGTCGTGGCGGCGGAAGACGAGGTCGGTAGCGCGCACCCGTGGAAGGAGTTCCCGCACCGGGCGACCGGCCGCGGTGTCGGAGGAGACCTGCGCGAGCTCCAGCGAAGGGTGACGTTCCACGAGTTCCGCGAGCAGAGCGCCCGTGAAGCCTGTCGCTCCCACGATCGCGGTGGAGTACCGCCGCTCCCCGGCGCCCCTGCTGCCGCTCACAGTGTCGGCGCCGCGTCAGAGGATCGCTGGTGCTGCTCTTCGAACGTACCCGGCTGTCCCGGCTGCAGGGTGGCTTTGCCGCGGAAGGCGACGCCGAGCGTCGTGCGTGGGGAAGTCTGTGTCATCGCTGGTCACCTTGTAAATCGGCCCGGGCGGCGGGCGTTCTGGGGGAAACGGGGGGCCGCCGCCCGGGCGCGTTGAGTATCAGGAGATGATCGCCGCCATGATCGCCTTCTGGGCGTGCATGCGGTTCTCGGCCTGGTCGAACACGACCGAGTTGGGCGAGTACAGCACCTCTTCGGTGATCTCCTCGCCCCAGTGCGCCGGCAGGCAGTGCATGACCTTGACCTGCGGCCCGGCGAGAGCAAGCAGCTCGCTGTTCACCTGGTAGTTCTTGAGCGCCGCCAGGCGGACGTCGTGATCGGCCTCCTGGCCCATGCTCGTGAAGGTGTCGGTGTAGATCACGTCGGCGCCCTTCACCGCCTCCTGGAGGTCGCTCGTGAGCTCGATCTTCGCGCCCGTCGCCTTGGCGTCTTCCTGCGCGCGGGCGATGATCGCCTCGTCCGGCAGGTAGCCGGCCGGCGAGCAGATGACGACGTGCATGCCGGTCTTGGCGCCGACTTCGGCGAGCGAGTGAGCCACGTTGTTGCCGTCGCCCGAGTAGACCAGCTTCGTGCCCTGGAGCTTGCCGCAGTGCTCGCGGATGGTGAGCGCGTCGGAGAGGCCCTGGCAGGGGTGGTGGGTGTCGGTGAGGCCGTTGATCACGGGGATCTGGCCGTACCTGGCGAGGTCCTCGACGTCTTGCTGGGCGAAGGTGCGGATCATGATGCAGTCGACGTAGCGGCTCATCACGTTGGCGGTGTCCTTGATGGTCTCGCCGACGCGCAACTGGATGTCGTTGGCGCTGAGGAACATCGGCTGAGCGCCGAGCTGCTCGATGCCGATCTCGAAGCTCACGCGCGTGCGCGTCGACGTCTTCATGAAGATCATCGCGACGGCGCGGCCGGCGAGCACGGGCCGCGGCTCGCGGCGCTTCTGCGCTGCCTTGAGCTCGGTCGCGAGGTCGAGCAGCCCTTCGATCTCGGCGGGGGAGAAATCGTGGATGGTGAGGAAGCTCCGGCCGGTCAGACCCAGGTCCTTCACGTCGTCCTCCTTCGATGCGTCATTGTCGGGGGCAAATGCGAGGGGCGGCCCGCCGCCGGCGGGCCGCCCCTGAGCGCAGTGCGTGGGATCAGATGAACTTGTTCTCGCGCAGCACGTCCTCGAGCGTCGGGGTGCCGATCTCCTGCAGGTCGTAGCCGACCTGCACGGCCGGCAGCTTGATGTCGATGATGCGGCGCAGGTCCATCGGCGTGCCGATGACGACCACGTCGGCGCCGGAGGCGTTGATGGTCGTCTCCAGGTCCTTGAGCTGCTGGTCGGAGTAGCCCATGGCCGGCAGGAGCACGCCGACGTTGGGGTACTTCTCGAAGGTCGCCTTGATCTCGCCGACGGCGAAGGGGCGCGGGTCGATGAACTCCGCCGCGCCGTACTGCCTTGCGGCCACGGTGCCGGCGCCGTACTTCATCTCGCCGTGCGTGAGCGTGGGGCCGTCCTCGACCACGAGCACGCGCTTGCCCTTGATCAGCTCGGGCTTGTCGACGCTGACCGGGCTGGCGCCCATGACGATCGTGACGTCCGGGTTCACCGAGCGCACGGCCTCGAGCTCGGCCTGGATGCCGGCGCGGTCGGCCGAGTCGATCTTGTTGAGCACGACGACGTCGGCGAGGCGGATGTTGACTTCGCCGGGGTAGTAGACGAGGCCGTCACCGGGGCGGAGCGGGTCGGCGACGGTGATGTAGAGGTCGGCGGCGTAGAAGGAGAAGTCGTTGTTGCCGCCGTCCCAGAGGATGACGTCGGCTTCCTTCTCGGCTTCGCGCACGATGGCCTCGTAGTCGACGCCGGAGTAGATCACGTTGCCGGCCACGACGTGCGGCTCGTACTCCTCCATCTCCTCGATGGTGCAGTTGTTCTTGGCGAGGTCCTCGACGGTCGCGAAGCGCATGCACTTCTGCGCCACGAGGTCGCCGTAGGGCATGGGGTGACGGATGGAGACGACCTTCTTGCCGGCCTCGCGCAGCATGGTCTGGATCTTGCGCGTGGTCTGGCTCTTGCCGGCGCCGGTGCGCACGGCGCAGACGGCGATCACGGGCTTGGTGCTCTTGACCATGACCTTGTCCGGGCCCATCAGCATGAAGTCGGCGCCGAGGGAGTTCACGAGGGCCGAGCGGTGCATGACGTACTCATAGGGCACGTCCGAGTAGGCGAAGACGACGACTTCGACGTGGTACTTCTTCACGAGCTCGGGCATCTCGGACTCGTCGTGGATCGGGATGCCGTCGGGGTAGTACTGGCCGGCGAGCTCGGCCGGGTACTTGCGGTCGTTGATGTACGGGATCTGCGTGGCGGTGAAGGCCACGACCTCGTACTCTCCCTTGTCGCGGAAGTAGGTGTTGAAGTTGTGGAAGTCGCGTCCCGCGGCCCCCATGATCAGGACTTTCGTTCTTGCGGCCATGCTCACTCCTGTGGTGTTGAGGTCCCTCCGCGCCACGATCAAGACGTCAGGCCGGCGAAGCGGACGGGTTTGGCTCCCGGCGCGGCGTGGCGCGCCGGGAGCCGGTACCAGCTTACTGCTTCGAGAAGTAGTCCTCGCATTTGCCTTCGCGGTACACGTCGGCCGTCGCGCAGTGAAGACCGCCACCGAACGCGTAGGCGTCGCGGAAGGGCACGGGGATGACCTCGAAGCCGAAGTTGGAGAGCTGCTCCTGCTGTGCGAGCTCGCTCGCCTCGACGCAGACGGTCTTGGGGTCGAGGACGAGGAAGTTCTGCGAGAGCCAGACGCTCGAGTAGCAGAGCGGCGGCGGCGTCTTGTGAGCCGGCTGAGCCGCCTCCACGATCTCCCAGTCGTTGTCCGTGAAGAGCTTCTTCTGCTCCGGGTTCAGCTTGCGGTTCGGGTTGTTGATGATGAGGCCGGGCCGCACGGGGACGAAGGTGGCGTCGATGTGGATCGGGTACGGGTCGCCGGGGAAGTTCACGGCGTGGACGCGGTGGTCCGGGTAGTGGCGCTGGAGCCAGTCCATCGCCTTGAGGTTGGTGGTGAAGCCGTGCTGCACGAAGAGGTCCTTGCCCATGCGGCAGACGTCGGCGGCGTCGAAGAGGGGCTCCTCCTCGGTGGTCACGTAGTACCGCTCCTGCATCCACTTCAGACGCTGCTCGATGCCGATCTTGTCGCTGAGGTAGTCGGGGCGATAGTCGGCGTCGGTGAGGCGCGGCTTCGGAGCTGCTTCCCAGCGGAAGCCCTTGTCCTCATTGAACCACTCGTTGAGGAGCGGGCGGTAGGCGAGGTACTCGAACCAGCGGCAGCGATACGACATCGTGGCTTCGACGATCTCGCGGCCGACGGTCAGCAGCACGTCGCGCGGCGGCATGCAGCCGAACATCGACTCGACCGACCAGTCGGGGGTCGCGACGGAACGGTTCCACTGTATGGCCGTGGGGCGGCTGACCTTGATGCCGCGCTTCTCGAGGATGGCGACGTAGTTGTCGAGCTGGGCGTTGGCTGCTTCCACGGTGGCCAGCGGGCGCGGACCGTACATGCCGCGCATCTCGCTGTCTTCGGGCACCTTGGCGTCCAGCGCCGGCTCCGACGCAGCGATACATGAGAAGTCGGCCCTGCCGACGACCACGTGCTTGAGCGGGTCCCACTCGTTCCACGAGTTGACGATGACGTTGTTGTTGTCTGCCACGATGGCTCCCTTCTTCTATTGGATCGGCGACCTCTGCCGCCGACCAAGTCACGTACTGTGCCGAAGACTGCGCGCATCCGGTCCTGAGTCGCTCCGGTCGTGCGAACTGCTTTCAGCCGCTTCAGGGGGCAGACGTCTCACGCCGATCGCCACCGGCCTGTCTCCTCCGGCAGGCTGGCTTCGCCCGCGTCGAAGAACCCGAAGGCGTGCGGCGTGATCGGGTGCGAGACGCGCGCCGCTCCCTGTATGCGGACTATGCATGGATTCACCCGGAACGCAAGGACCACGTGCGCCGCGGCCCTGGGCCGCCGGTCTCTCCGGCACGTGCGCAACCGCCGCGTGGCCGTGCTTTGCTTGCGCGAACAACGGTGCGCAGCATGGTACCGCCGCGCGGCGGGGTCGGTGTCGACGGCGTCAGCCGGATCGGCTGCGAGATCGGGACGACGGGCTCCGGCCGGCGAGAAGGGTCCGCCGCATCCGGCAGGGCACGCGTGCCGGGAGTCGCGGCCCGCGGCGGTCTGCATCACGGCAGGGCTGCAGGTATCCTCATGCGAGCCGGCTTCATCCACCCGACTCGGGAGCAGGAGATGTTCATCCTCGAAGAGCCATACGTGTCCGATCTTCTCGCGACCACGGTCGTCGAGCTGAGCCTGCCGGTCCTCGATACTCCTTTCGCCCGGCGCCGACTGCCGGTGCCGGGCGCGAAGCTGCTGCGCACTGCCGGCGACTTTGCCGCCGCGGCCTCCCGACCGGGCGCGCGGCTCTACTCGAACTCGGAGAATGCGATCGGCTGGATCGCCGAGAACCTCGCGGGCTCGGATCTGCCCGCCAAGATCGAGGTGTTCAAGGACAAGGTCGCCTTTCGTGACCTCGTCGCCGACCTGCATCCGGACTATGGCTACGTCGGCCTCGATCTGCGGGGGTTGCGCGGCTTCGACCCCTCGACCCTGCGCGCGCCGTTCGTCGTCAAGCCCGCGGTCGGCTTCTTCAGCCTCGGCGTGCACGTCGTGGCTTCGGCTGTGGCGTGGCCGGCCGCGCTTGCCGAGATCGAGCGGGAGATCCTGGCGCTCGAAGCTCTCTACCCGGCTCCCGTGCTCGGCCTCGACCGGTGGGTCGCGGAGGAGGTGATCCCCGGCGAGGAGTTCGCCGTGGACGCGTACTTCGACGGCGAGGGGGTTCCCGTCATCGTGGACGTCTACGCACACCTCTTCGCGTCGGCCGACGACGTCAGCGACCGCGTCTATTTCACGAACGTCGAGACGGTCGCGCGCTTCGGCCCGGCGGCGGTCGAGTTCCTGACCGAGGTGGGGAAGCGCGCCGGTCTGGCCGATTTCCCGGTCCACGCCGAGCTCCGGATGGACGCGGCCGGGCGCGTCGCGCCGATCGAGGTCAATCCGATGCGTTTCGGAGCCTGGTGCGTGACCGACCTCGCGCACTTTGCCTACGGGGTGAACCCGTATCGCTGCTATCTGCGGGGCGAGCGCCCGGATTGGTCGCGCATAGCTGCGGAGACGGCCGGCCGCACAACCGCACTGATCGTGTCCGACCTGCCGAACTCGGTCGAACTGAAGAACGTGGCATCCGTCGACTACCCGCGATTCGCCGCGAACTTCAGCCGGCTACTGGAGCTGCGCCCGACCGATTTCAAGCGGTATCCAGTCTTCGCGTTCGCCTTCGTCGAGGTCCCCTCCGACGACTTCTCCGAACTGCACGCGCTTCTGGGCGCCGACCTGCGAGAGTACTTGACGATGAGAGAGGGCGCCGGCGCGGGCGCGCCTTGCTGAAGGCCGTGATCTCAGCGCCCTGAGGAGAACTCGCGGCGGCTGGTCAAGAAGCGGGCCTCGCGCGCCGATGATAGTCAGGCTGGCCGGATGGGCTCGCTCCAGGGCCACTTCCGCTGCAGGCCGCCGGGGTCCGTGACACCGAAGCGATCAGGCGTCCTGGGCGCGCAGCCCTGGAATCTGGCGGCATCCCGAGCGCCTCTGGGAGCGCTCCCGACAGCCTGGGGAATCGCCTCGCGAGACGGCGACTCGCGCACGCCGAGGTCGTGGACAAATGGGTGTTGCGTTCCGGATGAGTTCGTGCATGGTGTATACATCTTAGTCGGCCCCTGGCCTATGGTCGCCCCTGTACCAGGGCTCGGCCTCGGAGTCGTCAGCGTTCTCATCGAACGCCTCGCAGGACCACGCGGGAAGGACATGTCGGCGCGACTGTGGAGGAGCCTATCGACTCGACGCCCAGCCATGCTCGAATCAGGAGCATTCTCGTTTCCTGGTGGGACCAAACATCGAAAGGAACGGACAGATGACTACAGCGCGCAAGAAGCGTTACTTTGTCGCAGTCCTTGCCATCGCCGTGCTTGCGGTGGCGGTGTTCGTGGCCGCTTGCGGCAGCAGTTCCGGCGGCTCGAGCTCGAGCGCATCGCCCAGTGGCACCCAGACGATCGTGACCGCCACCTATGGTGGCGCGCTCGGCCTGGCTGAAAAGGCCTCGTACTACGATCCCTGGGTCCAGGTCAAGGGTGGCAGCGTCAATCAGCTCGACAGCGAGGCTTCGCTGGCGGCGGTCAAGCTCCAGGTCGATAGCAAGAAGGTCCTGTGGGACATCGTCGAGCTCGGCGGCCCGGACATGAACGCGGCCGGCTCGGCCGGACTCCTCGAGCCGCTGGACTACACGCTCATCGACAAGACCGTGTGCGTGCCCGACGCAGCGCAGCAGTACGGCCTCGATTCCAACCACTACACCGAGGGCATCGGGTACCTCACCAAGAACTTCAAGACGCCCCCGACCTGGGCTGACTTCTGGAACACGAGCAAGTATCCCGGCCGTCGCTCGATGGAGAAGTACATCCAGGACGGCACTCTCGAGTACGCCCAGCTGGGCGCCGGTGTCCCCAAGGCCAGCCTGTATCCGCTGAACGTGGACGCTGCCCTCAAGAGTCTGGACAAGCTCGGCAACAACGTGGTCTTCGTCGATTCTCTCGCCCAGGCGTCGCAGCTCCTCACTTCCGGCGACGCCCTCATGATCCAGACGGCCGCCGGCCGTATGCTCGCGCTCCAGAACGCCGGCCTGGCCGTGGGGTACAACCCTGTGGGCCAGAACGGCGGCTCGTACTTCTGCATCCCCAAGGGCGCTCCGCATGCAGCTGAAGCCATGAAGTTCCTCGCGTTCATGGCCTCCTACGCAAAGGGTTCGACGACGATGGCCGACATGACCGGCTACGCTGGTCCGAACGCGGCAGGCAACGACGCGGCCAAGGGCGCGGGCGCTGCGCTGCTCTACACCAACCCGACCGTCGCTGCGCTCGGCTTCCCCGTCGACCTCAGCTGGTGGACCCCCGCCAATACCGCGATGGCCACCACCCAATTCAACGCGTGGCTCGTACAGCACTGAGGTGACGATGATCCCGGTCTCACATCCGGGCTCGTTCAGGGCGGTGATCACTGTCCGCAACGCAATTCTTGCGGCAGTGATCGCCGTCCTGGTCGCGGGTCTGTTCTGGCCCTTCGTGGCAACGGTGAAGCAGAGCCTGAGCCCACCCGCCTACGCGGAGGCTTTCGGCACCGCCGGTTATCGGGCGGTCATGTGGAACACCGTCCAGATCGCGCTCATCGCTACGGCGGTGACCGTGTTCCTGGGTTTTGTGATCGCCTACTTCATGTGGAACTCCGGTCCCAGGATGCGAGCCATCACGATCGTCCTCCTGGTGATCCCGTTCTTCACGAGCATTCTGGTGAAGATGTTCTCGTGGACGGTCCTGCTCCAGGACCACGGTCCCATCAACAGGATCCTCATGGGACTGGGCCTGATCAATCAGCCCGTCCATCTGCTCTTCACGCGCGGAGCCGTGATCGTCGGCATGGTGCACTACATGCTGCCGATCGCGGTGGTCCCCATCTACGTGTCCCTGATGCGCATCAACAAGGCTTTGATCAAGGTCGCCAGATCCATGGGTGCCTCGAAAGCGACGACGCTCGTCCAGGTGACGCTCCCGATGTGCAGGGCCGGCGTCATCACGTCCCTGGTGACCGTGTTCGTCGTCGCTCTCGGGTTCTACATCACGCCCGCCATGCTCGGCGGTCGCCACGACCAGATGATCGCCAACCTGATCGACGTGTTGGTCCGAAAGCTGGCTCGATTTGACCTGGCAGCCGCCTTCTCGGTCCTGGTGTTCGTGGGCGTGTTGTGCATCCTCCCGTTCGCGCTTCAGATGCTGCGCCCCCCGAATGAGTCGAAATGAGTGCCATGACTGATGCGAGCAGCGTGACCGACCTGCCACCCATCGTGCAACGGACTGGGTCGCTGCGCCCTCGGCCGAAATGGCTGCTGGCAGCGCCGCGTGTGCTCTGGGGAGCATGCATCGCCGTGATTCTCTTCTACGTCGCGTTGCCTACCTTGTTCGTGTTCCCTCTGGCGCTGACCGGAGGGGATGTCCTGACGTTCCCGCCACAGAGTCTGTCGCTGGTCCACATCCAGAACGTGATCGCCGACGTGATGTGGCGCAACGCGTTCGTGACCAGCATCCAGGTGGCGCTGATGGCGGCGCTGATCGCCGCCGTGATCGGCACCACGCTCGCCGCGGTGATACCTCGTCGCGGCTGGCTGAGGGTGAGCCTTGAGGCGACCGTCGCGCTGCCGCTCGTGATCCCGCCGGTCGTCCTGGCAGTCGCCTGGTTCGGGCCTTGGTCGTCCCTGAGCCTGCTCTACACACCGCTCGGCGTCGCCATCACGCACGCCTTCCTGGGCTTGCCGTTCGTGTACCTGAACGTGGCCGGTGCCATCAACAGCCTGGATCCGCAACTTCCGCTGGCCGCGCGGAGTCTCGGCGCACGTCCCGCAGTCGTCTTCACGCGCATCACGTTGCCACTGGTGGTGCCCGGGATAATCGCGGGAGTCGTGCTCACCCTGATCTTCTCGTTCGACGAGCTCATCCTCGCGTTGTTCCTGGGCGGCGGTGCGGTCGCCACCCTTCCGGTGAGCATCTGGGGCCAGATCCAGTACGCGACCTCGCCAGACATAGCAGCCGTGGCGATGATCGCCACCCTGCTCACGATCTCCGCAGTGGGGCTTGCGCTCGGCATTCAAGTCGCGATGCGCAGAAGAGGAAGGTGAGAGTGTGACAAGCGAAAGCAACCAAGCACTAGTGAATTCCGAGAGTGGGCTCGAGCCATCCCCTGAGTTCGGACTGCAGCTGCGTGGTTTGAAGAAGAGCTTCCACGGGGTCAAGGTCGTCGAGGATGTCAACCTGTCGATCAAGGTCGGCGAGTTCGTCACTTTGCTCGGCCCCAGCGGCTCCGGCAAGACCACCTGCTTGAACATGGTGGCCGGGTTTCTCCTTCCGGACGCCGGCGAGGTACTGATCAAGGGTCGCGACCTGGCGCAGGTACCCCCCGAGCGCCGCGGTCTCGGCATCGTGTTCCAGTCCTATGCGCTCTTTCCGCACATGAGCGTCGCCAAGAACATCGCCTTCCCGCTCAAACGCCGCGGGATCAAGGGCGCGGAGCTGAAGGAGCGCGTTCGTCGAGCTCTGGTACAGGTCGAGCTGGAGCAGCGTGCCGAGGCGCGGCCGAGCGAGTTGAGCGGCGGGCAGCAGCAGCGCGCGGCGCTCGCCAGGGCGCTGGTGTTCGAGCCCTCACTGATCCTGTTCGATGAACCTTTGGGCGCTCTGGACCGCCGCTTGAGGGAGCACCTGCAGGTCCAGCTGAGGGAGATGCACGAGCGCCTTGGCTTCACGGCACTCTACGTCACGCACGACCAGGAGGAGGCTCTGCGTCTGTCCGATCGGATCGCCATCATGAACGAGGCCCGCATCGCCCAGATCGGGGCGTGCGAGGACATCTACAAGCGGCCTCAGAGCGCCTTTGTGGCCAAGTTCCTCGGCGACGCCAACATGCTCAAGGTGACCGTCCTGGAATGTGCCCCCCGCGCCTGCACCGTGAGAATCGAGGACTCGCAGGCGGTCATGCAGGCGAACCACGGCGAGGAATCGCGGTTCGAACGCGGCGATCAAGCCCTCCTCGTGGCGCGTCCTGAGGCGCTCACGGTCTCTCCGGCGGACGGCTACGGCGACGCGACGCTCCTGGTCAGGGGCGAGTTGACCGATCGGGTCTTCGTCGGCCAGGACGTTGTCTCGACGGTGGACACCCCGCAAGGTGCTCGTATCAGCATTCGCGAGCGCCCGGAGGGTGCCATTGGCCAGCTCTCGGTGGGCGACCAAGTGGACGTGGTCTGGCGGACCCTCGAATCGTCCGCCGTCGTACCGGTCTCCGCGGGAGATCTGCCGGAGTAGGCCGTCTCCAAGGCGCGGGGAGTGAGCGCCACCGCGCCTCACTCTGCGTGCGACCGCCCTCCACGGGGCCGCCGGCCGTCTTCGGCAAGCGGGAGCGGCGGGTCCGCCTCTCCCGGGCGGACGTGCAGCGCGGCCCCCAGGCTGGGGGTGGCGGCAATGGACTCTGTTGCCCGTCACCCCCGTCATTCGTGAGTGAGCGGCGCGATCCCGGAGGTCTCAAAGCGATGGGGCAGGCACTCAACGCCTGAGCGCACCCGCCGAAGTCCTCGAGCATCAACCCCGGACCGGCGCCTGAGCGAGGTCTCCCGTTGTGCCTTTGGCTCCTCGCCGGCGTTCCGCTCGGCGATAGGCCACCTCACTACAAGAACCATACGAGCACGGTCGCCATTGCGTGACCGGGATGGAGGTAGAGATGAGAGTAGTGGTCGCATTGGGGGGCAACGCGCTCCTCAGGCGCGGCGAACCGATGACCGCTGACGTCCAGCGCGCCAACGTGGTCGTCGCCGCCAAACAACTGGCGCCGGTAGCTCTGCTGCACGAACTGGTGCTCTCGCACGGCAACGGCCCGCAGGTCGGCCTGCTCGCGCTGCAGGCATCTGCCTACGAGGAGGTGGAGGCCTACCCCCTCGACGTGCTCGGCGCCCAGACCGAAGGCATGATCGGCTACATGATAGAGCAGGAACTCGGCAACCTCTTGCCGCCAGAGGTACCGCTGGCGACGATGCTGACCATGGTCGAAGTCGATCCCGACGACCCCGCGTTCGACGATCCGACCAAGTTCGTCGGCCCCGTCTACTCAAAGGAGACCGCGGAAGGCCTGCGTGCCGAGAAGGGCTGGGCTTTCAAGCAGGACGGCGAGCATTGGCGCCGCGTCGTGCCGTCGCCAGAGCCTGCGCAGATCTTCGAGATCCGCCCCATCCGCTGGCTCGTCGAGCACAAGGTCGTGGTCATTTGCGCCGGTGGCGGCGGGGTGCCGACGATGTTCGACCGGGCGACGGAGAACCGGCTCATGGGCATCGAGGCTGTCATCGACAAGGACCTGGCCAGCGAGCTGCTGGCCCGTGAGCTGGATGCTGATCTGTTGGTGCTGGCCACCGACGTCGACGCGGTCTACAGCGATTGGGGCACCCCCCAGCAGCGCAAGATCCACGACGTCACGCCCGAGGAGCTGAGTGCGCAGCCCTTCGCGGGCGGCTCGATGGGCCCCAAGGTGGCCGCCGCCGTCCGCTTTGTGGAGCGTACCGGCAAGAGGGCAGCGATCGGTGCGCTGGCGGACATCGAGAGGATCGTCGAGGGCAGCGTCGGGACGCAGGTCACGCCGGGCGGCCGCGAGTCGCGCGGGTAGGACGGCCGGGGTGCCCCCGCGACCGGGCGGCGGAAGGGGAGCGAGCGATGCCGGGCCGCGTCTCTGCGACGGGCGTCGCCGACGAGCCTCGATCTTCCGAGCCCGTGCGCGGGGCGTGCGCGCCACTTGCGTTCCCGCTGGGTTCCTGCATTGTGCGACGGCGGTCCTTTCCGGGTCGCCCGAGCATCCGCTGAGCGGGGTCCCGCGCGGCGGTCTCGGGTGGCGCCGGCAGTGGCCGTCGGCACTTCTGTGAGCTCTGACTCGCGGCGACATGTGGGGCGTGCGCCCTCTCCCGCGCAGGGATGCGCGGGGACCCTCGGCGCCTGGAGCCGGTGGCGTCATGCCGCACTCAGAGGTACCGAGACCGCTGGTGACGAGAACGAGAGCAGGGAGCGAACATGTCGACAAAAGTAGGCGTCAACGGTTTCGGCAGGATCGGCCGTCTCGTGATCCGCGCGGCGCTCCGTCAGCAGGCCGACATCGAGTTCGTGGCGATCAACGACCTCACCGATGCCAAGACCCTCGGGCATCTCTTCAAGTACGACTCCGTGCACGGCGTCTTCCCGGGCACCGTGGAGGCGACCGACGACGCGCTCGTGATCGACGGCAAGCGCATCCGCGTGACCAGCGAGACCGACCCCGCGAGGCTTCCCTGGCGCGAGCTCGGCGCCGACGTCGTGATCGAGTCGACCGGCCGCTTCACCGAGCGCGCCGCCGCCGCCAAGCACCTCGAGGCCGGCGCCCAGAAGGTCATCATCAGCGCCCCCGCCAAGGGCCCCGACGTGACCATCTGCCTGGGCGTCAACGAGGAGATGTACGACAAGGCCCAGCACGACGTGATCAGCAACGCCAGCTGCACCACCAACTGCCTCGCGCCGATGGCCAAGGTGCTGGTCGACAACTTCGGCGTGAAGCGCGGCTTCATGACCACCATCCACGCCTACACCAACGACCAGAAGGTGCTCGACTTCCCGCACAAGGACCTGCGCCGTGCGCGCGCCGCCGCGCTCTCCATCATCCCCACGACGACCGGCGCCGCGCGCGCCGTGGCGCTCGTGATCCCCGAGCTCGAGGGCAAGCTCGACGGTTTCGCCCTGCGCGTGCCGACGCCGGACGGCTCCGCCACCGACCTCGTCGCCGAGCTCGAGACCGACGTCACCGCGGAAGAGGTCAACGCCGCCATGAAGGCCGCCGCCGACGGCCCCATGAAGGGCATCCTGCAGTACCAGACCGACCCCATCGTGAGCATCGACGTGGTCGGCAACAGCCACTCCTCGATCTTCGACCCGGCCCTGACCATGGCCAAGGGCAACCTCGTCAAGGTCATCTCCTGGTACGACAACGAGTGGGGCTACTCGTGCCGCCTCGTCGACCTCGTCGGGCGCGTCCTCTGATGGACCTCGGGGCTGCAAGGGGAGTGCGGTCGGTGGAGCCGAGAGGCGAGATCGCGCAGCCCGGTGCCGGGGAGCAGGCTGCGGTCTGCCCCGCACAAGGAGGTGGCTGCGACCATGGTCTCTGAGATGGCAGTCGCGGTGGTGGAGGGCGGAGGCGTGCCGCTCCTGAGCGTGGCGGCAGAGGACGGAGGGCCGGGCCTCACCCCGGCGGGAGCGTCGCCCGGACCGTCGCCAGTCGCGCGCGCTTCCGCGCCCGTCCGCGGCCGACCGGTTGGATCTCTCGAGCGATCGAAGAAGTCCGCTCCGCCGGCGCCGGGTGCCGGCAGGCCCCTGGGCCGCCGTCGCTCGACGCCGGCCAACGCCGAAGCGAGCGATTCCCTGACGACCTACGGCGACGAGATGGGCAAGGTGCCGCTGCTCAGCGCCGAGCAGGAGGTGGCGCTGGCACGCTTGATCGAGCGCTCTGATCGCGCCGCCAAGAACAAGTTCATCGAGTCCAATCTGCGCTTCGTGGTGGCCATGGCCCAGCGCTTCTCGGGCCGCGGCTTGCCGTTGCTCGACCTCATCCAGGAGGGCAACATCGGTCTGATGCGGGCGGTGGAGAAGTTCGACCACCGGCGCGGCTGCAGGTTCACCACCTACGCCGACCTTTGGGTCCGGCAGTCGTTGACGCGCGCATTGGCCGACCAGGCGCGTACGGTGCGTCTCCCCGTGCACAAGGTCGAGGCCATCACGAGCTGGACCTGCGAGCGCGAACGGCTGCGGAGAAGCCTGGGGAGAGAGCCCACGCCCGAGGAGATCTCGGCGCGAACAGGCATCGCGCCAGAAAAGGCGCGTGCGCTGCTCCGTGCCGACCAGCAGCCCATCAGCCTCGACACGCCGGCCGGCGATGACGGCGATGCCGTGCTGGCCGACTTCATCGAGGACGAGACTGCTGCAGACCCGGTGCACGGGGTCGAGGAGGAGCAGCGCCGCCGGACGCTGGCCCGGGCACTCGAGAAGCTGCCGGAGCGCGAGCGCCGCATCATGCAGCTTCGCCACGGTCTTGCCGACGGCAAGCTCCGCTCGTTCAAGGAGATCGGCCTCGAGCTGGGCCTGTCTCACGAGCGCATCCGCCAGCTCGAGGCGAAGACCATGGTCACGCTCGCCGAGCTCCCGGAGCTTCAGTGTCTGCGGGAGCAGGTCTGGTGAGGGCGGACGCCGGTGTGACCGTCGATGGGGCGCCATGGGCCGCGCCCTGCTCGGCGGCCCGCGCAGGAGGCGACGTATGTCGACCTGCCGTGATCCTCGCGACCCCGGGGATCGAGGGCGCGATGAATAAATCCGATACGCTCTTGCGTTCCGGAAGGGTTCGTGCATATTGGAGTTGTTGGTGTCATCTGCGGCAGCCGTTCAACCGGCTGGTCCGCGCCCTTCGCTAGCGCACCTTCTGAGGTCGCCGGCCTCAAAGGGGAGGAAGAACATGGACGGTATCGTCGAGTCGAAGAACGAGAGCGCTGGCCAGGTCCTGGCCGGCCCGTGGATGCGTCGCGACTTCTGGCAACGCTTCAAGTGGCACATGGAATCGTCCAGCAGCGTGAACTGCGCCCGCGTGACGACCGACGGCTGGATGTGGCACAACACCGACCTGCCCACGGGCAACATGCTGTCCCTCATCCGCGTGCGGCTTGGCGAGATCGGCGTGAAGTTCACCCTCAACGACGCGAACGCGGCGACCGTCTTCTCGCATCTGTCGGACCACCGCAGGCGCGTGGACGCATACTTCGGCGAGGCCCTCGACTGGCGCTCGGGTGGCGACGACTCCTTCGTTATCGAGGTGCGCGCGAAAGTGGACTCGTTCGACCCGTCGGTCTGGCCGGACCACTACGCATGGCTCCAGCGCAGGCTCGAGACCTTCCGCGTCGCCTTGGGCGCGCTTCTGGGCAGGACGCCGCCCAAGGGAGAGACGTCGCTTTGGGACGAGCGCCAGTTCATGCGCGAGCTCTACTCGTGGAACCTCTCCGCGGTCGCTCCGGCGACGGCAGTGCTCGACTGGACAGAGCGCAGCAGACTGACTGCGACGTGGGGGCGCGGCAGGAGCTGCGGATCCTTCGCGGTCTCCGTCGCCTCCGGCGGCGTCACCTATCAGCCCGTGGTCGTGCGCACCGACGGCACGTTCCTGCTCCCGTTCGCGCAACTCAGCAAGACACCGCTGTTTCAGCCGGCGGAGCGGAGGCTCGCCTTCCTCGAGCGCCTGAACCGGTTGAAGTACTTCTCGCTCCCGGAGTCTGCCGCAGGCTGCCGCACGCTGCTGCCTCTGGCGATGCTGGCCGAACCGCGGGCCTGCGAGGAGTTCCTGGAAGTGCTCGCCTGGTTCGGCGACGTCGTGAAGTCGGGCCGAAAGGACTAGCTCACCGTCTGAGCATTCTGTACGTCATGGGAAAGGGGAAGTCCTGGGAATAGAGGTACTAAGTAAATAGTATATCGTCGTCGCCCGGCTTCGGCAGAGGTGCGGCGCGGTCGGCGGGACGCAGCGCGTCGCAGGCGCCCTGTGGCGTCCGCCGGTCCAAGACAGACAGCACGCGGCCCGACTTCGCCGGGCAGCGTTCGGGAGGATCGAGAGGAGAGTGAGTCATTTGTCGAGAAGTCAGTTTGTGAGAGCTAACTACGCGGTGAACTCGACGCCGCAGTTCAGCATGCTGAGCGAGGACCAGTGCGAGATCGTCCTCAACAGCGCGCTCGAGGTTCTCGAGCGGACGGGTGCAGACGTGCAAAGCGCCGAGGCCAGGGACATCCTCGCCAAGGGTGGCTGTTGGGTCGACGGGGATCGCGTGCGCGTCCCGTCGTTCCTCGTCGAATGGGCTATCGCCCAGGCACCATCGCGCGTGGTCGTGTCCGACCGCAACGGCAAGCGCGCCATGCACCTGGAGGGCAACAACGTCTACTTCGGCCCGGGCTTCTCCACTACCTACACCCTTGACCCGGTGACCGGCGAGCGGCGTCTTCCTCTGAAGTCAGATGTGGCACGTGCCGCCGTCGCGGTGGATGGTCTGCCCAATATCTCCTATGCAATGGACATGGGTGCGATCTCAGACGTCACGCCGACTCTGGCGGACGTGCACGCGTTCCAGGCGCTGGTGGAGAACACGACGAAGCCGATCGTGCACGGGGGCTTCGGTGTCGCCCAGTGTCAGGACATCGTGGACATCGCCGCCGCGGTACGCGGCGGCGTCGATGCTCTGCAGCAGAACCCCTACGTCGTCTTGTACTGCGAGTCCACTCCGCCGCTCAAGCACTCCGCCGCGGCCATCGACATGGCGATCTTCGCCGCGAAGTCGAAGGTCCCGGTCATCTACGCGCCTTGCACCTTCTCGGGCAGCGTCGCTCCGGCGACGATGGCCGGCAGTCTGGTGGTGGCGCTCGCCGACTTCCTGGTCGGCCTCGTCGCCGGTCAGCTCGCGAGCCCCGGAGCGTCGTTCGTCATGGGTGGTCTCATCACCACGATGCAGATGAAGGATTCGGTCGTGTCACACGGCGCGGCCGAGCTGAGCCTCCTGTCTGCGGGCCTCACGGCCGTCGCCCACCACATGGGCATCCCCATGTTCTGTGCCGCGGGCGGATCCGACGCGAAGGTGAGCGACTCCCAGATGGCCCTCGAGGCCGCCTTCTCGCTCCTCGTGGCCGGCCTGAGCGGAGCCAACGTCGTCCACGGACTCGGCTGCATGGAGTCTGGGACTACGTCCTCGCTGGAGCTCCTGACCATCGACGACGAGATCATCGGCATGGTGAGGACCATCCTCAACGGCATCGTCGTCGACGACGAGACGATGTCCGTCGAGGTCATGGACCGCGTTGGTCCGGGCGGTCACTACTTGGCCGACGACCATACGATGGCGCATTTCCGCGAGTTCTGGAGGCCGACCCTCATCGACCGGCTGCGCTATGACGGCTGGGTCGAAGAAGGCGCGACCACCATGGGCCAGCGCAGCCAGAAGAAGCTGCAGGCCATCATCGCCGACCACAAGCCAGAGGCGCTGTCGGCGGACGTCCTGACCGAGATCAAGGCCGTTGTCGATCGAGCGGAATCGCGCCAGTCCGGCGGCCGCTGAGATCGCAACCAGGAGGAGTAGACGAAGATGGCATACGATTTTTCAGAGCTGACCGAGAGCGTGATCACCGGCGACGTCGAAGGCGTCGTCGCGTTGACCCAGACCGCGATCGACGCAGGGGTCGACCCTGTCGAGATCGTCAAGGACGGCCTCAGTAGTGGAATGGCTGTCGTGGGCGCACGGTTCAAGTCCGGCGAGATGTTCGTGCCGGAGGTCCTTCTCTGCGCCCGGGCGATGGCTGCCGGCATGGAGCTGCTCAAGCCCCTCATCGCTGAGGGTGACATGCCTTCAGCGGGGACCGTGCTGCTCGGCACCGTGAAGGGCGACCTTCACGACATCGGCAAGAACCTGGTCTCGATGATGCTCGAGAGCGGTGGATTCACGGTGATCAACGCCGGCATCGACGTCGAGCCGGAGGTGTTCGTCCAGGGCATCAAGGACCACGAGCCGGATATCGTCGGCATGTCGGCCATGCTCACCACGACCATGCTCGCGATGAAGGCGACGATCGACCTGATCAAGAAGGAAGGCCTTCGCGACAAGGTGCGCGTGATCATTGGTGGCGCGCCGGTGTCCCAGGACTTTGCGGACGAGATCGGCGCCGACGGGTTCGCCCCCGACGGCGGATCGGCCATCGCCCTCTGCCGCACCCTGGTCAGCTAACGAGCGCGCTACGAAAGGAGGTCACACGTGCCTACAAGAAGTAATTGCGCGGCATACGCCACGCCTCAGATGAGTGTCCTTTCGCCCAGTCAGTGCGAGGAGATCCTGCTGTCGGCGCAGGAAGTCCTCGAGCAGACCGGTGTCACGGTCTACGACGAGGAAGCTCGCAACGTCATGGCGAAGGCGGGTTGCTGGGTGGACGGCATAAGCGTCCGCATCCCCGCCGGCGTCGTGCTCAGGGCGCTGCAGTCCGTGCCCAACAGGGTCACGCTCTGCAACAGCCGCACGGGTTCGCGGGATGTGCTCCTGGAGGGCAGCAACGCGTACTTCGGGACCGGATCAGACACGCCGTACTCGATCGATCCCTTCACGGGCAACCGCGTGCGCTCCACGAGGGAGACCGTCGGCAACGCGTGCAAGGTCATCGACGCCCTGCCGAACCTTGACTTCGTGATGTCTCTCGGCATCGTGCAGGACGTTCCGGCACTCGTCTCGGACCGCTACCAGTTCGAGACGCAGGTCCTCAACACATCGAAGCCGATCGTGACCACGGCCCACGACATCCACGGGTTCGCGGACATCATCGAGATGTGCGAGATCATCGCCGGGGGAGTCGAGGAGCTTCGGCGCCATCCCTTCATGACTCTCTACGCAGAACCGATCTCCCCTCTGCAGCATGCCTGGGAGGCGGCGTCAAAGCTCGTGCTCGCCGCAAAGAAGGGCCTGCCCGTCGTCTACACCCCGTGCATCATGTCCGGCGGGACGGGTCCGGCAACGAAGGCCGGCATCCTCACCCAGGCGCTGGCGGAATCCCTGAGCGGCCTGGTCGTCAACCAGACGACGAGAGAGGGCTCCCCGTTCATCATGGGCGGCGTGCTCACCATCATGGACATGTCGAGCACCATCTTCAGCTACGGCTCTCCGGAGTTCGACCTGCAGATGGCGGGCTATGCGGATGTGGCTCACTACCTCGGCATCCCGATGTTCGGCACCGCTGGCTGCTCGGACTCCAAGGTCGTCGACGAGCAGTCCGGCATCGAAGCCGCTCTCTCGGTCGTGATGACGGCCCTGTCCGGCCCCAACCTCAACCACGACGTGGGCTACATCGAGTACGGCTCCACGTCCTCTCTGGAGCACCTCGCGATCAACAACGACGTCATCGGCATGGCGCGCCGTCTCGTGCGCGGCATCCGCATCGACGAAGAGTCCCTGGCGCTCGATCTGATCGAGTCTGTTGGTCCGGGCGGGAGCTTCCTCGGGGAGCGTCACACGGCCAAGCACTTCAAGAGCGAGACCTACGCCGCGGAACTGCTCGACACGCAGCGCTACGAGGCTTGGGACGCTGCCGGGCGCAAGACCATGTTCGAACGCGCCAATGAGAAGGTGAGGGGCATCCTCGAGAACTACGAGGTGGACCCGCTCCCGATGGACGTTCGGGACGGCATCCGCGCCGTGGTGGACCGCGCTCACGAGGCCATCGCCTGACGCAGCCGTACCAGTGACTCGCCGGGCGCGCGCGTTGCGCCGGCGAGACGTGCAGACGCAGACAGCCCATCCGGCGCCGGCCACGTGCCGGCGCCGGATGGACCACGAAAGACAAGTATTGAGGATGCGCGCGCAGTGCGCGGAACGATGGCCGCGCCGGACTCCCGGCGCCGGCCACGACCGAGGATGACGAGATGACCCCCATCGCGAAGATCCAGGCAGAACACGGCATCGTCGGCCGCGAGGCGGAGCTGGCCATGGCCCTCGCCGTGCTCGGCGCCGGCCGCCACCTGCTGCTCGAGGGCCCCGTGGGCGTCGGCAAGACGACCGTGGCGCTCGCCGTCTGCGCCCACCTCGGGCGCGACACGGTGCGCGTCGACGGCGACGACCGCTACTCCGAGAGCAAGCTCACCGGCTGGTTCGACCCGCCGCTCGTGCTCAAGCAGGGCTACCGCGAGGAGTCCTTCTTCGCGGGCCCCCTGGTCGAGGCGATGCGCGGCGGCCGCGTGCTCTTCATCAACGAGCTCAACCGCATGCCCGAGAGCGTCCAGAACGTGCTCCTGCCGGCGCTCGACGAGCACCTCGTGCAGGTGCCCCATATCGGCGAGGTGCGCGCCGCCGCGGGCTTCCAGGTGGTGGCCACGCAGAACCCCGTCGAGTACGTCGCCACCGGGCACCTCTCCGAGGCCCTGCGCGACCGCTTCGAGCACCTCGCGCTCGCCTACCAGTCCGCCGCCGAGGAGCAGGACATCGTGGTCGCCGAGACCGGCTCCGACGATGCGGCGCTGGTCACCACGGCCGTGCGCCTGACGCGCGGCACGCGCCTGCACCCGCGCTTCCGCAAGGGCGCCTCGGTGCGCGGCGCCATCGCCACGGTCGCCATCGCCGAGCGCCTCTGGAAGGACGACCGCGAGGCCTGCGGCGCGGTCAGCCGCGAGGTGCTGCGCCGCGCCGCCGAGGCGGCGCTCACGACGCGCGTCGACGTCCGCGACGACATCGACGCCGACTTCGGCGCCGCCCTCGACGAGCTCTTCGCCATGGTCGTCGACCGCGGCGAGGACCCGGAAGTGGTGCTGGCGCCGCCGGAGGCGTCCCGCCCAAAAGGCTGAGCGCCTCCGGCAGCGGGGCGCGCCTGGCCCGTCGCCGGCGCCTGCAGGTCAGTGGCGCGCAGACCTCTGGTATCGGGCGCTTCACGGGCGGGGAGCCCATGGCCGCCATCGCCGATCGCTACGAGGTGCCGGTCGAAGGCCTGGACGGCTGGGACGTGGCCGTCAACATCACGCGCCCCGGCTGCCGCATCAGCGACCCCGACCTGCGCATGTTCGCCGAGCGACTCGCGTCGCGGGCGGTGCTGGCGCGCGCCGCCAGCCTCGTCGGCCCGCTGCGCCTGGTGACGCACATCGTGCGTGAGAACCTGCGCGAGCCGTTCGCCGGGGAGTTGGACCTGGACGCGACCCTCGACAACGTGCTCGGGAAGCCGTTCCCGGAGGCGGAGGACTGGGTCATCCAGCACCGCGAGGAGCGCCACCACCAGGTCGTCCTCATGGTCGACACCTCGCTTTCGATGTCGGGCGAGAACATGGCGATGGCGGCGGTGACTGCGGCCGTCCTGGCGCTCAAGCTGCGGCCCGAGGACCTCTCGGTCGTCGTCTTCGACGATGTCGCCGAGACGATCACGCAACTGGGCGTCGCCGATCCGGCCGAGGAGGTCGTGCGCCGCATGCTCGACCAGCCGGTGGGCGGTTACACCAACATCGCCGACGCGCTGGAGCTCGGCGCCGCCGAGCTGGAGCGCGGCCGTAATCCGCGGCGCAGCGGCTTGCTCATCACCGACGGCATCGCGACGGCCGGCGGCGATCCGCTGCCGCTCGCGCACCGCTTCTCGCGCCTCTTCGTGCTGCTCACCGAGGACTACAAGATGGACCCCGTGCTCTGCCGCCGCCTCGCCGACGCCGGCGGCGGCGACGTGTTCCCGGTCGGTTCCTTCCGCCAGCTCCCGGCGCGCATGCTCGATGTCGCCAACCGCGTCCTGAGGTGACCGGCGTGCTCACTTCCACGGGGGCAGGAACGTGACGCGCTCGTAGTACTGCCAGAGCACCGGATAGCCGAGCAGGAACGGCAGCCAGACGAGGGTCATGCCGGCCGTGGCGCCGATCCATCCCCAGGCGACCGTGGCGCGCAGCGCCGGCCTGCGGTGCCGCGCCCGGTAGGCGAGCGTGGCGGCCGCGGCCGCGAGCGCGAGGCCGGCCGCCACCGCGCCGCCTCTCACGAGAGCAGCGGGCAGCGGCGCTGCGGCGGTCTCGCCGATGCCGGCCACGCCCAGCGCTCCGGCTACCACGAGCGCAAGGCCGGCGAACGCCAGCGCCTGCGGCGCGCACGGCGCCGGCCGCCGGCCGGCCGCTGCGCGCAGGCCGGCGGCGACGAGGATCGCCAGGAACGGCACCACCGGCGTCATGTAGAAGATGTAGCTGGGGCGTGCCGTGGCGAGCCAGGGCAGGTAGAGCACGGCGACGAGCAGGGGGAAGAGGCCCAGGCGCAGATCGCGTGACTTCAGGCTGCGGCCGGCCAGCGCGACAAAGGCGGCGATGGCCGACCACCAGAGCAGCGGATTGCCGAAGGCGATGATCGCGCCCACGCCGGCCGACGATTCACCCCAGCGATACCAGATCGCACCGACGTCGAACGGCCAGGTGAGTGGCCGCGAGGTGCTGCTCGGCGTGCCGCGGGACCTCCAGTCGTGTGCGACCATGTAGCGCTGCAGCCGCAGCCACTGCGAAACCGTGTGCCCGGCGATGAAGTACGGCGCGTAGGCGGCCACGTAGACAGTCACGACGATGCCGGCGACGACCGCTGCCTGCTGCGCGACTCGCCTCCAGCCCGGTCTTCCGATCAGCGCGAGGAGCAGCAGCGCCGCGATGACGGCGAGACCGCCCGACCACTTGGTCGCCGTCGCCGCACCGCCGGCCAGGCCGCAGAGGACGACCCAGCGCCAGCGCGCAGTGGACTCGGCGGCGCGCAGGGCGCAGTAGATGCACGCCGCCGACCAGAGCGCCACGAAGACGTCCAGCATGGCGAGGCGCGACTGGACGATGAGCAGCGAGTCCGTGGCCGCCAGCACCGTCGCCGCGAGGGCCCATTCGGGCGAGAGGGAGAGGCGGCGTGCGAGCGGGAACACGAGCGCGATCAGCAACGTGCCGGCGATGGCGGACGGCAGGCGCCAGCCCCAGGGACCATCGCCGAAGACCGCGACGCCCGCGGCGATGAGCTCCACGCCGAGCTCGGGATGGGCGTCGCCTATGGCGACGCCCGGCCGCCAGCGCTGCGGCCCTCGCGGCGCGAACTCGCCACGGAGTAGCGCCACCGCGTCGTGCGCGTAGTAGTGCTCGTCCCAGATGCGGTCATGATATCGGCCGAGGTCGGCGAAGCGGACGCCCGCGGACACGATGACGACGAGCGCGAACAGCAGGTAGATCGCCCGCAGGCGGCGACGGAGGGGCTCAGCCGTCGGAGCGACGCTGAGCGGGGAGGAGCCCTTCATGCGGCGATGATAGCACCGGCCGGCGGCTGCGGAGCGTCGGGGCCTTGCCCGGCGACCGGCGCGCCGGCGGCGGCGATCACGGCGGCGTGGCGGACCTCGCTGCGGCCACGCTCAGATCCAGCTGCGGAACCACGTGATGTGGTTGAAGTGCCCGGGGCTCATCGGGATGTTGAGCACGATGGGCAGGAACGCCACGCTGATGCCGATGATCATGCCCACGAGAGCCATGGCGACCAGCGGGCGGTAGCGCCGCGTCTGCTGCACGAAGATCAGTCCCACGGACGCCGCCGCGATCATGAGGCCCACGGCGAGGCCGACCCAGCCGAAGGCGATGCTGACGCTGCGCGGCAGCTCCCAGAAGATCCAGGCGCAGAGGCTGCCGATCGGCTCCCACAGCACCGCGGTGACGACGCCGAAGACGGCGATCGTGAGGAGCCCGCGGCGGGGGAGGCGCCGCGAGCCGGCGAAGACGCACAAGGCGGCGGCGGCGAGGATGGCCAGGAACGGCGCGACCGGCGTCATGTAGTAGAGGAACGACGTGCGCTGCGTCGCGAACCACGGGAAGTAGAGCACGGCCACGAGGAACGCGGCCGGCAGCAGCAGGGTGGTGCGCTTCGTCAGCGCCAGGATGGGCGCGAGGATGAGGGAGAGCGTCGCGAGCCACCAGAGGAACGGGTTGGGGATACCGTCGACCCCGCGGTAGATCCCGCCCGTGCCCTGGAAGTAGTACCAGACCGGGCGGTAGTCCACGATCCACGTGAAGGAGGGCGACGCGTAGGTGTGCCCGGCCTTGAGGTGCGTGCTGAAGTAGAAAGCCTGCCGGTGGAGTTCGACGAAGTCCGACCACGTGTGCCCGGCGGCGAAGTACTGGCCGTAGCTGGCCAGGTAGACCGCCGCCGGCAGCACGACCAGCGCCGCAAGCACGACCAGCGCCGCCAGTGCCGTGGCGCCGGCGCCGGCGCGCGCCACACTGTCCGCGGGGAGCGCCGCCGGGCCTGCGTCCGTCGCGCCCGCCTGGCCGGCCGAGCCCGCGCCGCCGGCCACCTCCTCGCTATCGGCCATCGCGTCGCCCTCGCTCGCCTTCGCCGTGCGCGGACGGTCGCGCCACCAGGCGTACGCGATGAGCAGCCCCGCGGCAAGCAGCGCCGCCACGCCGGACCACTTGGTGGCCGTGGCGAACCCGCCGGTGAGCCCGCACAGCAGCAGCCAGCGGAGCCGGCGGCCGTCCTGGATGTAGCGCAGCGCCATGAGGATGCAGACCACCGTCCACAAGGCGATGAAGATGTCGAGGGTCGCGATCCGCGACTGGGCGATGCCGAGCGTGTCGGCGGCGGCGAAGGCGAGCGCGATGAGCGACCAGGCCGGCGAGAGCCCGAGCCTTCGCGCCAGGGGGTAGATGCAGGCAAGGATGAACATGCCGGCGAGCACGGCGGGCATGCGCCAGCCGAAGGCGCGGTCGCCGAACAGCAGGATGCCCACCGCGATCAGCTGCTTGCCCATCTCGGGGTGCGGCCAGGAGACCTCCTTGCCGGCCGTCCAGCGCAACGGGGGCAGCGGCCCCACGTTGTTGTGCACGATGACGTTGGCGTCCTTCGCGTAGTAGACCTCGTCGAACATGTACGACGGGGGCGTTGTGAGCTGGTACATGCGCACGCCGAGAGAGATCAGCAGGATGAGCGCGATGACCAGCGCGACGCGATTGCGGGCGACCGGATCGGCGATGGGCACGGGCGGTTCCAGCACGGCTGAGCGGACTCCTTACGGAAGGTGACCGGGGACATTATAGTGGCCGGCGCCGAAGCGTCACGCCGTGGCTTTCGAAGGCGCCTGCCGCGGTGGTGAACGCGCGGTCCCGCGACGCGCCGTTTGGGCACGCCGCAGCGCTTGTGACGCGCTGCACAGCAATGATATAAATCCACGGGTTCGCGCGCGTGGAGCTACGTTCCGCGGCGGACATCCGTACTCACATCACATTCACCGGGAGTGGAGGCTGCGTTAGATGGCTGACGAGCAGAAGAAGACACCGAGCGTATTGGGCCAGGGCGTCGGACCGATGGGTGAGCGGGGGGCCATCACCGCGACGCTGCGCGACGCCACCGCCAACCCGGGCCCGCTGGGCCTCATGGCGTTCGGCCTCACCACCGTGCTGCTGAACGTCCACAACGCGGGCCTCATCCCGCTGAGCGGCATCATCCTCGCCATGGGCGTGTTCTACGGCGGCCTCGCCCAGGTCATCGCCGGCATCATGGAGTGGAAGAAGAACAGCACCTTCGGCATGACGGCGTTCCTCTCCTACGGGTTCTTCTGGCTCACCTTCGTGGGCATCTTCGCGTTCCCGAAGTGGATCGGCAGCTCCGCCCTCGACCTTGGCGCCACCAGTACGGCGCTCGGGTACTACCTGCTCGCCTGGGGCCTCTTCACCGGCCTCATGTTCGTGGGCACGCTGCGCATCAACCGTTCGCTGCAGACGGTGTTCCTGAGCCTCACCATCCTGTTCGTGCTCCTCGCCCTCGGCGAGTGGACGGGCAACGCGACGATCACCAAGATCGCCGGCTGGGAGGGCATCTTCGTCGGCCTCTCCGCCGTCTACGGCTCCATCGCCCAGGTGTGGAACGAGCTGTACGGCCGCGTGATCCTGCCGCTCGGCCCGTACAAGAAGTAAGAGACCAGCGCGGGCGCGAGCGCCCGCACGAGTGTGTCGGCCGCGGGCCGGGCTGCGCAGGCAGCCCGGCCCGCGGCCTGCTACCACTGCGCCTGCGTGATGGCGGTCTTCGCGAAGCGCAGTTCCGACACCACGACCGTGACGGCCGGGTCGTAGGCGGGCGGCGGGTAGGATGACGCCATCGGAGCGAAGATCTGTGCCCCGCCGCCGGTCGCCCAAGGGCCAAAGCCCGGCGCGGCGGTCATGTCGGAGCAGGCTCCCGTGACCAGCGCGGCCCGCGGCTTGACCAGGTTCAGCGTGGCGTTCACGGCGAGGTTGTTGGCCGGCAGCGCATAGATGCGGCGCGCGGTGGCCGGGCTCGGCAACGCGCCCCCCAGGTACGGCGCGAACCAGCGGCCGATCGTCGAGGACCCACTCCAGACGCGGACCATCGTCGTGGCGTACTTGAGCCTGATCACGCGGACCGGTATGCCCGTCGACGAATCGTACGAGAGCAGCGTGCTCTGCGCGCTCGCGCGGTCGGAGCCGGCGGCCCGCTCCACCGCGGCGATGACGGCGGGATCGCCGACGCCGCCGGCGGCCGCGACCCGCGGGTCGCGCAGCGCGGTGCGCGGGATGGCGCCGGTGTAGAGCACGAGGTCGTAGCCGTCCTGCACGACCTCGTGCCAGCGGCGGTTGAGCAGCAACGCGTAGCGGCCTGGTCGCGTGACGGTCACGGACGCCGTCGTGTTCACCCCGCCGACGACGGCCGGCGCCCGCAGGCGGGTCCACGTGCCGCCGCGCAGGCGGTAGACGGGCATCCTGGAGCCGGCGAAGATGGCTTCGGGGAGCCGAAACGTGAGGACGAGCGCGGATCGGGCCCTGCCGCTCCAGCGGCACGCGGCACCGCGCAGGAACACGTTGCCTGCCGGGAGCCTGGCGCGGCGCTTGGCCGCCGCCTCGGTGAACACGCCGAGCTTGGGCTCCGCGGCGTTCCCCAGCGCCGCCGGGCGGCCCATGAGCAGCAAGCCGTGTCCCTCGGCGAGCAGTACGGCCGGGCGGGTGCCGGACACGGCGCGCGCCGGCGCGGCGGTCGCCGGCGCGGCCACGACCACGGCCAGCGTCAGACCGGCCAGCAACGCCAGGGTGGGCGCGCGCCGCCCCGGGCCTCTGGCCGCGCGCGCGGACAGCTGGATCGACTCGTGCATCGCCGCTCCTTTGAACTCGGACCGCGCTCTCTGCGTCGCGGCCCTGGTCTCGAGCAAGTCTCCTGTTCGGGTATCGACGGCCGCCCGCGCAGTCTTGATCCCGGGAGCCTTGGGAAGCGATCCGACGGGCGTCCGCCGAGCCCCGCGCGACCGTGCCCGCTTTTCCGTCCGTGCCCGTCCCTATCCTCTCCCTTGACACGAACATGGGTTCGCCCTACTCTCCATACGAACATATGTTCGCTACACGAGGAGGATCGGTGAAGGGTCTCACGCCGCGGCAGGAGCAGGTACTCGAGTTCATCCGCGAGAGCGTGCGCGCAGACGGCTATCCGCCGACGGTGCGCGAGATCGGCGCCGCGCTCCACCTCTCGGCGCCGTCCACCGTGCACGCGCACCTCGCCAACCTCGAAGCACTCGGCCTCATCAAGCGCGATCCCAGCAAGCCTCGCGCGCTCGAGGTCGTCCAGGACCTGCGTCCGCCGCGCCCGCTCCCGCTCGTCGGCCATGTCGCCGCGGGCACGCTCACCTACGCCGAGGACAACATCGAGGACATGGTCGATGTGCCGGCCTTCCTGCGCCGCGACGACAGCGACTTCGTCTTGCGCATCGACGGCGATTCCATGATGGACGCCGGCATCCTCGATGGCGACCTTGTCGTCGTGCACCCCCAGCAGCAGGCCACCAACGGCGAGATCGTCGTCGCGCGTGTCGACAACGAGGCCACCACCAAGCGGTTCTACGACGAGGGTCGCACGATCCGTCTGCAGCCCGAGAACGACAACTACCAGCCGATCATCGTCAACGCCGCCGAGTTCGAGCTCGTCGGCCGAGTCGTGGGGGTCCTTCGCCAGCTATGAGTACTGTGCCTCTCGCCACAGCCGTCCTCCCAACGCTCGCCGATTTCGTGGACGAGACGCTCGCCGCCGCGCTCGCGGGGAGGAGCGAGCCTTGCCTGTGGTGCGGAGGCGCGGAGTCGGTCGTCGTCCGCGCCGATATCTGGAGCGGTCAGGTCGTCACTCGCTGCTCCTCGTGCGGCAGCGAGCTCAGCGGTGTCGTGCCGAGGCACCTGCGCGAGGTGCCGCGGTGAGCGCCGGCCGTTCTTCCGGCGCCGGCGCTTCTCAGGCCCACCTGCGCGCCGTGCCGGAATGCCGGCCACCGCGCAGCTCGCGGAGCCGGGCCGGCCGCCGCCGGCTGCGCCGGCGGCGCTTCACCGGCCTCGTGCGCTTCGCCGTCTTCTTGCTGCTCATCTTCATCGCCGTCTGGGCCGGCGTTCGCGTGGCGCACGCCGGCGAGGACGCCAGTGTCTACACCGGCCACAAGTACGTGGTCCAGGCCGGTGACACGCTCTGGGACATCGCGGCGCGTCAGTATGGCGCCGGCGCGGACCTGCGCCAGGCCGTCTGGCAGATCCGCCAGGCCAACGCTCTGCGAGGCGGCGCCGTCCAGCCCGGCCAGCACGTCACCCTGCCGTACCTAGGTCAGTAGGGAGCACGCCGCGACCCGGCTTCCCTGCGCCGTGCGGCGAGGCTGTGCGGCAGGGCCGCGTTGCCGGACCGCGAACCTTTCTCTGCGTGGCTCGTCGCGGCTGCCCTCCGGCCGTCGTGCGGTATACTTGCCACCTTCCGGGACGTGGCGCAGCCTGGTAGCGCACCTGCTTTGGGAGCAGGGGGTCGGCGGTTCGAATCCGCCCGTCCCGACCAGCACTTCGTAGGGCGGGAGTAGCTCAGTTGGTAGAGCATCAGCCTTCCAAGCTGAGGGTCGCGGGTTCGAGACCCGTCTCCCGCTCCATATCCGTCCTCACGGTCGACGCGGCCGGGACGATTCGTCTGCCTGCGCCGCCCGGCATCGCGCGCCCGTAGCTCAGCTGGATAGAGCGTCGGACTTCTAATCCGAGGGTCGCAGGTTCGAATCCTGCCGGGCGCGCCACCTTCCCGCGCGACTTGAGCACGCCGGCCCTGCGAGGTCGGGCGCGCAGCCCTATGGAATATCCGCAGAGTGCACCGACACCGGTAGAGGGATCTTGCGATATGTCACTCGTTCCGGGCGACGGAGGTGCGCATGGGCGTCGACTACATCTCGATCGGTCTTGTTGAGAGGTGTGACTTGGGAGCGGCGCCTGGCGCCGTCCTCGCAGTATCGCCTGACGTGGCGCTCGTCGGCCCGGCGTGGTCGGAGGTCGCATACGAACGCGAGGCCGTTGCCCAGATCGGCGCGGAAGCGGTGTGCTGGGTCATCTACGGCGAGCTGTGGGAGTTCCGCGAGGGCGCGTTCTACGTGACGGAACTCTTCCACGACCGCCGCCGCCTGCTGGTGGAGGACGCGCGCTGCGCTCCGCCCGGCCCCTGGAGGCACCAGGCGGCGTGCGACTGCGAGGTCTGCCGCCTCGGCACGGTCTGAAGCGGCTTGCGTCCGCCTTCGCGAGACGCACCGCCCGATGCCGGTGCCGGTGCCCGGCTCCGCCGTCACCGCGCTCGCCCCGGGAGTGACTGCGGCGGGCGCTTGGTGGTATCCTGTTGCGCCAGTCGCTCGCGTCGCCTGCGGGGAGGTCACCCGCAGGCGGGCGACGGACAAGACCGGTGGTGAAGGTAGCTCAGCTGGTAGAGCTCCGGGTTGTGGTCCCGGCGGTCGCGGGTTCGAATCCCGTCCTTCACCCCAATCAGGCTCAGTACCGGCCGGCGCCTGCGCCGGCCGTCGACGTTAACAGCGTGCGGGTGTGGCGGAACTGGTAGACGCGCTAGACTTAGGATCTGGTGAGCTTCTGCTCGTGGAGGTTCAAGT
>Ga0118677_10002213_pt1 | contig 39528 bp, 43 predicted proteins | sample AliMusrvi5mmetaG_FD_86154 | JGI IMG/M metagenome (GOLD analysis project Ga0118677, IMG submission 86154) | reverse complement strand
GGGCAGATTGAGTCAGACAACCTGAGAGTGGACTGAGATTCTACTGTGTCTTTCAGTGTCGGGAATTAGAGTTATGAAACTGTTTGACAAGGACAACTAGAGACACTATCTTATAGAAAATAAATCTATGATTACATGTTTTCAGTAATTCAAAAGGAGACCCGTATGGAGCATTTTCTCTCAACAGTAAAGGAAACCGTCAATCCGGCCACTCAGCCTGTAGGCGTCAATCTTATTCGGGATATTTCGCTGATTGAAGGGCTTAAAATCAAGATGCGCGGTAAGCGACTGGCAATTTGCCAGCAGATTGCTTATAGCCGGATGTACTCCTGGTCAACCTGGACAGATGCTGAGACCGGTCACTGTGCAATAGGAACTGCCTGCACGGGCATGATACTAACTCCTCAGCGAATTATTGATGGCTCGGTCAATACAGGAGTGTATCAGGAAACCCGGCAGGCAGCAGCCGCCATGCAACAACTGATGCCGCGTGTTGAGCCTGGTGTTCTCGGGGTATTAACGTACCCACTGATACGTCCATTTAAAGAATTCACTCCCGACCTGGTAGTGCTCTATGTCAACTCTGCCCAGGCTATGCGTTTTGTACAAGCCTTCCTTTACCATCAAGGAGGAGAGTTTGTCATGAAAACATCCGGAGATGCGGGTGTCTGCTCCCGCGCTGTTGCCCAGGTTTCTCTGACCGGCGAACCAACAGTTGAAATTCCCTGTATGGGTGACCGGCGCTTTGCCATGACACAGGATCACGAAATGATTGTCGGTATTCCCTATGCGTGGCTTGAACGCACAGCCGAGGGTCTTACTGCTACTCATAAGGCGGGGATACGATATCCGATACCATTTCAGATTCCTTCAGAGTGTGAATTACCTCCGGAGTATATCACCAGCGAGAATGACACGAAAATATGAAAAATCTGCTTGAATATCAGTTTCTCATTCCCATTGTTCTGCTTCTGGGCTTTGCACCGTTTTATCCGCAGCCACATATCGTGGAAAAAATTAGGATGTTAGCGGCGGGAACCCTTAATAAACCGATCGACATATTTGATCTGGCTTGGCATGCCTGGCCATTTTTGTTGCTTGCATACCGAATTTCCCGGGATCTCACACATACATAAAATAGACTCACTAACTCAACATTGAAATTAGGAGAAACCATGAAATCCATTCGTTCAATATTCATGACATTCGCGCTGTTTTGTATGTCTGGCAGTCTGGCTTCCTTTGCTGCAACTGATCATTCGACGCTTGTCAAGGGTCCTTTTAAAACCGGAGAAGAGGTCACCAAGGCCTGTCTCAAGTGCCATGCAAAACAGGCCAAGGATTTTATCAAGACAACACATTGGACGTGGAAAGGGATTCCTAACCATCTGAACGGCAAGCAAAAAAGTACGGAAGAATATGGCAAGGCAAACATGCTTAATGCGGTCTGTACATCCATCGAAGGTGGCAAGGACGGCGTTGTGCATGAACAATGTTCGAAATGTCATGCCGGTTATGGCTGGACGAGCACCAAATTTGATTTTAGTGATGAAAGTAGGGTTGACTGCCTGATCTGCCATGCCCAGAAAGGGAATTACGCCAAGGCTATCGGCGGTAATGTCGATAAAAAAGCCATGGAAAAAGGTTCCATGAATCTCGATCTCGCTGCTCAAAGTGTTGGTGTTCCTACGCGCAACAACTGTGGATCCTGCCATTATTATGGCGGAGGCGCAGATTCGGTAAAAATCCCCGGCATTGAATCCACACTGGAGAAAAAGGATCGAAAGCTGGATGTCCATATGGGTACTAAAGCAAGCGGTGGTGGGGACTTAGCCTGCCAAGCCTGCCATACAACAAAGAATCATAAGATTGCCGGCGCTTCCAGTATGACTGCCCACTATGACGAGCGCGTCAACTGCGAGAATTGCCATACCGGCGCCAAAGCCCCCCACCAGAAATCCAAGAACGGCGCCATACTTGCGAAACACGCCGGTGCAGTTGCCTGCCAGACCTGCCATATTCCTTACTTTGCCCGCTCACAGGCAACAAAAATGGAATGGTATTGGTCAGAGGCTGGCAAGGATATCAAGCCAGAGGAGCAGTTTGACAAAGAAACCTACGTAAAAAAGATGGGGCGTTTCGTATGGGGAATGAACGAAAAACCGGTGTATGCCTGGTATAACGGCACTATTGATCATTACATGAAGGGGCAGGTTATCAAGGATCCGTCGAAGCCGGTGGTGATCACCAAGCCTGTCGGAACCATTAAAGATAAAACTGCCAAGATATATCCGTATAAGCTGTTTATAGGTGATCTGCCGATGGATTCGACCTTCAAATACCTGAGCATATTCCAGCACTACAAGTCGTACTGGGTTGACTACAACTGGGAAAAAGCACTTTTGGGCGGCGCTGAAGGTTCAGGACTCCCGTACAGCGGGAAATATCAATTCGTGAAAACGGCCTCCTATTTTTCAATAAGTCATGAAGTCGCTCCTAAAGAAGAAGCTCTTCAGTGCGGCGAGTGCCATGCTGGTGGAACACGTATGGATTGGAAGGCGCTTGGATACAAGAGTGACCCAATGATGGCGGGTGGCAGGCTTTCGCAAACGGCTCGTAAGAAAACCAAGTAGAACGAAAGGAGAGCATACTATGCAATGGGCAGAATTATACCAGAAAGAAACAGAAAAACCGCTCGGACAGTTTGTCAATGATCTGAAAAATGCCGGGAAAGAGCGTGGTTTTATCATCCACAATGAAAACGGCATGGATATGGCGCACACGTTCAGCGCTCACGGGGTTGAAGTGGCTCAGGGGTTCGATCTGCACATGATCCAGATCTGTAAACCGGAAAAAGCTGCGGTGAGCCTCCAGACAAATCCTGAGCGATCAGTCCTGATGCCCAAGTTCGTTATGACATTTACCGGCGACGGCAAGACTCAGGTCCGCTTCCTGGTCTATAATCGGCCAATGATTGAGGCCCTGGTTGGCGAACCGGCCTTTGCCGACTCATTGATCGAAAGTTACGCTGCCATTAAAACCATGATCGATGTGGCGCTCTAAAATGTGGGCCTTACTGACAAAGCTGAACAAAAATCTGCTGCTGGCAATTCCGACCATGATGCTGATCGGATTTGTCTTCGGAGTGACTGTTGATGCAGGATTCCTGAAGGCATTGATCATCCCGTTCACCTTCCTGATGGTCTATCCGATGATGGTTACCCTCAAGCTGAAAAAAGTCCTTGAAGGTGGCGATGGTAAAGCACAACTGTTAACGCAATTGATTAACTTTGCAATCGTGCCTTTTATTGCATACGGCCTCGGCAAACTCTTTTTTGAGAATCAACCCTATATGGCCTTGGGTCTGCTGTTGGCAGCTCTGGTACCTACCAGTGGCATGACCATTTCGTGGACCGGGTTTGCCAAGGGGAACCTGGAGGCTGCCGTCAAGATGACCGTGGCAGGTTTGATCCTCGGTTCCCTGGCGACGCCGTTTTATGTCCAGTGGCTTCTGGGGGCGCATGTAAGTGTTGATACTATGGCGGTCATGAAACAGATCGCGGTAATCGTATTTTTACCAATGATAGCTGGATATACCACCCAGCAGTGGCTGGTGAAGCGCTATACGCAAAAAGTATTTCAGGAAAGATGGGCACCCCGCTTTCCGGGGTTATCAACTATCGGCGTCCTCGGAATTGTTTTCATAGCAATCGCACTCAAGGCACGCGCCATTGTGGCGGCACCGGAGGCTCTTGTACGTATAGCCGCGCCGCTGGCGCTCCTTTATGGAATCAACTATCTGCTCAGTACCATAGTTGGGAAACTTCTCTTGCGACGCGGTGATGCCATTGCCCTGGTCTACGGTACGGTAATGCGCAATCTTTCTATAGCTCTGGCAGTTGCCATGAATGCCTTCGGTACACCCGGTTCCGACGCTGCGCTGGTAATTGCGCTAGCCTATATCATCCAGGTTCAGTCCGCAGCCTGGTACGTTAAAATTACCGATAAAATATTCGGTGCTGTAACGAATTGATTACGTAAATTGCAAAACACACAGGAGGTCAGTAATGCCAATATTCGAGTATAGTTGTACAGAGTGCAGCTGCCGTTTTGAAAAGCTTCAAAAGTCCGGAACAGAACTAAAACCAGTTTGTCCGGAATGTGGCTCATGGGAGACGAATAAAGAGTTTTCCACCTTTTCTTCGGTGGGTTCTTCCACATCAGGTGCCGGTTGCAACCCCAGTGGTTGACGAATGCCTTCCTGACACCGGTTCGGTGTCCTCAGTAATATTATTTGAAGCCTGCAGGGATCTACAGTCAGTATAATCCTATCTGGAGCTGTAACAATGAGAACCCAGCAACGGCCACTCTTTATTCTTTTGATTCTGTTGTCGGCAACACCTTGGTGTGGACCTGCTACAGCTTTAACAATCGGCATTCTTTTCAGTTTGCTGGCTGGCAACCCCTGGCCAAAAGAGAGTGCCCGCTGGAGCAAGAAACTACTGCAATTGTCAGTTGTGGGGCTCGGTTTTGGTGTCGGGATTGCCGATGTCTGGCATGCCGGGCGGGAGGCAGTTCTCTACACGCCAATAAGCATTGCCGTGACGGTTGCAGTCGGTCTATTAGTGGGTCGGTTACTCCGCACACCGACTCGTACTTCGGCCCTGATTTCATTTGGAACAGCAATTTGCGGAGGAAGTGCCATAGCGGCTATGGCGCCAGTCATCAATGCCGATGACGAAGAAATTGCCGTTTCTCTGGCAACGGTATTCAGTCTGAACGCCGCAGCCCTCCTTTTGTTTCCACCTCTTGGGCATCTCTTTGGCTTATCGGAACGCCAATTCGGCCTGTGGGCGGCACTGGCGATCCATGATACCAGCAGCGTTGTTGGTGCCACATCAGCTTTCGGCGTTTCTGCGCTTGCTATCGGCACTACGGTCAAACTGGCACGAGCTGTCTGGATTGCACCCTCAGCACTCATTGCTTCACGCTTTACCCATTCTCAGACAAAAACCGGAATTCCTCTGTTCATCATTGGTTTTATAATGGCCGCTTGTGTACGGTCATTGCTCCCCTCATTGATTCACACATGGCACGTATTGGCTGCAATAGCGCGTCAGGGGTTGGTAGTGACACTGTTCCTTATCGGAACAGGTTTAAACCGGGAAGTACTAAGTAGGGTAGGATTTCGTCCTCTGGCTCAGGGGATGATTTTATGGATAATGGTAAGTGTAGCTATGCTGGCAGTAATTTCTGAGGGAATAATACGGTGACCATTTTTATATACGTATAATCAAAGCCGGAAACCAGTACATTTGATGAAAGGAATGCCCGCGTTGACTCGGCCAAGCGATTGACATGTGATAAATCCTTGTTAAGCTTTAAAAAGCCGGGAAGTTATGCAGCGGCTTTTCTAAGGTACTGAATTTGTAATCTCAACTTCCTGCATCACCATCTGGGGAGGCATTAATGCTTGAACGGGAAAAACTGAAATTCAGCATCATCCTCTTAGTAGTCTGCACGACCGTTGGTGGGCTCCTGACGGTCTTCTTTCAGCGATTCATTTCATTTGCTCCGCAAACACAAACGACTTCTGCTCTATCGGTAGCAAAAGTCCCGGAAACTGGCTCAGTGGCATATAATCCACCGACTCCTCAGGATGCCCCGGCAGAGATTCGCGAGGCAGTGATGCTCGGGTACAACATCTTGAATGATCCCGGCAAATACGCATCTGCCTATGTCGGTAATCCACTCCGCTGTAGCAACTGCCACCTCAAGGCGGGACTCTCGCAGGGGGGAAAGAACGGCGGGATATCACTGGTCGGAGTCGGCTCCGTGTATCCCAAGTTTCGAAAACGGCAGGAATTTTCGGTACATTTAGTGACCCGTACCAATGACTGCTTCAAGAGGAGCATGAACGGTCGGCCGCTTCCCGAGGACAGTAGGGAGATGACAGCCATTGTTACGTACTACGCATGGATATCGAAGGGACTTCCTATCTATGGACCGGTGCCCTGGCTCGGTCTGCCGAAAATAACGAGTACCCATACAGCGGACACCGCAGCAGGCAAGGCGGTGTATGCCGCGAAATGCGCACTCTGCCATGGGGTCGGTGGTGATGGCACTGCTACTGCTCCTCCGGTCTGGGGAGCCAAATCGTTCAACGACGGTGCCGGTATGGCCAAGCCGGAGACGCTTGCTTCATTTGCTCAAAACAATATGCCGCTCGGCAACCCTGACTTGAATGTTGAGCAGGCAATTGACGTGGCAGCGTTCGTTACTACACAGTCCCGGCCACATTTCCCCCAGAAATAGGAGCGACCATGCAGTATCCTGCGTTCGTTATACCATGGCTGGGAAATGGCATGTTGATCGCTCTTGACGCAGTACTTCATGTGATGATAAGTCACGGCTTTGCTATCGGCGCCATATCCATGATTGTGCTAGCCGAGTCAATAGGCATGCGTCAGGAAAACATTGATTGGGACATATTTGCCAGACGTTTTCTGACGGCTCTTATAATTATCGTAACCGGCATTGGTGCACCTACGGGCGTCGGTATCTGGCTCATAACCAGCGCCGTGACGCCCAAGGGAATCGGCTCTTTGCTGCGGGTATTTTTCTGGCCATGGTTTATCGAATGGCTGGTGTTTACCATTGAAGTCATCCTGCTGCTTCTCTATTATTTCACCTGGGAGCGGTGGCGCCGCGAACGTAAACGGCTTCACCTCAAAATTGGCATAGCGTACTTGGCCTGTGCCCTTGCTTCAGCGGTTCTGATCACAGGCATTCTCGGCTTTATGATCACCCCGGACAGTTGGCCGGTGCGTCGCGACTTTATCGGCGCTTACTTCAACGCAACATTTCTACCGCAACTCTCAGTAAGATTGGGCATTGCAATCACCCTCGGAGCACTGTTTGCCACAACCTTTGCCGCCTTCAGCCATACTGCTGACGGTATTCGCCTGGCAGCGTTACGGCTTTACGGAAGAATAGCATTAGTCGGCTTCTGCTGGACCACTGCTTCCAGTATCTGGTATATGGCAATGATTCCCTCCAGCTACACTGCGCATATCCCGTTCGCCCTGCTTACCTCACACTTCTCTGATCGGCCGTCCATCCTCGGGAATGTTATGGCTGCAATCGCAACAACTATTATCCTGTATGTTCTGGCAGCGTCCCGAGGCCCTCTCATCGTCGTACGAATTCTTTCAGTACCCACCATTGTCATGGCTCTGTTTTACGTGGTTGCATTCGAAAGGGCGAGAGAGTTCATCCGAGGACCGTACCTCATGCCCGGCTATCTCTATGCGAACCAGCTGCTCTTGAGTGAAAGTCATCTGTCGCGCAAGGAGGGGTTGTCCAACTCCACTCCCTGGTACCAGACCCTTGCCGTTGGAGATCCGGAAGCACGCGGCGCTTTCCTGTTTGCCCAGAATTGCACGGCCTGCCATACATTGCGCGGCGTCAACGGTATCGTTCAGCGAGTCAAAGGAAGACCTGAGGACGGCATCGTCGTGATGCTCGGTCATCTGAATGAAATGGTTCCTTTCATGCCCCCATTCTCTGGAAACGATGAAGAGAGGCACATACTGGCCCGCTACCTTGCCGATCTTCCAATCAAGGGAGATGACCCGAGCCGTTATTCACCGTATTGGAGGAAAAGTCCATGATCGGTGCTATTGACATCCTTTTGCCACGCCCCCTTCCCGATGCCTGGCTAAGCGGATTGCTCTTCATATCGTTCACGCTCCACCTGCTTTTTGCACTACTAGCGCTTGGCACCGCATTTCTTGCCGTATGCTGCTATATACAGGTTCGCTGTATGGGACATCTGGAAGATGACCGACTTGACCGGCGCATTGTCAAATCATTCCTTGGGCTGAAAAGTCTCGCCGTAGTTCTCGGTGTGGCTCCGTTGCTATTGATCCAGGTCAGCCGAACTGTGCCCATGTTCAGCGCCATAAACCTCCTGGCGTTGGCATGGCTTTTCCTCATTGTGCTGTTAGTGGTTGCTTTTGTCTTTTTTGATATGATGGGTCACGCTACCCAGCATTATCGACGCTTCCACCTTGCCTTCGGCATTGTTGCCATGGCGGCATTATTGGCAATTCCTGGTATATTTGCGGCACTGATGATAACAGCTGAAAATCCGTTGGCTTGGAGTGAGATGATCAGCCGTGGTTACAGGTTGAGCGGTCCTCTGGCCATTCACTGGCTTGCACGTTACCTGCATCTGATTGGAGCGGCAATTGTGCTGGGGGCTATTTTCCACTACTTTTTCTCGGCTTCACAAGAGCGGGAAAGAAATCATCTCATGAATTGGATCATTGTCGGTATGCTGTTGCAAGTGGTATTCGGAGTCTTTCTTTTCGGGTCATTGCCGGTGCGTCCGGAATTGCTTGCAAACATCTTGATCATGGCTGCTGTGGTATTGGCCATGGTCCTTATCTGGCAAACATTTATCACCATCAGACAAAGCAAGCCGCTTGCTTTTCGCAGCTCAATTGCACTGGCGCTGGGACTACTGGTGGTAATGCTCATGGTACGTCAGGTAATCCAGGATCGAGCCATGCTTCCAGTAGATAATGCAGCACGGGCCAATGCTATCGTCTACCAAAAAAAACTTGCTCCTTATGAACTTGCAGCATTGGCCGATTACCGGAAATCGGCTGCAAATGGAAAACAGCACGGAGAGTCAATTTACGCCGGCAGCTGCACTTTTTGTCATGGCGAGCTCGCTGACGGCAACGGTGGTGAGGTGGCTAATCTTTCAATACCGCCGGAAAAAATCGCCGAACTCCGTACAACCCGCGAGTATCTGTACAGCCTGCTTGTCAAAGGTATGCCCGGATCAGGGATGCCCTACTTTTCCGTCTTTGACCGCAATAAGCTTGATCGTTTGATTGACAGCCTCGACCAGCGCTATCAAGTACTGCAAAAGCCGGGAAACCTGCCTGTCGGTGTAAATAGTGCGGCATTAGCCCAGGCTGGTGCGGTCTACCGGGAAACCTGCAGCGGCTGCCATGGCAGCGATGGACGGGGCAGTTCCCAGTCTACCGCTTTCAAACCGCCCCCACCAGACTTCACCCGCTTCAGCATGACACCACGGCGAACATTTGAGGTTATAACTGAAGGGTATCGCGGCACAATGATGTCATCATATGCAACACTTCCCGAAGAAGTGCGCTGGGGGCTGGTTGATCACCTACAGAAACTTCGAACTGAATGATGCATAAACTGATAATAAATTCTTTTAGTTACAATTTTTGAATGGATGAAATCATGTATAACACGTATGTGCTTTAAGGCGAGTTCGTGCAAAAGACAAAAGGAGAGAACACATGGCAAGATTTCTAATTCTCGGTGCTGGAATTGCTGGGCAAACTGCCGCCCTCCACGCAAGACGAAGACTGCCCACTTGCCATGAAGTTGTGGTCGTATCACCAAACAGCCGATGGAACTGGATTCCTTCAAACATTTGGGTCGGTGTTGGCTTCATGAAACCAGAAGAAGTTACTTTTCCTCTTGCTCCCGTCTATGAAAAAGCGGGAATAATTTTCAAGCAGGCGAAAGCCATTAGTATTCATCCAGAGGGCGATCTGAGTAATCTGCTACCGTATGTAACAATTGAATTTACTGGTGAGAAGCAAAAGGGTGATGTTGAAAAAGTAACGTATGATTATCTTCTCAATGCAACCGGCCCTAAATTGAATTTCGGGGCAACACCAGGATTGGGGCCAGAACTGAATAGCAATTCTGTCTGCACCTTTGATCATGCATCCAAAGCATCCAGCGCTTTGGATGAGTTAATATCCCAGATGCAGAAAGGTGACAAGAAAACACTGCTGATCGGCACGGGTCATGGCATGTGTACCTGTCAGGGAGCTGCCTTTGAGTATGTGTTTAACGTAGATTATAAATTGCGGAAGATGAATGTTCGTGACAAGGCGGAAATCATCTGGATATCCAACGAGTACGAACTTGGTGATTTTGGCGTCGGGGGATTGCATCTCAGACGAGGTGGCTATATTACACAATCAAAGGTTTTTACTGAGTCACTGTACAGTGAGCGGGGAATCAAATGGATTACACGAGCTCATACCAAAGAAGTCGGACAAAATGAGGTTAGCTACGAGACCCTTGATGGTAATGAGAAAACCATAGCGACTGATTTTGCCATGCTTTTGCCACCATTTTCAGGGGTGGGTATCACATCATTTGACAAGGAAGGTAATGATATTACCAAGAACTTGTTTGCTCCCAGTGGCTTCATGCTGGTAGATGCCGATTACACAAAGAAAGCATATGATGAATGGCTACCTTCAGACTGGCCGAAACTGTATCAGAACCCAATTTACAAAAAAATATTTGCTGCGGGGATCGCATTTGCACCGCCTCATCCGATTTCAAAACCGATGCAAAGTCTAAAGGGTACTCCAATTTCCCCAACTCCTCCGCGTACTGGTATGCCCACAGGAGTTATGGCACGTGAGATAGCATACAATATTACCGATTTGATGACGGGCAAAGCTGATAGACCAACACGGCAGGCATCCATGGCAAAAATGGGCGCAGCCTGTATTGCGTCTGCTGGGGCAAACTTTTTCAATGGTACTGCCGCCTCAATTACTATGTATCCGATCATTCCGGATTATAAAACGTATCCTGAAACCGGACGAGACATAAAGTATACAACGGGGGAGATTGGGCTGGCTGGCCACTGGATCAAACATCTGCTTCACCATGCGTTTATTTACAAAGCTAAAGCAAAACCTTTATGGCAGATAGTTCCCGAATAGAAAGGAGTGAGCCATGGCATCGCAAATACCGCCGAAACCATATGATCAGGATTACTATCCTCCCATGCCAACAGAATTTACAAAAGGTATGAGAACAAACATATTCTATCAGTTTATACGATTTATCGTGTTGAATGTACGAATGCTCAGAATGATACGGAAACATTGAGGACGCGCTATTAGGTTGGGAAGACGAGCCGCTTCAGTTCCTCTTGCCATGCGACCGAGTACCCTTATATTATTTCAATATTCTTTTCCAGTGCAGGGAACTCCATGCGTATTGCACTCATTTCACCCTACTCCAACGGCCCCATGCGGGGAAACATTGTAACAGTTCGGCGTATAGCACGCTCCCTGGATCAAGAGGGAGTAACAAACATTTCTCTTGCGGTTGATATCCTTTCAATAAACGAGATGAAAGGGAGACTGGCAGAATTCAAACCCGATCTTATCCACGGCTTCCACGCTCACTATTGTGGTTCTATTACACGGCAACTTGCTGAATATTTTAAAAATCAATATGTGATAACAATTACCGGAAGTGATTTACATGACTCGTCACTGCGGAATCACCCCGATACCGTTTGCGCAATCGAAACAGCTCAAGCCATAGTATGCTTTCACAAGAATGATGCTGAAAGGCTAACAGATTTTTTTCCGAGTCTTCGGGGAAATGTATCTATCGTCCCACAGGGGGTCGAGCCATTGCCGATTGGTGAAGATGATTGTTTCGGTTTTGATCATGAATCCTTTGTACTGCTTTTACCCGCAGCCTTACGGCCAGTTAAGCGTGTTGAATTTGCCATTCAATCATTATCACAAATGGTGCTGAACGATAAAAAACTGCAATTAGTCATTGCTGGAGGGGTGATTGATAATGAATATGCTGATTCAATCCGAAAAAAATTGAGCAGAACCTCCTTTGCAACATGGCTCGGAGAAGTGCCACATGAGCGTATGGGAAACCTTTACGAACAAGCGGATCTGGTGCTGAATTGTTCCCAGTCGGAATCTATGCCTAACAGCCTTATGGAAGCGATGGCTATTGGGCGACCGGTACTGGCAGCCAATATTCCTGGTAACCGTTCGCTGGTTCAAAATGGGAAAACCGGCTGGCTCTACGACAGTGAGGCGGATTTTAGGCGACTGGTTATGCAGATTAGGGAAAATGTCGTTTTGCGTGAGAAAGTGGGGCGCAACGCAAAAGAGTATATAGCGAAATACTTTTCACCTCAGTTGGAGGCAAAGCGCTACCTGTCTCTGTACCGCACGCTGGTATCGGGTTGACTTTTAAGTTGATGCATAGAGATGATGCCCAACCCAATGTAGCGCCCGTTGATGTTGCATAAGCGCAGCCGTAGCTTTCGGATGAAAGCGACACCATACGACAAAATCGCTCAGGGCAGTGCTTTGCGAAGCAATGATTCTATTTAGACGGTTCCAATCGGTATGCTGCGCAGTAAAAACATCGATACCCTTGCCTTGGTGTGTATTCACCCAGTTGACAAAAAGCTTTGTTTGCTCCGGATGCTTGGAGTCCCATTTGAATAATTGGCGTGCCGCTTCTTTGTAGATGTTTACCCATGCCCCCAGTTCAGACGCTGCCCTCGGGTGGTTCCCTGCCCACGTTTCAATCTTTTCTTCGGCAACAGTAGATGTCGTGACTTGAGGCAGAGGAGCTGCAATGGCACTTCCGATTAGGCTCAGGAAACAAATTACTGATATTACAATTAGAGGGTTATATTTCATATCGTGTCTTAATGGTTCCTCTGCTTTCATAAATATTCTGAGCTAAATATACCGCATTCGAATGTTTAGAAACAAGATAAGAGTTTCTCTGTGCAGACTTGGTTCCTCAAAACTCACCTGGAATATACTATAATAGCCAGTAAACGAGTAGGTCATATAGTTGGTACGAAAATGTTACAGTAACGTAACTTGAGTTTTTTCAAGTCATCAAGTAGCTTGAAAAAATGCATACATTTTCAGCACGCCGCTTTACCACTGTTTTTGTTGCATTGTCGATTCCTATCTTTCTTGTATTTTTGGGGATGCGGGTTCCGAATATATCACGTCCCCACAGGCCCAGGCCATTAAATCGAGCGGTAATTCAGGCGCAAACAAGCATATTTGAAATAGAAGCATCTTCAAATCTATCAATTGATCCAGTCATTTATAATAATTATTTCTTTACGGTACGGTTACCTGCATCAAGTCACTTAAACATTGTAACAGCGTCAACACACCCACCTCATCTTACGTTTTGGTCAATTGCGTCTCGTGCCCCACCATCAAGAATCTTCTCTGTATAACTTTTTCTCTTTCAAATATGTTGTGGAATTATGAAGTGCCCTGCGCTTTTTATCAAGGCAACGCCTTCTCGTGACAGTCCTAATCAATCTAGCTGGTGTTTGTGACACCACCAAAAACAAAAATGGAGAACTTACTATGTTCAAAAAGACAACTCTTGCTTCTGCACTTATCCTCGCCGTGACCGTATCGGCCAGCGCTTCACCTACCCATGTAGACGCCAAAATCAAGCAGTACACACCTGTGGCCGGCGTGGCTGGAAATCTGAATAGTATCGGTTCGGATACGCTTAATAATCTCATGACCTACTGGGCTGAAGGTTTCAAAAAGAAATACCCTAACGTAAATATTCAGATAGAGGGTAAAGGCTCTGCGACTGCACCTCCGGCATTGATTGCCGGGACGGCTCAGGTCGGTCCCATGTCTCGTGAGATGAAGTCATCTGAAATCGAGCAGTTTGAAAAGAAATACGGCTACAAACCGACCAAAATCGGTGTGGCACTGGACTCTCTGGCGGTATATGTCAACAAGGACAATCCTATAAAAAGCATGTCACTGGATGAGGTAGATGCGATCTTCTCCAAAACGCACAAGCGAGGTGTTTCTGAAATTACCACATGGAGCCAGCTTGGCGTATCAGGTAAGCTGGGAGCTATGCCGATCAGCATCTATGGCCGCAATTCCGCTTCCGGAACCTATGGGTATTTCAAGGAGCATGCGCTTAAAAATGGAGATTACAAGAACACTGTCAAAGAGCAACCCGGATCAGCTTCAGTTGTTGAAGGTGTTGCCCATGACATCAGTGCTATCGGGTATTCCGGTATCGGTTACGCCACATCGGGTGTCCGCGCTGTGCCCCTGTCCGACAAGAAGGGTGGCGTAGTGGCTGAAGCAAACTACCAAAACGTGTTGAGTGGCAAATATCCACTGAGTCGCATGCTCTATATTTACGTAGCCAAGAAACCGGGCGAGCCACTACCGAAGGTAGTTGAGGAATTCCTCCGGTTCGCACTCTCTAAAGAGGGGCAGGAAATAGTTGTCAAGGATGGTTTTGATCCGCTGACAGCCAAATTAGCTGAAGACCAGATTAAAACGCTGAAATAGCCCCATTCTTCGTCCCTGTCCCGAGAGGGACAGGGACGAATGAGATCGATTCAATCGTCTTGTGTTGAATAATTAAAGCTGATATTATGCGAATATGAATATGTTTGTAAAACATAGCCGCTACATTCGTTTTGTTACTCTCATGATCCCATTGTTTCTTGTTTTTATGGGAATGAGGGTTCCTGACTTTTCTCGTCCACACAAGCCCAAACCAATGCGGCGTGCGGTTCTGGATAAAACTCCGGCCCATACTGTTCTGCAATCAATTGTAAAGGTCGATGTAGATTCATGTTGTATAATTAGTCAGCCGACGGTTGTCACTCTTGCCATTGATGAACATCCCACTGAAGTATATCCCGTTTTCTTACCAGTACCCCTTCTGCTACAGAGCCCATTCCCTCCACGAGCTCCACCGATAACGCCCAATCTCGCGTAAGTAATCATCTTGCATCCTGTAATTCTTGACTCCGAATAATTCGCTCCGGTATGTACGTATTTTAATCTGTTCACCTACAGGGTGAATCGGAGAATACAATTATTTTCATTGTCAAGTCTCTCTGTGCTCGGGTGACCTCACATTAAGTAGCAACAAATCAGAAAAGAGATGCTTATGAAAGCAACAATTATCAGTCATTTTCTGCTGTCAAACCTGTCCGGATGTATTGGTAACGATGAGGAATATTGCCAATTTGGGCAACAGGTAAATTCAGGTATAAGGCTTATTATGGAAGAAATACATCGTCAGGAGCAACAAGAAGGCTGTTCTCTGGAATTTGATGAATATACGGTCGGCAAACTGGCGTTGGTTGCTGCATGCTATGCGGAATTCGCAATATTGTCAGATGCTGAAAGAGACGAGCAGGAAGCAACTAAAGACAGCTATTGGCCATGGGACGAAGTATGGTGGAAGCCAAAAAGCCCTTTACAAGATTTAGTGCACGCTGGTGCCTTAATTGCTGCTGAGATCGACAGGTTACTAAAGGTTGAACCTTACATTGCTGATCAATTGACAGAAAAATAGACAAAACTGTAATTTTTAAATCTCAAATTTAAAGGAGTAACTCCAATGTTAAAATACGTTTCGTTTAAGACCGTTTTTGTATTCCTTGTAGCGGCATTTATGACTGCTGGCTGTGCAAAGCAGGACGTTGTTAAGAAGGACGAAGGCATTGTACCAGCAACCGTTGCCAAGAAGCTTGACCCACCTAAGTCCGTAGAGCCAAAAGCCAGTGCAACTACAACAAAACAGGTCGCTACACCTCCGGTCGCGCAGGCCACTTCTACGCAGCCGACATCTGCACAACAATCCCAGAATGCATCGTCTAAAGCTGAACTTCAGTCCGCTCTGAATAAGATCTACTTCGATTTTGATTCCGCAAACCTGTCTGAATCCTCACGCAATACACTTGCCAAAAATGCGGCAGCACTGGCGAAGGAAGCCGCCTCAAAAATACGCATTGAGGGTAATTGTGACGAACGAGGTTCTGCTGAGTACAACCTTGCGCTTGGCGAACGGCGCGCTAATGCAGCACAACAATACCTGGTCACAATGGGTGTCAAGCAGGACCGACTTTCAATTCTTAGCTACGGTAAAGAGAAGCCTTCTGTTCAGGGAAGTGATGAGTCTGTCTGGGCAAAAAACCGGCGTGATGAGTTTGTTGTTGTCACGAAATAGCGATGGTTGAGCTGATTTAGCGACTTTATTCAGAGTCCCGCCCCCATTCAAATTATGACAGTTACGTGGGAGCGGGACCTGATATCGAATGTATATCTTTTGCTACAATCAGATCCAGACGAGATTTCAAATTCACATGGAAGCTCTAAAATGAGAATGTTAGTGATTGTAGTGACAATAGTTTTCTCAGGCATGCTGAAGACACCCAGCTACGCTGGATGTAACTGCGATGACTGGATGAAAAATGGTGGTTACTGCGTTGATTATGTCAAAGCAAAGGTACCAACATTTCCAATCCCTCAAAATACCACTGAAATTTCAGCTCTAAAAAATAAGGACATCCCTGAAGTTTCAGAAGGTGATGTTGCAATCTTTAACTTCAGTAATTATTGGCATGTTGCGTATGTTGAAAAAGTTCACCTGGATCAGCACGGTAATGCGACGGCAATTGATGTGAGCGAGATGAATTTTGGCGATAAGTTGTCATTTAGTGATTTCAAAAACAAATGGAAACAAAAGAGTAGAAGCGAATGGAAAAGAGCACTCTGTTGTGGCGTCACGGATAATTACAACCAGACGGATGCGCGGAAAAATGTTGCCTTGAATACGGTGAAGCAGATTTGGTCGCCAGTTGCAGCTGCCTCAGAAAGCGCCAAAGGAGAACATGATGACACTGCCTTCGACAAAATCAGAGAAGCTCTCAATCGATTCTTGCAATTCTCAGGGCGAGAGCTATGAGTAGCTCTCATTCCACAGCATTCAGGTCCGCTGCGCTGATTACTGTCGTTGTATTCTGCTGCGGTTTCAGTTGGGGCTTGGGCAAATCAGATCCTTGTGAAGAAGCCCGCACAACACTTAATACACTCTCAACGCTTACAGATTCTGTTAAACGAACAAAGCAGGAGAAAGCTATTCTTTCATCGTGTCCGAATGGTGCGGCCGGATTATTCGTAAAAGCTCTTCAGGCAGAGAGAACTTTAAAACCCGATGTTGCAATTCCACTATACCGTGAAGCTGTTGCCAAAGATGACAGTATTGCTGAAGCCCACGGTAACCTCGGTTTGCTTCTTCTTGATCGCGGCCAAGCCGAAGAGGCTTCAGTGGAATTAACCAAAGGGCTCATGGGGCGACCTGACCCCCGCTATCACCGTGCCATTGCTCGTATCTTGAGTGAAGGTGCACTCCCTACACTGGCACTCTTTCACTATGACGAAGCACTAATAACATACCCCAATGACACAGAAATTCACGCAGGACGTGCTGAGGCTTATGTTCAGCTCGGGCAACTTGATAAAGCGGAAAAAGAGTATGTGCAGCTCAAGGCATTAAAACCCAAGGACATGAAATTCATGCAAGGCCTTGCTGAAGTGTACCGGAAATCCGGACAGCTAGACCGGTCGATTCAGGAACTGCAGGAATGTGTAACTGAAAACCCATCGGACAAGGAAGGACACCGGCTATTGGCAGAGGTGCTGATGGAGAAGGGTGAGCGAGAAGCAGCCAGGAAAGAATACCTTCTGGCAGGAATTGACGTTACCATAAATCCGGAGGACTTTGCCCGTAAAGGTGATGAATATATAAAGGCCCGAGAGTACGGACAGGCCATTGGTGCATATCAAACGGCACTCAAGGGGCGTCCTTCGTGGCCTGACACACAGCATAAACTGGGGAAAGCTCAGATGGCAGCAGGTCGTGATGACGAAGCCATGACAACATTGACAGCACTCATCAAGTCGGGTTTTGAAGATAGTGCCGTGTTTTATGATTTGGGGCTGCTCCGTGAACGGAGTGGTCAACTTGATGAAGCAATTTCCACATATCAATTGTCCCTCACTCATTATCCCGCTAATGTCAATGCGCACCGAAGGCTAGCAGAGATATTTACCTGGCGCGGCAGTTTCTCGGAGGCGGCAGCTCAGTACCGCGAACTTATTCGACTCCGGGAAGACAATCCCCTGTATCATCTGAACTTGGGCCGAGTATATGACCGGATGAAAGATCTTAAAAATGCTGTGAGTGAGTATGAAACAGCGGTGCGGCTTGATCCGAACAATATTGAGGGGCACCGGGAACTGGCAAGAATGTTTGGACGCGGAGCTCAGCCTGCAAAGGCAGAGCTCCATTACAAGGAAGTTCTCAGGTTGTCCAGTGAGGATGAGGCGGCCCGTAATGCTCTTATTACACTGTATGTAAAGCAGAAACGCTACGATGACCTTACCAGTTTCGTAAAAGGCTGGTTGGACAAAGCGCCTGATGACCCGCAACGTCACTACCGTTTGGGGATAGTCTATGAGTTCAAGAAAGAATACGGTCTGGCTGTCACAGAATACAAAAAATCGCTCGAGCTGCAGCCTGATAACGCTAGAATGCTTTTGGCTCTTGGGCGAACGTACCTGAAAACCGGGAAGCTTTCTGAATCACGCGATATGCTGGAGGCAGCAAAAAAAGCGAACCCGACATTATCGGAGCCACAGTTGCTCCTAAGCAGTGTAAATAGTAAGTTACAGCCATTTAAAAAGAAAGTTCGTAAAAAGGCTGTCAAAAAGCAGCCTACACGCAAGAAAACTACAGCTAAAAAGTGAGTATTACCCATGAATACCGACAGGCGAGGAGGAACAGGTTTTTGAGCCGTTTATCGAGTCCTGGGTTCCGATGACACAGGCAGTGGGCTTGGACTGGCTATTGTGCACAGCATTGCCGACCGGCTTGGTGGGTCGGCCACACTTCGTAACCGTGAAAACGGCTGTGGAGCTCTATTTACCTATACTTGTGCCGGTCAAAAAGGAGTTAGTCATCATGAATAAAATTAACAAGGTTGCTTTCAGCATGGTTGCCATTTGCATAGCAATTCAGTTTGTCCCTTATGGACGTAACCACATCAATCCACCAATCGTTCATGAACCGACTTGGACTAATAAGAAAACACGAGATTTGGCCAAGCAAGTATGCTTTAACTGTCACAGTAACGAGACGGTCTGGCCTTGGTATTCCAAAATTGCTCCGATATCCTGGCTGGTTTTTAGTGACGTTACTGAAGCGCGTCAGAAATTGAATTTTTCTGACTGGACTTATGGTAAACGTGATGGAGAAAATTCGAACAAAATCAGGCGAGATATCGAAACGGGCGAAATGCCGCCAATTCAATATCGGCTGGCACATCCAGAAGCAAAACTGGATGATTCAGGCCGGCGGGCACTTGCAGATGGACTCGAGGTAACAGTAAAAGATTCGATTAAACCCTGATTGACAACATAACTATTTGTTTCGGGAGCCGTCGTGGCTACACCATCAACAGACATCGTAACTACTAAATATAGCACTCCCTTCTTACTGTTCCTGATCTGCGCAGGTCTGGCCGGTAATTTCTTCAAGTTTGAGTTGTTTCTCAATATAGACTTTCTCTTCGGCAGTATCTTTGCGATGCTTGCATTGCAGTTCTTCGGTATTGGGGGCGGCATCCTTTCAGCAGCCATCATCGCCGGCTACACTTGGTTCATCTGGAATCATCCGTACGCGATCATCATCATGACCGCCGAGGTAGCTATTGTCGGCTGGCTTATGGGGCGCCGCAAGGTGGGAATGGTAGTTGCGGATACGCTCTTCTGGCTGTTCATCGGTATGCCGCTGATTTATTTGTTCTATCACTTCTTCATGCATGTTCCGCTGGACAATACGTACATCATCATGACCAAACAAGCTGTCAACGGCATCGCTAACACCTTGGTTGCCCGTTTGATATATACCGGCTTTGTCCTTAGTTTACGAACAACTCTGATTTCTTATCGCGATATTGTCTACAACCTGTTGGCGTTTTTTGTGTTGTGCCCGGCTCTTATCTTGTTGATGGTCAGCAGTAGAACCGATTTTAAAGAAACGGATCATCTTATCAGAATTCACTGATTCAGGACAGTCAACGTATCGATAAAATTATGGATAGCTGGGTGATCAACAGAAAATCGACAATAACCACATTGGCAAAGATGGCGACCGCAAAAACGCCCTTGCAGTTACAGCCTTTTCTTGAAATGGCAACCATATCAGATGTTAATTTCCAGAACATCGGACTGATGGACAGAGCTGCCATCACAACGGCATTCTTTCCACTGGTAGATGAACTGGGGCGGAAAAATATTGGTAAAAATTTTGCTGACCGTTCCTATCTCTCTCAACTTAAAGAGACACTAAAGCCGATGCTCTCGGAGGTTTCCCTCAGCAGAACCGGAGCACCCAAACCACGGGTGGCTATTCTTGCACCAATAATCCTTCATGACAAATATCGTGGCTATATCTCCGGTGTTCTCAGCCTGGAACAATCACAGCAGCTTCTCAATAAATTTACCGAACATAATGCCATGCTGTACACGCTGATTGATAAAAACGGTAATGTTATCATGTCCAACCGTACCGATCAAAAAGTCATGACCCCGTTTATACGCAGCCCGGGGACACTTAAACATCTTGATCCAGTGATCAGTACGTGGGTGCCGGATATTCCAGTCAATACATCGATTTCAGAACGCTGGAAACAATCGTTCTATGTTGCCGAAATAACCGTCGGTGACCTTGCTGAATGGCGATTGATCCTGGAGCAACCGGTCGCACCCTTCCAGAAAGCCCTCTATGATAACTACACCAACGATCTGACGCTTTTGTTTCTGGTGTTGCTCGGATCGTTGGTATTGGGAGAATTATTGAGTCGCAGAATTACTATTGACCTCGATAAATTACACCGGTTATCCCGTGACCTTCCTGTCAGGCTGGCTTCAGGAGTTACAATTGACTGGCCTGAAACTGGTATACAGGAGGCTAGCCACCTGATCGACAATATGCATGAAATGGCGGATTCAATAGAACAAGCCTACCAATCCCGCTTGATAGCCATGAGAGATCTGATCAGCGCCATCGCTCATCAGTGGCGCCAGCCTCTGGCAACACTGGGGATGATCATTCAGCGGACTCACGCAATCGGAACCACTCGGGAGATTACACCGGAATACCTGGACGAATTTAAAACCAATGCCATGCGTCAAGTCAGGTATATGTCTGAAACAATTGATGAATTTCGCGACTTTTATAGCCCAGATAAACAGAAAGTGTTATTTTCCCCGTTGAGTTGCATTAATGATGCTGTCAGACTCCTGGACGCTCAATTTACTAATAATGGTATTACGGTCTCCGTCCAATACGATGGCAGTGGTGAACTGCTGGTAATCGGCATTCCCAATGAGTTCAAGCAGGTTGTGCTTAATCTGCTGGGTAACGCCCGCGATGCCATTCATGATAGTCGCACAACCAGCGGTGGGCCTGTGCAAGGACGCATTGAGGTACGTATATCGGCACAAGGAAACAATGCCATGATCATCGATATTGGTGATAACGGCTGCGGTATTCCGGACGATATAGCTGCAAGGATATTTGCTCCCCATTTCACCACCAAAAAGGAAAGCGGCGGTACCGGAATCGGTCTGTACATGTCACGCATGATTGTAGAGGAAAGCTTGAGAGGTGACTTGAGATTACTACGCAGAGATCACGGAGCTGCTTTTAGAATTGAGTTGCCATTGGAGAAATGCTCATGACTGATTTGAAATGTCTCACTATTTTGCTGGTCGAAGATGAAGAGGAATTGCGATGTGAAACCGCCGCTTTTTTGAAAATATACTGCGGTCACGTCATTCAGGCTGCAAACGGTCGTGAAGCGTTAATCCAGGTGGAAGAACAGAGGCCGAATCTGGTAATCAGCGACATACGCATGCCAATTATGGATGGACTGGAGTTTGCTTCCAGATTGAAAACACTTTCGCCAAACATGCCATTGATATTCTGTACGGCTTTCACCGAGACCAGTTACCTTCTTAAAGCCATAGAACTCGGTGTGTCAGCTTTTGTCCGCAAACCGGTTGATACCGACGAATTGATGGCGGCCATCTCCAGAGCAGCATTGCCGTTGCTCCAACGAAGGGAAATAGACGGGCTCTCCGATGAATTGATGGCCTCCATACGAGAACAAATTGGAGACACACCAGCTCAGCGGGTTATCGTGGAACAGGCAACCCGCGTCGCCCGGACATCATTCAATATTTTGCTGGGAGGTGAAACCGGAACCGGAAAATCACGGCTTGCATCAATAATTCACACATTAAGTCTGCGCCGGAACGCACCGTTTATAACCGTGCAGATGGGAGCATTGTCGTTGAATCTTGCCGAAAGTGAACTGTTTGGCCACAGCAAGGGCGCCTTTACCGGCGCTGATCGCAACCGGACGGGTCTCGCAGAAAGTGCCGATGGCGGAACGATGTTTCTGGACGATATTGAGTCTTGCCCGATGGAGCTACAGGTGAAATTATTGCGTTTCGTTGAGGAGAAGAAATTTACCCCTTTGGGAAGCTCGGTAGAAAAGAAAGTTGACGTGCGCATCATCGCAGCCAGCAACAGTAATCTCAAGGAAGAGGCGTTGGCCGGGCGATTCCGTCAAGATCTTTACTATCGTTTGGCTGACACCACCATAACCCTGCCACCGCTGCGCGAGAACCCTGAAGCAATTGCACACCTGGCACTAAAATTCTTGCGGGAGAGTTGTGATGAACTGAGATGCGTCGTCCCACTTCTCAATGAAGATGCCCGTTCCGTGCTTACCAGAATGACTTGGCCAGGCAATATCCGTCAGCTTAAAAGCGTCATACGGCGGGCAGCGCTCAATGCCGGAAACGTTATTGCTGCCGCCGATATCGCCATTCAGGCTGATGCCGCTAGCATACAACCTATAAACAACGGCGCACCCGTTCCACCCCCTTTTCCCTGTTGTATGGACACATTGGAGTGCTGGTCGCTTGAGCAGGCTTTGCACTACTGTGGTGGCAAGCGTATGAAAACCGCCATGATGCTGGGAATGAACTATTACACATTTCGCCGTAGGCTGGAAAAACATGGCATCGTTGCGGGTGAAGAATAACCGAATGAAAATGTGAAATGCACCGTTTTTGTAAACTCCCGCAGAGAATAGCTATCCCCTCGCGTACTATCTTTTTCAGATACCTTTCTTAGTCATCACTATCCATTATGAATACCATTCCCATTTGCCGGTTTTTATACAACCTGCTGATATTAAAGTAAATATGTCTCTGGCACAGCCTTTGCTTGGGTGAGGAATAGATGGAGTTGAAAAGTTTAATAATTCACTACAAAAAAAGGAGAAAAGAGATGAACACTAAATTACGTTTTTCGTATGTCGTTTTCGGGGTAGTGATGACAATGGCCACCGGCTGCGCCACCAAGGGAGTGGTCAAAACAGAGGAGCCGGTCGCCGTTCAAACTGTTAAAGCGAATGTCGAACCGGTCAAGCCAATAGCACTTCCTGCAAAAGTGGTGGCAGCGGAATCTCCTAAAAGTGAGCATCAGAAATCAGTTGTTACTCCTGCTGTAAAGGCATCTCCACAAACGGTATCATTCGATTCGATCTATTTTGAATTTGACAAAACCGATCTGACGCCTCCGGACAGAAACATGCTATCTGCGAACGCAGATAAAATGCTTAAGGGTAATTCTCGCATAAAAGTCAGAATAGAGGGGAATTGTGACGAGCGTGGCTCTGCCGAATACAACCTGGCCTTGGGGGAGCGGCGCGCTAAGGCGGCTCAACAATACCTGACCACTCTTGGGGTTCCTGCAGAACGGCTCTCAATAATAAGTTACGGTAAAGAGCGTCCGGCTGTAGCAGGTCATGACGAGGCTGCCTGGGTGAAAAACCGCAGAGACGATTTTATCATTCAGTAGGTAATTGTTGTGCGTCGATGAAACGGGGATTTTTCATAACATGTATGCGGGTGCCGTTACGTGGACTGGGCACGAGGGTATTGAATTCATGGCTAAACCAATCTTAACCGCAAATCAATCTGACGTTCATTATCTCTGTGTTTTTTCGAGTCGGCCTTTTGATGAGTGTTTCTGTAGGAACTTAACGGGACGGACAGTTTCCAATATTGCCATGTATTGCATGGATCGTTACCAGGAATGTCCGGTTTATCAAAAACAAGTTTTATTGGAAGCAGAAATCAACGCCACCTCAAAAAACAAAAAAAATGGAGGAACAAAATGAAAATAGGTAATGTCATAACTGCGGCAGTGAATACCTTTCTTGCGGTTGCTCTATTGGCACTGGGGGGGTGTGCCACAACTGACCAGAGGGTGAATTTTCTCTATGCTCCCTCGTACATTTCTTCCGGTGGATCCGGCGATCTCTATGTAGTGGAGCCGGCCGGATCAAAAGCTGGAAATGCGTCGAGTCAGTGGATTCTTGGAAAGATAACCGACACAGAGGGGAATCAGACAGGAAATATCACCAGTCCTGTGCGACCGGTCGATCTGGTAGTTGATGCTTTCAGCGTGGAATTAAAAGCTGCCGGATATAATGCCATGGCAAGCACGAAATCACCTGACAGTGCAACTCGAGTAGTTGTGCTGGAATCCGTCAATCTTGAAATGAAAGAGATAGCCAATCTCGTTAAGGCAGAAGCCGACTGCAGATTGAAAGTCACTTTGAAACTCATGAAAAACGGCAAACTGATCAAAAATCTTTACTTTGAAGCTGGTAACAAAAACACTGTTGTGACCGATAAAGCCGGCGTTGTTGATGAGATTCTTCGAACCACTTTACAAGACATCATGAAACAGGCGGTGCCGGAGATTGTAAGTAATTTTGAAAAGCCTGTGTAACTTCAACCAGGCGCAGCTGGACTGGAGATATGTCTGAATTTATCTGAAAGAGCAAGCGAGTCTGAACAACAAAAGGTTTTATTGGTGCTGTGATAGAGACAAAAATTTGAAATTACGAAAGGAATTTACTATGAAAAGAGCTGCTATTGTAACATTTACCGCCGGTTCATTGTTGTTGGGGGGCGTTGTGTGCAGGGAATGTACAAGCGGTCGGAATTGAAGAAAAGGTAACGGTTATACCGGGAAGGGCGGCAACTCCGAAAGATGAAGCACTTATTTCCTCAACAGCACTCAAGGTGATGCGTCACATCGCTCAGGCGCGTGAATATATTCACCAGAAAGATCAGGCCAGTGCCCGGAAGGAGATCTACGACGCCCAGACTTTGCTTGAGATAATAAAAGCGACCGTGCCATCGGAAAAGGTCAAAGACCATATCTGGGTGGCGGACAAGCACCTGACTTACGAAAGCACGGAAACAGTTATGCAGGATCTGGTGCCGATTTACGCGTCGCTGGATGAAATCAAGGATTTCGCGGTAAAAGATAAAGTCAGGGAACATGTCGATAATGCGAAGAAGCATATGGAAAAAAACGATAGGAAAGGCGCGAAAGAAGATCTGAAACTTGCTGATGATAATCTGATTTTTACCGAGATTGATCTGCCGATACATGAGACAGAGAAACAGATTGTTGCCTCACTGGGGCATTTGGCTAATAAAGAGCTGAAAAAAGCTGATGCTACCCTGAAAGCGGCGGAAGATGGTGTTGTGTTCGTAAGTGTATCCGAACCAACTCCTGCTTTACAGGCCAAAAAAAGCTTCTGGCAAGCCACTAGGAACTATGCCGATGGAAAGATGGACGCAACTAAGGCCGAAATAAAAAAAGTGAAGGGGTATTTGGTAAATGCTGGAAAAATAGTGGATGCAAAAACCAAGGTGGAATTGGATAAAATTTCGACAGATATCGATACAATCGAAGGAAAACTTGATAAGTTCGACCAGCAAACTGGACGACAGGAACTCAGGAAACTCTATAATCGCCTGAAAGCTCTGATTTAAACCTCGACGGTTCAATATGCCACTTGCGGCGATACCTGTACCAGACAGGCTGATAGATCCAGCTAGATACCCCGCTGTTTACCCAGCGGGGTTGTTCGTAGTTTGAGCCCCCTATTTGGGCATCTCTCGTGGAAATGATCATGAACTACATACAATCCAAAAATTCCATGATACCCACAAAATATAGTGCCCCGCTATTCCTGGCACTTATCATCACCGGTCTGGTTGGCAACCATTTTAGGTTTCCAATCTTCTTCAATATTGATTTTATGTTCGGCAGCATCTTCGCCATGCTTGCATTGCAGTACTTTGGACTTGGACGAGGCATTCTGGCGGCGGCCATAATTTCTGGCTACACCTGGTTCATCTGGAATCATCCCTACGCTATAATCATCATGACCGCCGAGGTAGCTTTTGTTGGCTGGCTTATGGAGCGCCGCAAGGTGGGAATGGTAGTTGCGGATACGCTCTTCTGGCTTATAATCGGTATGCCACTGATCTATCTTTTCTATCATTTGGTCATGCATGTTCCGTTCGGCACAACGACTCTTACCATGGCCAAACAGTCTATTAACGGCATCGCAAACGCCCTGGTCGCCCGTTTGATCTTTTCAGGCATTGCCCTGATAACACGAACTTCGCTGAGACCATACAGCGAGATCATCTATAATCTGCTGGCATTTTTCGTGCTCTGTCCGTCTCTGATAATGCTGGCGGTTGCCAGCAGAACCGATATGGCAGAAACTGATCGGCAGATTCGTAACTCGCTGCAACAGGACAGTCAATTGTTGGTAAATAGCCTTGCTCGATGGTTGACTAATAGAAAATCTGTCGTAGCTAACCTGGCGTCTATGGCTGAATATAGAAACCCAAAACAGATGCAGTCGTATCTGGAAGTGTTGACAAAGGCGGATGATAATTTCCTGTGGATCGGTTTGGTGAACAGAGAAGACATCTCAACCGCCTTTTACCCGCTGAAAGACGAACTGGGGCACAATAACATCGGCCGGAGCTTTGCAGATCGACCCTTTGTTGGGCAGCTCAAAGATACGATGAAGCCAATGCTCACGGAAGTTTTTATCGGTAGTATCGGGGTGCCAAAGCCGAGAGTATTGATGCTTGCGCCTTTACTCGCCCGCAGTGCTTACAATGGCTGGGTAGTCGGTGTTCTGTCATTGGATCAGATTCGGGAGCAGTTCGATAAAAGTTCGGATAGGAGTACCCTTTACTACACGCTGGTTGACAAACACGGTAACGTTATTATTTCCAATCGTACCGATCAGACGGTGATGAAGCCTTTCCTACGCACACAAGGAACTCTGACCAATATTGATGGCGGGTTCAGCCAATGGGTACCTGCAATTCCAGCCAACACACCGGTTTCAGAGCGCTGGGGCAAAACGCTGTATATTGCTGAAGCACGCGTCGGCGATTTTTCGGAATGGAGGTTGATACTGGAGCAGCCGGTGGCTCCTCTCCAGAAAAAACTGTTCCATAATTTTACCGGTGATTTGTTCAGACTGTTTCTAATTCTGCTCGCAGCTCTGGCGCTGGCAAAGCTGATCAGCAGCAGGATTGTTGCCACTTTGGGCAAACTGAGCACCATTACCAACGAACTGACGTCCAGGCTGGTTATTGGCGAGAAGGAGATCGACTGGCCGGAAAGTTCGATAGATGAAACCTATCATCTGATTAACAATTTCAGGGCAATGACTTCTTCTTTAAAGGGGCAGTTCAACGAGTCAAGGAATGCCAGAGAGACAGCCGAATTGGCAAATCGGTCAAAGAGTGAATTTCTGACTACCATGAGCCATGAAATCCGTACCCCGATGAATGGTGTTATCGGCCTGACCGAATTGCTGCTAGGCACTGATCTGAACAAGGAACAGCGAAAATACGCAGAGCTTGTCAAACTGTCAGGTAAAAATCTGATGGAATTGATCAACAATATTCTTGATCTCTCAAAGATCGATGCACAAAAGCTGGAACTTGAAGCGCATGATTTTGACCTGCAGTCAGAGATTAGCGGAACCATCGAACTCCTTTCTTTCAGGGCACTGAATAAGGAGTTGGAACTCATATCGAGTATCGACGTTGATGTGCCGTTGTTCTTGAAAGGCGATTCACTCCGGTTGCGCCAGATTATTACAAACCTGATTGGTAATGCCATCAAGTTTACCGAAAAAGGAAGTATCACGCTGCATATTAGCAAGGAAGCGGAAAATGAGCAGCATACTACCCTGTATTTTCTGGTACACGATACCGGCTCAGGCATAGCGGCGGATAAACTCAATCAGATATTCGAACCGTTCAGGCAAGCTGAATTTTCCACTACCCGCAATTATGGAGGCAGCGGGCTTGGTTTGACAATTTCTCGTCAACTCGTAGAGTTAATGGGCGGTACAATTGGCGTAAAAAGTGTCGTAGACGAGGGTTCCGACTTCTGGTTTACTGCAGTTTTTGAGAAACAGGCCATTGCCTCAACCCCTCTCACTGAACCTTTGGCACCGGCTGAGATGATAACCGACTTCTCACACCAAAAGGAATCATGTGAGAGGAACATTTCCGGCGGAATCCGCATTTTACTTGCGGAGGATGACCAAATCAATCAGATGGTGATAATGAATACCCTAGTAAAATATGGATGCAAGGTGGATGTAGCACCTGACGGTTTGCAGGCGGTGCACCTTCTTGAAAAGAACGACTACAACCTGGTGCTGATGGACTGCATGATGCCATATATGAACGGATATGACGCGACCGCTGTTATCCGTGACAGTGCTTCCGCCACAAGAAACCACTCCATACCGGTGGTTGCACTGACAGCCAATGCCTTCAAGGAAGACCGCGATAAATGCCTTGCCGCAGGCATGAACGATTTTTTGAGTAAACCGGTTGATGTTGATGAACTATTGTTGATGCTGAAAAAGTGGACCGGATTAAACCTCGCATCAAATGCTACCAGCAGTGGAAACCAAACTTCTATTTCTGCAGAAGAAATTTCGTCTGGCACCAGTAGCGGAGCGTTTGATTTTGGAACGTTTTTAAAGCGTAACAATGACGACATTGAGCTGTCGCGGGAAGTGGCCGCTGCATTTGTTATTGGTATTCCGGAATATATGTCTTCAATCCACAATGCTCTCTTAGCAGATAATGTGGTCATACTGAGCGAATCGGCTCATAAGCTGAAGGGTGCCGCTTCCAATCTCTCTCTTCCGCTAATCTCAGAAACCGCCAGAGTACTCGAATCTTACGCTGATGCCGGTGATCTCGAAAAGGCAATCGAGGTGTTGCCAATACTGGAGCAGCAACTTGAAGATGCGGTTGCGATTCTTAACCATCTGATTGTCACACCACAAGGAAAGGAAAAACTATGAAAATCCTGATTGCTGAAGACGACACCCCGTCACGATTAATGCTGCAATCCTTGCTGACGAAATGGGGCTATACCGTCACATCTGCTAAAGATGGTGATGAAGCGTGGACTATTCTGTGTGAGCAAGAGCATCCACATCTGGTCATTCTTGACTGGAAGATGCCCGGAATCGAAGGCCCCGAGATTGTCAAGCGTCTACGAATGCGAGAACCGGAAAGACCATACTATGCCATCATTATTACGTCTCGCAGTAATAAAGATTCTGCGGCAAGTGCCCTTAATTCAGGTGCTGATGATTTTATCGGAAAACCGTTTGACAATGACGAATTGCGGGCACGGGTGGCTGTTGGACGCAGGATGAATAATCTGCAAAAAGCGCTTTTTGATCATATCCAGGATTTGAGGCAAGCCCTTAATCGGGTAAAGCGGCTGGAGGGAATAATACCAATCTGTATGTACTGCAAAAAGATCAGGGATGATCAGAATAGCTGGAATCAGCTTGAAAAGTACATCTCTGATCATTCAGAAGCCATGTTCAGTCATGGCATATGCCCGGAATGCTCTAAAGAACAGATGAAAATCATTGAACGTATTTAGGTAAACTTGATACTCTAAGGCGGCGTTATGTCACGGGAACCATCAAAGGCTTTTGTTGAACTTGATCTTACAATCCACGTTTTCACCGTCTCGGCGACTCTTGTCGGTGTTTGCTTGACCGTAATCGGGATAATGCGACATTTAGGCGGAGCGCGGGCGTCACATTACGGGCAGGAGTTAATCGCTGTCGATGCATTCCTGTTTCTCATCTGTTGTATTTGTTCCTATGCAGCTTTGAAAATACGCAACCACGGCAAACGAAAGAATCTGCTCACAATTGTTGCGGACTATCTGTTCATTATTGCCCTGTCGCTGATGGCGGTCATCTGTGGACTCATAGTATATGAGGTTATTTAAGTAGATTTTCCTGAACTACTGTTTGTAGTATATGCAGGCAACATATCGATCAGAGGGGTATGCATATGAATACATTGCAAGAATTACTGTTTAATCATTGCGGACCGGCTCAGATTGCTTTCCAGTTTTATGAAAAGTTAAGGGAGGCAGGATATGATGACGAGGAGATCTTAGAAGTTGCTGTTGCTCTGGAAGATATTGTGAATTAACTATATTGTGGCCGTGTTGTGGACGTGAAAACATGTCATAACCGGTGAATACTTTAAAAAGTTGTTAAATGGTGAGAATCGTCTGCTTGAGAATGGATACTTTCAGGTTAAACTAGGTTTGGGTAAGTTGACTGGTGCCACAGAAGTGTACTCGGGCTAGCAGCCAAACGCTATACGGCATGATTTTTGGGAGCTAAAATAGGAATATAGTGAACCGGTCTCTAATTGTATTTACTGGCGGTACAACTGAGCTGAGGACTTACGATGTCGCAATGGCTTATGTTTGTTATAATCGGACTTTTTGGAGGAGCGGCCTCAGGCTTATTTGGAGTAGGTGGTGGAATTCTCATCGTCCCAGCACTAATCTACTGGGCCGGTTTTTCACAACATAAGGCAACGGGAACCAGCCTTGCCGTATTATTGCCTCCGATTGGTCTTGCTGCGGCTTTGCAATACTATCGTAGTGGCAACGTGGACATCAAAGCTGCCATAATTCTTGCCGTTACCATGTTCATTGGTGCATGGGGTGGCTCAATTCTCGCGAACCAGATGAAGGGACCCCATTTGCGTCTTGCATTCGGAGTGTTTGTCTTTAGCGTGGGTATGTACCTTATCTACGGTGCGTGCAAACGGCTCGGCTGGCTATGAACAGCATTTATAAGAGTGATGAAAATGAAAAAATGCATCTTCTGCGCTGAAGATATTCAAGATGACGCAATAAAGTGCAAACACTGTGGTGAATTTTTATCGCCCACAACTTCCGCACGCTTTAAAGAAGAAAAGCTCAAATGGTATTTCAGCAAATCCTTTGTTATATTTGCTGTATGTTCTGTAGGACCTCTAGCGTTACCTCTGATTTGGTGGCGTCCAAAAACGCAGCTGGCCTGGAAAATTGGACTAACAGTCGGAATCCTTGTTCTTAGTTGGGTATTATTTCAAACCACATTGGAGTCTGTTCGTATACTCAAGGAATATTACAAGCTAATTGAAGGATTATGAAATCGTCAATATGTTGTTAGATTAACCTATTCCTGCTCCCAGAAGTCACTCCAAAACTATGACAATTAACAACAAAAAAATTACTCATCAGGCCGCAGGGCTCCATATAGTTGCTTTGTTTGAAGGCGCTAAAGGGACTTTGGTGCTGTTAACAGGTTTCGGACTTCTGGCTCTGATACACCGGGATTTACATCATGCGGCGGAAGAACTCGTTCGGCGTTTTCACATGAACCCGGCTCACCATTACCCCAAAATATTCATAGATGCAGCCACTCATATAACCGATACACGGTTATGGGTATTGTCGGCATCAGCTATTCTGTATGCCACCGTAAGGTTTGTTGAGGCATACGGATTATGGCGACGACAGTCATGGGCTGAGTGGTTCGCGGTACTGACGGGAGGAATTTATATTCCGATTGAAATGTTTGAACTTCTGAAAGGTGTAACGTGGGCAAAAGTTGTCGTATTGGCCGTTAATACGGGGATCGTAGGTTACCTGGCGTATGTATTGATTACCTCGCGTAATAATCGAAAAATTTACCACAAGCATAAGCACTCCGCTAATTGAAAACGTGAGAAAAAATTATGCAATTCCCATCAATTGACCCTGTAATTCTGAGTATTGGCCCACTTCAATTCCGCTGGTATGGGTTAATGTATGTTCTCAGCTTCATCGCTACCTTCTATATTTTACGAGCAGAGTCTCACAGGAAAAAACTGCCCTTATCCTCAAATGACATCGCTGACTTGGTCTTTTATGGCGCAGTGGGCGTTGTGCTGGGTGGGCGAGTAGGGTATATCCTCTTTTATAATCTTGACTTTTATGTTGCTAACCCGTTGCGAGTCTTCGCTGTTTGGGAAGGTGGTATGTCATTTCATGGCGGTTTTTTGGGCGTTATTACAGCTTTCTTGCTGTATTCCAACCGGAAAAGCATCCCATTCTTCAAACTGATAGATATGGCATCACAATGTGCACCGGTTGGTTTGGGATTGGGAAGAATTGGAAACTTCATCAATGGGGAACTATTCGGCAGGCAAACCGATATGCCTTGGGGAATTGTCTTTCCTGACGGGAGTGGAGTACCACGCCATCCATCTCAGCTTTATGAGGCATTATTAGAGGGGGTAGTACTTTTTCTGGTTGTACGATTTGCTGCACGGAGATCATCTGTTACCGGTATTCAGGCTTGGACTTTCTGTGCTGGCTACGGTTTATTTCGTTTCATTATTGAGTTTTTCAGATTGCCGGATGCACAATTAGGAACTTTTTTTGGGATGTTTTCAATGGGGCAACTCCTCAGCCTGCCAATGTTAGTTTTTGGTACGGTCATGGTTATCAGGCTTTATAACCAGCGAGTCTCAGTTCCTCTGCACTTGACAATTCTTTAGAAAAATCAGTCCGGAGATATCATGATGACCAGCGCACGAGTACGATTTCAAGATTTTCTGGTAACATATCCGGTTATCCTGGGTGAAGGGGCCGTTATCGAGCGATTACGGCGTTCAGCCGGAGTCAAGCTTGATGAGCATGTGGTCAATTCTGCCTTGATCTACAATGATGAAGGCCGGTCGGCTCTGGAAGCTATCTGTTGTCAATATTTGGAAATTGGCCAGCGCTACAATCTGCCGCTATTGCTCTCAACACCTACGTGGCGCGCCGGGCGCGATCGAATTGCAAAAGCTGGCCTTGAAGGCAACGACCTGAATGGTGACAACTTCCGTTTTCTTGCAGAACTGAGAGACCGCTATGGTGAATATGCCAACAAGGTGGCTATATGCGGGCTGATGAGCTGTCGTGGCGACGCTTACAAACCTGAAGAGGCTATGACTGAATCTGCCGCTACTGAATTTCATGTATGGCAGGCTGAGGCACTGGCTTCAGCCGGTGTCGACTTTCTGTTGGCATCCACTCTTCCGGCATTGAGTGAAGCCATTGGGCTTGCCAGGTCACAGGCAGCAACAGGTTTGCCATACATAATCAGTTTTGTGGTACGCCCGGAAGGGACTCTGCTTGATGACACACCTCTCCATGAGGCAATTGCCACTATTGATGCAACAGTTAGCCCACAGCCGCTAGCATATATGATCAACTGCACTCATGCTTCGATCTTTCGAAGCGCTATGCTGGATAAGGGCAACTCATCACGGTTAGTTCGGGAACGCGTGATTGGTCTGTTGGCTAATACTGCCGCTCTTAGTCCCGAAGAGCTTGATGTCAGTACCGATTTGATAGAAGAGGCTCCTGATAACTTTGGCCGGGCTGTATCAGCACTTTACTCTGAACTGAATATGAAGGTACTGGGTGGCTGTTGTGGTACTGATGAACGGCATATCGAGTCGTTAGCGCAGGAACTTTCTAAAAAATTGATAAGCAAATATGTCGATTGAATAAATTCTTATTGCCCGAACGGTATAATGAATATGTTGAAATCAGCGTGCAATTACTTTTCTGCAGATGCAATAATTGCACTGTATTTCCCGTATGTAGTTTTATGCATGACGCATAAATATCTAAATAACAGAAGGTTACAATGTTTTTTGAAGTTGGCACGTCTCGTGGAGTAACCATACGTAAGAAGGACACAACCCACGAGGAGGTAACAAAAATGAAAACGAAACAGATTATGGTTATGGGATTGGCAGCACTGTGTGCAATCGCTCTTGCAGGTGAAGCATCGGCACGTGGCGGCAATGGCAATGGTGGCTCAAAGGGGCAGGGAATGAGTAGTGGTACATGCACACAAACCGGATCCGCTGGCGCAACAACTCGTCCTGCCGGATCACAGCGCCGGGATGGTACTTTTTTGACTACAGGAACTACAGCAAACGGCGCAACGACTCGCCCCAATAATGGTAGAGGCTTACAAGATGGTAGTCACTTGACCGCCACAACGGCAGCTCCAGCTGCAACTACAGTTGCGCCCTAGTAGTCTGGTTTGATTAACTCATGTGGGGGGCGGACGCGTCCCCCCTTCTCAGTGGAGATTCGTGATGAGATCGAATAGAATTATCATATTTGTGATATCAGCACTAATTGCGGCGTTTCCGGTTGCTTCTCACGCCTTTTGGGGTAATGACGGTGATAGACAAAGCGGTCTGAATCTTGAATCCGGCTATGATGCCAACACTGTTACTACAATATCCGGGCGAATTGTTTCGGTACAAGTTGGAGACGATCGCCGTAACTCTCAATTTGAACTCGATAGTAATGGTACCCGTGCAATTGTTGTACTGGGTCCACAGCGCTATTGGGCTGAAAATGGCATTGCACTTAAAATCGGAGACAGCATTACAGTAACTGGCTCCAAGGCACAGGGTAAAGACGGCAATGTGTATGTCCTGGCGCAAAAAGTAACGGACACGACTTTAAACGCCTCTGTTACGCTACGCAACGAATCAGGCCGCCCGGCCTGGGCCGGTATGGGAAATGGACAAGGCAGGATGAACAACCGACCCTCACAGTCTCCTGGAAGAATGGGTGGCGGTAGAATGGGGCGGTAGCTTTTCTCACACACAAGGATAACCAATGCGCACTCAGCTTCTCACGTTATTTACGTTAGGCATACTGTTTCTAAACGCTCTATCTTCCTTTGCTGAATCAGTTCCTCCTAAGTTTGCACTTGGTATTGGATTGGAACTATCCAGTGGCACTTTTGGTACCGGATCGACCAGCACTTATGCCACTGCACCGGTTATTCTGGACTGGTTTCCAACAGATCGAATTGATTTGGAGCTGACAGTACCGTTCCTCTATCAACGTACTACCAACACCGGACATGCCATGCTTGGAACAAGCGTACAGAGTCCAGCAACTAGTGTTGCAAAAAGTGTGGATCGCGGATCCATGAGTGGCTCAGGTGGTGGTAGCGGTGGAGGTGGTAGCATGTTCGGTGGTGACTATGGCCTTGGAGATATAACGCTGACAAGCGGTTATACGCTTCTCTCAGATAGTGACACTTCACCAAATCTGCGCCCGACTCTCTACGTGAAATTTCCTACTGCCGATGAAAGCAATGGTTTTGGTACAGGCAAGTTTGATTTCGGGGCCGGAGTAGCCGTTTCCAAGTGGCTTGGCAACTGGCAGCCATTTGCAGAGGGTCGCTATGTCTTACAGGGAGCGTCACACGATGAGACCGGGGCGGAAAACTTTGTGACGGCCGATACTGGAGTCGCATACAGTTGGAGCGATCATCTTGTTACGTCAGGGTTTGCACGCTATGGTTCGAAGCTTTTTGACAACATGGCTGCCCCTCTTGAAGCACGCATCAAGGTTGTATGGCGCTTTAGTGAACGTGCGTATACCGATGTCTACGCGCTAAAGGGATTTAGTGACGGAAGTCCCGATTACGGTGGTGGTGCCTCAGTTTTTGTTGAGTTTTGATACGCAATTGATCTTTACTCATAGCGGCGCTTTCCTCAAAATGCCGCTTCAGCTACTAAGGTTGGCTCATAAGTGCTTCATGAACGAGGGTACTCGGATAGCGTATCGGTTGATTGCTTACGGTTCTTTGCTCCGAAGATGATGCTTGCCTCGACGAAATCAGGTTTCAGTGTCACCAGTCTTCTAGTGGTGCGCATAAAAAAGCGATTCTGAATGAATGGTTGCGAGAAGTTCGTACTTTTCTTCCGCGGATAGTGAACTTACATGATTAGAGTGAAGGCTAAACCTACTGTTTCTGCTGGACTTTCATAACGTTAGCAAATATAACGGACGAAAATTTCTTAACGGAGGGTTTATGAACAAGTCGGAACTCGTTGCCAAGATCGCTGAAGGTGCAGAATTAACCAAAGTGCAGGCTGAAAAAACACTCAATAGCTTCATCGCTACAACTACCGCAGCTCTCAAAGCTGGCGATAAAATCACTCTTGTTGGCTTCGGTACATTCAGTGCTGTTACACGTGCCGCCCGTACCGGTAGAAACCCACAGACCGGCAAAGAGATGAAGATTGCCGAGAAAACAAACGGCAAGTTCGCTCCTGGTAAAGCACTAAAAGATCTGAATGCCAAACCTGTCAAAGTAGCAAAACCAGCTCCCAAAGCTAAGGCACCAGCGAAAAAGAAGTAATACCGGTATAACCAGGATTACCTGAGAGTTACTCGGACGATTACCTCAATAGGAATCATCATCCATTTCCAATTCAGCTGTAACGCAATACCTTGAGAATTTGAAGCCGCTCCCCAATTTGAGGGCGGCTTTCAATTTCACTTGTGCCGCAATAACCTCTTTTGACGGATAGTATTTGGTTGCCTTTTTGAATTCAATAAGTATAATCGCAATTATCCAAATTACGATTATACTCAAATGGTGATGCCCATGCAATTCGTCAACAGAACCGAAGAACTTGCCTTCCTGAACAAATATTACAACCAGACAGGTTTTCAGTTCATCCCGATCTACGGCCGACGTCGCGTAGGCAAGACCCGCTTGGTACGCGAATTCATCCGCGACAAACGGGCTCTTTACTTTCTTGCCGACAGCGTGACAGAAGGAGAACAGCTGCGCAACTTGGGGTGCGAGGTTGGTGAATACTTCGATGACACCATTCTGGTCGAATCAGGCTTTCGGGACTGGCAGCAGTTCTTCCGCTATCTCAAGGAGAAAGCAGAACACGAACGACTCGTCATGGTTATTGACGAGTTCCCGTACCTAGTCAACTCAAACAAAGGTATTTCCTCCATCTTTCAGAAGGGAATTGATACCCATCTGAAGGAGAGCAATGTATTTCTGATTCTGCTTGGATCAAGCATAGGTATGATGGAAGAGGAGGTGCTATTTTACAAAGCGCCACTTTACGGTAGGCGTACCGCGTCATTAGAAGTACGGGAAATGCCGTTCACGTCACTGGCAGAGTTTTTTCCTGAAGCTGATTTGAAACAGCGCATGGAAATCTACGGAGTTTTTGGTTCCATCCCGGCATATATCGAGCGTTTTAACCCCCAAGATACCATTCAGAGCGCCATCACAGATCTTATCCTCGACCGGGGATCATTTCTCCACAATGAAGTCGAGTTTCTGCTACGTGAAGAACTGCGCGAGCCGCGTAATTATTTCGTTATCCTTCGTGCCATTGCCCAAGGGAAACGGAAAATGTCGGAGATAATCAACGACACCGGCTTTGAAAAGAGTCATCTTGCCCGTTATCTGGATATCCTTCGTTCACTCCGTTTCGTGGATAAAGAAATTCCGGTTACTGAGAAATATCCCGACAAGAGTAGACTTGGACTGTACCGGTTACATGACCGTTTCTTCTCCTTCTGGTTCAAATATGTCTTCCCACATCGAAGCAGACTGGAAATCGGTAATACTGATTACCTTATCAATAAAATCAACGAAACGTTCGACCAGCATCTTTCTTTTGTGTATGAAGATGTTTGCCACGAACGCTGCCTGGAGTTTCTGAAAAACGGTACAATGACATTTTCAGACATTGGCAGATGGTGGCAGAAGAACGAAGAAATAGATCTGGTAGCGCTGGATGAAGAGAACAAAACTATCTGGTTCGGTGAATGCAAGTGGAGCATCAATTCGGTCGGTGAAGATATCTACCGGAACCTGCAACGCAAGGCACGGATTGTCGTATGGGGTAAGGAGTCACGCAGAGAGCGGTTCATCCTGTTCAGCAGGAGTGGCTTTACGGATGGAATGCGCACGTTGGCTGTTCAGGATGATGTGCTGCTGGTTGCTGGGTTGGACGTATAACTGATTATGAGCTTAATATTTTGGTAGAGGAGTCGTAATGCATAGCAATTGGCGAGACCAAATCAAGCCGTCTCAACTACAAGTTGATACAGATACACTTACAACCACGTATGGTAAGTTTTACGCAGAGCCGTTTGAAAATGGTTATGGAACTTTACTCGGTAACTCGCTAAGACGCGTTCTTCTTTCGTCAATTCAGGGTGCCGCAATTACATCTTTGCGAATCAAAGGTGTTCTGCACGAGTTCTCAGCAATTCAGGGTGTCACTGAAGATGTCGCAGAGATCATCCTAAACCTGAAAGCTGTCCGGCTTAAACTGCATTCTACTGATCAGGCTACTGTTCACATTAAGTTCAAGGGGGCCGGAATCGTCACAGCTGGTAGTATTATTACCGGGCACAATGTCGATGTAATGAATCCGGATAAGTACATCGCTACTTGCGGAGCTGACGCCAATCTTGATATCGAGATGACCATAAAGAATGGTCGCGGGTATGTACCAGCTGAACGTAATCGGAGTGAAAACGCATCCGTTGATACTATCGCAATCGATTCAATCTATACGCCGATCAAAAAAGTAAATTTCTCGGTTAATAAATCTCATGTCGGGCCAACGACAGATTATGACAAGCTGACTCTTGAGGTTTGGACAGATGGCAGTGTAACGCCTGAAGATTCTATTGCGTATGCCGCGAAAATTCTAAAGGAACAGCTGACGATATTCGTTAACTTTGATGAGGATTACGTCCCTGCTATAGATGAAGATCTTTCTGAAACAAATACCAGCTTGGACGAAAACCTCTATCGCAGGGTCACCAACTTCGAGCTGTCGGTCCGGTCAGGCAATGCGCTGAAAAACGCTGGGATCAAGGTTATTGGCGAGTTGGTTATAAAATCGGAATCCGAAATGCTGAAAACAAAGAACTTCGGTAGAAATTCACTGACCGAAATGAAAGATCTTCTAAACGGTATGGGATTAAAGTTTGGGATGATAATCCCAGATTTCCCGAATGCTAAGATGATGGATCAGATCGAAGACGAGGTCGAAGATGAGGAAAAATAGCTGCGTAGTCCGACATGGATCGCTTGAATGTTAAGTTCAATAATCTTGCGCTGCAAGAGTCTCTAATTTAAATCTCTTTTTATCACTTAAACTCTGAACACTTTCTACTGTTCATCTGCAATATTTTCGTTTACTATCCGTTCACATCAGGGTAGTACACTTTTAGTACACCAGCCGGTACACCAGTTCGGGGTTCATATCAAGAAACATTGGTGAAAAGCGTTACGTTTCAATATGTTGGCTATTTAATGCAGTATAAACTTTTCGGGGTTTAAATCTCTGCACCGCCACCATTCAACAAAAAAGGTCAATCAGATCATCTGGTTGGCCTTTTTGCATTTTACGAGTTCAAGTACGGTACACCGATACGGGCACCGGAGCGTAAAATGTCATATCTACTGCAAACACCCAAGAGCTATCCCATTTTTGACACTGTAATTAAAAACACTCGCTGTTACAGCGTGTTACCGATGTAAATTTCGTCAAGTGGCACTACATTTTGTTTTTTGAGCGTCACATAGTCAGTTTCTTTACTCCTCCCGGGGTGGCTGATATTCTCAGC
>Ga0118677_10002212_pt1 | contig 39546 bp, 33 predicted proteins | sample AliMusrvi5mmetaG_FD_86154 | JGI IMG/M metagenome (GOLD analysis project Ga0118677, IMG submission 86154) | reverse complement strand
AATGCCAGGGTGAGAGAAAACAGAACTACCCACCATGCTACCCTACTCGTCAACCCTGCTTATCTCGGACGCTTACGGTTCTGCCGACCTTCTCAAAACGAATACGCCCCTCTTGGGCCAGCTTTGCCAGGGTAGCCGCCACGTCCTGCGGGCCCAGCATGAACAACCGCCAAGTCGGGTCTTCCAAGACTTGACGTCCCCGAAGACCTTCGGCGATCAGGACGCGGAGGAGGTGCTCGGCCGTGTCCAGTGGCAGTGCCGGGCGGACGAGGACCTTGTTCCGCGTGCCCTCCAGCACGCCGAAGTCTCGCAACGCGGTGAGGATGCTGTTGGCCACCTTCAGCCGCGACTTCTCCGTCCAGCGGGCAATCTGCGGTTGTTCCGCCGCGGCCTCATCGAGCAGATCGACAAGATCGGTTCGCTGGACGACGGGCCGGTTCGTATAGCCCCTGTTCCAGAGCACCTTGGTGACGAAATCGAAGGTCAGGCGGTCGCGCAGGGCATAGTGCAGATACAGCAGGGAAATGAACTCCAGACTCTGCTCGCCCTTGCCGAGGGCGTCCACCAAGGCGCCAATGACCCAGGGAATACGATGGGTGAGATAGCGGTGGTGGAGCGAGGCCCAGATGCGGTCGCGGCTACTGCGGCCACGTTGCGACAGTAGTTTGCCCTCGCGGGCACCATCGCGGATCTGCTCGACGGTCAGCCCATTGCGCAGAGCTGCGAACACCTGGGCAGCGTCGGTGGTCGAGGCTCCTTTGGCCAAGTTCCGAGTGCTGTAAGGGCCGGTGTCACGGATAGTTGTCTGCGACTGCTGTTTGGTCGTCACGGCAATTTCGATTCGTTGTAGCTTGCATCCAACAGGACCTGGGACCGTCAGTGGTTCATTTCGGCCTCGCTGGCCGCTTGGTCGGCTGCGTCTGCGACTTCTCAACCTGGGCAACCAACTTTTCCAGGTCTGATCTCCGGTAGAGCCGGTACTTGTTGACCGGATGCCGGTATTCCGAAATCCTTCCCGCGGCGCCCCACGTTCTGACCGTGTTCGGGCAGACCCCGAGGATCGCCGCCGCCTCCCGGACCTTCACGTATTTTTCACGTATGCTCATGGGTGTGGCCCTGAATTCAGGGGGATGAATAACCACAACCCAAACTTTACCAATCGCTTCAGCGCGATGCAATCACCCCCCGGAAGAATCCCATCCGGGATCTGATGATTTCTGTCGCCGACGAGGAAAAGGGTTCGGGTTACATAAGCCGGAGGGCCGCAGAACCATCGTAACCGAGTGCCTGGTCAGATCCCGGCCAACCCCTCCGCATTTTTGTGGCAACCTACCATGCGGATGGGCCGAACCGGAGCGCAACTAGTCGCAAACCATCCTTGGCCCCGAATCAGCGACGACATGATCTGCTGCGGCGGCCGTGAGAGCCCTGGATGCCTAAATCCGAGCGTTTTTCGGGTCATAAAACCTTGGCAGTGCCAACCTACGTGTCGGCACCGCCATTTTCGCGATTTGAGCCTCGTTGATCGGCCATTTCCTGGCCGGTCGGCAGGGCTTTTTGTGTTTGCGGGCGGCGCCGCATGTTGCGTTGTTGCCCGGCCGATCCTCGCACTGCGCGGGGCGGTTCATGTTTCCCTTTTCACCATGGTCGCCCCGGCCATGGGGCGGCCCTAGCTATCAGGAGGTCACCCCATGGTTTCGTCTTCAGGAGATCACGATCCCCGTTTCTCCCTCGCCAAGTGCAAAGCCGTCTACGCGAAGATGTTGCCTTCGATCAAGCGGCACGCCCGCATCGCCTTCAGGTATCTCAATCCCGAGGCCAAGCAGGAGGCGGTGCAAAACGTGCTCGCGAACACGTGGGCCGCTTTGGTCGGCTTGGCTCGTCGCGGCAAGCTCGACAAGGCATTTCCGTCCATCCTGGCCAAGTTCGCTGAAAAGCAAACTCGCGACCACCGCATCACCGGCGGCCATCTCGATGTCAAGGACGTGCTTTCGCCCTACTGCCAGGCGAAGAAGAACGTGAAGGTCGAGAGGCTCGACAAGTTCGACCGCGTCAATGAGTGCTGGTACGACCCGGAGGAGTGCTGCCATGAACTTCTTGCCGAAAGCCGGAACGCCACGCCCGCGGACTTGGCCGCGAGCCGCATCGACTTCAGCGACTGGCTGGCTTCGCTTCCCTGTCGCCATCGTCGCATTGCCCAGCACCTCAGTCTTGGCAACCGCACGAGCGATGCCGCGAAGAAGCTCAAGGTTTCGGCCGGCAGGATCTCACAGCTTCGCAAGGAACTGGCCGCGAATTGGCGGAGGTTCGTGGGCGACGAGCCCGGCGCCGGTGCCGTGATGCCGGTGTGAGTCGCCGTTCCTCTCGCTCCCATCGAGAAATCGGACAAATCGGTCCATGCGTGCCGTACCGCGGCGCGCTGGGCCGGTTTCGTGGGCCGGTCTTGGGCCGTTATCAGAGCGTAAATCGGCCCACACATTGACGCAGGAATCCCGCGGAAAACGCCTCTTGGACACCGATTGGGCCGATTGTGTACACGATAGAACACGGGTTGCTCGCGGATATTCAGCTATTCAGTTCCAGGAAGAATAGTCGTGCAACGGCGCGTCCGACGCGTCCGGCACCCAAACGGCCGCGGCGGGAGGCATCGGACGCGTCGGACGATCTTTTGCAGGCGTATTCTAATGGTATCGTCGCACTGCCGAGTATCGTGAGTAGACACCGCATCGGATCTTCGTTTCCGAACATCACAGCACTCACACAGATTTGTCACCGCTTTGCCACAGGAGAAACACAACATGACCAAAGTCACTTTCACACCCGGCGTCTAGCAACGTATCGGCGGAATCCGGCACACCGGGCCACACGGCCCGGCGTCGAAATCCGTCGAGCAAGTGATCGTTTTCGACAAACAAAGGAAGTTCGTAGCTTGAAAGGTTCAAACAAACTTGAAATTGATGGCGGGCTGGTTCTAGCCATGATTGGCGGCGGCTTGCTGATGGTCCCATCCTTCGGCCTTTTGCCGTTGCTCGGAATCGCTGCCGCCATCGGCACGTCCATCTACATCGCGGAACAATTCAACAGCCGCCGCTAATCGTCCCGGCTACTTGCCCCAACGTGCAGCGAACGCGGCGGCTGACCAGGCGCGGTATAATCGCAGCCGTACCGTTCGACTCGGCTCCTCGGCGCGCCGGGGTTGAACGGCTACGTTAAGAACCCTAGTCCACGGAGAACTTCGCTATGGTGGATAACATCTTCCAATGGTGTGTAGACCTTCTGCTGTGGCTAGCCGCGATGTGCGGCATGACCTACGAGGAGGTCAACGTATGGATATTTTGCGCGATCTGGCCTCTTCTCACGCTCGGTCTGATCGCTCTCTGCCTGGTGCAGCGGGCTCAGATCAGGAGGCTGCGAAGCCTGGCATCGCCCGATCAGAAAGGTGCGGGCGAGAAGATGCCTGGTCGAGACTAACAGGAGCGTTCCCGCACTGCCGCAGGGCCGTTCCATTCCAGGAGCAAAGCTCTTGCTGCCGAACAGCGGTGGCTGGAGTGAAACTGGCTCGATAGTACCAACAAAGGCTACGTAAACAGCGCCCAGGTGGGACGGCAAGCCAGGCCCACCGTCGATCGATTTCTGGGAGTCCCGTACCGGGCGAGACCCCGCGAGGGGCTCCCTTCCTAAGTCCCCAGACAAGGAAAATTATCGTGGCGAAGAAAGTGGAAAAGAAGAAGGCCAATCCGCTGGCCAGGAAGAAGCGGGATCGTAACCCTCTGGAGCTCGTATCGGATGTGGTGTCTGCTCCGGGCCGTTTGGCCAAAAAGTCCCTGGGGATTCCTATGGGCTTGACCGATACCGGACTGCTCATTGCGGGTGTGGTCTTGGCCGGCCCGTGGATCACGGGGGCGCTGGCGTTGGGTACGTTCCTTGGGCGGCACATAACTGGTGAGGACGAATGACCGTGCTCAAGCGGATCACGGAGGGCGTGGTGAACGCGCTGAACTGGGCGGAGAAGGCCATTGACCCGGACTCCGTGGTCCTACCGGGTTTCCGTCGCTCATTGCAGTTCGACGGCTACAGTTGTGGTGTCCAATCCACGTTTATGATTCTTCGCTACTACCGAAAAGCTCGGTCGGTGTTGAACGTAGAACGTGAGCTGGGCACCGACGCGGACGGGACGACGACGAGGCAGATCCGGTCGCTCATTAGGCGGCGGGGACTGCACTCGACGATCATCCCGAAAGCTCGGCTCCGCGACCTGCGGAGCCAGATCGACCTTGGACGGCCAGTGCTCATCAGTCCCCTGGACAGCACTCACTGGTCGGTAGTGTATGGGTACTCGCCCAACATCGGAATCTACGTTGCTGATCCGTTTCTGCCTGTCGGCCTTAGTTGTCTCTTCTCCGGGGAGGAGTTCAAGGACTATTGGGACCGGTGGGCCATGCCTGTTTACGAAGGAAAGTTTGCCGACTAACCTGTTTAAGGACGCCCTCGCTATCGTTCTGCGACTTATACGATGGCACCGGATCACCGCTGGGCATCGCCTCGCCAGCGGCCTGCTAAGGGCCTTCTTGCGTTTTTGTTCTTTGTCGCTACCCCGTTGCCACGGTGGTGCCGGCAGGATCTGTTCTTTACTCAGTTACTTACATGATAAAAGGAAAACGATGAGCACCATCACCGATATGCCCCAGGTCCGCAAGGCCAAGGGCACCGGCCAGAAGGCCCGCGAGCAGTTGCAGAAGATCCGCGATCACGCGGCTCCCCGAATCACCAGGGGTGTGGCGAAGGCCAAGCGGATCGGCCGCAAGGCCGCCGAGCGCATTCCCGAGGATACAAAGCGAGGTTTCCGCGATGGCCGCAAGGCCGGAAACCGAGCTGCCGAAGGGGTTCCCTACGGCGTCGGTGCCGCCGCTGGTTTCGGATTCGGCTTGAGCAAGGGCATCGTCGCCGCACTGGCCGCGCCAGTCAGCAACGTGTTCGGTTGGGCGCGTTCGCTCGCCCACGGCGAGTAGCGGCACTTTCGCAGGCTCACAGCCCAACCGGGCATCGTCCAAGTTACAGTCACCGCCCACGTCACAATGGCGCGGGGTTACCCCTCAGTTCCAATGCCCTTTAAGAAGGAGACTTTCATGCCCGAAACGAATGAGAATGGCAACCCGACCGACGCCACGCCAAATGTCGCCGATCAAACGTCCACGGTGGTCGTGCAGGTGAGCGCCGAAGACTTGAAGCCGGCGGTCCACGACACCCTTGTGGAGATGTGGCAGAGCGCCGTGGCCAGCAGCCAGAGCGCCCTCGTCGATCTGATCACTTTGCCGTTCAGGGCTGCGTCGGACTGGTTGCGCTGGATGCAATTCGGCGACCAGACGGACTTGTTCGGCAAGCGCGCTGGCAGCAAGCAGTGGCCGACCGCGAAGTCTTGATGCCAACGATCCTTTGATCTGAGTTATTTCACCACAGCGACCCACGGCAGGAAGGCTTTGGCCTTCCTTGCCCGTGGCGACCCGCAGCATTCGCAATCGGCTTGCGCAGGGGGCGATTTCCCTTATTTATCAGTCAATCCATTCCTGAAGATTCTACGACGCCCACAATTCGAGAAGTGGCCCTTAAGAAGGACGGCCACACGTAACAGATAGGCACATTTCTAGCGTCGACGCGGCAAAAGAACAAAGCACGGTTTATCAGAAAACGCGGGATTACGAGTCATTCTAACCTCGTAACGTCCCACGTTTTCCTCCGCGCTCATCCCCTGCACACTAGACGCCGCATAGTTGGCATAGATTTTCTGAAGCCTGTCCGACTCCGGCGAAGAAAACCAGGGGCGTGTTGTAAAATCGGAGACAGCAAACATATTTCCAGGCGTTACTGCGAATCCATCTTCAAAAGGTTCGACGATTACTAATGTTTCAAGAGGACCATTCATGGCCATTACCCGCACGATGTTTCCTGCACCGTCAGTTGAGATGCGGACATTCGGGCCACTTCGTCCCGTCATGTCCAATAGGCGATCCCAAGTAAGAGGGAAGTTCACGAGATTCGACGAGCCATGATTGCCACCCAAGGGTCGTCCATAGTGGCCCGCGACCCCTTCGCTACCTGCCGACCACGAAAAAATAAGGGCCATCAGAATAAACACAACACTCGTGGCATACAGGAAAGGGAATAATCGCTTTTCTGATTTAAGTTTCAACAGGAGTTTTTCTGTCGGCCCCGATGGAAGGCTGCCGTCGCCAAGAGAAACTTCGCCTTCACCGCGCGTTTCTGCTACAAGGCGTACCAACCAACAGAGCAGCACGAGGGAGAGTGCGTCCATGATAAGCCCAATGAATCGCACGCCACATAGGGCGTCGTAGATACCATGCACAATCGCGATGATACCCGTGGCCGCGGCGCATAATGCAAATTGTGCATGGACATTCGAGGATGCCTTTATGACTGGAAGCAGATACCAGAGGGCGGCAGCGTCGATCATTCCGTATATTGCATGTGATGGCACGCACGCGAACCAACGCAAGACGTTGCCTGATACTTGGCAGACCTGAAAGGCTCCCCATGGGCTGTAGCAATACAATGCTTCGCCAATGCCGAATCCGAGGCCGGAGAAGAAGCCAATCAACAGGAATCCACGATAGGTCAAGGGATTCGCAGAATTGTTGCTACTCTTCTTTAGTGCGAAGTAAAAAAGCGGCAACAGCTTCGTGAACTCCTCGCAGAGACCAATGCCGAATATGCAACCCACGAACCGTTTTGCAAGGTTTGGAGATTCAGCACTCTCGTAGCACCAGCCTATGAACTTCACAACACCTTCATAAAGGCGGAGCGGCCCGGCAGTGTAGGGACGGCTAGAATGTGCCTCGAAACTCGCAACCTCTTGGAAGAACAGCAGAAAGGCCAGACCGGCAATCATCGTGAACGCCAGGGCTAGTAGACATCGTTTCGTAGGTAAGGATGCCACATCGTTCGGCCTAACGAAAAAAACGGCAGACAGGACGGCCAATGTCATAGACGGTACTGCCAACAGAAGAATCGGGATGAGCACGGTAAACTTGGGGAGAAAGAACCGATCAGGCATCACAAATTTGAATATCCAACCAAGACCAAGCGTGCAGACCGCAAGGGGAATGATCCGAGCACGGGAGACGACGGAAAACAGTTGAAGTGATACTTCGGTTAGTCGCCCAGAAAGTAAAGAGGATGCCGAGTGCGGTCTCGCATCTCTCACGTTGCCGCCAATCGTCGGCGAAGATGCAGCCCGCTGGAGATCGGCTAGCATCTCGGCCAATGGCCCCTGCTGCGGCAAGCTCGGTTCGGCCAAGAACCTGTCGGGCAATCGCTCTTCAAGTTCAATCCGTTCCTTCTCCTTTTGGCGGATCACCGACTGGCACTTGCGAAGTTCGGCATCCAGCGTGCTCTTGCCTTCGATTTTCTCAAGTCCGAGGAAATGGCATAGTTCCATTCGCTTGTGCTCAAGTGCAGTTTCGGCTTCACTGAGTTGCAAACGAAGGGACGCTATGGAGGATCGCTGTTTGCGAATCCGGTCCAAGACATTACTCGTCTGCTCGCAGAAAACGGATTCTTCCTGGTTCGTATGAAGAAGATTCCTTCCTATGGTAGCTTCCAGCGAGCTCTCGCTCATCGCTGCGAGCTTGATCTTTCCAGCGACGATCAGTTGCTGACCTTTGGCCGTGGTTCTCTGAATCATCCCTGCAGTATCCGGTGAATCAAGCGACTGCTTCTCAGATTCCATGTCTGCGATCTTGCGGAACAAATCGAGACGTTCCGCAAACACCGGAAGCTCCCTGACCTTGCCAGCCAGAAAGGCGTGAAAGGCAGCGTTACCCAAGGATTGGGCCATTTTTCCCAGGTCGGACTCCGCTACAGCAAGGTCCTTTTTATTCCGGCCCAACGCAATCTCAAAAGGCGAGTACGCCGCAATGGCCTTCGTGACCTGCTGAAAGCGCTCATTAGCCTTTTGGAAATGAACTTGGATCTCGCGGTGAGCCCGACGAAACTCGACGATTATAGGAATGTCAATCAGCGACGATTTCTCGTGAAGCGCATAGTTCACCAGGGCTTCGCGTACTTGTTGCACGGGAAGAATTGGTCGATTGGGCGGGGCACTTGATGAGATCGCAGATACGCGTGGAGCAGGTTCGATTGCCGCAGGTGGCGGCGTGGTGGCCGCGATCTCCTGAACCACGGGGGCGAACTCGGGCCAGTCTCGAAGTGGCTTCTGCTGGGCCGTGCCGACCGCAATCGCGAGATCATTCGGGCTGAGATCGCCATTGCGAAGGCATGCGTTGATGAAAGCCTGATCGTATGGGCCGTCGCGTCGTGGACCGTTGACGATCCACCATTTCGGTACTTGCACCTGTGATCTACCGGCCATTTGGATCTCCTCGTACTTGCCTGCCTCGGCGAGTGCTCACGTAGAAGTAAACAGGGCGCTGAACCAAGGCCGCTCCTGAGACCTCCGCGAAGAGGCACTGAAGAACAGCGATTGGCCAGCGCCCCGTCACGGGGCGCGGCTCAGATCGCTGCTTCTTCAGTTCAAGGACCCGAAGGTCCAGGTTCGCGGTTTCTCAGGAAGCAGTTACTGACGCTCGCGCGTCGTTCAAAATGTATTGTCAGGCCGTCCAGCGGCCTGGTTCATCGCAGCATAGGTTTTAGTCTTGGTCGTAAGCTGTTTCGTGAACTCGGCTTGCAGGCCGAGACAGTCTGTAATTCTAGCCCCGCCTGTCAGGGGTCCGCAAGCGGCCCCCGCAAAGATTGCCTGACACGATGCTGCGCCGGATGATTTCAGGTCGGAACAACGGTAAATCCGGCCTAAAGCCCGCCCTGATTGTCGTGGGGAAGCGGAATCCTGGCGGGGCGGCCGCGGGTTCGGCGAACTCGACCTCGGCTACGGGACCGGCGCCGCTGCCGGCAAGTCAACGAGCGAGGCCATCGTCGGCCTGATCGGCACGTTCCAGCCATACTTAGCACGCGACCGAGAGAGATTCCGTGGACATTCCAGGTTGTAAAGAAGTGCCGCTGGACCTAAACTGAATTATCCCGTGGTACTTTAGCAAGGAAGCTACATGTCTCCTCCGAAGACTCTGAACGCCCGTGTTCCATGGTCGTGGTTGCTGGACCAACTCGAAATCGTCGTTCCGTCGCCCGCACTGCCCGCCGTCCTCCTGCGATGCCCGCTGTGCAAACACGAGCAGTTGACCATCATGGACGACTATCTTGCCGGAGGCCAATGGTTCTACTGCCAGAATTGTAAAAAGACAGGGGACATGATCGAGCTGGCCGCGAAGGCCTGGGGCCTGTCCATTGAAGGGACCATCATCAAGTTGACGCGAAGGGGGTTCGATCTCCCTGCCGACTCCGACACCGTCCGTGGCTATCTGACGGGGCATGTCGAATATCGCAAGCGGCTTCGCCGACTATGGCGGCAAGCCCAACCGTATATCTACCATCATGGCACGACTCTCCGCTCTCTGCTATGCAAACTGGGGCTGCCCAACGAGTTCTCCGTGGAACAATGGAACGCTGGTCCGGCCAAGATTCTAGGCGGGAAGTTGTGCCAGACCATCGAGGAGGCAATCTTGCCGGAAAGCGTCGTGTGTTGCGGAGCCGAACAAGTTCCTCGCTGCCGCAGTACAAGGCGGATATTCAAAGGCGGCATGTGGAAGGAAGCCCTGATGCTGCCCTTCTACGCGGCTCCGGGCCGGATCTGCGCCTTCGGCTTCATCGGCCGGCAGGGTGATATGACCAAGGACTACGTGTTTCGCACTGTCAACGTCACCCCGTTCATCAATCAGCCGCATCGCGAAGCGGGGTTGGCGATGCACTCGGACGTGCGAGAGATAGCGGCCGATTGGCAGCACACGGTCTTCGCCGTCTCGGACCCGATGGCCTACCTGCGAATCCAACTGCGGCAGTTCGAGTACTCGAACAACCCGCTGCCCCTGGTCCTCTGGCAGGATTGGCCCGGCAAGACGCATGTCCGCACGCAGCACGCCTGGCGAATGTTCCACAATAGCCGCGTTGTCTTTTGGGACCCGAGCATGTCGTTCGCCACTCTACGGCAAGCGATTGAGGTCAACGGCTGGATCGCCACCTGCGGCCCTCGCCGCAACGAGGAAGAGAAACTCCGCGAGTACCTGTGGCGTTCCACGCCCACGATGCTTTGCCGTCACCTTCAGAAGCACGCCCGACCCTGGCCCAGAGCTTTGGCCAAGGCCATGCCCAAGTGGACGGACGCCTATATCGAGAATCTCTTCGTGCAACTCCAGCTTGACGCGACACAAATCGAGAAGGTCCGCAAGGCATGCCCCCGCGAACTCCGGCAAAGATTGGACTCGATCCTCAAATCGCAACAGATCCAGCGATTCGTCCATTTCGACAACCGTATTGTCGTTGAGCGGGACGATGGCTGGTACTGCCGCCGGAATCGGGACTTGGAGCGTCAGGAAGAGTTGGTGTGTGACGCAAAGTTGCGGCTATCGCAGATCGTCACGTACAAACGCACGGGACGGGCGGTCTACTCAGGCACGATCATCTTCAACGGCGGCGAGATCCCATTTACGGCGCCGCAAAAGGAGATCGAGAATGGTCCGCTTGGCTGGATGCGACAGTTCCTGCTTCAACGAGGCAAGGGTTTGCTGCGGTACAACCCCTCCTGGAACAAGAGTCTCCTCAGTGTCGCCGCATCCTTTCACGATCCGAAGGTCGTGCAGGGCATCGAGACGGTGGGCTGGAGCCACGAGAAAGCCGCATTCTTATTGCCCGGCAGGATCATCGGGCTGGACGGAACCCGCAAGATGCCGTTGACCAAAGACGTCGCGGCGTTCCCTGCCGCGGGCCTGCGATATTCGACGAAGCCGCTGCCCGCGAACTGGCACGAACTGGCCGATGACTACACGTTGGCTTTGTTCTGGGGGGGCCTGGCCGGCGTCTTGAGCAACATGCTGGCCCCGGCGCTGTTCACCGAAACCAAGGGGATTGGCCTGGTGGGCGAGGGAGCACAGACCGTCGGCATGGCGGTGGCCAAGGCGGCGGGCTGTCTGACGCGAGAGATCCGTGCCGTGCCATCGGTGCGGAAGGCCGCCGAAGAGGAGCAGCGACACCGCTGGCCGTTATGTGTACCCGTTGCCTCAAATGCCACGTCGGCGGCGATGACCAAGTGGCTTGAAGAGGACCAGTCCTATTCAAGGAACTGCATTACGCCACTGGACGAGGAGACCGCCGAGAGAAAGAGGGTGGAGGGCGGGTGGCATCTGCTGCGCGGGCTAGAGCCGGCGACGGCGAACGCGAGCTTGTTGGGGCTTGTGCGGCGGATAGTACCGCAGTACCTGCGTGACGTGTGCGAACGCAGGCTCCAAGTCGAGGACGTGCATGAGGACTTAGCCAGTTTCATCGCGAGGCAAGGCGGAACGATTCACTTGGACCAAGTCCGCAATGTGCTTCGAGTGACCACGGGACAACCTGACACCGAAACCCACGGCGAAAACGCTGCTGTTGGCAGTGCTGGTGGCCGGACACGCAGCACTCATACCGATTAGGCCGACCAAAACGGTCTGATAACGCCTTATGTCGGAAGCAGTTACGCACGTAATGCCCATAAAAGCGGGGCGAATATGGCGGCCGGCAAGGGCAAGAAAAGCTGAGGCCAAGGTATGGGATCGAGGCCGTGGCGCAGTTGCGTGCCGAGATCGGGGTGGGCCAAGGCCACGTCGCAGGTTTAACCGAGAATCGCCCCTGCCGTTCTCGGAGTCTGTATCGAGAGTCAGGCGGGAGTGTCAAATAATCGGCCTGTCAAGAAAAACCGCCGGTTCCGGAAATTTTTCAGGCCGGCCATGGGCTTGCGCGCGGAGGAGCAGGGTGTCCGCTGCAGGCAGGCTGGCCGACCAAGGTTCCGAGAATACGGTCCCTTTTTCGGCGAGTCTCGGAATACGTATGAGATTACAAGACTACGGCGAGGTGGTAGTCCGCCTTTGGCAGATCGATTCGGTCACTTCAACTCGACGGTTACCTTCTCGATCTTGCCGTCGAACTTGAACGGCGCACGTTCGAAATAGTCAAGCGACACGGGCGAGCCGAGATCGACGCCAACGTCGAATGTCTCGCTCGCGGTGAACGCCGCCGGCACGGTTCGCTTGACTGTTGTGCGGGCAACTTCCTCACCATCTACTCTCAAGGTGACATATCCCGGGGCACCGGGCTTGGCGATGGTCGTATCGACTTCGATCTTATGCTTCCCCGGGGTGAGCTTCTCTTGGCCCTTGGCAATGTACCGCTCGATGATCATCATGTTGTACTCGTATACAAGTTGCCCCTTGTCCATGTAGAGGGTAAGACCGCCGCTTGCACCGCCAAGCGCATAGAGCACGCCCGACGCGTTTTTGCCAATCTCGGCTTCCACGGTTACGAGGTTGCTCTCACGTCCGAGACCAGGTGCGCTGAACTCGGGCATGCGTGTGGTGGTCGCATCGAAGGTCCAACTGCGGTAAGGCGACTTGATACGGTCCTCCGGGTGCAGCCGCAGCCAGATGCCGGCACCGAGTGGATAGACCTTGTTGTCCCGTGCCTGCTGATCGAAGACTTTCTGGAGTGCGGCAAGACGCTGCGGTTGCGCCACAGCCAAGTCATCAAACTGCGAAAAGTCGTCGGTGATGTGGTAAAGTTCCCATGGGTCCTTGTTCGCATCCCACTTCGCGAGGCCCGGCGCACCCGGCAGCCAGGGGAACAGTGGACCGAAGGTGCATGCGTACCAGCCGTCCTGGTAAATACCGCGACTACCGTTGTTGTCGAAGTACTGCGTGTTCTTCTTCCCCAGGGCATGCGGGTTGGCAAATGTGTAGGTGAGGCTTACGCCGTCCATCGGATCCTGCTTGAACCCGTCCACGATCTTCGGTGGCTGGATGCCGATGATCTCGTAGAGCGTTGGTACGATGTCGTTGACGTGGTGAAACTGTCCGCGGGGTGTCTTGTCCGGTTTGATGCCCTTCGGCCACGAGATGACCATCGGGTTGCGCGTGCCGCCAAAGTGCGAGGCGACGAGTTTGGTGTGGTGGAACGGCGTATTGCCGGCCCAAGCCCAGCCCGCGTGATACATATTGTCCGTTTTCGGGCCGCCGAGGGCGTCCAGTCCGCCGAGCTTGTCCAGTGCTACGAGCTGTTGCTGAATAGTGTTAGGGATGCCATTCTGAGCAAGCAGTTCACTGATCGTGCCGTTCTGACCCTCGGCGCTGGCGCCGTTGTCACCGAATATGTAAATGACGATCGTGTTGTCGCGGATGCCGAGACGATCGAGCTCATCGACAACCTTTCCGGCCTGCGTGTCAACGTGCTCGACAAAGCCGGCAAAGACTTCCATCAGGCGGCGTTGGAAGGGGCGTTCTGATTCCGGGATGCTGTCCCAGCCGGGCATGGTCTTGTCACGCGCAGTTAGTTGTGTGTCAGCCGGAATCCAGCCCAGTTCCTTCTGCCGTTTGAATACACGCTCACGGTAGGCGTCCCAACCGTCATCGAACTTGCCTTGATACTTGTCTGCCCACTGCTTGAAGATGTGATGTGGTCCGTGGCCGGCTCCGGGCGCCCAATAGAGGAAGAACGGCTTGTCGGGCGAGAACGCTTGATGGTGCCGCAACCAAGTGACGGCCTTTTGCGAGAGGTCCTCGCTGAGATGATATTTCGCATCGTGCGGCGGCTCGACCGGATTGCGATTCTCGAACAGGCGCGGCTCCCATTGCGAGGTCTCGCCAGCGAGGAAGCCGTAGAAGTAATCGAAGCCATGCCCGGTGGGCCAGCGGTCGAACGGTCCCATCGCCGTGGTTTGGTCGGCCGGTGTATTATGCCACTTGCCGATGGCGGCCGATTTGTAGCCGTAGTGGTGCAGCACCTCGGCGATCGTGGCCGACGTTTTCGGGATCACGCCGGTGTAGCCGTCCCAGTCCACGGCCCGCTCCGCGATGGTGCCGTTGCCGACGCGCTGGTGATTTCTCCCGGTGAGCAGCGCGGCGCGGGTGGGCGAGCAAATTGACGTGGTATGAAAGCAGTTATAGCTGATCCCCGCATCGCGGAGCCGCGAGAGCGTCGGTGTGTGGATTTCACCGCCAAAGGTGTCGCTCTGGCCGAAACCGACGTCATCAAGCAAGATGATAAGGACATTCGGGGCATCCTTCCCCAATCGTGCCGGCTCGACACGGCGCTGGTGCTTCGATTCCGCGAGCGTGCGCCCGGCAATACTAGCGGAGGGCGTGGGAGGAAAGGGAAGGACCGAGCCGTCGTCAGCAGCAAGGGATGCAATCGGCGATAGAAGGCCGCACAAGAGTGCAACGTGGGTAAGATTGGTTTTCATGGTGTCACTGGAAAAATGAGTTAAGAGGGGTACAGAGTACGGCGATCAGTCATGGGTGGCCATCCCTGTTCTCTTGTTCCGTTCGTTTGGGTATCTGGGTATCTATTTCTTCAGGTATGCGATCCTGGTAGTGCCGATTCTACCGTTGAAGGGAAACGGGGCCTGGTCAAAATAGTCGAGCGACACGGGCGAATCCTGGTCGCTCCCGATGTCAAAGGTCGCATTGCTGGTGAAGTGGAGCGACATGGCTGCCGGCACCCGGCCCTGCGCCACGACGACGCCATTCACCTTCAGCGTGACGTCCATCGGTCCTCCGATTTTAGCGACCAATTTCGATTCGACCTCCAGTTTCACCTTGCCCGCCGGCAGTTTGTCCTTGGCCCTGATCTTCGTGCGTTGGACCTCGAACAGGTTGAACTCGTAACAAAGTATGCCGTCCTTCACGTAGCAGGTGACACCGCCGGAAAAGCCGGCCAACGCGTACAGTACGCCGCTGGCGTTCGTGGGCACGTCCAAATCCATGCTTATAATGCTGTCGACTTTGCCCAGTTTGGGAGCAGCGGATTCTGGCATTCGGGTCATAGCACCATCGAAGGTCCATTCGGTGACCGACGTGGCCGGGGCGTCCTCCGGATGGAACATCGCGGTAGACCACAACCCGCCGCCGATCGGCAGGTTCTTGTTCTTGGTGGCCTCGACGATGAAGAGGGCTTTCATTTCTGCGAGCTTCTGCGGATTCACCGCCGCGAGGTCGTTGGCTTGGCTCCAATCCTCGTCAATATTGTAAAGTTCCCACTTGTCGGTCAGAGGCGACCATTCCTTGACACCTTTCGGCATGCCACCCACCCACGGCTCTCGCGGCCCGATGGCGCTGGCGAACCAGCCGTCATGATAGATGCCACGACTGGCCATGATGTCGAAGAACTGAGTCTTCCGCCGGTCCTCCGCCCTGGGATGGTCAAACGTGTAGACCATGCTGACACCATCAATCGAATCCTGCTGAAACCCATTCACCACCCGCGGCGGGGCGATCTTCGTCAGTTCGTAAATTGTCGGCACAATATCGATTACATGATGGAACTGCGGACGCGGCGCGGGGTCCGGCTGAATGACCTTTGGCCAGGCAACGGCCATCGGCTGGCGGATGCCACCGAAATAGGCACCCATAAGCTTGGTGCCCTGGTAGGGAGTGCTTCCCGCCCACGCCCATCCGGCGTGGTACATGTTGTCGGTTTTGGGGCCGCCAAGGGCATCCAGGCCGCCGAGTTCATTCAATGCCTTGATGTGTTGCGAAATCTTGGTCGGAATGCCATTTTGCGCGAGTTGCTCACTGATTGTGCCGTAGAGGCCTTCGGAGGAAGAACCATTGTCGCCCCAGATGTAGAAGATCAGCGTGTTGTTGAGTTTTCCTTCCTTCTCAATTTCATCAATCACCCGACCCGCGTTGTAGTCGGCGTGCTCGGTAAACCCAGCAAAGACCTCCATGAGTCGCCGCTGGAATGGTTTTTCGGCCTCGGGGATGGAATCCCAGGAAGCCATCGATCCAGGCCGCGGCGTAAGTTGGGCGTTCTGCGGAATCCAACCCATAGCTTTGGCGCGGGCGAAAGTCCGCTCGCGGTACTTGTCCCAGCCGTCGTCGAACTTGCCCCTATACTTGTCGGCCCATTCCTTAAAGACCTGATGTGGGCCATGCGACGCGCCCGGCGCCCAATACATGAAGAAGGGTTTGTCGGGCGCATAGGCACGCTGCTCACGCAGCCACTTGATGGCGTCCGTTGCGATATCTTCGGTAAGGTGGTAGCCCTTGGGCTTCTCTTCGGTAACCTGAGTCGTGTTGCGCACGAGGGTTGGTTCATACTGCGAGGCCTCGCCCGCGAGAAAACCATAGAAGTACTCGAAACCATAGCCGGTCGGCCAGTAGTCGAATGGCCCCTTGGAGGTGATCTGCTCTTCGGGCGTATTGTGCCACTTGCCCCAGGCCCCGGTGTTGTAGCCGTAGTCTTTGAGCACTTCCGCGACGGTTGCCGACGACTTGGGGATTGTGCCGCTGAATCCGTCGAAGTCGTTGGCGATCGCCGATATTTGGCCGTTGCAGACGCGGGTGTGGTTTCGCCCGGTGAGCAGCGACGCACGCGTAGGTGAGCACATGGCGGTGGAATGAAATCGATTGAAGGAGATGCCCATCTTCGCCACGCGATCGAGCGTCGGCGTGTGGACCTCGCCACCGTACGTCGAGGGCGTGCCCGGCCCCAGATCGTCCATCAGTATAATCAGGATATTCGGCGCGCCTTCGGCCAGACGCTTCGGCTCGACGCGTTTCTTGTAGACGGAATCCTGCATCGTCAATCCAGCCGTGGAGGCGGACGGCGTCGGTGGAAAGGGGAGAATTTCTTGCGCCCCTGCCGCTGGCGCGAACACTGCGCCCAGCGCGAGGCTGACGATCGAGATGCTTGTGAGTTTTGTTGTCATGATTTTACCCTTTACATACAGTAGACTTTTCCCATTACCCGGGGTTTCCGCGCGGTAGTGCCGCAAGTAGTTTACCGGAACCGGTGCCCCACTTCGTGATGCATGCGAACATTTGGGGCACGGGCACATCGACGGGATGGACGCGGATCGCGGCGACGATCAGTACCCGTCCTGCAGCAGGGGCAGGCGAGGACGGTAGAAAGACAGTACAACGTCCGTCCGCGTGTTCCTCGACGATGAAGCCCGGCGCTAGGGCGTCGTCGATCTCGACAAGAACCGGCTTGAATCCGTGGTTCTGCTGGAGATCGGTGAGTTGCTCGGCCACGCGGCGGATCGCCGTGTAACCGGGCAACTTATCGAGCAAGTTGAGTTCAACCGTTCGTTTTACTTGACGCCCGATTACGGTGCGGACAACCCCACCGACAAGAAAGCACAACGCGACGATCAGCACGGTCGCAACCACCATCGGATGCACGACATTCTCGGGCAGGTGCGTGCTGATCGGCTTTATGAAGATTTCGACTTGCAGCAGTGCCTTGAGCAACAACAACACGGCGACCCACGCCGGCAGCACGACGAGTGCGCCGCCCAACAGCGTAGTCTTAAGGAATTTGAAAATCTTTTGCATCCGTGGATTCCCGTTGTTCGCCGTTTTTGTTCACGATCACAGTTCGATCTGATGGCACCCGAGTCGTATGGACAACATCATGATTCGCGCTCACAGGACGGGTAACGTGTTGGTAAGGGGTACGGGGGCTATTGGCTGCCAGGCGTGGACTGTTTGAGCTTCTCCATCGCCTGGTCGATCGTGAAGCTGGCCGGTTTCTGCCGCGGCGGAAACTCCTTGAACGACATCAGCGTTCTACCGACGATGTTCTGGATCGGTACCGCAAGATAAGCGCGGCGATACCACCAGTCGTTGTAGTTCATGCCCTCATCGCCCCGCTCGAACGGATCGACCGCAAGGTCGAAGAAGATGGGCGCTCGCAAGGTCGTGAACGGCTTGCGCCAGACGTCGATGCCCTTCGCTTCCTGGATCATGAAGTGGACTTTGACTCGGTCGTAGCGGATGGCCAGTAGGTCGCCGTCATCGCTAAAATAGAAGAACTCCTTGCGCTGGCTAACGCCTTTGCCTGCCAGATAGCTGCTCTGGTCGTAGCCGTCGAGATGCACTTTGTAGGTCATATCACCTGCCGGGTGCCCCTTGAGCAGTTTGCTCTTGATGTCCGATTCGCCAGCGGCCGCCAAGAGTGTCGGCAGCCAGTCCTCACCAGCGGTGATCCCGGTGAACACCGTGCCGGGTTTCACGGTCCCTGGCCAGCGTATCAAAGCGGGCACGCGCCAGCCGCCTTCCCAATTGGTGTTCTTCTCGCCGCGGAACGGCGTCGTACCGGCATCGGGATACAGGCAGACCATCGGGCCGTTGTCGGTCGTATAGATCACGATCGTGTTTTCGGTCAGCCCCAGTTTGTCTACCGTATCGAGCAACTGGCCAATCTGGGCGTCGTGTTCCACCATGCCGTCAGCATAGAATCCGAGCCCGGTCTTACCGAGATTCTCTTTCTTCACGTGGGTAAAGTTGTGCATCCTGGTCGTGTTGAACCAGCAGAAGAAAGGTTTTTCGGCCTTTTTCGCACGGGTGAGGAAGTCGGTAGCAGCGGCCAGGACCTCATCGTCGATCGTCTCCATCCGCTTCATGGTGAGCGGGCCGGTGTCCTCGATGGGACCGCCCGCCGTGGCCCTGATGACGCCTCGCGGACCAAACTTCTTCTTGAATTCGGGGTTCTTGGGGTAGTCCTGGTTCTCTGGTTCCTCCTCAGCATTCAGGTGATAGAGATTACCAAAGAATTCATCGAAGCCGTGGTTTGTGGGCAGGAACTCATCCTTGTCTCCAAGATGGTTCTTGCCGAACTGCCCGGTTGTGTACCCGAGCGGCTTGAGTAGTTCGGCGATCGTTGGGTCTTCCTTGCGGAGGCCCAAGTCGGCGCCGGGCAACCCGACCTTGCTCAGCCCAGTGCGAAAAGGGAATTGACCGGTGATAAACGCGGACCGTCCTGCCGTGCAACTCTGCTGGCCGTAGTAGTTCGTGAACCGGCCGCCATCCCTGGCCAAGCGATCGATGTGCGGAGTGTGGTATCCCATCATTCCTTGATGGTAGCAACTCAGATTGAAGATCCCGATGTCGTCGCCCATGATGACGAGGATGTTGGGCTTCGTCTTGCTCGATAGTGTTCGGCCCGACGCTGCGGGCTCGGTTTGTGCCAAGCCGGGAAGTGCGACCGTGGCAAATACGAGCAGGGAAGTCAGCGACATGAGGCCGTTGCGAACGGTTCTCGATCGTAATCTACAAGGTTCACGCATGGCAATGTTGTCCTTTCGAGGTCTGGCGAGCAGTTGTACCAACTCCCCATGAATTGCGATTCACTTCGTCGAGTCCTTGGCATCCTCGCCGGCCATCACGGGATAGACCACTCCGGCCAGAACCGCGCCGGCGACCGGCGCTGCCCAGAACAGCCAAAGCTGCTGCAAGGCCCACGCACCCGCAAAGAGCGCAGGCCCTGTGCTACGTGCCGGATTGACCGACAGGTTGGTGACGGGAATGCCAATCAGGTGAATCAGCGTCAAGCCCAGGCCAATCGCGATCGGTGCGAACCCTTGTGGCGCCCGCTTGTCGGTGGCCCCGAGGATGATCATGAGGAAGAAAAAGGTGAGCACTGTTTCCGACACGAAGCTGGCAACTAGCGAGTAGTGTCCAGGCGAATGTTCGGCATATCCGTTTGCGGCAAACCCCCCCGCCGTGCTGAAGCCTGCCTGGCCGCTGGCGATCACCCACAGCACGGCCGAGCCGGCGATGGCGCCAACGAGTTGTGCCACGATGTAAGGCAACAATTCCGATTGCTTGAAACGGCCACCGACACAGAGGCCAATCGAAACGGCCGGATTTAGATGACAGCCGGAAATGTGGCCGATGGCGTAGGCCATCGTCAACACCGTCAAGCCGAATGCCAGTGCCACGCCCACGAAGCCAATGCCCAGGTTGATCGGCGTGGAGCCTTCGGTGGTAAGGAACTTGGCGGCCAGTACGGCGCTGCCACAGCCGCCGAAGACGAGCCAGAAGGTTCCGAAGAATTCTGCAAGGAGTTTGTTTTTCACGATCGTTTCTTTCTGCTGTAATATGGGTTTGGTAGACGGTCAAAAGTTACGGTAGGGAACACGGGCGTCCATGATCGTGCAAGATCATTTAACTCTTTGTCCGTATAAATTGGAGTCCTTTGTCATCCGGCGGACTACCGGCGGCGATGAACTGGAACTGGTTTGCCCCGCCCGATTCGACCTGGGCAGCCATCGTGCCCTGGTCTTTGCTCTCAAGCAGGATCGCGTTGCCCTCGGTGGCCATCGTTCCGGCTAGGGTGACTGGCTGCTTGCCCTTCGGCGCGGCCTTCCAAGAGAACTCGCTGTTCTCGTCGATAGAAAGCTCGAATACGTCGCCATCGCGTTCAGCCCGCCAATTGCCGACCAGGTCGGTCGTCCGCTCGGCCTGGGCCGGTGGAGAGCCAGCCGGTTGCTCGGGCTTGGGAACCTCGGCCGTCGATGCGGCCGGCGGCGTCATTGCTGCGAGCATGCGTTGGGCAACCTGATCGCCGGGCTTTGCGGCAACGACGGCTTTGAATTCTTCGGCGGCTGCGTCGCCATGACCCGCAACCAAGTAGTGATATGCCAAGACGAAATGCGCTGCGGCATCGTCCGGCTTCTGCTTGCAGCGAGCTTCGAGAGCTCTCAGTTGCGTGGTGTACTCGTCGACGTTGCCATACAGCCCGCTCATCGTCGTCCAGTCCATGCCGGGCGCGACGCCCAACAGATTGTTCAGAACCGCCGCGGCCCCGGTGTAGTCGCCCGTGGCGAACATGCACAACGCTGCGACTTCGTGCATTACCGGATCTTGCGGCGACTTTTGCAGGGCCTGCTGATCAAGCTGCAATGCATTCTGGTAGTCGCCTTTCTTGAACGCTGCCAACGCCTGGTCGAAACTTTGGTAGGCTGCGGTCGTCTGCGGCGACTCAGGGGCGGGGGCAGTCGCCACCGCTTGTGGGTTGACGGCTGACTCCGCCGACGCATCGGCGGCCGGCGAATTATAGGTGTTGATGACAATCGGCTGCGAATAGTCGTAAACCGGTGTGGCCGACGCGACATAGTACGGGTTGGCGTAGGAGTAGCCGTAAGCGTAACCCCACCTGGGTAACACGGCATTAAGACCCCAAGCGGTCGCACCGGCTACCATCGGCGCGTACCAATAGTTACCCCAGTGTCCGCTCCAACAGCCGTGATACCAGCCGTGATAATGGGGAGGAACATTGTGGTTGTACCAGTGATCGTTCCAATTGCCATGCGCACTGTTACCCAGCCCCCAGCCGGGCCGATTATTGTTGATGTTGACGAAGTTATTGTTTCCCCCCGGACGGTTGACGATCGTGTTCCCACCGCCGATGACATTGCTCCCGCCGCCAATGATCGGACGGTTGCCAGGGCCGGGGCGATTTCCGCCGCCGATGATAGGTCGGTCGCCTGTCCCCGAGCGGTTGCCGATACCAGGACGATCGCCGATACTTGGCCGATCGCCGGTTCCCGGCCGATTACCAGGAACCCCCGGTCGATCGCCACCTGGCGCCGGGAGCGGCGTGGGGCGATTCGTGATATTGGGCGGTGAAACCGATGGACGGCTTACATTTCCAAGACTGGGCCGATTCTCGGGCACGGACGGCGTAGACGGCTTCTGAGCTGTGGCCGGTCGTGAAACGGGCTTTGGAGCTGGCGCGGATGGCTTGGTTACTCCCATCGATGGTCGCGGCGTCGGCGTTGGCGCCGGGCGAGCACTAGGCCCGCTCACTTGCGAAAGCGACGGCCGCGATGGAGCAGCAGGTCTCGCGGCGGCGGCCTGTGGCCGGGATGCACTCGGTGCAGGACGCGATGCGCTAGGGCCCATCGACGGACGCGAGCCGCCCCCTCCACCACCAGCTCGTGCATTACCACCTCCACCTCCACCACGAGCATCGGCCGACATCGGAGCGATCGTTGCAAATAAGAAACCTGCAAGTGCAACGCAGGCCAGCATGGACATTCTATTACGTATCATAAGGATTTCCTTCACAATTCGGGTTCACGGGTTCTTGACGCGATTCACTTGCCCGGAGCCGGCGGCCTGCGGACGATCTTTACTTCAAAATCCGGCTCCGCTGTCTTGCCGCGAATCCGATCAAAACCCTTCATGACGTAGCTATCTTTATCTCCTAGCTCCAAGGTGATCGTCGCGGAGCCAGTCTGTCCGTCGGGCATGACCGCCGTGGACTTGATCACCCAGCGGTTCTCGACCTGGGCCCAAATGCCCTCACCGTGGCCACCATCGGAGTCGAAGACCCATGACTTGATTTTTTGCGTAAGCGGATCCCAGCCGATCCGTTGGCTGCTCTTCATGGCGGGTTTGCCTTGGACCTTGGAATCAAAGTCAACGAGAAGGTAGTTCTTGTCGTCCGACCACTTGCAGGAAATCTGGATCACAGCATCCGAACCTTCATCGACCCAATCGCCTACGAGCCAAGCTAACGGTTTGAGACGTTCATGAGGCGAGAGCGAGTCGTCGTCCTCCACCTCGCGACCCGACGCTATCTTCCACTCGCCTTCCTGCTTGATCATCACCAATGTATAGCGCGTCGCAGCAGACGGCTTGTCGTCTTTCGTTGAAACCACCCGCCGGCCTTCCTCGATTGCCAATCCCGGACTGGCCATCCAAACCGAGTCGGCGGTCATGGTCGACGTGGCCCCAGGGAATTTCGCAAAGAAGCGTCCAAGCACGTCCTTGATGGCGGCCGCACCCTTGTGAATATTTCCGGCATCGTCGATCAGGTCTGCTCCACTGTAGAACATCGAGGCCGCTTTCTCTGCACTGCCGGAGTTGAAAGCTTTGACGAAATTCTGCGTAACCTGGCGAACTGCCTGCTCGTCGGCGCTGGCTGGGCGAGCCGGGGCCGCCGTTGTGGCTTCCTGACTGCGGACGAACGCAGCGTCTGAAATGGCAATCAAAGCCACCAGGAACGTGATTGCGATACGTGACATGAATTCTCCTTTGACCTGTCGGTACTACTAATTGGATGGTTAAGGTTTCAGTTTGGCAGCCTGTCGCTCGGCTGAGCGTGGTCTGATGGCCGGTGAAACAAACGTGCCACCTGCGAGAACTTCTTCAATGGCCGGAAGCAAATCGGTCGTCGCAGACCCTTTCAAGACGTAACCGGCAGCGTCCATTTCCAACATTCGCTCGACCACCACCGGTTCGTCATGGACACTTAGCATGATCAGTTTCAGGTTGGGAAAACTCCTTCGGAGCATCGCCGCGATATTGCCGCTGTTCATGTTCTCCCGTGGAAACGAAAGGTCGACAATGGCTAGTTCTGGTTCGACCTTCTCCACAGCCTGCAGCAGTGATGCCTCGTCGGCTACCATGACGACTGCCTCAAAATGCCCCTCCAGAAGGCTGCGAACGCCTTCAAGCATGGGTGAATGACTGTCGGCGAGCACCACGGTTCCATGTTTCATGCGATGAAATCTCCACAAATCGGCCGTGGCACAATGCCAAACGGGTAGCGGCCGTCCCTGGATACCTGCCGGCACACAACCGAGTCGATCGACCACCGACTCCCGGCCGGAAAGAACAGAATTCCATTCTGTCAGAGAAGCATAGGGCTCGGGGCAGCGCGGAGTCTATGAGTAATATTACTCAATCTCGGGCAGAACCTTGTTAAACGCACCCCACCACAGGGGTGACGCGGGGCAGGATCGCTGCTTCCAAGGAATTCCCGCGAGTGAATCGGTCACGTCGGCGCAATCAGGCCGTGACGAATCGCACACTGCACCAAATCGGCAGTTGTGGCGGCCCCGAGGACTTTCATAATCCGGGCTTTATGGTTCTCTGCCGTCCGCGTCGAGATATGGAGGATATGAGCGACCTCCTTGGCGGACCGCCCCTCGGCAAACAATTGTAGCACTTCGCGCTGCCGTGGTGTGAGCAATAGCCCCACATCGGCGCTTGTTGATCGAGAAGCCAACGATCGCTCCAAAACCTCTGCGATGGCTGGTGTCACGTAAGTCTTTCCGGTAAGCGAACGTTCAATGGCAGTCACCAGTTCGGAACTTGCCGAATGTTTCAGCACAAAACCCAAAGCGCCGGCACGTAAGGCCCGAGCTGCGTAGCTGGCGTCTTTGTGCATCGTCAGGAAAACGATTCGGGCCTTGCAGCCTGACTGGCGGAGTTGTTCCAGTGCGTCCAGGCCATTGAGTTCGGGCATGGTGATATCTGCCACAATCACGTCCGGCACCAATCGTTTGGCGGCTTCGATCAGTTGCCTTCCGTCTTCGACGATCTCGACCAACTCGAACTTGGGCTCCAAAAGGCTCCGCAGCCCTTCGGCAACGATGCGATGGTCATCAGCCACAAGTATCCGCGGACGGCTCATGAGTCTTCCTCCGGCAGCGGAACACGAACCGCAACGGTTGTTCCCTGATTTCGATCTGATGAAATCGTGATCTCGCCGCCGACAAGGCGGGCCCGTTCCTCCATGCTGGCCAAACCCAGTCCGGGTTGTCCGCGAATCTCTTCTAAGCGAAATCCGCGGCCGAAGTCCCGAACCTCGATATACAGAAACTCGGGATCGGCGTTCAGAACCAATTCGACGTGATCGCTCTGGGCGTGTTTGGCCACGTTACGCAGGGCCTCTTGGGCGACGCGGTAAAGACAGAGAGAAATGTCTTTGGGCAGCTTCTCGGGCAGCTCACCGCAACGGAACTGAATCGCCACGCCTTCACGTTCCGCGAAACGATCACACTCGGAGCGTATCGCTTCCTCCAGGCCCAGGTCGTCCAGAATCGCCGGATGAAGCTGCCGAGAAATGCGATGCACGTCATCCGACAGTGCGATCAGATGCTCCTTGAGGGTTGCCACAGCCTCCCGCGACGGATCTTCCGCCGAGAATTGCTGCTCGAACTTACCAGCCTCGATCGCGGTTGCCGCCAGTCGCTGCGAGACGTCGTCGTGCATCTCACGGGCGAGCCGTTTGCGTTCGTCCTCTTGTGCCGTGAGCAGTCTGCCGGCAAGTTGTCGAGCCTCCTTTCGGCTTGTGGACAGGTTTTCGTCGGACCGGGCGTGGGCCAGGGCGTTCGCGAATACTTCGCCCACAAGCTTCAATCGCTGGAGGATTGTGTCGCCCCAGGACTGTTCGCGGTTCAGTTGGCCAAATGCAAGCATCCCCAGAATCGTCCCCTTGGCCTTCAAGGGGACCGCGACACCAGCCTTCAATCCGAGTCGCACCATCATTTCTTTTTCGTGTGGGGCGTCTTCCGGCAACTCCGCCACGGACGAGAAATGAAAAGTATCGCCTCGATTCACTTTCGCCCACAACCAAGGCATTGACTCCACGAGGATGGCCGAGGATGCCTGCGCCTGACCGACTCGCACCCACGATTCCGTCGCCCGCAGTTCAAATCCATCGTCGGAAACTTCGAAGACTGTTCCGCGGTCCAAAACCAGCTCTTCGGCGACTTGGGCGATCGCGCACCGAATCTCAAGATGTACAGTCTCCGGAGCGATATCGACAAAGCGAGACGACAGGTCGGCAAGCATGGTCTCGAAATGCAACCGATCCGCAAGTGCATCTTCGGCGCGTAATCGCCTCTTCCGATTCACAAGCAGCACGGCGATCAACAGGGATTGCAGCAGAATTGCTGCGGCACAGGTGACGATATAGGCCCAGTATTCCTTCCAGAGGCTTGGCTCGCGATACACAACCTGCGATCCTTCTGGCAGCGTCTGCTCGCGAATTCCCCATCGCCTGAGCTGTCGCCAATCGAACATACAGGAGTTCATTTCAGTTCCCGTGAAGGGTGTGTCCGCAGGGCTATTGCCCTGCAAGACTCGCACAACGATCTCGCCCGCCCGTTTCCCCTGAGCTTCGACGGGTGTAAGGCAACCGCCCACGATACCGTGGCCTAGCAAGGCATCGTAGAGTCCGAATACGGGTACGCTTGCCGCTTGTGAAATCCTCTCGACGCTGTCCCGGGACGATATTGATTCCCTGCCGTCACGATCACGATCATGGCTCACGAAGAGAATCACAGTATCATTCGGTAATTGGGACACTTGGCGCAACAAATCGTTAAGCGGAAGGCCAGTCAGGTATTGAAAGTCTATATCCTTCTCGACCGAGAACGAGTTTCTCACAGCCGCCTCCAACCGTTTCTCGATTGCGGTTGCCCCGACCACCACCGCCACGTGTCTGGTGTCAGGAAGTAAGTCTCGGATCAATTGCAGCGTTCTATTGAAATCGAGGCGAAAGGTTACTCCGGTCATCGTGGGAGCAGGCCGAAGCCGTTCATGCAGCCCTTCGCTGATACTACAGAACACCATAGGGGTATCTGGAAAGAGATCACTGCGGTTCTTGGCAACAAACTCCGCGGCTGGGTCGAATACCGGGATTATAGCGTCAGGCTTGGACTTGGCGTATTTCAGCCGAAGAAGCCGAAGACACTCCTGCTGATATTCCTGGTCCGTCAACCGTGTAAGGTCAAGGAACTCGGAATGGACAATCACCGCCTCGCTGGTCCCGGACTCGATCGCTGAACGAATTCCACGATCCCAGGCAATGGTGATCGGCACCAATTGTCGGTCGCTGTACAAAACGAGAACCTGCCGAGGCGTTGGGTAGATTTGCGCAAACACATGATTTCCGGCGCCAGCAGCCAAGATGATCGAGGTGGTCGCGAGGCTAACCGCCAGCCTTCTTGAGGAGATAGTTATCATTCGCCGTTGGCCGCTGACAGATTTAGGTTTCTGGATATCCCAAGACCCGAACGAAATTCTATCATACGCTCGATTACCCCATGTCCGAAAGAAGCGTGCGCCGTTCAATCCGGATCCTCTAGCCACCTCGCCTAATGCACAGCGGCGTCTTCAACGTACCATGCCAGTTCGGGGCTATAGAAGTCGGGCAGGCCAACGAATGTTTGCCTGCGGAGGAGCAGGCACACCGCCGCAGCCAAGGAAATGCACTGTCACCCCCTCTTGGAGAGTAAATACATAATCTCTTGCGTGGCAACTTAGCTGCTCAGCACCACAGTTTTTCTTGACATCCACTGCCGCGTCGCCGGTAATCAGGCAATCGCTGCGGCAATATTTTCCGGTCTCGGCCGGCCAAGGGTCTCATTGCCTGGCTGGCCTGGGTCGATCGTTCGCCGCAGTGACCTGAATGAGGGAGCATTGACCAGGGAGCCCGACTTTCTCGGCGGCGGCCAATAATTGACCCGCTGGTCATCCAGCAGGCGAGGTTGGCTAACTGCCGTTGCCGGTCGAGCGCAGCGCCATTCCGCGAATGGTCGCGGCGGAAGGCTACGGCGGCGACCATGTGAGGCCAGGCGAAAGGGCGGGGGACCGGTTCCGTAGCGTGCTCGCCGTTTTGCAGATTTTTCTTCCTCTCGCGCGCGTGCGCGAAAGCGGTTACGTCGGGGGATCGCAACGGCCCTCAATGGATGCTGGCAACTACCGCGAAATCGGAGCCCAACTCACACTTAACTCCCCTAGCTTCTCGCCAGGGTCTCGGCACGAACCACCAGGGCCCCGCCACGCATCGCCCGGACCTCGTGGAAAGTGGCTCGCTTTGCAAGTGATCTGTTCGCCCCGGGCGACTCGAAGAACACGCTCGGCGTCTCAGCACTCGTTGGACCGACGGTAGGGGCGTGTACTTGGCAGGGTCTGCCGCCTGTGTCGGCGGTCGTCATCATTGCAGCGACCACCGGCTTGCGTTCTGCCCTGCCTTGCCAGCCAGCTTCGCCGCGGCGGCCACAACCGGGGAAGTCCAGGACAACGCCGGGACGGCGGCCAGCTTCTTTTTAATGGCGGGCGTCAACCGGGCTTGTGCTCGTTGTAGCTCGGCTTGTAGGCCGTCGAGGGCCTCGGTCGTCCGCTCCTCGATTCGGGCTTGCAACAGGGCCTCGTCAATCAGCCGGTTGCGGATAGCAGCGAGTGTTTCGTTGCGGAGTCGATCGGCCAGCACGGCGGGCGGCGGTATCAGTTTGGCGGCGGGCACTTTGCCGTCGAGCCAGTCCAGGAAGGTTGGGGTGTCCATCGCGTTCAGTTCTACGCGGTGCCCCTGCAACCATTGCCGCCACGCCGGCGCGAGGTAGCCGGCCGCGGGGACCGCCCCCGCCCCCTTTCTTGTCACAGGCTCCACGGGCAAGCCCATATCGAGGGCCTCAGCGGGGTCCAGCCCCAGGTTGACAATTTCCACGCGGCGCCCGGGTCGTGCCCTGGTCCCGTCCTGCAACGTCTGATAGATCATCGTGCCCGGGCCGTCTGCGTCGTGCAGACAGTAAAACGTCAAGGGCTCGTCACCGTCGCCCAACAGGTCGAGCACGTCCCGGGCGGCGCCGCTGGCGAACCCTTTGGAAGTCAGTAGCGCGCAGTCGTGGCGCTCCGGCCACTTCGCGTCGATCAGGATGGGGAAGAAACCCTCCTTCTCGCAATACAGAATCTTATTGAAGGTCCACGCCGGCCGCCGATAGGCTTCCACGGATCGCGTACCTAACGGTATCTGCTGGCCAGTGTGTGGATGGTAAAGAGTACCGCGGTCGTCGCGGTACATGCCGGGCAGGTCGTGCCCTTGTTCGCCTTCGTCGTCTGCCACCACCCGGGAAAAATAGTTGTAGTCGGGTTCGGTGGCCAATGCGTTCAGGACGTGGGGCCTGACGGCATAGAACAACTGCCGCAAGCTGTAGCGGTACTGGCCGGCGCCGCTGGCCTTGTCGATCGCTGCGGGCAAAGCGGCGGTGATAATGCCGGCCTGGGTGGTCTGCCGGCCGTTGCCGTTGGCGCTGCCGTTTTTCCGCTTCGTGCGGCGGATCGCCTTCTCGATCGCTTGGCGGATCGCCCCCTCGATAACGGATAGGTCGGGCGCTTTGCCGTCCGTCGTGATCGGCCTGTATGGCGTGGTGACGTTCACGATGAGCGAATACTCCCGCCCCCTGCCGGCCTTGATCGGCAAGGCGGTGTTGTCCTGCTCGCTGGATAGGTTGCAGCCCATGATGCCGTAGGTGGTCTTGTCCTTCATGCAACGGCTGACGTGAATCTCGGCGGTAATCGGGGTGCGGTTGACGTAGACCGTGATGGCGGCCTCATCGTCGGGGCTGGCCCACGCTTCGACCACCACGGGCACCACGGCGGGCAAGCTCCCGCGAGCGGGCTTTACTTGGAAAACGTTGGCCTCGCGGGCATATCCGGCCACCGGCTGGAATTGCTGCCCCACGGCCCCCAGTCGCTTGGGTTTTACCTGTCGGCTGACGACACGCATGGCGGCCAGTAGCGTTTCCGACTCCTCCCTCGTCAACAACTCGCATGAGCAACCGTGGAAGTCGCTGGCCAACTTACCGGCCTTGGCGCCGGAACAGCCTGCGAAGGATTCGACCAACTGGCGGACCGGTCGGGCTCCGGCGGCCTGGGTCAACTCGAAGAAGCTATCCGAATCGTACCACCACGGGGATGTGGGGCCGCGGTAGTTCTGCCCCTCGATCTTAGCCATTGCCTTGGCTTGGTCCGCCCATTGCGTAGCATGGCCGTTCAAGGGCAGGGCCTCGCCCAGCAAGACTTCCACCCGCGTCCCTTGGCTCTTCCACGGCGTGACGTGTTCTACGTCGGTCATGCCGTCCGCGTCCCTCGGGCGCAAGCGTAGTGCCCTGCCACGGGTCTTAACCGTCAACGTGCCGCTGGACGCCAACACAGCGCCGGCCACCACGCGCAACCCGTTCCCCAGCGCGCCACGGGTTGGCAGGCGCAGTAGCTTGGAACTCGATAGTGGCCGGGCAACGGAGAAGATCGCGGCGATTTCCTCATTTGTGCCTGGCAACCCGGCACCGTCGTCTTCGACGTACAATCCACCGTCTGGCGTCCGGCCGTAGCGGCATTGACCGGCAGCGTCCAGGGCGTTGTCGGCCAGTTCCTTGACGACGACCGCGGCGATAACGTCTTGGGTAACTCCGGCACGTTGCCCCAACGTCGAGACGTTCCGAAACAACGTCCAGTCTTCACGCTTAAACATGGTCATTTTGAAAAAACGTTGATTTCTTCAAAGTAATCAGCTTGCTGACAAAGTGGCATATTCGGTCGTTTCTTCGTCGTTACAGCCTGACGCTTTGGGTTTAGGGGTTCTGGTCTTCGGGCTGGGGGCGGGTGGTCTGCTCACGCGCTAGTTCTGCGGCGACTCGTTCTTGGCGGCGGCCTGGGGCAAATGGCCACGTTTGTCCACACGGGCGAGGGTGACGGTGAACCTCGTCGGGGCCGCCGATAAACTCCGACGAGCCCGGCAGCGTCAACACCGTTTTAGAAGTTCATCCAAAGAACTTCGATCATCTTGCGCTTTGTCGCCCCGCCCGCGGCCTTGTTGTCGATGGGGAAGTCGTGGCGGTTCCAGTCCTTCAGTTTCCGGTCGTACAAATCACTTGGATACCCAGAAAGCATGACCTTGCCTTGGCAGCGTTTGATAGTTTCCAGCAACCGGCGGTGATCGTTATCGGACATTTCGTGCCTGTAGCTGCTCTTGGTCGCACGGGTTTGATGGACGTATGGCGGATCGAGGTAGAAGAGAGTTCGCTCTCCGTCCTGAGTCCGGATGACATCCAAGGCATCCCGGTTCAAGACCAGCACCCGCTTCAGCCGGCGATGCACGGCAGGTAGTCCCTCAACGCAGTTCCACCAGGCTGATACCTGCTCGTTCTGCATCCGCCGGGTCCGGTTCCGGGTGAGCGTGGCGAAGTCCTTAAACTCCCCTGCCCGCGACTGACGGCACCTGACGAAGAACGCTACAGCGGCCTGAACGTCCAACTTCTCGCGGGGGTGCTGCCGGCGTTCCGCCTCTTCCCATTCGACCTGCGAGAACGGGGTGGCTTCGACGCGCCGCCGGAACTCTTGAAAGGACTTCTCAACCTGCAAGACCTGCCAGAAGTTCGTCAACTCCCGGTTGATGTCGTTGACAACTTCCGACACGCCCTGCTCGTAGCCCTTGGTTCCCCAATACTTGGACTTGTCGAACGGGTCTTTCTCCAACAGCACCGCGCCGCCGCCAAAGTAGGGCTCGACGTAATGCAGATGCCGAGGCAGCAACTCGCGCTCCGCTAGCCGTTTTCGTTGATGGGAAAGGAGTTACGGCGTTTGCTAGCACAAGAAAAAAGCCTCATACTAACAGGTATGTAGTCCATGTTTCAATGAACCCTGCTAGCACGAGGCTCAATTATGATTTCAGTACAAGAACTAGATTTTGTCAAGGCCCATGAGCAATTTCAGCGGATGTGCGAGTTTTTGGAGCAAGCTTTTTTCGAGGGCCAACGTGTAGATCAAGTGGAACGGCGATTGTTTCCTCAGGCGATGACCATGTGTTTGGAGCTTTTGCGGTCCTTCGTGGAGGCCCATGGGGATGGGGATGTGGGAGAGACCCTGGAGCGGGAAGGAAAGACACTCGACCGCCTGCCCAAACCGCACGATAGGCGATACCTGTCAATTTTCGGAGAACTGTTGATCGGCCGCTGGGTCTACGGGACTCGGGAAGGCCAGGCGATTGAATGGTCACCGTTGGACGCAGCTTTAGGGTTGCCCTTGGGGGAGAACTCGTATGTCCTGGAGGACTGGTTGCAGCGATTGTGCATCCAGGAAGCCTACGGAGAGTCGGTGGAGTCGTTCCGTTCCTGGTTGGGGACGACGGTCAGTGTTCGCACGGCAGAGCACATGAACCGAGAGATGTCCGGGTACGTGGAGGGCTTTCGCGGAGAAACGATTCCTCCGGCAGAAGAGGAAGAGGAACTGCTGGTAGTGACGGCCGATGGTAAGGGCGTGCCGATGCGTCGGACGTTGGCGGCGCGTTTGCGCGCAGAGGCTGAGGTACGGGAGGGAGAAAGGGCTGCCAACGGCGAGGAGACGGAAGCGGTACGCGGACCGATACCAACTCCCGAGGAGCATGTGCATTCCTCACCCTCGGCCGCGGATTTGGGGGTACAACCGGAAGATGATGGGAAGCGTCCTGGGAAGAAACAGATGGCGTATGTGGGAGCCGTGTACAGCCAAGCCCGGTTCCCTCGCACCGCCGAGGATGTGATCGACGAGGTGTGTCGGCGGATGCGTGCCAAGGATCGGCCCGAACCGCAACATAAGCATGTGTGGGCCCAGATGACGCAGTTTTTGGAAGGAGCGGCTTTGCCCGCTGCACCGACATTGTTCTTGGATATGGCGGTGGAGTGTTACCTCAGGAATCCGAAGCACGCGAAGCTATTGATTTGTCTCATGGACGGGGAACGCCAGTTATGGAACTTGGCGGCGGAGTGGTTCCCCCGCGCCATCGGGATTCTGGACCTGTTCCACGCGCTGAAGCGACTCTGGGACGTGGTGCACTGCCTGTATGCGCAGGAGAGTCCGGAGGCGGGGACATTCGTGACGCATCATCTTCGCATGCTGCTAGAAGGCAAGGTCAGTTACGTGCTACGCAACTTCCGCCCGCTGTTGAAGGGATTGAAGGGGGCACAAAAGAAGACCGTGCAGTCGGCGATCACCTATTATGAAAACAATCAGCAGCACATGCGCTATGACGAATACCTGGCAGCGGGCTACCCGATTGCCAGCGGGGTAGCGGAAGGTGCCTGCAAACACTTGGTGAAGGATCGTATGGAGCGTGCCGGCATGCGTTGGGAGTTGGAAGGGGCTCAAGCCATGCTTTCCCTGCGAGCCGTCCACCTCAACGGCCTTTGGGATCAATTCATTGCCTACCGCGTTGAGACAGAACAGATGCGTTTGTATGGCAAAGATGCGCAACATGCAATGGTTGCATAAGAGAGCCCTGCGAGTTGCTGCCGATGCCGAGGCATCAGGGCGATGAACTTCTTGGCAAGATAGCTCTTGCCTCCCCACCACTTGAGAGACGGAACGAGACGCGACGAATTTGCATTGGCCTTCATTGTTCACACTCTCCTTATTGTCTCTGGTATTGATTTCCCCCGCCTAAAGGCGTCGGGAGCGGGGCGTTTAGAATTGTGGGTTTGTCTGCTTACACGGCGGGGCGAACCTCGGTTGCAGGCTCAAGGCAATCCCGCCCCCGCCACGTGACCACCTGAACTGCCGCCTTCAACACGATCACACGACCGAAAGCTCCTGGTACTCGATCTTTATCTCACGAATCGCCCGGCACTTGATGCAACGCTCGGTGCGATGGTCTTCACGATCACGCACCCATTCGTGATCGCACGGGGTCCTGAGGACAACGCCCCACTCAATAAGCCTACCGGCGAGCCGAAGAGCATCTTCGATCTCGGAGCGGTCCAGGTGGGGAAACAATTCGACGACCTCTTTTGCAATATGGCTGGCCGTGAAGTGGGGCTTGGACTGCTCGTGCTCGATCCGCCTGCAATTTTCCATGGCAACTTGGTACTTCTCGGCTTCGCTGCCGTGCAGGAAAATCCGCCACCGCTCATCGCCGAGGCTCCTGCGTTCCTTTTCCTCGACCTGCGCGATGACCTTCTGGCACGCCTCTTCGCCGATCACCTTCGCAATGAGGTGCAGGCGATCAGAAGCGTGTGCCATGAGAAACATGTCTGCCGATCCATCGCTGCCGCAGAAAGCAGCCACGAACCTTTCGAGAGCGGTGTCGAGCCGCTCTTTCGCCCAGTGCCTGGCGAGTGCGATGAGTTCCTCCCGCGTGGGAACATAACCAGGACAGGGGTCATCGCGGTGCCGAACCTCGTTTGGCCGGTTGAACCAGAATCGCAGTTCGTCGGGGTCGCTCGCATCTTGGTTATCCGCACTCGTCTGCGGCGCGATCGTCGCCCGCGTCTGGCGATTTCGACGATCTTGTGCCTTTGCCGCGTGCTCGAAAGCGGCGGTCATTGCAGCCTCGTCAGCAGCCATGTCATCTTCGTCGCTGGACTGAACCTTGCGACGGCTACTCTTACTCACCGACGCCTTCCGGGCCGGCTGCACGCGTTTCGCGTATTGGGACTTCGTGGAGCGGGTCCGCTCCAGCGACTCCGTGACCGGGCGTGTTGTATTGTTTTTCATCGTTCATTCTCCAAAGCCTCGTGTATTGATTACCCCGGCCCTCAGAGGCATCGGGCGGGGGGCGTTAGTAATTGGTAAGATGTTGTTTTGTTAGGTAGCCAGGCGGCGGTCACCGGTGGTGCTGAGTCGCGCCACCGGCGAGGCCACCTTCGCTCGGCTTGCTACTCCCGCTTGCGGGCCTCATCCAGGTGCGCAAGCGCAGCGTTCTTGATCGCACCGAACAGGACTCGGGCAATACCGAACTCCACGGAATTCAGTTCATCCAATTCCTCGCTCACATCGCCGCATACTGCGGCAACATCGCTCCAGAACGGAGCGTCACCTGACCGATGCCCAGCCGGCAGATGCGATTCCCAAGCGCCGAGCAGGATTGCGAGTTCCTCGACGACGTCCAGAGACCCGTCGAAGGTGTCTTGAGGTTCCTCGAACCTAGCGGCGAAGCGCTGAAGCACCTCGCAAAGGGATCGAGCATCCTCACCGGAATGAATCAAAGCTGCAACCGCGATCTGAGCAGCTTCCTCGGGTTCCACCTTCGCCTTGGAGGATTCCACCGCCGCATTGCGGGCGGCCCTGATGGCATTCACCTCTTTGCAGACCGCAACCATGCGATGGTGGGACATCTTCGGCGGTTCATCCCTTGTCGGCCGGCGGAAGCGTGACTTCGCCCCTGCGTACCGGGGCTTTGCATTGTCCTTCATCGTTCATTCTCCAAAGCCTCGTGTGTTGATTACCCTGGCTTTTAGAGGCATCGGGCCGGGTCGTTGATAATTGTCAAAGGTTCGATTGGATGGGCGTCTGTTGCCGCAGCTCTGCAACCCGGCCACGAAGTCGGTCCATAGCCCATCGCAGAGATCGCCGGTGTCCCTCGACCATCTCCGGGTCCAATCGCTGTTCCCATGCCTCGGCGACTGCTCGCGTTTCGGGATCATGGCTCTCCTCCAAGGCAACCACGAGGGGCAAAGCCTGCTCGGCATCGCGGTACTCCCCTTCCAACGCGTCCACCAATTCCCGCCGGCTCCAGGGCCGGTCGATCATCGCAAGCGCCGCGGCAAGTTCATTTGAATCGCTATTTGTACCATGCAGGGCACGGCGGATGGCCGGCAGCGCATGCTGTGGAGCGTGCTCCAGCAGCAACAGCCCCGCCTCGTCCGCCTCAGACTTCAACCGAGAAAGGACGCGAGCCACATCCTGCGTGCGATAATGATGCTTGAGGAGATACCGACCACATTCCAGCGCCAGCACCACGCTCGACCTTGTTTTGCGGGCGCGGGGCCGGTGTCGCTTCAGAGCACTGAAGACGGCATTGCACCAAGACGAATCTTCGTCGTGGTTGATGAAGTGCATCACGCCGCAAACGCAATCAGCGTTGCCCGCCAACCCTTCCCGGATAAGGTCGGGTACCTCTTCTGCCCCCAAGTCGGCCATCATCCGAACTGCGCCCGAGTCCCACGTCCCGTGCTTGTGCCTCGCGCTCGTGAACCTTTCGCGAGCCAACGTCAGGCGGATTGCCCGACACTCATCGGCGCGCTGCTTCGTCACCGCGGTCAATTGCGAGTCGCCGTCGGCCGCGGCCAACTCATGGGCAAGCAGCCAGTCGCCAATCAAAGCCGACAGCCATAAGTGGCAGCTCGCTTCCTCCCATCGCTGGAAGAAGCCCTCGACAGCCTGGGCATGCGCGGCGGCCATGATTCCGAGATGATGAGCGTCGGGCTGAACACCAGGCGGAAAGGGGGTCCGATCATGCTCCACCGCATAGAGCACATTTGCCGCGACCAAGTCGTCGATGGCGTGCCAGATGGCCACAAAGTCGGGGTGTATCTCGAATAGGCGTCCGGCTGGTTCCCAGCGGGACTGAGGCTTCACATAGTGGTTGAGGGAATCGACGTAAATGATGGGCTCGATTTTCTCCGTCGTCAGGCCGACCATGAGAAGTTCCCCTGTGACACGGTTCGTCAGTTGGGCAAACTCGAAGCCGCACTCCAGCAGTACCTCCCATTCGGGAACCCCTGGCATGATCATCTCCACCGGCTGCTCGCGTTCGCGGAACTTCCGGCAAGGCGGGATCGCATTGGGCAGGTGTTCTCGCAACAGGTCCTTGCCCCATTGTTGGCGTTTCCGGTACGCCATCAGTGCTAGATACAGCCAGGTCGTCCAGGGCGAAGGCAGCTTGCCTACCGGCGACAACGTGCTGATGGCTTCCAGCAGATTCTGCGGCGGCCCCTTGGCGGCCTTGCCCAATGCTCCAATGAGAAGTCGAAACTTCTGTTGCATGTTGGTTTCTCCCAAAAGGTGAAATTGAAATTGCATGACGTTTACGTGCCAAGCGCTTTGCTGCCATGTGTGGCCGCCGGCGCTGGGGCCGCGAACGCGGCGGGGCTGGGGCTGGTCGGCTCCACGATGTCGGTCCCGTGCGCCGACGGCGTGTTGCCCGTGCCTGGTTTCGGCGTGGTGCCCACGGCTGGTTCTATGGTCTGGGCCGGCCCCGCGGCCAACATGTTGCTCGTGGGCGAGGCGGGCACGCCGCCAACGGGCTGCGCCTGCACGTTATTCATGGACTTCACCACCGCCGTTGCGATGTCGCGAAGTTGTGTTTCACCGGTGGGCCGCTCACCGGCCCCGCCACCCGCTGGCTTCGGGTAGGACACGAACCACGCCACGCGACCGTTCGAGAGTCGATGCCCGACCAATTCGGAGCCAAGCGGATAACCAAGCCGCACGCGCTCGCCTTTGCTGAGTTCGCGACGGAATTTCTTGGCCCTGGGGCGATAGGCGAACCAGCGACGTTCGCTATCGAGTCCGCGAAAGAACGCTTCCAGGGCCTTCGGGTCTGTGTCCGGGGCCGCGTACGCGAGTTGGCCTGGGGCTTTGTGCTTCGTGTCGTTCATGCTTGATTCCTTCATGGGTTCTTGGATTGCAGTTTCGGAGTGGCCCGGCGCGTAGCCGACGGGTGCGGGCGAGGCGTCTTCATTGTTCCCCACGCCACATCAGGTGTCGGGGATTGTCTCGTGTACTGTGCGAGCCGAGCGAGGGTCACTCGCCACGGCGCCCACGTCGGGCCGTCTCGTAGCTCGTGTAAGTAGCCGGCCGTGCCGATCGGCTGCTCACTCTTGATGCGGGCGCAGACCACGGCCGCGGGGGTCGTGAGGCTACTCACGAGGCAGCCGGCGTGACGGCACACGGGGCAGCGATGGGCTGCGGTTGTGCGGGTCCAGGGCGCGGGTATTGTGCGCTGGCTTTCTTGCCGAGTCCGGACAGAGCGACGGTGGCCAAGGGCTTTGTGCTTCTTGTCGTTCATTCGCGATTCCTTCGTGAGTTTCGGATTGGTTAAGAATAAGGGTGCATCCGCGCGTCCGGCGCGTCCGACGCGTCCGCACGCCAACAATCAGCAGTTTTCCTCGTCAAATCAGCAGGCTTCCTCGTCGTTGTTGTTGGGAATCGGGCAGACACCGCGGACGCGCCGGACGCGGAAATGCCCGAGTGTTCTGATCGCAACTCTCCGCTCCCTGCCGCTTCCCGTGTCCCGCTCAAATGCGACCGCGATTCCGATGCGGCGTAGATTCGGTTGCAAACGCCGCAGCTTGTTGGACAACGACTGGCCATTGGCCGGCCATGTTTTCTTGCGTCGATCGTTGTCGGACATGTTCCTTTCGAGCTGGGCCAGAAGTTCGCTTGCAGTTCCCTTCCAGGGCTGGTGGGTGGTGTCAATCTGCTCCGCGAGTACCCGGAGCCGCACGACCACCGGTGACCCTTCGATTGCCAATGCGTTCGCCGCCGCCCGGTTCTCGTTGTAGGCTTTCAAGAAACTGCCGCGGGGGATGCCGAGCGCTGGTTCGGCAGCCACGACCCAGGTGGCGAAGTCGGCCATTCTTGGCAGTTCTTCCAGTTTGACCTTGGGCAGGTTGCGGAGCGCCGTGGACGCGGCCTTCAGTAGCGCACCCAGGAGCTTGGGATGGGCCTTGTCAAACTTTGCCCAGAATTCCTTTTCTGTCCGGCGCTTTTTCTTCGGAATGCAAGGCAAATAGAACAGCAGGCTGCGATCCAACAGATCGCCCCGCGTGGCCAATTCCTCGATCCCGTTGAGGATCGCAGGGCGCTTGAAATCGAAGATCGCTTCGTCGCTATCCGAATAGAGCTCGCGGGTTGCGAAGCCACCCCCGGTGGCAACACGGCAGAGCGAATCACTGAGCCATGGCGGAATCCATGAGAGGTTGTCGAGCGTGACATACCAGCTATTGCTCGCGGCAATGGCCAGATCGCGCTCTTCGCGGGGCTGGCTTCGCAGCGCAGCCTTGTTGGGGTCGATCAGCGACCGCCGGACACGCGCTGCCGTGCTTTTCGCGCTACCCTGCTCCCCGTGAAACACAGTAATTGGAAATGGGCCCCGCGGTTGCAAATCGCCAATGAGCGCTCCAACGAAGAGTGGCCAATCGCTCTTGTTCATGTTCACGAATGGGCGAAGGTCGGCAAGTACCCCGCCTTTTGTCGGATGAGGCAACGGAAGCATACCACGCGCGCGTCGAAACTTGACGGGTGGCCTAGGTACGACGCGCCAGCCGTTGTCTGAGATCTCGACGGCCTCCCATTCGGAGTTCGCGAGGTCGAGATAAATGCAGCCCTTGTACTCTGCAAGCCGCAGGTGGACCTCGTGCTCGTCACCGTCGTACAGCGCCTTACCCTCCAAGACGCCCAACGCGTCCTGCAAGGCTTGCGATCCTGGAGATTTCCCGTACGATTCGAAGAAGAGTCTGCCCAACCAGCGACGAAATCCCTTGGACCGCAGCAGCCAGTTCTCATGGTGATTCCGGACAGGGATCGTGGCGTAGGCTTCGCCCTCGGGCGTGTGAAACAGCTCGAAACCAGCGGCCAGTTCGACGAGCTGTGTGGCCTGGGAGGGCCGGCCGCCACCGTCGCCGCCCTTGGGCTGTTGCAACTGGTCGGCCTGGGCATCGGCTTCTGCGTCGGCTTCGTCCGCCTTGTCCTGAAGTGGCTGATGCAGAACGTGAAGTTCGTCCGCGGAAAGCCCAGCTCGCTCCGCGAGTCCCTTCAAGAATCGCTCTCGGGCCGCTGCTTTGTCAGTATTGATCGTGTCTCGATGGGAAACTTTTCCCATCGTAGCCATGACGAGTCGGTCGGGCTTTCCGTTGGCCGGAGCGACGTGTAATTGGATACGATCCAGTAGCGACAGCTTTCTCGCCGTCCGCGGCTTGGGTGCCTTGCTTCTCACGGCAGTGGTCTTCTTGGCCGCGGGGCCCTGCGTGGCTTTGACGCTGCTCGTCCTCTTTCTGGTCTTCTTCGACAGCGTCTTCTTCGCCCGCCCCTTCGGCTTGCAAGTCGCCCTGCGTGCCACTCTCTTTGTGGTCCGTGGTAACTTCCGTGTCATGGCTTCGTACTCCGTTGATTGTTTGTAAGCCGGTGGGCAATGCCGTGCCGGTACGCTTTGGCGATGGCCGGAGGTAAGCCTTCTGGCACCTCTATCTTTGGCGCATCTCCCCGCCGCTGCCGCCAGCCCGGTTCGTATAGGTCGCGACGTTCGTGCCACCCCTTGCCCTGGCAGCCGTCGTGCTTGCACCCGGCGGCAACGGCGCCGCTCGCTTGCCTGCTGATGACC
>Ga0118677_10002210_pt1 | contig 39560 bp, 33 predicted proteins | sample AliMusrvi5mmetaG_FD_86154 | JGI IMG/M metagenome (GOLD analysis project Ga0118677, IMG submission 86154) | reverse complement strand
TGGACGATCCGCCAAGGCTCCACCGCCGTCGAAGCCGCGCACAGCATCCACAGCGACATCGCCCGCGGCTTCATCCGCGCCGAAGTCATGAAGTACGCCGAGCTACTCGCCGCCGGCCCCACTGGCCATGCCGCCGAAGTGAAGCTCAAAGAAACCGGCCGCCTCTTGGTCAAAGGCAAAGATTACCTCGTCGAAGACGGCGACATCGTCCACATCCGCCACAGCGGCTAGGAAACTAAGGAACCGGCCGAAGTTCCTGCCATTTTTCAAATGTAAGCTCACTTGCCGCAGAAAAAGTCCGCAGTCCGTTAATCGGATTAATTTCCCGCGCCAGCACTTCCACCGTCTTACCAATTGAGTCCAAAGACGCGGAATAATTCAAAAGTTGTGCTTTTTCACCAGTATTTTCCCAACGGTATTGGGCTGGAATGAAAACACCGCCCATCTGTGCGCTTGGTCCACCCCGGCGTACTTGAATTTGTTCCATAATCTCAACGATGGTTTTACTGGGTAGGGCTTCGCGGACAGTCCAATGATATGCTAGCAATTGCCGGCGTTCGACCAACTTATTATCGACAACAAACCAGTGAGTTCGCTCACTTTCAAATTGAGTTACTAGTAACTGATTGGCTTCATCTGCATGCTGTTTCGCCAGCGCCGCTTGCTGAAACTTAAGTTTTTCCTCCGCCCGGCGCGCCGCTTCGTCATGCTGTTGCTGCTCCCAAGCTTGCTGTTTGGCATGGGCGGTAGCGACGGCGACCGGATCATAATGGAAAACCGTTTGCAGATCGCTTGGCAGAGCAGCCAGCGGAAGCGTTGCGATACCCGTCCGGTGTCGGATGGCAACCGTGGTTAGGGTGACCTTGCCCCATTCAATATCCTCATATTTTTCGCCATCGACAACGATGCTTGTATTGGTGGGACTACCCATCACAGTGGCCATCGTTAGTGTGAACAAGACCAGCAGGCAGAGTGGGATTTTTGTCGCCGCATGAGTTTGCATGATGTCCTTCCAAACTTTATTTGCCTATTTTTACCACACCGGCCTGACCTGGCTCCAGTTTGCAAAATGAAATCTATTTCCTTCCGCAAACAGGATTTACGCTCGCAGTCAGCGGAGCGCAAGTCGAAAAGTCCGATGGGCACGAGATGTTTTGACAAGCTGATCCCTCGTCAAGCTCGGGATGACACACGGGTAAAAGGTGCCGGCCGCTATATCGACTCCACAGTCAACTTCGCAGCCGGGTCGCAGCCGGTTTGGCTGGTGTATTGGCCGACGGGATCGTTGCCGCCTTGTTTGAAGCCGGACCAAACATCCACCACGGCATAGGTCACGAACATCGTCGCCTCGATCACTAGCTTCCAGTGGCCGGCAACGCTGTCATATAATATGCGCTGGCTGGCACCAGTGAGGATTTGGGCGAAATCATCGTTGGCAAGCCTGGGGGCGCGGACGGGGTGGCCGGCCACGCTTTGGGTTGGGTGTAGTTCAGGCCTAGGTCACGGTGACTTGGACGGTGGGGGCTGAATTTGCCGTCGCCGCCGCCGTTGACTGCGGCAACGGCAAACGACCCTGCTCATCCCATGTTTGCTGTAAACAACCTAATAGTAGCTACTTCCGTGGCAATCGCCCGGCCAGCGGTGTCCGTAGTCGGAATATCGGCGTCCGTAGCAGGAACATCGGTTTCCGTAGTAGGAACATCGGTTTCCGGAGTTGTGACATCGGTGCCCGTAGTTGTGACATCGGATTCCGTAGTTGTCACATCGGACTCCGTAGTCAGAGCATCGGATTCCGTAGTTGTCACATCGGACTCCGTAGTCAGAGCATCGGATTCCGTAGTCGGGGCATCGGATTCTGTAGTCGGGACATCGGATTCCGTAGTCGGGACATCGGATTCCGTAGTCGGAGCATCGGATTCCGTAGTCGGGACATCGGTGCCGGGCGTTTGCTTAGGCGCGGGGGTGGGCTTTGTCGTAGACTTTCTTCAACCGCTCGGGCGTGATGTGCGTGTAGATTTGGGTGGTGGAGAGGCTGGCGTGGCCGAGCAGTTCCTGGACGCTCCGTAAATCGGCGCCGGCATCCAGCATGTGCGTGGCAAAGGAATGCCGGAGCTTGTGCGGCGTGAGCGAGGGATCGAGCCCGGCGGCAATGAGATATTTCTTGAGCATCCGCTGGACGCTCCGCGGGGTCAGCCGCCCGCCGAACCGGTTCACAAACAACGGGCCGCGCGCGCCGCGTTGCCGGAGTTTCAGGTATTGCTGCACCGCCGCGATGGCCGGCCCGCCGAGCGGAGTCAGCCGTTCCTTCTTCCCCTTCCCGCGCACCCGCGCCACTTCGGCGAGCAGGTCGAGATCGTCGTCGTTCAAGCCGGTCAGTTCGTGGATGCGCAGGCCGCCGCTGTAGAGCACTTCCAGAATCGCCTTGTCGCGCCAGACGGCCATTTTGCTTTCCGGTTTCTTGTCGGTGACCGGCGCGTTGAGCAGGGCTTCGATTTGTTGGATGGTCAGGAACTTCGGGAGCTTGCGTTGCAGCTTCGGCATGGTCAGACCGACGACCGGGTTTTGTTTCATCCGCTCCGACCGGACCAGCCAGCGGAAGAAACTGCGCAGGGCCGACAGTTTTAGGTGAATCGTCGCGCGGTCATACCGGCGTTCGCTGAGGTGGACGAGATAACTGCGGACTTGAAACGCGTCCACGCGCAACCAGTCCACGGGCGTTTTCAGTTTGTCGTCGTGCCAATCCCGGTAGGCCGCGATCTCGGCGGCGTAGTTGCGGAGCGTCAACGGCGATGCGTCGCGCTCGGCGCGCAGGTAGTTGAGGAACCCGTCCGCCAGCGCGTCGGCTACGCGTTCGCGGGAGCTTGCCCCGCTCAGAGCGGGGCGATTTTCTTGAGGTTTTTGCACTTCGGGTACCCGGAGCAGCCGAGGAACGCACCGAACCGCCCCTGCCGTTTCAACATTGGCAGGCCGCACTTCTCGCATTTCTCGTCCGTCGGCTCGGCCACGGCTTTCGGCGCGGGGGCCGGCGCCTGCGCGGCGAGGTCCGCCGGCAGCGGTTGCGCATTTTTGCATTTCGGGTAACCGGTGCAGCCGAGGAACGGCCCGCGGGCGCTGGAGCGGATCGCCATCGGCGCGCCGCACTTGTCGCACTTGTGGTCGGTCAGGACCGGCGCGGCCTTGGGCTCGCGCTTGGGCGTGACCGTTTTGAGTGCCTCGGCAATTTCGGGCGGGAACTTGCCGGAGGATTTGCATTTTGGATAGCCGGAACACGCGAGGAAAAAGCGCCCGAACGATTGTTTCAGCGTCATCGGTTTGCCGCACTTGGCGCATTTGGCGTCGGCGATGAATTTGGCAACGGCTTCCGGCAACACGATCTCGGGTTTCGGCTTCGGGATGATTTTCCCGTCCGCCGCCCGCTCGAACGGCATGGCATTGCGACATTCCGGATAGGCGCTGCACGCGAGAAATTCGCCGCGCCGCCCGCGTTTGACGACCATCGGGCTGTTGCACTTGGCGCAGGTCACTCCGGTCTCCGCGCCGGCATCGGGCTTGATCGCGCCTTGATCGTCGCGCGCAAAGTTCATCGTGCTCTTGCAGTCGGGGTAGCCGGTACAGGCGAGGAATTCGCCGTTGCGACCAGACTTGATCGCCATTGGCTTGCCGCATTTCTTGCAGACAATGCCGGTATCCACCGCGCGCAACGGAACGATCTGGTTTTTCTCGTCGCGCGAGAAATTCGTCGCGGTCTTGCACTTGGGATACTTCGAGCACGCGAGGAATTCGCCCTGCTTGCCCATGCGCAAAACCATTTCGGAGCCACATTTCTCACAGACGACGCCCGTCTTTACCGCTTCAACGATCTGAATGTCACCGTTCTCGCGCGAGAAGTCGCTGGAGAATTTGCACTTCGGATACTTCGAGCAGGTCAGGTACTCGCCCCGGCGCCCCTCGGTGATGTTGAGTTTGCCCTTCTTGCATTCGGGACATTTCAGCTCGGTCGGAATCTTCTTCTGTTCCAACGCCGCATCAAGCATCGGCTTAAAATCATCATAGAACTTCTGCAACAACGCGTGCCACTCGACTTTGCCGGCCTCGACCTCGTCGAGTTGTCCCTCCATCTGGGCGGTGAACTGCACATCGAGCAACTGCGGAAAGGATTTCACCAGCAGATCGTTCGTCTGCTCGCCGATATCGGTGGGCTTGAGCTTGTTTTTCTCCTTCTCGACGTACTTGCGGTCGAGAATTGTTTTCATCGTCGGCGCATACGTACTCGGCCGACCGATGCCGAGTTCTTCCAGCGCCTTGATCAAGGTCGCCTCGGAATAACGCGGCAGCGGGATGGTGAAATGCTGTTCGGGCCGTAGCTCGCACAGATTTACCTTCTCACTCAGCACCAAGGCCGGGACGCGCTGGTTGGCGTCATCATCGGCGCGCTTGTCTTCGTCGCCTTCCTCGACACCGTACACCTTGAGAAAACCCGGGAACGTGACTTCCGTTCCTGAAATCCGGAAGGTGTAGTCGCGGAAAGGTGAATTATTGACCGGGAACTTCTTCGCTTTGTCGTCAGGATGAACAGTCCCACCCAGCACAGTCAGATCGTGTTTCCTGCCGGCATGTGCCGTGATCTCCACGGACTTGACCAACATCTCCGCCGGTGACATCTGGCTGGCGACAAACCGCCGCCAGATCAATTTATAGAGTGCAAGTTGCCGGTCATCGAGATACTTGGCCACACTTTCCGGTGTGCGGCGGACACTCGTGGGGCGGATCGCTTCGTGCGCTTCCTGCGCGCCGCCCTTGCTCTTATAAAAATTAGGTTTGGTGGGCGCGTATTCCTTGCCGAAGTGATCGTTGATGAATTTCAGCGTATCGGCCTGCGCCTCGCGGGAGACGTTGACCGAGTCGGTACGCATGTAGGTAATGAGACCGACCGCGCCTTCCGCGCCGACGTCCATGCCTTCATAAAGCTGTTGCGCGATGCGCATCGTCTGGTCGGGCGACATCCGGAGGCCGCTCGATGCGGATTGCTGGAGCGTACTGGTAATGAACGGCGGCGCGGCATACCGTTTCCGTGTTTGCTGATCGAGCTTGGCGACAATCCACTCGGCGGTCTGCAACTCATCAAGGATCGCGTCCGCCAGCGGCTCGCTGCCAATCCAGAACTTTTCCCCTTCGATTTTGTGCAGCTTGGCCAGGAATGAATCTGCCGGTAACGGCTGTTTCTCTGTCGCCTCCTCATCACTCGACTTGGAAAGCCTCTTCAATACCGGTGCCGGCAATTGGGTCGCCGATTTTTGAAGTGCCGCGTCAACCGACCAATACTCCTGCGCCTTGAACGCGCGTATCTCCCGCTCGCGTTCGACGATCAATCGCACTGCGACCGACTGCACGCGCCCGGCACTGCGGGCCCCGCGCAGCTTCTTCCACAACAATGGCGAAATCTGATAGCCGACAATCCGGTCCAGCACACGCCGCGCCTGTTGGGCATCAACGCGATCCATGTCAATCGGCCCGGCATGCTGAAACGCGTTCCGGATCGCTTCCTTGGTGATTTCATTGAACGTCACGCGAAAGAAATTCGGATTCTTCCGCCCGCCCAGCAGCTCGCTCAGATGCCACGCAATGGCTTCCCCTTCGCGGTCCGGGTCAGGACAGAGATAAATCTTATCCGCAGTCTTGGCAGCCGACTTGAGTTCGCTGACGGTCTTAATCCTGGTCTTGGTCACCTCGTACGTCGGCTCGAATTTGTTATCGATATCGACGCCAAGCCCCTTCTCAGGAAGATCACGAATATGTCCCATCGAAGCTTTGACGATGTATTCGTTGCCGAGATACTTGTTAATTGTCTTGGCTTTCGCCGGTGACTCAACAATGACGAGATTTTTTGCCATTTGAATTTTAAGCTGAATTGCGCACGTATTGTCGGCCGGGCAGTTGCCGCACGACCCGCTTCATTTCCAGCGCGAGCAAAGTGGCCGAAACACACGCACTTGTCAACCCGCTCCCGCGAATAATTTCGTCCACCACCGTCTCCTCGTCGCTGATTTGCGCGAGAACCTTTGCTTCGTGTTCGGTGAATTGCAATGCCGGCCGCGCCGGCGCGCCGGCGTCGGTTAACTTGTCGCGCTTCGGCAGCAAATACTCGAACTCAGTCAAAATATCCTCGGCGTCCTCGGTCAGCTTGGCGCCATCTTTAATTAACCGGTTGGTTCCGCGCGATAAGATCGAGTCGGCCCGGCCCGGCACCGCGAACACTTCCCGTCCCTGCTCCATCGCCTGCTTCGCCGTGATCAACGCGCCGCTTTTCAAATTCGCCTCGACCACCACCACGCCGAGCGACCAACCGCTGATGATCCGGTTGCGCATCGGGAAATTTTGCCGGTCTGGCTTCACACCGAATGGAAATTCGCTCACCACCGCCCCGCCCTTCGCCGCAATCTCGTCCGCGAGTTTTTTGTTTTCCGGCGGATACACCGTGTCAATCCCGCAGCCGATGACGGCGACTGTCCGCCCTTTCGCCTGCAACGCGCCAGTATGCGCCGCCGTGTCAATCCCGCGCGCCAACCCGCTCACCACCGTCACGCCAACACGTGCAAGCTGATACGCCAGCTTGCGCGACATTTCCTGTCCGTACAACGTAGTCCGCCGGGAACCGACAATGCCGATGGCCAACGCATCGCGTTCCGTCAACGTCCCGCGCACGTACAACACCAGCGGCGGATCATAAATCTCCCGCAAGTTTTTGGGGTAACCGGCGTCTTCCCGGGTCACAACCTGTACCCCGGCCTTTTCGATGCGCGCCAGTTCTTCATCCAATTTTACCGTCTCACGCCAGTCAGTAATGTTGCGCGCAACTTCCGCGCCTACGCCGTTCACTTGCATCAAGTCCGGACGCGAGGCTTCGAGAATATTTTCTGGACGGTCGAATCGTTCCAGTAACGCGCGGACACGGACCGGACCGATCCCGTCGATCAGATTGAGGGCGATGTAGGCTTCGCGGGAGGTCACTGCTTCCTGCGAAGTCGGAGTTCCATCTGCGGTTCTTTCAGCAAATCGTAATTTTTCAGCAACCGCAAAATCTGGAGTAAGTCTGACTTCTGATAATTCCGGTTGGTCTTCACGCCAGCCACCAAGTCTTGCAGAATCGCGCGGAACGAAATCACTCCGTCCACGCCCTTGCTTCGCAACAACTCGATGCTCCGCTCACGCGTCTTGGCATCGCGCGGCAAACCAGGAATCACAAGAATTTTTAGCAGGCCATCACTGCCAACCAGCCGGCGCGCTTCCTCAACAGCTTTCGGCTCAACAAACCGAAACAACTTTGGCTGGTGGGTGAGCAATCCCGGCGCGAACAACTCGGTATGCCAACCTTTCACCGCCACCACCGCACGCACCACCGACCGGAGCATTCCTGGCGTGATTTCAAAATCCAGCGGCGTTTCCACTGGTGTCGCCACCGGGTTCAACACAATCAAATCCACTTCCTCGTTGCCGGTCTTCTGGCGCGACTGAACGATATATTTGCGCCGCTGGCACACGAGAAACCCGTGCAGCTCAAAAAACTCACGAACGATGCTCTCATCAACGGCACTCATTCACAACCTCCTCAATATCCGCATCCGTTACGCCCTCGCTCACCACCGCTTTGCCAAGCCGCTCCAGCAACACAAATCTCAGCCGGCCCGCAACCGCTTTCTTGTCGATGCTCATCGCCGCGCGCAATGCCGGCAAGTCGTACCCGTCGCCCGCGCACACCGGCAAGCCGCTCGCCTTGCATAGTTTGACGATCCGCTGCGCCTCGGTCGCCGGCAATCCCGTGCGCCGCACCGACAACCGCGCCGCGCAATTCATTCCAATCGCCACCGCTTCGCCATGCAATAAGCCGGTATAATCCCGCAACGCTTCCATCGCGTGACCGATGGTGTGACCGAAATTTAGAATCGCGCGCAACCCGCCCTCGCGTTCGTCCACGCCAACCACCGCCGCCTTGATTTCGCAGCACCGACATACCGCGTGACTCACCGCCGCCGGCTCCAGCCGTAACACGCGCCGGTAATTCTTCTCCAACCAAGCGAAAAATTCCGCGTCGTAAATCGCGCCGGTCTTGATGATTTCGGCAAACCCGGCGCGCAGCTCACGTTCCGGCAAGCTCCGCAACGTTGCCGTGTCCGCCAACACCAAGCGCGGCTGATAAAATGCACCGACCAGATTCTTGCCTTGCGGCAGGTTCACGCCGGTCTTGCCACCAACCGAGCTGTCCACCATCGCCAGCAACGTCGTCGGTATCTGGATGAAATTGATGCCGCGCAAATACGACGCCGCGATAAACCCGGCCAGATCGCCGACCACGCCGCCGCCAAGCGCCACCACGAATGAATGCCGATCAAGTTTCAATCCGGGAAGTTTCTCGAACAAGCGGTTGGCTTGCCGAAGTGATTTTGAAGTTTCACCTGCCGGTACGCTGATGAGAGTTACTACGAAGCCGGCATCTTCCAGCGATTGTTGCACCACCGACGCGTACAGCGGCTCGACGTTGGAATCCGTAATGAGCACGCCATGCGAACCGAGTTTTAGCGGCTTCAGCAATTTACCGGCGCGCGCCAGCAATCCGCCGCCGATGAGCAGATCGTAGCTGCGTTCGCCCAACTCCACTCGCACTCGCTGAATTTCGTCGAAAGACATCAATCAAGCCAATACCCGCCCGGCCGGGAGCTTGTCAACCTTGAAACCGGATCTGCAAAACCCGCCGCGTCGCGCCGGTCACCTTGAACGGCTCGGCGATCCGGTAACCAATCACCCACGCAATCCGTCCATCCGTTGCGCAGAGCAGCAGCACCGAACCGCGCCTCTCACGCGGTACTTTTTCATCCACAAAAAAATCTTGCAGCTTCTTTTCGCCTTTCATTCCCAACGGTTGAAACCGATCACCGGGCTGCCAAGTGCGAAAGGTGAGCTGATCACCAAGCGCGTCAGCGTCGAATCGCTCTTTTCTGCGGACGGGGGAATGTGTTACCGGCGGCGCAACTGGTAACTGTTTCCGCATTTCCTCGACTTGCCGAAAACTGAGATTGCCGAGTTGCCGGCGAATCGCGCGCCGCTGTGCGGCTGCCGGTTCCTTGCCGGCTTCCGCACGCATAATCTCTGCTGTCTGTCGCAGCACGCCACGAATACCGGGATTGTAGTCGTGTTCCAACAGCGGTAGCAATTCATGGCGGATCCGGTTTCGCAAAAAACGCCGGTCAGCGTTGCTTGCGTCCTCCCGGTATTTCAGTTTGTGCTTAGCAAGATACCGGAGCACTTCCTGGCGGCTAACCTCCAACATCGGCCGCACAACGCGCAGTTTTCCAATTTGCCGGTCCGGCCAAATGCCGCCTAAACCGGTTGTTCCGGCTCCCCGCAGCAATCGGAGTAAAAATGTTTCAGCTTGATCGTCCGCCGTGTGCGCCAACACGAGCGTCGCAATGCCGGTCCGTTTGGCAACGCGCTCAAAAAACATTTGCCGGGCACGACGCGCGGCTGCTTCGGTGTGCGCCACTTTGCGGGCTTCAATTGTTACCGGTAATCCATACTTGCCGGCGAGTTGCCGGACGAATTCAGCATCCGCGTCGCTGGCCGCGCCACGCCACCTATGATTGAGATGACAAACATGCGGACGGTAACCAAGCCTGACAAGCGCGTCGAGCATCGCCACTGAATCCGCACCACCGGAGACACCGGCCAGCAATGGCTCGCCCGGAAACTTGAGATTGGATTTGAGTTTGGCTAGCAAGCGGTCAGATGGGTTTTGCCGCCCATGTATGGCGCAAGAATTTCAGGTAACTTCACACTGCCGTCGGGTTGCTGATAGGTTTCCAGCAGTGCGACATATAACCGCGCCAGCGCCGTGCCGCTACCGTTGAGCGTGTGCACAAACCGGTTCTTACCGGCTGCGTCTTTGAATTTAATATTGGCGCGGCGCGCCTGAAAGTCCTCGCAGTTCGAGCAACTCGACACTTCGAGGAAGGCATTCTGTCCCGGTGCCCAGACTTCAATGTCGTACGTCTTTGCCGACGAGAATCCCATATCGCCGGTGCAGAGCAGCACGACCCGGTAATGCAGGCCGAGTAACTGCAACACTTTCTCGGCATTTGCCACCATCTTTTCTAATTCGTCGTAGCTGGCTTCCGGTTTCGTCAGCTTGACCATCTCGACCTTATCGAACTGGTGGACGCGGATCATACCGCGCGTTTCCTTACCGGCCGCACCCGCTTCCCGGCGGAAGCACGGTGTGTAGGCGCAATAATAAATCGGCAGCTGTTCTTCCTTCAAAATCTCATCCCGATGAATGTTGGTCACCGGCACTTCGGCAGTGGGCGCGAGATAAAGCTCGTCGTCGCGCAACCGGTACATGTCCTCTTCGAACTTCGGCAACTGGCCGGTACCAATCATCGAATCACGTTTGATCAGGAATGGCGGGAAGATTTCGGTGTAACCATGCTGAGTTGTGTGCAAGTCGAGTAGAAAATTGATTAAGCCGCGTTCCAGCCGCGCACCGGCACCTTTGTAAAGAATGAATCCGCTACCGGAAATTTTCGTCGCGCGTGCGAAGTCCAACATCCCGAGTTTCTCGCCGATCTCCCAGTGTGGCTTCGGTTGAAACGCGAACTCCGGCTTCGCGCACCACCGGCGCACTTCCGGATTGTCCGCTGCTTCCTTGCCAATCGTCACCGACTCGTGCGGCAGATTTGGAATCACCAACAGCGTGTCCTGCAATTGTGCCTCGACTACCGCAATTTCCTTGTCGAGTGCGGCAATTTTGTCGCCAACTTGTTTCATCGCGGCCATTGCTGGGCCGGCATCTTGCCCTTTCGACTTTGCGGCGCCGATCTCCTTGCTCGCCTTATTGCGTTCGGCCTTGAGATTGTCGCTCTCCGTCGCTAGCTTGCGCCGTTTCTCATCAAACGCGGCAATCTCTGCCACGTGCGCTTCATCGCCGCGCCCGCGCGCCGCCAAGCGTTGCTTTACCAGTTCTGGATTCTCACGGATCAATTTGATGTCGAGCATAGTTAAATCCTCACAGCCGCCAGTGCCTCGGCCAGTTTGTCGGGTTGCTTTCCGCCAGCCGTCGCAAGTTCGGGACGACCGCCACCGCCACCGCCGCATTGCTTGGCAATTTCACCGACAATCTTACCGGCGTTCTTACCGGCTTTCACCATGTCGGGCGTGACGTAGCAAATCAGTGACACTTTGCTGTCGGCCACGCCGCCAAATACAACCACGGCACTCGTCAGTTTTGGTTTCATTGCTTCGACGACGGCGCGCAGCAAATTCGCGTCGACTTCGCCGAGATTGTGGACCAAGAGGTTGCCTTGCAGTTTGCCGAGAAGTTCTTCGGCAATTGCCGGCGCCTTGGCCTGCATCGCGGCTTGACGTTGCTTGGCGAGTTGTTTCTCCTGTTCAAATACTTTCGCGCGCTCGGCTTCCGCGGTCGCAGTTGATTTCTGTTGGTCGATGAATTCCGTGGCAAATTTGCCGCAGACGGCCTCAGCGCGCCGGATACCGGCCGCGATGGCCGATTCGCGCATGATCTTGAATAAACCGATGTCACCAGTGTTTCGCACGTGCGTCCCGCCGCACAATTCCATCGAGAATCCATCGAACTTGCCGGCGTGTCCTCCGGCTTGGAGCACACGGACAACATCACCATATTTTTCGCCAAAGAATTGCTGGATAGCGGGATTCTTCTGCACTTCGGTGAACGGTACCTCGGTCCAGAATACCGGCTCGTTCGCTTTGATTCGCTCGTTCACCAAGCGTTCGATATCGGCGAGCTGCGTGTCGGAAAGTTTTTCGGGATGATTGAAGTCGAACCGGAACCGGTCGGGCGCGACGAGCGAGCCGCGTTGCCGGGCGTCCTTGCTCACAACCTCGCGCAATGCCCAATGAAACAAATGCGTCGCCGTGTGGTGCCGCTGGATGTTCGCGCGCCGCTCAGCGTCCACTGCGACTCGCACTGCCTCGCCGACTTCCGGCGCGCGGCCGGCCACCAGTTTTGCCCGGTGGACAAACAGTTCGCCTTGCTTCTGCGTGTCGAGCACCTGCAACCGGCCAATCTCGCTCCGGTCATGCCCCGGCACGTGAATCACGCCGGTATCGCCGACCTGCCCGCCCATCTCGGCATAACATGGCGTCTGATTGATAATGATACTGAATTCGCCTTCCGCTGTTGACACCACTTCGACGACAGCCTCGGCTTCAAGATTGTCGTAGCCGAGGAATTTTGTTGGCTCGACTTGCAAGCCTTCGCTCGCGACCGTGACCACCGATTTCTTTTTCGCGTGATCTTGCCGGGCGCGCTGCCGTTGCTCTTCCATCAACTTTTCGACGCCGGCCGAATCCACCGTCAAGCCGCGTTCGCGGGCCATTAACTCGGTCAGGTCGAGCGGGAAGCCGTAGGTATCGTAGAGTTTGAATGCTTCGTTGGTCGGGAAATCTTTCGCCGGCAGGCTGGTAACGACAGCCTCAAACAACTCAATGCCGCGGTCGAGTGTGCGGTTGAAACTTTCTTCCTCGGCGCGCAAGGTGGCTTGGATGCGGTCCCGGTTGCGGAGCAGTTCCGGGAAGACGTCGGCGAAATTCTCCACCACCACCTCCACGAGCTTGTAAAAGAATGGTTCGTGAAACCCGAGGTTACGGCCATACCGGACCGCGCGGCGCAAAATGCGGCGCAACACGTAGCCGCGGCCTTCATTGGAGGGCACGATGCCATCGGCGATGGCAAAACTCAGGCACCGGATGTGATCGGCGATGACGCGGAAGGCGATGTCTTCCTTGCCCGTCAGCGTCGCGCCGTATTTCTTGCTGCTCAATTCCTCCAGCCGACGAAAGATCGGCGTGAACACGTCGCTCTCGTAGTTCGAAATGGTGCGGGTGAAGTCCGTAAAGCCGGCCGTGCATTGCATGATGCCGGCCACGCGCTCAAAGCCCATGCCGGTATCCACGTGCCGGGACGGTAACAAGCTGAGCCGGCCATCGGGATTGGCGTTAAACTGGATGAAGACCAGATTCCAAATCTCGATGCACTGCGGCGTGCCGGCGTTGACCAAACGCGCGCCGCCTTTACAGTCAGGCGTGAGGTCAATGTGCAATTCGCTGCACGGACCGCACGGGCCGGTGTCGCCCATCATCCAGAAATTGTCCTTCCGGTTGCCGGGGACGACATGATCGACCGGCAGGTAATTCAGCCAAAGTTCTTTCGCTTCCGTGTCGGCCGGGATTTTGTCATCGCCACCGAAGTACGTGGCGTAAAGGCGTTCGGGCGGAAAGCCCCAGCGTTTCACCAAAAGTTCCCACGCCCAGTCAATCGCCTCGCGTTTGAAATAGTTGCCGAAGCTCCAGTTACCGAGCATTTCGAAAAACGTGTGGTGATAGGTGTCGAGGCCGACGTCTTCGAGGTCGTTGTGTTTGCCGCCGGCGCGAATGCACTTCTGCGTGTCGGCGGCGCGGCCGGGCGTGTACGGGCAATTCGCTTGGCCGAGGAAGATCGGCACAAATTGGTTCATGCCGGCATTGGTGAACAGCAGATTCGGCGCGTCCGGCAACAGCGACGACGACGGCACAATGGTGTGCTGTTTCTCGCGAAAAAAGGTGAGGAACGATTGGCGGATTTCTTGGCTCGTCATAAGCGGTGATATTAGCCAAAACAAACCAGCAACGCCAGCGCAGTTTGCCGGCAAGGATTTTCATGTCGAAACTTGGCCGGCGCTCCGGTAAGATGCCGGCAGTTTCCATGAAAACACTCCGGCATGACCAATCTGATTTTGACGCGGCCCTGACCAGCGCGCTGGCCGTCAACAGCCTTTTCGATCCGCAAATCGAAGACCGCGTCCGCAGTGTCATTCGCGATGTGCAAACGCGCGGCGATGCCGCCGTGCTGGAACTCACCGAGCGGTTCGACAAGGTCAAACTCACTGCCGGCGAACTACGCGTCACACCGCCGCGCACCACCGGCAATGCCGCGCTACGCAAAGCAATCGCGCTTGCGAATCGAAACATTGCTGATTTTGCCCGCCGCGGATTGCCGGTAGCGTGGACGATGCGCAACGCGCAAGGCGCGCGCGTTGGCGAGAAATTTGATCCGATCCGGCGCGTCGGCGTTTACATTCCCGGCGGCACCGCGCCGCTGGCGTCAACCGCGCTGATGACGATCACGCTAGCGAAGGTTGCCGGTTGCAAAGAAATCGTGGCGTGCACGCCGAGCACAAATCCGGATTTGCTCTATGCCATCAAAGTGGCCGGCGCGACAGAAGTTTACCGGATTGGCGGTGCGCAAGCGATTGCCGCCATGGCGCTCGGCACGAAGACAATTCGGCCAGTATTAAAGGTTTTCGGTCCCGGTAACGCCTACGTCACCGCTGCGAAAAAATTACTATTCGGCCGTGTGGCGGTGGATTTGCTGGCCGGCCCAAGCGAAGTTTTAATTCTGGCAGATGATTCCGCTGATCCACGATTCATTACTGCGGATTTGCTGGCGCAGGCTGAACACGGTTCCGGTGAGGAACGCGTTTGGATGGTGACGACATCCCTGCGCGTGCTGGAAGCGTTACCGGCAGAAATTGCGCGTCAGCAGGCGGCGTTACCGCGTTCGGAACTGGTAGAACGCGTGCTGGCGAAAGGCGCGGTTTGCGTGTTAGTGAAAAATCTGGCGCAAGCGATTGAGATTGCGAATCAGTTTGCGCCGGAGCATCTCGAAATCATGGCGAAGAATCCGGCAAGCATTGCCAAGAAACTCACGACTGCCGGCGCAATTTTCCTCGGACCGTGGTCGCCGACGGTGGTGGGTGATTACGTGGCCGGGCCGAGTCACACGTTGCCGACCGGCGGCGCGGGCAAAGCTTTTGCCGGATTGACGGTCGAACAATTCATGCGACGCACGAGTTTGATCGAATACACGCCGGCCGCGTTGTGGAAATCATTGCCGGCAATACAGGCGTTTGCCGATGTCGAAGGCCTGACGGCGCACGGCGCCTCGGCACGGATCCGGTTGAAATGAGCTACGCCCGGAAAAATATCGAGCAGATGACCGGTTACGTGCCCGGCGAGCAGCCGAAAGTGGCCGGGCTGATCAAGCTCAACACGAATGAAAATCCGTATCCGCCATCGCCGGTCGTGCTGGAAACGATGCGCGCGGCGATTGACGGCAGGTTGCGGTTGTACCCGGACCCCACGGCAAGCGCGTTGCGGCAGAAGCTTGGCGCAAAGTACGGTTTCGATGCCGGTCAGATTGTTGTCGGCAACGGCTGTGATGACATTTTGAATTTGTGCGTCCGCGCGTTTTGTGGCGAAGACGAAAAACTGGCGTATTGCTGGCCGAGCTATTCGCTGTATCCGGTCTTGGCGGAAATTCAGGGCGCGGCGAAGGTCGAATTGCCGCTGGATGAGAATTTCCAATTGCAAGCGCATCCGGCGCTGCTGACGAAACTGGCCGGAGTGAAATTGATTTTCATTACGCAACCCAATGCGCCGAGCGGCGTGTGGCTGGGGAAAGTCGAATTGCAGCGCGTGATTGAGGAAACGGATGGCGTGGTGGTGATTGACGAAGCCTACGTGGATTTTGCCGGCGACAACTGTTTGGATTTCGCGCGCGACTACGACAACGTGTTGGTCGCGCGGACATTTTCAAAATCGTTTTCGTTTGCCGGGATGCGCGTCGGCTGGGCGGCCGGCGCGCCGGCATTGATCGCGGCATTGAACAAAGTGAAAGACAGCTACAACGTGAACCGGTTGAGCCAAGTCGGCGCGGAAGCGGCGTTGAATGATTGGGCGCACTTCGAGGAAATGACTCGCAAAGTGAAAGCGACCCGGCAACGGGTGATCGGCAAATTGGAAACGTGGAAGTTTCGCGTGTTTCCGTCGCAGACGAATTTCGTTTTCGCCAAGCCGCCGGCACCGGTAACGGCCCGGCAATGGTTTGAACGGTTGCGGGAGAAAAAGATTTTGGTGCGGTGGTGGTATGCCGACCGGATTCGCGACTTTGCGCGGGTCAGCATCGGCACCGACGCGGAGATGGACCAATTTTTGGAGGCAACACATGAAACGATCCGCTAAAATCCAACGCGTGACCGGCGAAACGCAAATCACCGGCAAGCTGACCATTGATGGAGCCGGTAAGGCCGATGTGAAGACCGGCTTGCCGTTTTTCGATCACATGCTGACGTTATTGGCGAAGCATTCGCTGTGTGATTTGAAATTGCGCGCGACCGGTGATCTCGACGTGGACGCGCATCATTTGGTCGAGGATGTGGGAATTGTACTGGGGCAGGTATTCCGGGAAGCGCTCGGCGACAAGCGCGGCATCCGCCGGTATGGTTGGGCGCTGGTGCCGATGGACGAGACCTTGGCGCAGTGCCGGGTCGCGCTCGATTTCAGCAACCGGCCGTTTTTGGTTTTTGCGGCCAAAGATTGGAAGCAACTGGCAGGCGTGGAGCTTGGCAAGTTCCGGGTAGGTTTAGTCCGGGAATTCTTACAGGGGTTCGCTAATGAGGCACGCTGCAATCTGCACGTGGATGTGTTACGTGGCGACGAACCGCACCACATCGTTGAGGCAATTTTTAAAGCACTGGCGAAATCACTAGACTTGGCCTGTCAACGTGACCGACGTGTGACCGGCATACCAAGCACAAAAGGCAAATTATAGCCCCGTAGATTAGGACGCGCTGGCAACCGGGTCGATATTGACGCGCGCGCCCTGCTTGTCGAACCGCACTTTGCCAGTGGCAAGGGCGAAGAGCGTCCAGTCACGGCCGGTACCGACGTTGGCGCCGGCAACAAACCGCGCACCGCGTTGACGAATAATGATACTACCGGCGCTGACCAACTCGCCGCCAAATGCTTTCACGCCAAGCCGCTGGCTGTTGCTATCGCGACCATTACGACTACTGCCTTGTCCTTTTTTATGGGCCATGGTGGTAACTCCTTGACTACAAAATTATTTAGTGACGATCTCTTTGATTTTGAGCACGGTATGATGCGCGCGAATGCCACGCTTGCGATGGTAGCCTTCGCGGCGACGGAACTTGAAGGCGATGACTTTCCTGGCTTTTTTATCCGGGTCAATGACCTCGGCGGTCACGCTCGCACCGGCCACGTTGGGCTTGCCGACTTGAATATTGTCGCCATCGGCGAGCAACAACACGTCGGAAAACGAAATTTCCGTGCCCTTGGCTCCCTCGACAAGCTCGACCTCGAGCATGTCACCGGGTTGGACACGATACTGTTTGGCACCTGTTCTAATGACTGCGTACATGGGATTATTCTTTCTGCGTTAGAGCGGGTGAACATACCGAAAGCCCACATGCTAGTCAACGTCTATTTCTAGATGTGCCGGCGGAGGCAAAATACAACAGCAAGGATGGACAAAATCCAAACCCTAGTGCAATATCAATTGTAGTTTCAAAGCCAGTGCATATGTTAGGGCTTACTTGTCGCCACAAAGTCGATAACTGATTAATGATTATGAATCAAGTCACTGACCTCCTTCTTCAACTTGTCACCTGCCCCAGCGTTAGTCCTAAAAGCGGCACACCAATCAGGCCACCGTATGGTGAAGCCGGTATGGTAGAACTTCTTTCTGAACTTTTACGTGGTTGGGGCGGACAAATTCAAATTATCGAAACTGCCACAGACCGGCCAAATATACTCGCTTGTTTTCCCGGTAAAAATCCCAAGCGGTCACTACTGCTCGATGCGCATACTGATGTCGTCGCCGTGGACGGCATGATTATTCCACCCTTTACCCCGACGATTCGCGACGGCAACCTTTACGGGCGTGGCGCTAGTGACACAAAAGGCCCGATGGCCGCAATGCTCATGGGGCTCCGCCGCGTCCTCGATGAAGATGGCCAGCCTCCGATTACCGTCTGGTTTTCCGGCACCTGCAATGAAGAACTCGGCGCCACCGGCGCCGCTGCACTCATGGCATCCGGATTTCGCGCCGACATGGCTGTTGTCGCCGAACCGACCAGTTTTAAAATTGTCTATACCCACAAAGGTGCCCTGCGCGCCGTCATCGAGACCGCCGGCGTTGCTGCGCACAGTTCCATGCCCCACCTCGGTACCAATGCCATCTATAAAATGATGCCTGTCATCGCACGACTCGAAAAGATGACATTTCCAAACACCCATCCGAAACTCGGTATGCCAACATTGAGCGTCGGCACCATTACCGGTGGATCACAAGTCAACATCGTGCCGGCCAGTTGCCGAATAGAAGTGGATCGTCGGCTGCTGCCAGGTGAAACGCGCGAGGAAATTATTCGTCAATTGATTGGTAACGACGACGTAACCTGCACCGTCACAGAATTTTATCCGCCATTTGAGGAGTCGCTCGATAGCCCGGTCATCCGCTTGGTGGCGGAGGCTTCCCGGCGTCTCTTGGGACGCGCCGAATTCATTACACCACCATACGCCACCAATGCTGGCGCATACAAAGCCGCCGGCATCCCGTCCGTCATCTTTGGCCCCGGCAATCTGGCGCAGGCACACACGAAAGACGAATATGTTGAGCTGGCGTTGGTCGAACAGGCAGTCGATTTGTTTGCTGAAATCATCCGGAAGGCAGACGGTTATTTGTGCGCCAAATGACAGCTTTGAAAGCGGTAAAACCATGGGTGGAGATGTGAGAATTTCCTGCTTCCATTCTAAAAACCTCCTGCTATACTTTTCCCGTCTTAATTGAACAGTGAGCAGTTACATGTTAGCCAACTCAGATAACAATCTTCAGGCTGCGGAAAAGCAGTTATGAAAACCGCTACTTTCAGCGTTGTCAGATGTCCGCTAAACTAACAGGTTCAACCAACCACCAACCAGGAGAAAAGACCATGGCCGCAAAACGTAAACCCAATGCCGCATTCATGAAGCCCGTCCAACCAAACGAGAAACTCGCGTTGGTGGTCGGCTCCAAGCCGCTACCCCGCACCGAGCTCACCAAGAAGCTCTGGGTGTACATCAAGAAGAACGGGTTGCAGGACAAGAAGGTCAAGACCAACATCAATGCCGACGCCGCCTTGCAAGCCGTATTCGGTGGCAAGAAGCAGGTCAGCATGTTCGAGATGACCAAGTTGGTCTCCAAGAACGTCAAGTAAGACTGCTGTAATTCACATTGGAGGCGATCCTGGCAACAGGGTCGCCTCTCTTGTTTTCAGGACTAAGTAGGTGGGCTGGCTTTGGTTTTGGAAGCCTGTTTCACATGTTGCCGGTACAACTCTTCCACCTTAGTTCTGGCCCACGGTGTTCGTCGTAGAAATTGCAGGCTGGATTTGATACTCGGATCAAAGTTGAAACACCTGATCTTGATGCGCCGGCCCAACGTCTGCCAACCGTAGTGATACACCAACTGCGTCAGGATTGTTTCCAGCGTAATGCCGTGTAACGGATCATGACAGCCGCGTTGTGGGCTTGCCGCTCTTATTTGGGGAACGATACACTTACTGTTTATGCCTTACCCCCAAAAGTCACGTAGTCATCCAAATCCAGCACATCAAACCACGTATAAATGTCCTCGCGGGTTTTGCTAAGTTTTTCCAAGTAACCATTGAAGTATTGCCGGGTTTTCAAATCTCCCGGCCCACGTTGCTCCTGATACGCACTCCACTGCGTAATTTCCCAAGTGGTAGGCTTGGTCTTGGAATGTGCCGTGATCCAGCGCAGAATCTCTTCATCGCCTTTACCCAACGCTAATTGTTTTTTCAGGTCCGTCGCCTTAATGCCGGCAAAGTTCAGGATATGCTGATCCAGTGGACAATCGAAGTGATACTCACCGTTCTTACCGGCTAACGTCGCGCGGCCCTTGTCCAGACAGCGCGCCAAGATGACATAGCCACCAAGCCGAACACGGGCGCTGCGGGGTGGACGTTTGGTGAGATCCGGTGCGAATAGGTTCTTGTTTGCCATAGATGATTGCTCCTTGTTGTTTAGTACGACACAAATAACAAAATTGCGATGATTTTCAAATAAGGCAATCCGGTCACCAGCGCATCCCGTCGAGATTCAGCCCTTATTTTCTATTTGAAATTCCGGTTAACGTGGTGGTGTCATTGGATGATTCTGCCGGGCGCTCTCGCCCGCCGCACTGGAGCCCTACGACCAACACCGCCGGGGGTGAACAGGTGAACGCGAGTGGCTGCTGGCGGCAAAAGCAGTCGTTCCCGCCGCATTTCCAGTCGAGAATTACCGGCCCGACAGATGGAAAACTCCGTCCGACAGATGGAAAACTTCGCCCGACAGATGGAAAACTCCGTCCGACCGATGGAAAACTCCGCCCGACAGATGGAAAACTCCGCCCGACAGATGGAAAACTCCGCCCGAACGATGGCGAATGGGATTTCCGCGACTAAAAACTCCGCGAGAAAGGCAGAAAACAGCCCCCGACACCCCAAAAATGCCCAAAATGAGGGTTTTTGACCGGAAATCGGGGTTTTGGCCGGTTTTGGAAGGACGGCTTGCCGGGGACTTCCATTATCAGACCTTCCGGCCCCGCCGCCCCGGGTGTCACCCCGAGCCGATAGCCTGTCCTGAGTCTGACCGAAGGAAAGGGGCTCTCCCCATCTCCTGCCGGCAAAACCTGCTTGACGACGCCACCGAAAAGCCGAACACTCGCCCCGATCTGAGTGGGGTTGCCGGTCGCCATTAACAGGCGCTTGCGGTAATCAAAACTATTGTCACAAGAATGATATGAAGGAAGAATTGTGAAGTACCTGACGGCAGAACAGCACCGCGACATCGTGGCTAAATTGCTGGCACTCGGTCAGAAAGTCGATGGCACGCAGTACCATCCCGCCGGAGCGGAGTACACTTCGCTTATGGTTTGTTTTCTTCTTCACAACCTCTCCGCAGCCGACGCATTACTCCGGCTCGCCAAGTCGTTCGGAAGCGAGTGGTTCCCCGCAACCGTGGGATACACAATCACTCGCACTATGTTTGAGACCGATGTTACTGCTCACTACATCACGCAGTCTGCCTCCGAACGTTCCCGTCAGTACATCGCCTTTGGTGCCGTATTGACGAAGAAAGAGATGGATGCCTGCCAGAAGCATTGCAAAAGCAACGCGGCCAGTTGGCGTGAAGCGATGAACCTTGTTTGGGATAATCACTGGTCATCTCGCGAATGCGAGGTAAACCAAAAGGCTGCGGCAGTTCAGGCCCAGTTTCAGAGGATTAGTGGTAATGGCAAGACCGTTGACTTCAAAAACTGGGCAGGCAAATCCATCCGCCAGATGTCAGAAGAGGTTGACCATGCGGAAGCCTATGACGTGTTCTATTCGGAATTGTCGGCCTTCACACACGTCAATGTCCGCCTTGCCGACCGCTTCCTGCGACTCCGGCAGGATGGACTCGCTTGGTCTCAAATGGCAGACGAGTTTGATTTCGGAAATGTATTCCGTCATTCCGCAAACTTCCTTACCTGTTTCCTGGAACTGTTCGCCACCCAGTTCGGTACATGGGTGCAGAAGGATGTTCAGGACTGCTGGGAGGTAGAAGAGGCGGACAACAACGGAGTCCAGCCAAAAAATAATCCATGTCACTCGATGGCTTGATACGCTAGTGCGTCTTTTGATGTTTCTACCACAACTCATTCGGGCCTTGGCGGACATGGATGATCGCGTCTTGGTCGAGCGGGCGCAGTTTGTAGGCTTGCCGGAGTTCGCCGTTGGCATCGAGGAATTGCTGGCGCCAGTGCCGGTAGGCGGTGACGATTTCGTCGAACTCGTGACGGCGGTTGAGGTGAATCATGCGTTTGTCGAACTCCTTCACCGGGCCGAACCGCCGGGAATACTGGAGCGAGACTTTGCGGAACTGCCGGCAACCCAGCGTTTCGCCGAAAACTTCCACCATCCGGTCAAGATGTCGGGTCATCACCGCAAGGCGTTCGTCGAGCGTCGGCTCTGGTAATTCTTCGCCGGTGGCCAGAAAGTGCGCGGTGTGCCGGAAAATCCATGGATTATAAAATGCGCCGCGCCCAATGCTGACAGCAGCGCAGCCGGTCTCGTCGAACATGCGCTTGGCAGCGCGCGGCGTGGTGATGTCGCCGTTGCCGATGACCGGGATGGTTTTCACGGCTTGGACAACGGCGCGGATGCCGGGCAGGTTGACTTTGCCGGTAAACCCTTGGTGCCGGGTGCGCCCGTGGATGATGATGCCGGCGACACCAATGTCTTCGAGTGCGTGGGCGAGATCGGGCGCGGTAAGATTGTCGGCGTCCCAGCCGAGCCGCATTTTGCAGGTGACCGGAATTTTAACGGCGTCCACCATCGCTTTGACGAGGCGGACAGCTTTGGCGTGGTCGTTCAGCAAGGCTGATCCGCCGCCGTTCCGGCAAATCTTGTGGACCGGGCAGCCCATGTTTACATCCACGACGGCGATGCCACGGGCTTCGAGGATGACCGCCGCGTCGCGCAGTTCGCCCGGCTCCTTGCCGAACAGTTGCACAGCGAGCGGCGAATCGGCGGGGCTGGTTTCGACAAGCTTGTGGGCGCTCCGGTTTTTTTCGATAAGGGAGCGGGCGTTGACGAGGTCGGTCGTGGCCCAGCCCAGGCCGCCCAGCTCGCGGACGGTCTCGCGCATGGGCAGGTTGGTGTACCCCGCGAGCGGCGAGAGAAACAGGTTCGACGACAGCTCGTGGGGTCCGATGCGCATGGCTCAGGCGCGGTGGGTCACAGGACCGTGAGCGCGGCCTTCAGGCGGCGCAGCGCCTCGGCCAGGGTGGCGCGGGGGCAGCCGAAGTTGAGCCGGACGTAGCGGCCCGGGGGCGCGCCAAAAAAGACACCGTCGCTGAGGCCGACGCCGTGCTTCTCGAAATGCCCGGCCGGATCGGCCAGCCCGAGCGTGGACACGTTGAGCCAGGCAAGGTAGGTGGCCTCGATCGGCGCCTCGATCTTGATGCCGGGCAGCTCGCGGGCGACATAGTCCGTCAGGTAATCGCGATTGTCCCGCAGGTAGGCGAGCAGCGCCTGGCGCCACGGCTCGCAGTCGCGGTAGGCGGCCTCGCAGGCGGTGTAGCCGAGGGTGTTGACCTCTGCCACGATCCCGGCCGTGGCGTGCACGAACCGCGTGCGGCGCAGGGCGTCGGGAATGATGGCGAAGGAGGTGCCCAGCCCGGGGACGTTGTAGGTCTTGCTCGGGGCCATGAGCGTGATGGAGCGGCTGGCGATCTCGGGCGAGATGAGCGCGGTCGGCACATGGGGCAGGCCGGGATCGAGGATCAGGTCGCAGTGGATCTCGTCGGAGCAGAGGATCAGCTTGTGCTGCTGGCAGAACGCCGCCAGGCGGGTGAGCTCCTCGCGCCGCCAGACCCGGGCCAGCGGGTTGTGCGGGTTGCACAGGTAGAACAGCCGCGTGCGCGGCGTCACGGCCCGCTCGAGGGCCTCCCAGTTGATGCGCCAGGTGCCGTCGTGCAGCTCGAACGGGACCTGCACGGACAGCCGGGCGCCGTTCTTGGGGGCGGTCATGAATGGCGGATAGACCGGGGCAAGGGTCAGCACCTCGTCACCCGCGTCGGCAAAGGCCCGGGCCACGACGTTCAGGCCGACGACCAGGCCGGGCAGCCACACGATCCACGTCGGATCGATGCGCCAGCCGTAGCGCTGGGCGAGGGCGGCGACGATGGTGTCGGTGGTGGACTTCACCGGCCGCGCATAGCCGTAGATGCCGTGGGCGACCCGCTGCTGCAGGGCCGCGGTGATGGCGGGCGGCGACACGAAATCCATGTCGGCCACCCAGAGCGGCAGGATGTCGCGCCCGGCGTATTTCTGCCACTTTTGCGAGTCGGTGCCGCGGCGCTCCGGCGGATGGTCAAAGTCGAAGGTCATGCGGAAAGACCGGCAGTAGACCACGGATGCCCCGGCGGGGCACGGACTTTTTCCGGCATATGCCGGCGGGCGGCGCCGGGCGGATCAGGCGGCCTGGCGGGAGCGCCGAGCGCGACGCAGGCCGACCACCCCCAGCATCAGGGCGGTGAAGATCGCCCCATAGGTGGCGGGCTCCGGGGCGGGCGTGACCTGGTGGTCGAAGCCCAGCCAGCCGGTGGAATTGTTCGAGTTGCCCGTGAAGGTGATCTGGTTCTCCGGCGTGACGCCGCGGATGTCCGGCACGGCGCCGGTGAAGTTCTGGGTGTAGAAGTAGTCGGTGGTGTTGACCCAGTTGTTCACCGTGAGGGAGATCCCGGAGTTGACCGTGAGCGAGCTGCTGTTGAGCACCGAGGCCGTGGAGGAACCGAAATCGAGGACCGAGTTGCCGGTGATGGTGATGCTGCCGAACGTGCTGTTGGTGCCGTTGAGGTTGAGCGTGCCACCGGCGAGGACGATGTTGAGGTTGGAGTTGTTGAAGTTCGCGCCGAGCGTGAGCGTCGCGCCCGCGCCGATGTAAAGCGTGCCGGCGCCGGCGAGCGTGCCGGAGAAGGTCGAGCTGCCGCTGGTCAGGTTGAGCGTGCCGCCGGAACCGAAGTCGACGGTGCCGCTGCCGGCCAGGGCGCCGATGGTCTCGCTGAGGCTGTTGAGCTTGAGCGCCGCGCCGCTGGCGACGGTGAGCAGGGCCGCGTTGTTGAAGGCGTTGCTGGCGTCCGCGATGATCGAGCCGGCGTTGATCGTGGTGGCACCGGTGAAGGAGTTGGCGGAATTGCCCAGGTGCAGGTCGCCCGCCCCGTCCTTGGTCAGGCCGCCGGTGCCGCTGATCGCGCCGGTGACGCTGGTGGTGCCGGCGCCGCCGACATTGAGCGGGTTGGCCCCGAGGGTGACGCCGCCCGCGACGGTCAGGGTGCCGGAGTCGGACTGGATCCGGCTGGCGCCGCTGAGGCTGACGGGGCCGGAGAGGGTGTTGTTGCCGGCGAAGTTCTCGATCGCGCCGTTGCCGGAGGTCCCGGTGCCGCTGATCGCGACCGTGTTGCCGAGACTGATGCCGCCCTGCAGCTGGAAGTTGCCGGAGCCGGTGACGTTCACCGTGCCGGTGCCGAGAACGGTGTTGGAGCCGCTGACGTTGAGGGTGCCGCTGGAGATGTTGGTCGTGCCGGCGAAACCGGAGTCGTTGCCCGAGAGGTAAACCTTGCCGGTGCCGGAGACGTTGAGGCTGCTGCCGGCGGAGCCGGTGAGTGTGCCGGCGTAGTTGGAATTGGTGTTGTTCGGCCCGCTCAGCGTCAGGCTGCCCGCGCCCAGCGTCACGGCCGCAGAGCTGCTGGTGCTGCTGAGCTGGCCGAGGGTCTCGGCCTGGCCGTTGAGGTTGAGGGTGCCGGAACCGTTGAGCGTGACGGAGGCGGTGTCGGCGATCTGGTTGGCGGCGCTGAGCTGGACGGTGCCGCCGTTCACGACGAGGTTGCCGGCGACGGCATTGACGCCGCTGTTCTTCGCGAGATTGAGGGTGCCGGAATTGACCGTGGTCGTGCCGGTGTAGGTGTTCGCGGTGGCGCCGCCGTTGTAGGTCACCGTGCCGGTCGAATTCAGCGTCACGCCACCCGTGGTGGTGCTGATCCGGCTGACGTTGACCGTGCCGGCCCCGGTGATCTCGAGATTCTGGGTCGTGCCGGTGACATTGCCGGTCAGGTTGAGGGTCGTGCCGGTGTCGGCCGCAATGCGCGTGTCGCTGCCGAGGGTGATGGTGCCGGAGGCGGTGTTGGCGCCGCTGACATTGTGGATGGCGCCGGCGCCGGCCAGGCCGCTGCCGGCGACCGCGATCGCGTTGGTCGGGCTGATGCCGCCGGACAGCTCGAGGGTGGAGCCGTTGGTGATGTTGGTCGTGCCGGTGCCGAGGGCGTTGGTGTTGCCGGCCTGGACGATGCCGTTGTTGATGTAGACGCTGCCCGTCAGGCCCGAGTTGTTGCCGGTGAGGATGAGCTTGCCGGCGCCGGTGCCGTCCTTGATCAGGTTGCGCCCCGTGCCGGTGATGGCGGCGCCGATGGTCAGGTTGCCGGCGCCGGTGATGTCGACGACCGTGTTGTTGGAAAGCGCGACCGTGCTGGGGCTGAGGGTCTGGTTGTAGGCGCTCTGCTGCTGGATATACGGGACGGTGCCGGCCAGCGTCAGGGTGTTGGCCCCGGTGATGTTGTAGCTGACCGTCGCCCCGGTGCCGAATTGCACGCCGGCGACCGTGTTGCTGCCGTTCAGGGTGACGTTGGGCCGGGCGGTGCCGAGGCTGTTGAAAACGGCGATCTGGGTGGTGGTCGGCTTCGCGTTGCCGGTCCAGTTGAACCCGGTGTTCCAGCTGCTGCTGGAGCTGCCGTCCCACTCCACCGTGGAGGCCACGACCGGGGTGAGGAGGTAGGCGTTGATGCTGCCGTAGAGACTATTGGTAATCGTTGCCGATTCCTGGGCCACGCCGTAACCGGAGATGTAGATCGAGCTCACGGTCTGGCCGGCGACGGTGGTGGCCAGCTTGTCGGTGCCGGTTTCCCAGTTGTTCACGACGAGCACGCCACTGCTGGGGGCCCTGGGGGCCGTGTAGGTGTCGAACACAAACGTGTTGGCCGTGCCGGTCGTGCCGAAGTCAATCGTGGCGCCGCCGGCGGCGGTGAGGTTGCCGACCTTCTCGGAGAAGCCGTTGAGGTTCAGGATGCCCGAGGCGCCAATGCTGACGGCGCCGGTGTCGGCCAGCCGGTTGCTGGCGCTGAGCTGGAGGGTGCCGTCGGAGATGTTGGTGCCGCCGGTATAGGTGTTGTTGCCCGACAGGACGAGGGTGCCTGCGCCGGTCTTGGTCAGGGTGCCCGCTCCGGTGCCGCCGTTTGCGATCACGCCGCTGATCGTGCTGGTGCCGCTGTCGACCTGGGTCGTCAGCGTCTGGCCGGTGCTGGTGCTGGAAAGGTTGACGGCCCCCAGCGTCGCATTGCCCAGGTTGAGTGTCTGGCTGCCGGTCTGGGTCAGCGCGCCGGTCAGCGTGAGGTTGTTGATGGCGGCGCTGCCTGTCAGGGCGACGGTGTTGCCGATCGTGGTGCCATTGGTGGAGGCCAGGGTGCCGCCGGTCAGCGTGACGCCGTTGGTGCCGAGGGCCGTGCTGTTGTTGGCGTTGAGCGTGCCGTTGTTGATGGTCGTGCCGCCGGTGTAGGAATTGGCCCCGGACAGCGTGTCGGTGCCGGTGTCGTTCTTGATCAGGGCGCCGCCACCGGAGATCACGCCTGACAGGTTGGTGCTGGTGCCGGTGCCATCGAGCGTGAGGGCGTTGCCGTTCGTGGCGATGTTGCCCCCGATGCTGAGGGTGCCGGTGGAGTTGTTGCGGATGTTGATCGCGTTGCTCAGCGCGAGATTCGAATTGATCGTCTGGGCGGCGGCGCCGTGGGTCTGGGTCACCGAAATGCCCGAGAACCCGGCCACGCCCTGGTTGTCAAAGGTGAGCGTGTTGTTGTTCAGCGTGTAGCTGAAGGGGGCGTCGAAGGAGAGGGACCGGACATTGCGGTCGGCGACCGTGTTGATGGTCTGGGCCGACGAAACGTGGGTGTTGTCGAAGAGAATGTCCGCGCCGACCGTCGGCACGACGGTCGGATCCCAGTTTGTGTTCGAGCCCCACAGGCCGTCGCCGGCCCCGCCCGACCAGAGATTGGAGGTCAGCGTGGTTACGTTCAGGTTGCGGACGTCATGGATGTTGGTGAGGCCGCCTGAGCCCGCGGCGAAACCAAACTTAAGCGTGTCAGGCCGCAGGTAACCCGACAGGTCCATCTGCAGGACGGTTTGCGGGCTCGAGCCGCCCTGCTGCAGGGTGACCGTGAGCTGGTTGGTCGCGGTCAACAGAATCTGGACCGTGTTCGTCTGCGTGGGCCGCGTGGCCGAGTCGATCGACTGGGAGAGGGTGCCGCTGCCGCCGAGGTAGGCGTAGCCATTCAAACCCTGGCCCGGCCCACGGACACCAATCGAGTCGGGCACGAGCCCGGTGGTGCCGTTGTATCCACCCACGCGGCCTTCCGAGGCGGAAGAAAAATTGCCGTACTCGTCCAAGGCGACGCCAAGGTAGCCGCCGTTCATGCCATTGATGTCAGCGCCGCCACCGCCCGCGGCGGTTTTCTGGGCATAGCCAATCGAGCCGCCGTAAGCGCCGACACTGAAGGGCACCGAGCCATCAAACAGGAAAAAGGTGATGCCATCGGCGCCCGTTCCACCGTAGGCCTGATAGTCGAACTTCGCGAACACCGTGGAGCCCGCGGCATTGAACGCGGTGTTGTAATACGCGCTGGTGGCTTCATTCCCGCCGGAGTTCGTCAACTGCAGCCAGCCGTTGCCGTTCGGATCAGTGGTTCCAGAAGTCAGGGTCGGAGTGTAGCCCGAACCGGTGAAAACCCATCCCGGAGCCGTGGCATTCATGAACGTCTCCGTCACCACTTGCGCCCGCAGCCCGATCGCAGCGCCGAGGAGGACGCAGCAGCGCAGCAGGTGAAGGAGAATCTTTGGGCTAATTAGGTTCATTCCGATTTCGTTCTAGGGTCTTAACCTCATCTATAATTTGGGATATTTCGACAACTAACTGATACGTAGTAATTCTCCCGAGAATAGGATCGGCCCACAGCGGGATATTTTAACCCCAATGTGACTGCCATTCACGGCCAAGCCGGCACTTTTAGAGTAATTCTAAAGTATTTATCTTATTATATACAATATACTAACAAAATATTTATTACGGGCATGGTGAATGCACTCAGGACGCATCCAAGGGCGACAGCCCAACAACCAAATCCAGGAGAAACATCATGAGAATCGTCCAATATCGCTATCCCGCCTACCGCAGCCTGATCCCGGCATCCTCAGTTTTTGCCCGGTCGCCGTGGTCGGGCATGGAGGCCGAGTTCGATCGCTTGTTTGCGGCCGCGCTCCCTCCCTCAACCAATCCGCTGTTCCCGGTGGATCTCTACGAAGACCAGGCCAACGCCTATGTCCGTGCCGAGTTGCCGGGAGTTAACCGTGACGACATCCACGTCGAGATGACCGATGGCAACGTGTCCATCAGTGCGGTGCGCAAGACACCTCCAGTCGATGGCCAGCCCGAGCAGTCGGCCTCATTCAGCCGCACGCTGAATATCCCAGCCGAAATTGCGGCCGACCGCGTCACTGCCGCTTACGAAAACGGCGTCCTGACCGTGACCCTGCCGAAACGGGAGGAGGCCAAGCCCAAGAAGATCACCGTCGCGGTGAAGTGAACCGCCGCGGCAAGTTCAACCCACCACCCAACATTCATTCACCATGTACCTGTTCAATAGCATCATTCCCGCCTTCGGGCGGGCAACGCCCTCGGCTGAAGCTTCGGGCGCGGCCTCGGCAACGCCCGTGATCAAGCCGACGTACGACGTGCAAGAAACGTCCGCGAGCTATCAACTCGTGGTTCAACTGCCCGGTGTCTCCCGCGAAGGCTTGGAGCTGACCGTCGAAAATGAAGGCCTCCGCCTCGTTGGCCGTCGGACGTGGATTCAGCCGACGGGCTGGACCGCGCTCCACCGCGAGACCACGGACGCCAGTTACGAGCTCGTGCTGGAGCACGACAACGCCATCGATGCGGACCAGGCCACCGCCGAACTCCGCGATGGCGTGCTCCACGTGACCCTCCCGAAACACGAGACGATCAAGCCGCGGAAAATTGCCGTGACCTGAAGCCGCAAGACTTCAGGCGGCGTGATCAAGGCCGGACACCCCAGGGTGTCCGGCCTTTTTGCGTCGGCTGGAAATCGAGCCCGGACGTTTTCTTTTGCGGAACGACGCCACATCTGGAAAATGAGATCACCCCGAACGTCATGCCGTATCTCATGATTTTGATCATCGTCGCCACGCTCGTCATCGTGTTTTGGGCGGCGGCGCAGGCCAGCAAGCGTGCCTCCGAAAATATCCGTGAGCTGGCCGCAATGCTGGGCCTGCAGGCCGACATCCGGCCGCCGGCACTGGGTCTGTTCTACACGGATCCGCGGGCCGCGGGCCAGTGGCGCGGCAAGGCGATGGAAATCTACACCTACACCACCGGCTCCGGGAAATCGCGGATGCAATGGTGTGCGGTGGCCGCGGCCCTGCGCGCCGACGGCGGATTGCGCTTCACACTGCAGCCCCAGGGATTCGGCACGAAAGTGATGGAGATGTTCGGCGCCAGCGAGATTCAGGTGGGCGACGCGGATTTTGATCGCCGGTGGTTCATCCAGACCAACCAGCCTGACTTCCTCCGCGCCGCGCTGTTGCCGGAATTGCGGGCGAAAATTTTCACGCTGGCTGCGGAACCCAGCGCCAGCAGGCTGAAGCTGATGCTGGAAGACGGCCGCGTGCGCTATGCCGAGCAGGGGTCTTTCGCCAGCGCCCGGGTCGCCGGGCGCATCGGGCAGGCGGCGGAAGTCGTGGCCGACCTGGCTGATGTGGCCGAGGTGTTTGCCGCGGAGCGAAAGTAGGATTGCCTCCGTGAACCGGATGCCCGCGACTTCCTCGGGCCCAACCGCCCCGTCATGAATCACCACCCGCCCATGCCCGTCATTCTCTTCGACGGCGAGTGCGCGCTCTGCCAGCGCGTGGTCCGGGGATTGCTCCGGCTCGATGGCGAAGCCCGAATGAGGTTCGCCCCGCTGCAGGGCGCGGCGGGGCAGGCGTTTTTGCGGGCGCGGGGCCTGCCCACGGATGACTTTGACTCGCTGGTTTTTGTGCCCGATTGGGACCACGCCGCGAGCGGCACGTATCAGATGCGCACGGATGGGCTGATTGGCGCGCTCAAGGTGTGCGGCGGCATCGGGGCCGAGCTGGCCGCGATCCTGGCCGTCTGGCCCACGGGCTGGCGCGACGCCGGCTACCGCTGGGTCGCGCGTTCCCGCCACCGGATCTTCGGCGAATGGACTCCGCGGCCGCTGGCCCGGCCGGAATGGGCCGCTCGCTTCCTGCCGTGACGCGCGCCTAGGCGCGCGAGGACGGCTCCTTGATCAGCACGGAGAGGAGCACCGACATCGAGAGCACCCCGCCGATGACGCCCAGCGAGGTCGCGGTCGTGATCTCCACCCAGTGGACGATCAGCATCTTGACACCGATGAAGACGAGGATGACGGCGAGCCCGACCTTGAGATAGCGGAACAGCTGCATGACTCCGTTCAGTGCGAAGTAGAGCGAGCGCAGACCCAGGATCGCGAAGATGTTCGAGGTCAGGGCCACGAAGCCGTCCTTCGTGATGGCGAGCACCGCCGGCAGCGAGTCGAGCGCGAACACCAGGTCCGTGGTCTCGATCACCAGCAGCACCACGAACAGCGGCGTGGCCATGCGCCGGCCGTTCTCCCGGACAAAGAAGGTGCCCGCCTCCGGCAGTGCGGCCACGGGGAAGAAGCGGCGGAACATCCGCACGGCGATGTTCCGGTCCGGATGGATCTCCTCGTCCGGCTTCGGTAGGGCCATCTTCACGCCGGTGTACACCAGGAAGAGCCCGAACAGGTAGAGCACCCAGTGGAAGCGCTGGATCACGCCCACGCCGACGAGGATGAACGCGGCGCGCATCAGGACGGCGCCGATGATGCCCCAGAACAGCACGCGGTGCTGGTAGCGGGGGTCGACGCGGAAGAAGGCGAACACCAGGATGAACACAAAGACGTTGTCCACGCTGAGGCAGAGCTCGATGAGGTAGGCCGCCACGAACTGCTGGCCGAGCTCGGCGCCGCGCCACCGCCACACCAGCCCGGCAAACGCGAACGCCAGGACGCCCCAGACCATGCACCACGCCAGCGCCTCCTTCATCCCGACGACATGGGAGTCGCGCTGCAGCACGCCCAGGTCCAGCGCCAGCATCGCAATGATGAAGGCGAAAAAGGCGGCCCAGGCCCAAGGCGGCATGGCGTCCATGACGGCGACGGGAAACAGCATCAGGCCCGAAGTCTGGGGCGAGGCCGCCTTCGCGGGCAAGTGGGGAGTTGCAGGTCCGGGCCCCTCCGGCCGTTTTCCTTTCGCGGGAAACTCCGAGGCAGGTTTTGACAACCCCCGTCCCGGCCCTTGGATTTCGCCATCCATGAACCGCCTGTTCTCCTTCCTGCTGATCCTCGCCACCGCTCCCGGGATGTGCGCCGCGGCCGACTCGGCCGCCCCGGTCGCGCCGGCCGCCCCGGCCGTGAAGGCCGAGCCCCGCGAAGTCACCGACCTGCTCGAGAAATTCGTGTCCTGGCTGCATCACTTCTACCCGAGCATCGATGACGGGCTCTTCCACTGGATCGCCTGCGGCGTCCTCTTCATCGCGGCCATCCTGCTCCGCCACATCATCACCAACGTCATCTTCCACTACCTGAAGAAGCTGGCGGAAAAGACCGAGACGACCCTGGACGACAAGCTGTTCCCCGCGCTGGAGGCGCCGGCCGCGACCCTCGTCATGGTGCTCGGCATCTTCGCGGCGCTCACCGTGCTCCAGCTTTCACCGCAGGTGGACCGCCTGATCGGCAACGGCGCCATCATCGCGGTGCTCAGCGTCATCCTCTGGGGCTTCATCCGCGCCGGCGGCGCCATCCTCGACCACCTCGAGGAGATCGCGCACGAGCGGCAGATGACGGTCGCCACGTTCATGCCGCTGATCAAGAAGACGCTGTTCGTCGTCGCGGTGATCATCGGCGTGATCATCATCGCCGACAGCCTCGGCGCGAAAGTCGGCGCGCTGCTCGCCAGCCTGGGCATCGGCGGCTTGGCCTTCGCCCTCGCCGCCCAGGACACGATTGCCAACCTCTTCGGCTCGCTCGTGGTCGTGATGGACCAGCCCTTCAAGGTGGGCGACGCGGTCAAGGTCGGCGCCAGCACCGGCACGGTCGAGGACATCGGCCTGCGCTCGACCAAGATCCGCCTGCTGGACCGCTCGCTCGTCATCATCCCCAACAAGTCCGTCGCCAGCGAGGCGATCATCAACCTCTCGCGCTTCACCCAGCGCCGGATCGAGCAGACCCTCGGCCTCACCTACGACACGACGCCGGAGCAGATGGAGCAGCTCCTCGCCGAGCTGCGCACCCTGCTGTGCCAGGAGCCCGAGGTTGATCCCGCGTCGGTCCTGGTGACCTTCAACAACCTGGGGCCGTCCTCCCTGGACATCCTCGTGATCTATACGACGGTCAGCCCGGATGCCGGCGCCTCGCTGCGGCTCAAGGAGCGGCTGAACCTTGCGATCATGCGGGCCGTGGCCGCGCGCGGGCTGGCCTTCGCGTTTCCCACGCAGACGGTGCACCTGCCCGCACCGGTGGTGGAGAAGCTCGCACCCAAGGCCTGAGACGTCGCGGGCCGCCGCGGTCACGGCACCGCGCCGGTGGCGCGGTCGTAGGACGCCCGGGCCGCGAGGTAATCCCAGCGCGCGGTGGCCAGCCCGGCCTCCGCGTGGGCCAGCGCGGTCTGCGTGTCGAGCAGGTCGCTGACGACCGCGGCCCCGTTCTGATAGCGTTCCTGGACGACGCGCAGGCTTTCCGCATTCGCCTGCACGTTGGCCTCGTTGGCGGCGATCGCCGACCAGGCGCGCCCAAGCTCGGTGGCCGCCGCCCACACTTCCTGCCGCACCTGCAGCCGCTGGTTGTCGAGATTGGCCTCCTCGCGGGCGAGCTCGGCGCGGGATCGCCCAACGCGCCGGCTGCGGCTGCCGCCGTCGAACACGGGCAGGTCGATCGACACGCCGGCCTGCCATTCGCGCGTCTCCGGCAGCCACGTGACATCGTTCCACCCGTACGCGCCGTCGGCCCGCAGCTTGGGGGCGCGGGCCGCCCGGGCGGCGTTGACGCCGGCGCGGGCCGCCGTCGCATGCTTTTCCGCGGAGACCAGCTCGGGCCGGTGGGCCAGCGCGTGCTCGGTGGCCGCGGTCAGGTCCTCGGTGGCGGGCGGCGCGGCGGGTTCGGGAAGGGCGATGGCGAGGGGCGTGTCGGCGGCGCGGCCCATGGCCGTGTTCAACCGCCCGCCCGCGACGCGCACGCTGCTTTGCGTGCCCAGCAGCTGGAGGCGGGCATCGGCGACCTCCGCCTGCAGCCGCAGCACGTCGGCCTGGGGCACGGCGCCGGCCTGCCGCCGGACCTCCACCATGCGCAGGTGCTGCTCGGTGCGGGCGAGGTTCTTCTCGGCGACCGCCTGCAGGTCCTGCGCCGCGGCGAACGCGCAGAAGGCCGACTGGACGCTCCAGCGGACCGCGGCCTGCGTGGTGTCGACATCGGCGGTGGCGGCCGCGCGGCGGGCGACGGCGGCATCGAGCCCGGCTTTCCGCTCGCCGAAATCGTAGAGCGTCACATGCGAGCTCACCCCGCCCGTCCAGTCATCCAGCGGCCCGATCAGCTCGGGCAGGGCATGCCCGGGCAGGACCAGCCCCGACGGCAGGAACGCCCGCTTCTGCCAGCGATGAAAGCCGGCGCTGAGGTCCACCTGGGGAAAATACGGCGCGCGGGCCTCGCCCACGGCCTCGGTAGCGACGGTCACGCCGGCCTGCGCCGCCGCCACCGCCGGGTGCTGGGCGGCGGCGAGCCGGAGGCATTCCTCGAGGGTGAGTGGCGCCGGCGCGGCGGGCAGGCGGAGGACGGCGAGGCCCAGCAGGGCGGCGAGGGGGAGCGGCTTCATGGCGGTACGGGTCGAGGGTGGCGGACTAGGAGAGGTGCTTGTGGAACCGGCCGACGGCGAAGGCCATCACGGCCACGCCGAGTCCGGTGAGCGCGGCGAATTGCGGCCAGAGGGTGTCGAAGCCCACGCCCTTCAGGAACACGCCGCGGATCACCACCAGCATGTAGCGGAGGGGGTCGAGCAGGCTGAGCCACTGGATCACGGTCGGCATGTTCGCGATGGGGAAGATGAAACCGGAAAACAGCATCGCCGGGAAAAAGAAGAAGAACGTCGTCATCATCGCCTGCTGCTGCGTCTGGCTCACCGTCGAGATGAACAGCCCGATCCCGAGCGTGCTGAGCAGGAACAGGGCGACGCCCAGCAGCAGCAGCGGGAAGCTGCCGCGGAAGGGGATGCCGAACCACAGCAGCGCGATCGCGGACACCATGGCGGTGTTGAGGAAGCCGATCACGGCGAACGGCGCGCACTTGCCGAGGATGAACTCCACCGGCCGGATGGGCGTGACCATGATCTGCTCGATGGTGCCGGCCTCCTTCTCGCGGACGATCGCCATGCTGGTCAGCATGAGGCTCACGAGCATGACCAGCATCGCGATGATGCCGGGCACGTAGTAGTTCCGGCTCTCGAGGTCGGCGTTGAACCAGGCCCGCGGCTGCAGGTCGACCTGGCCGGCGCTCACGCGGCCGCCGGCCTGGCGCTGCACCTGGGCCAGCAGGAACTCCGTGTTCGCCGCCGCGGCGATCTGCGTGGCGTAGTTCACCACGAAGCGCGCGGTGTTGGAGTCGGAGCCGTCAACCACGAGTTGCACCGGGGTGGGGCGGCCGCCGCGGAGGTTGCGCTCGTAGCCGGAGTTGATCTGGAGGACCGCCGACGCGGCGGCCCCGTCGATCCAGCGGCGCGCGACGGCCTCGTCCTGGGTGCGGGCCACGGCGTCGAAGTAGGCCGAGCCGGTGAACCGCGCCACGAGCGCGCGGCTGGCCGGCGTGCCGTCGCGGTCGAGCACCACGAGCTTCACGTGGCGGACGTCGAGGGAGACCGCGTAGCCGAAGATCAGCGTCTGGATCAGCGGCACGCCGATGATGACGAGGCGCATGCGCGGGTCGCGGAGGACGGAGCGAAACTCCTTGCGCAGGATGGTGAGGATGCGTTCCCACATGGTCAGCCGAGGGTCTTGCGGGTGCGGCGGATCGCGGCGCCCACGGTGACAAGCGCAAAGAGCAGCAGCAGGACCGCGTCGACCCAGAGGGTCTCGAGCCCGACGCCGCGGAGGAAGATGCCCTTCACCAGCGCCACGAAGTAGCGCGCGGGCACCAGGTAGGTGATCGCCTGCACCGGCAGCGGCATGTTTGCGATGGCGAAGGCGAAGCCGGAGAGCAGGAAGGCCGGCAGGAACGTCGAGATCATCGCGATCTGGCTCGCGAGCAGCTGCTGGCGGGCGACGGTGCTGATCAGGATCCCCTGGCCCAGCGTGCCGACCACGAAGACCATGCCGACCGTGAAGAGCAGGGTCACGCTGCCGCGCAGCGGCACGTGGAAGAGGAACACCGCCATCAGCACGGCGATGACCATGTTGGCGAGGCCGATGGCGGAGTAGGGCAGCAGCTTGCCCAGGATGAGCTCGGCCGGCTTCACCGGCGTGGAGATCAGCTGCTCCATCGTCCCGCGCTCCCACTCGCGCGCGATCGTGAGCGAGGTCAGCAGCGCCGCGATCAGGCCCATGATCACCGCCATGATGCCGGGCACGATGAAGTTCCGGCTCTCGAGGTCGGGGTTGAACCAGACCCGCGCCCGCAGGTCCAGGCCGGGTCCGGGCAACGCCCCGGTGAGGCGCCGCACCTGGGTGAGCGCCAGGCGCTGGTTGAAGCCCGCCGTGATGGCCTGGGTGTAGCCCAGCACGAGGCCGGCCGTGTTGGCATCGGAACCGTCCACGATGGCCTGCACGCCCGCCGGCCGGCCCGCGGCCAGCGTCGCCGAGAAATCCGGCGGCAGCACCAGCCCCAGCATCGCGTCCCGGCGGTCGATCGCCCGCTCCAGCGCGGCGTAGCTGTCCACCGCGCCGCGGAAGTCGAAGTAGCGCGTGGCGGTGAACTGCGCGGTGAAATCGCGGCTCGCCGCCGTGTGCTCCTGGTCCCAGACGACGAACGGCACGCGGTCCACGTCGAGCGTGAGCGCGTAGCCGAACATCAGCAGCATGAGCATGGGGATGCCGACCGCCAGGATCAGGCTGCGCGGGTCGCGGCGGATATGGAGGGCTTCCTTGCGGGCGACGGCCCAGAGGCGGCGGAGGTTCATTGGCGCACCTCCGCCTGCGTGCCGGCCGCCAGGTCGCGCGCCTCGATCAGCGACACGAAGACATCCTCGAGCGTTGGCACGATGCGCTCGATCCGGGCCAGCCGGAAGCCGCCCGCGGCCAGCGCGGCGCGGATGGCCGCCTCGGCCGCCGCGGGGTCGGGCGCGACCGCGTGCAGGCCCTTGCCGAAGAGCGCGACCTCCTGCACGGCCGGCAGCCGCTCGAGCGCCAGCATGGCGTCGTTCGGCCGGTCGCAGTCCAGCTCCAGCACGGCGGAGCGCATGTGCTGGGTCTTCAGCTCGCGCGGCGTGCCGAGCGCGATCAGCTCGCCGCGGTAGATGATGCCGAGCCGGTCGCAGTACTCGGACTCCTCCATGTAGTGCGTCGTCACGAACACCGAGACGCCCTGCTCGGAGAGCGCGTAGATCAGGTCCCAGAACTGGCGGCGGCTGTTGGGGTCGACGCCCGACGTGGGCTCATCGAGGAACAGGACCGGCGGCTCGTGCAGGATGGCGCACCCGAGCGCGAGCCGCTGCTTCCAGCCGCCGGAGAGCTCCGCGGTGCGCGCGTGGCGGTGGCCGCGCAGGCCGGCCATGCCGAGCACCCAGTCCTTGCGGGCCTCCTTGCGGTCGCGCGGCAGCCGGTAGATGCCGCTGTAGAAGTCGATGTTCTCCTCGACCGTGAGCTCGTCGTAGAGCGAGAACCGCTGGCTCATGTAGCCGATGCGGGTCTTGATCCGCTCGGTGTCGCGCACGATGTCGAGGCCCGCCACGCGGCCCGTGCCCGCGGTGGGCCGGAGCAGGCCGCAGAGCATGCGGATGGTGGTGGACTTGCCCGCGCCGTTGGGGCCGAGGAAGCCGAAGATCTCGCCCCGGCGCACGGCGAAGCTCACGCCGGCGACGGCGCGGAAGGCGCCAAAGCGCTTCTCGAGGTCCTGGACCTCGACGATCGGCTCGTTCGTGACGGTGGGCGGGGACATGGGCGCGATCAGGGGGACGGCGCGCGCTCGGCGAGCACGGCGACAAACACGTCCTCCAGCGAGGGCTCGATGGGGCGGAGCGACAGGACCTCGACGCCGGCGTCGGCGAGGCGGCGGCGGGCGTCCGCCTCGGTGGCGGCGACCGTCCGCGTCGCCAGGTGCACGCGGTCGCCGAAGAGCCCGACGGTGGCGTCGCGCAGCTGCCCGCGGAGCAGCGCGGCGGTGCGGCGCGGCGCGGATGTACGCAGCTCAAGCAGCGCGCCGGGCATCAGCGCCTTGACCTCGTCGGGCGTGCCCAGCCCGAGCAGCCGGCCCTGGTGGAGGAGGGCGAGGCGGTTGCAGCGCTCGGCCTCGTCGAGGTACGCCGTGGAGACGAAGATCGTGACCCGCTCGCGGACGAGCTGGTAGAGGATGCGCCAGAAGTCGCGGCGCGAGACGGGATCGACGCCGTTCGTGGGCTCGTCGAGGAACAGCACGCGCGGCGTGTGGATCAGCGCGCAGGCGAGCCCGAGCTTCTGCTTCATCCCGCCGGAGAGGTTGCCCGCCAGCCGGTGCTGGAAGGGCATGAGGTTGCTGAAGGCCAGCAGGCGCTCCGTGCGCGCGGCGCGGTCCCGGCGGGGCACGCCGTAGATGTCGGCGTAGAAGTCGATGTTCTCCGCCACCGTCAGGTCCGGATAGAGGCCGAAGCGCTGGCTCATGTAGCCGATGTGCTCCTTGAGCCGCTCGCGGTCGTGCGCCACGTCGCAGCCCGCCACCCGCGCGGTGCCCGCCGTGGCCGGCAGGACCCCGGTCAGCATGCGCATCGTCGTCGTCTTGCCGGCGCCGTCCGGGCCGACCAGCCCGAAGATCTCGCCCTCGGCGACGGCCAAGTCGAGGCCGTCTACGGCGACGAGGTCGCCGAAGACCCGGCGCAGGCCGGAGACCTCGAGGGCGGGTGCGGGCATGGCGGCGGGGCCGGTCAGTTGGCCGCGGGGATGATCACGTCCGCCGGCATGCCGGGCTTGAGCTCGTCCTTGGGATTGGCGACGTCGACCTTGATCCGGAAGACGAGCTTCACGCGCTCCTTGGGGGTCTGGACGGTCTTCGGCGTGAACTCGGCCTCGGAGGAGATGAAGCCCACGGTGCCGGGGAAGTCGCGGCCGGGGAAGCTGTCCGTGCGCACCACGACCGGCTGGCCGTGGCGCAGGCGGCCGAGGTCCGTCTGGTTCAGGTACGCGCGGACCCACATCTGGCCGGTCTCGGCGACGGTGACGACCGGCGTGCCCGGGGCGACGAATTCTCCGGGCTCGATGTTGTGCGAGAGCACGGTGCCCGAGAGCGGGGAAAACAGGCGGGTGTTGTCCAGCTGGGTGGTGGCGAGCGCGACCGCGGCGCGGGCCTGGTCGGCGCGGGCGCGGGCCTGGCGGATGGTTTCGACGCGCGGGCCTTCCTGCACGAGCTTCAGGCGCTCGTTGGCCTCGGCGGCGCGGGCCTCGGCGACCTTGAGCTGGGCCTGGGTGGACTCGAAGTCGCGGTCCGAGATCACCGCCTTGTTGCGCAGCTCCTGCTGGCGCGTGAAGTCGAGGCGCAGGCGGTCCCGCTCGGCCTCGGCGCTGCGCACCGTGGCGGCGGAAGCGGCGATCTCCTGCGGCCGCGAGCCGGCCTCGAGCTCGGCGAGCCCGGCCTCGGCGGCGGCCAGCTCGGCCCGGCGCAGCGCGAGCTGGGACTGCTGCTCGGCGTCGTCCAGCTGCGCGATCAGCTGCCCGGCGCGGACCCGGTCGCCCTCGGAGACGGGGCGCGCGACGACCCGGCC
>Ga0118677_10002209_pt1 | contig 39560 bp, 32 predicted proteins | sample AliMusrvi5mmetaG_FD_86154 | JGI IMG/M metagenome (GOLD analysis project Ga0118677, IMG submission 86154) | reverse complement strand
AACTATATCCGCCCTTGCGACGTTGAATGTCACAAACGCCTACTCGATCGCGAGCGGTGCAACCGGCACGTTCAGTGTGGGGAGCGGACTGACGCTGACCAACACGGGCATTATCAGTGGCACGGGAGGACTGATCATGACCAACACGGGCAACTTGGTCTTGAATGGAGTGAACACCTATTCTGGCAATACCACCATCGGCTCGGGAACAATCACGCTTGGAAACAACGCTGCGCTTGGGAGCACAAATAACGCACTTACCAACAACGGGACCCTCAATCTGAATGGGCGCACCGTGGCGCAGGATGGGTTGAGCGGCAATGGTGTGGTGACCAACGGCAGTGCCACGGCGGTGACGATGACCATCGGGGACAACAATGGGTCGGGAACTTTTACGGGAGTGATAGCCGGACAGAACTCCCTCGCGCTGGTCAAACAGGGAACAGGCACAGAAACCCTCGCCGGTATTAATACCTACACTAACGGAACAACCCTTGACGCGGGAGCCCTGGCCCTGAGCAATAACGCGGCTCTGGGAACCGGGACCCTCACGGTTGCCTCCAACTCCACGGTGGCGGAACTGACGGGACTGACCATCACGAATGCGTACAGCATTTCGATCGGTGCAACACTGACCAACAACGTTGGGGCGAACGTGGTTACCAACGCTGGGATTATCAGCGGTTCTGGAGCCCTCTCCGAGCAGGGAAGCGGCACATTGATCCTGACCGCGGCCAACACGTACACTAACGGAACGACGTTGAATGCTGGGACGTTGGCTTTGAGTAACAACGCGGCGATGGGGACGGGGACGGTGAGCTTTGCAAGCAACGCAACTATATCCGCCCTTGCGACGTTGAATGTCACAAACGCCTACTCGATCGCGAGCGGTGCAACCGGCACGTTCAGTGTGGGGAGCGGACTGACGCTGACCAACACGGGCATTATCAGTGGCCCGGGAGCCCTGATCATGACCAACACGGGCAACTTGGTCTTGAATGGAGTTAACACCTATTCTGGCGGTACTACCATCGCTTCTGGAACAATCACGGCCGGCAATAACGCAGCGCTTGGGAGCACAAATAACGCACTCACCAACAACGGGACCCTCAATCTGAACGGTCTTAATATCACGGTTGACGCGCTCAACAGCGGCGACACCGGCGTCATTACTAACTCATCCTTGGGTGCCAGCACGCTCACCGTCGGAGTCAATAACTCTAGCTCTACGTTCTTGGGCGCCATCGTTGAAGGAAGCGGATCCATTACTCTGGTCAAGGATGGATCCGGTACTTTCTCACTCACAGGGACAAGTTCTATCGCCTCCCCGTCAGTGAATCTTGTTTCCAACACGATCATCAACGCAGGGGTAATCGCACTCGGACCTGGACAGACATTCGGAACTGGAGCAAACACCAATCCCATTTCCTTTAATGGAAATCTCGCCGGCACCGTGACGATCAATAGCGGCGCAACCCTTCAGGCAGGATCAGTCTGGGGGCTAGGTCTTGCAACGAAAGCCGCAGTCGCCCAGATCAATGTGAATGGTGGCACTCTGTCATTCGGCGAGACCAACAATACCGAGGGTGGTACAGTTGCACGTAACATAACAATGACGGGAGGGACCATCAATGCCTACGGTGCGGCAGCCAGTAGCCCGACTGCGGCCTTTGACTGGTATACGGGAGGCCCCATCGATCAGACCACCAATAACGGTTATGGAGTTGCAATTTCCTTGGGTCTTACAAATAACCCTGTCCTCGCAACTCTTGCTAGCTCTACAGTCTCTACGGTTTCCGATGGTATTAACTTGCGTCTAGGAACAACGAATAACTTCCTCATTATCAGTAATGCGGTTGGCACCACCGCAAACGGGGTCGACCTGCTCATCAGCGGATCCCTTCAGACCGATTCAAATGCTATCGACGATGCCTTCGCCAGTGTCGAGAAGACCGGCGCTGGGGTGACTGAACTTTCGGGTAGCAACAGTTACAACGGCAATACAATCATCAATCAAGGCACCATTATTATAGGAAACAATTACGCATTAAGTACCAATGCCGTCATCTTGAACGGGGGCAATCTTGGTACACTCACCAATGCCACATTCTCGGTGGCCAATGCCATTGTGCTTTCCAATAACGCAACGCTCAGTAACGGTCTATCGAGCTCTCTCACTCTTTCTGGAACCATTTCCGGATCAGGCAACCTTACACAACTCGGTTCCGGAACCACCATACTAACTGGAGTCAATACCTATACCGGAACCACGACCATCTCCGGCGGAACACTGCAGGTAGGTAATGGTGGCACAACGGGCAACCTTGGCTCAGGAAATGTTACCAATAACGCTTCTCTGATCGTCAATCTTAGCACGAATATCTCCTTCTCACAGACCATTTCCGGAACGGGATCACTGACCCAGTCAGGAACGGGAACCACGACCCTCACGGCCAACAACACCTATACAGGATCCACCACGGTCAGTTCCGGAGCTCTATCACTTGGAACGACCGGAAAACTTTCCGGAACTACCAATGTGGTGGTCAATGGAGGCACTCTTCTGCTTGGTGCAAGTAATTCCATCAATTCCTCCGCCAACCTGACTCTCGGTGGAGGAACACTTTCGATGGGTGCTGGGTCAACCCGGGATCCAAACCAGACTTTTGGCACCCTGACACTCACTGCCAATAGTGTCATTGATTTCGCAAACCTATCCGGCACATCCGTACTGACATTTGGCTCTATCACCGGCCTATCAAGCTACTCACTGAGTATCTATGATTGGAATGGCACCACCTACTGGGGCAACACTTCCACCACAGGTGGAACCAATCAGACGACACAGTTGATTGATCTAAGCGGTCTCACCCAATCTCAGCTCAACAACATAAGCTTCTATAGCGGATTTGGCACAGGATTTCTGGGCACGGGAATCTTTTCAGGCAGTCAGATAATTCCGGTTCCCGAACCAAGTGTCATAATTTCAGCAGTACTTCTGTTGATATGGATCCTTTTTCCAACCCAATTGGGTTCTCGCTATTTTGGATCCATGCGCGGTGTTCTGAAAAAAGCTCTATTTCCCTAGTGGTCTTTTCTTTTTTTAATGTTCTTTGAGTATCTTGACTGAGATCGAGCATGAAAGGCTTCAATCAAGACATCTGAGATATCGTTCATATTGATGGGCTTGTTCAGAAAGAACGCCATTCCTGCATCAAAACATTTTTGCCGATCCTCAGGGACGATTTTCGCCGTCAGGGCGGAGATAAAAGAGGCTGCCATTCCAGACTTCTTTTCAATTTCACGGATTTTTTTCGTCGCCTCGATTCCATTCATGAGAGGCATCTGGAGGTCCATGAATATGAACTCTGGATGAGAGCCTTTATAGATCTCTATGGCTTCCAACCCATCCTTAGCTGTGAGAGGTTGATAACCTAGCTTTTCAAGCATGGTCACGAAGAGTCGCAGATTCATGCTATTGTCCTCCACTACAATCCCATTCCCCGAATGCTTTGGCCGGGAAAACCGCTGATTGGTATCGATTATGCGGTCGCCCGTGGGATGAGTTATGGGAATCAGGATCAATTACAGGGCGGCGTAGCCGGCACCATTTCGACAGGAATCGTTGGTCAGGGGATAGTGAACTTCGGATTTATATTCGGTCCGATAGCTGCCGCAGCGCTGATGTCACTTTGGGTCGCAACTTTGGCTCGTCAGGATCTTATGGGGATGAAAGTGGGTCACATCCTTCTTTATGCAATGGGATTGGTACTTACATACAATATGGGTCGGGATATAACTCTATTGATCATATATCCGTATGTATTTGGATGCCTTCTGCTGTACTGGATTAATAAGAGATCCCCACAAATGTTAATTGAAGATCATGAAACTTGATTGTTATCTTACCTCAAACTTTGACCGTGGGGCTTCGCCCCTGAAGGAAGGGCTGTGGTGGGTGGTGAGATCACTATTGTTCGCTTCATGGTTCCCTTTGCCTTCGATCTTTAAGGTAACAGCATTGAGACTGTTTGGAGCAAAAGTGGGAAAAGGGGTCGTGATCCGATCGAGGGTAAATATCTCGTTTCCTTGGAGATTGTCTATCGGAGACCACGTCTGGTTGGGGGATGAGGTTTTGATCCTAAGTCTTGCAGCAGTAACTATAGCATCTCATGTTTGTATTTCCCAGAGGGCTTTTCTTTGTACTGGTTCGCATAGATTCCGCAGTGAGTCATTTGATCTGGTTACCAAACCGATTACCGTTGAGGAGGGTTGTTGGATTGCAGCGTGTGTGTTTATCGGTCCAGGAGTAACACTTCATAGGATGAGCATATGCTCTGCAGGGGCCGTTGTCCTTCGAGATGCCGGACCCAACCAATTACTTTCAGGCAATCCTGCAATGCCTCGGAATCTGGATTGATGAGGTCAGGCTTATTCCGCCTTATCATAAGCGAGTGAAGCAGTTCATTGTTATCTTAGCAATAGGTCTCACGGTCGGAGGCATTTACCTTATTAATGGAGAGGCATTCACACGCGTATGGGAGCGTTTTCTAGTGGTTTCTGTCCCAATGGAAAAAGCTGATGCCCTCATTGTTCTGGGAGGTGAACCGCTTGCAAGACCGCTGGAGGCTGCGCGACTTTTTCATCAAGGAGTGGCTGCCAAAGTATTTATAACTGGTATTGGTGATGCCGCATCGAATCGGCAGGTCTTGATCGAGGCTGGAGTGCCTTCGGAAGCGATTACCGTTGAGAAGAAATCTCGGACAACTTACTCCAATGCGACTCTGCTCAAGCCGTTGTTGGAAAGGTCTCAGGTGCGGTCCGCTCTTATCGTGACTTCTCCCTTTCACACGCGTCGAGCGCTTACAACCTTCAGAAAAGTCATTCCGGATGTTTCCTTTGGAGTGGTACAGGCGTCAATCGGATGGTGGAAAACACCACAGGGTCTGGGGGACGTGAATCGCTTTGCCTTGGTCGAATTTTTAAAGACCGCAGAATACTGGCTACTACATGGTGTATCGCCTTTCTTAAGTTATGAAAAGAAGGCAGATGCCAAGTAGTGGAGATAGATTAAACCTGACGGTGCCGGCCATGAATTCTTGCCTTAGTAGGGCTAATGTTTTCCTGATGAAACCTTCCTGCTCATGTAGATCATGAATTCCAAGCCATCCATTCTTTTTATTAACAGGGTTTATCCACCGATGCGGGGCGCTACGGGTCGGGTTCTTGAATATGTTGCTGGAAGGTTTGTGAGTGCTGGTTGGAACGTCAGTGTGCTAGTGATCGGAAATGCAAATGACGTTTTCGATGCTAAGAATGGAGTAAGAGTTAACACTGTTGGCATAGAAACCCTCCCAAAGCATAGCATCATATTCCGAGGTCTGAACACAGCGCTTTCGATTCCCAAGCTTTTTATTCGAGCAATAGCAATTCCCAGAGCAGATGTCGTGGTAACGATGACTGATCCCCCGATGCTTAAAATCATCGGGGGAATTTTAGGTTATTTTAAAAAATCCAGAACAATTCACTGGTCTCAGGACCTCTACCCGGAAGTAGCCGAGGTAGTGGGGGTTCTTAAGCCAGGAGGAGTTATAGCGGATACACTTCGAGCTATTTCAACGTTTGCAATCCGTTGTCATGATATGGTCGTCGTTCCAGGTCGATGTATGGAGAAAAGACTTGGTCTGCGAGGTCTATCAACATCAAGGATTCGAGTGATCCCCAACAGAGGATCGGAACGAGGAATTCGTTCACTGCCGCGATTTCCCAATAAATTCAGAAAAATACTTGGATTTGGAGATTCCTACGTCGTTGAATACTCAGGGAACATGGGACTTGCCCATGAGTTTAATACCATTATTGAGGCTGCCGAATTGCTCAAGTCGAGTGGTGAGAAGGGGATCATCTTTTTATTCGTAGGAGGTGGTCCAAGGGAAGCTTCCGTTAAGGAAGCAGTTTGTAGAAAAGGACTTAACAATGTGCATTTTTTGCCTGCTCAACCAGAGGATCAGCTTTCAGAAATACTCGGAACTGCCGATCTCCATCTTGTCACCATGATGGAGGGGATGTCCGGACTGGTGGTTCCAAGTAAAATATATGGCGTGATGGCTGCGTCCCGACCGTGTCTCTTCATCGGACCAGAGGATTCGGAGGCCGCTCTCGAAATTCTTGGATCAAGAGTGGGGACAGTAGTTAGACCGGGGGATGTGAATGCCCTCGTCTGTAAAATTCTCGAATATCGTGATGCCGGTGTGACATTCTGGAAAGAATTGAAACCCGTAAATGCTGTTGTGCCGACAGACGATGAAGTCTCTTTATTCGTCAATATGGCGTTAAAACTCTGTTACGAAGGAAATCGTAATCAGACATGAAGAATTTTATGAACTGATGAGTATTACCATATTAGTTGTAAGGATAAACTCAAGTCGTTCTGATTTCCCTAGAGTTATCAAAAAATGGATCATTGCTGGGAAAACCTAAAATTGATTGAACTATTCAAATGCGCGCCGTAGCCCAAAAAAATAGCCAACTCGGCATTCAGACGATGCACTGGATGTTCGGCGGATTTTTGGGATTGCTAGATTTTACACTTTGGATCCTGCTCTACTATACTTTATCGAAACTAAGCGGCTCCTATAATCACATTTCGGTGAGTTCGCTCCTGCTTCCACCGGCCATTCTCATCACATTGATAGGACTGGTGAGGGGCTATCGTTATGATACCGATTTTGCCTCTCTGCAATATGCGAGTGAACATCTCATCGCTTGTCTTGGAAGTTTCCCCGTGTCTGCTTTCTTCCTATATGTGGTGGCGTCCTTCGGATCGGGGGCCAACTCCAGCAGGGCCATACTTTTAGTTAATCTTATTTTATTCGGTTTTTTCTCACTGCTGATCCGTAGGTTTTTCTGGTTCTCTACACTGAGAAGGCGGGGCAAGAGCAAGTTCCTAGTTGTCGCCGATCGGAAATTGGGAGCTATATTTCATGCCGATTATTTGAAGAGCGGTCAGTATCAGACCGTGCAGTTTTGCAGTATTGTTAATTCTCAGGAATGTCCCGACTTTGATGGGAAAAATAGCGAAGCAGCCTTATTATCCCTTCTGGAAAACGAAAATATTTCACAGTTGAGCGGAGTGATCATTGCAGCAAGGTTGGCTGAATTGGGCCGTACTCTGATCCAGAAAATGCTGGCGATTCATTTTGGGGGAATACCCGTCTATTCCATGGAAAATTTCTATTCAGAATATTGGAACCGTATGCCTCTTGAATTGGTCGGTCCAGAGTGGGTGATAGAAGCCAATTTGAATCTGGTCAAGAACTCGGTATCATCCATGGCGAAGAGATTTTCGGACCTGCTGATCGCAGTAACGCTCATTATTTTGCTGTCTCCTCTAATGCTATTTGTCGCAGTTTTGATTGTTGTGACCGACGGAGCCCCCGTCATCTATGCGCAACAAAGAATTGGAATCCATCAGATTCCCTTCACTCTTTACAAATTTCGAACAATGAGTGTTGGTAGTGATCGGGGTGATCCATACACTAGGAGCACTGACGAAAGGGTATCGAGTCTTGGGTCAATACTTCGCCGGACCCGACTTGATGAACTTCCTCAATTATGGAATGTACTGCGCGGGGATATGAGTTTCATCGGACCTCGAGCCGAATGGTTCAAGCTTGTTGAAACGTACGAGCGGGAGATCCCTCACTATCACCTGAGGCATCTTGTTCGACCTGGCATAACTGGCTGGGCCCAAGTCAAATATCCATATGGAACCTCCGTTGGAGATGCTATCCAAAAGCTTTCTTACGATCTCTATTATATTCGCAATTTTTCTTTTAAACTTGATGCTGCGGTGCTCTTAAAAACGGTCTATGTTGTTTGTTTCGGTAAAGGGCGATAGCCCGCTCGTGAAGTCCGGGTAGTAATCGTTTACATCAGTCATGAACTTCACCAGGGTAAGCTTTGTTCAATTTGGACTGCCTGGAGTCCTTGCGCCCATAGGGGTTGTCGTGCTTGTCTGGTTCCTTCTCATTGAGTTCATCTCCGGTGATTGGATGATTGATCCCCAATACGGTTATGGATTTCTTGTCCCATTCATTACGTTGGGTCTGTTGTGGAGAAGGTTGTCAGATTTTCCTTCAGCGACGAATCCAGGGAGCCTAACCCTGCTAATGGCTGATTTGTCAGCCCTCTTTGCAGTATTACTTTTTGCCTTCATAATACCAATGTGGGAGTCTAACCCGGATTGGAGAATTCTTGGTGTCGCTGCATCCTGCGCGGCCTTTGTTATTTTGACTGCTGTAATTCTTCATTTAGGTGGCTGGCCCTGGGTCAAGCATCTTGCTTTTCCTTTCTGTTTTTTCCTGATCGCCGTGCCGTGGCCGAGGAATTTTGAACAAGGGGTCATGACCAAACTTGTATCCTGGAACGTCGACGTTGCAATCGAGATCCTGCACTGGCTTGGTTATGAAGCCCTCAAGCAGGGAAATCTCATCTGTTTGCAGGTGGGAACCCTAGGAATGGAGGATGCTTGCAGTGGGATAAGATCTCTCCAGGCCGGGATGATGGTTGCCCTTTTTTTTGGAGAGTATTTCAGACTGAGTCGCTCGCGAAGGATCTTGCTCATTATAGTCGGCTTCATTGGAGCATTGATAGGGAATATAGGTCGGAGTTCCGTGCTTGCAGTAGTTGCATCCCTGCATGGAATGTCTGCGGTTACTTCATGGCATGACTTTGCGGGGTGGTTTGTCCTTCTGATTACTGTTAGCTCTGTTATCTGTCTCGCCCTTTTTTTTAGGAGCAAGACCACGATTTCAAATTGGTCAGATTATTCGGCGGAACGAATTTTTTCATTTCCTAGGCCGCTTTACCTCAGTCGGCTAGCTGTTGCATTCTTTTGTTCTTTGTTGGCAATACTTCTCCTTTCCATCGTCGGAACCCGATATTGGTTTGCCATACACGAGCAGGAAATCCCATTGGCTGCAGAGTGGGACATTCATCCACTGTCAAGGCCCGGGGTTATTCCAATTACAGTTCCTGAAGCAACGCGAAAACTTCTCTTTAATCCAACCGGTTTCTCAGAGAAATGGTTCGGAAAAGATGGTGAGCAGGGACAGGTTTTTTATTTTCGTTGGCCACCTGGACGTATTGCAGTGCAATCGATATTGGCGATGCACAGTCCGGTCGTCTGTCTTTCCAGCATAGGAATGAGGCTCAAGTATCAACTTCCCTCCGTGGTAATCCAAAGAGACGGAATCACACTTCAATTTCAATGCAGAGTTTTTGAGCAAAATGGTCGTTTCATCTATGTGTATAATGCAATGCCCCTGAGTTATCAGTTACCCTCCGGTGAGATTGAGGCCCTGGACGATTCACCGAAAGGGCGGCTAAGGAGCCTCTTCAAGGGGCTTCGCAACAGGGGGCAGCGTATGGTGGAGATTGCTTTTTGGAATCTCCCAGATGAAGAGGTCGCTAAAAAGGCTCTATTCCGTTACCTTGATGATGCCCTCTTCAAGACATACGGAATTCCCCCCACCGGTAATTCCAATGCTCTGATGAGGTCCGGGTTTTCACAGATTATCAATGACCGATGATGACAAGACCGTAAGTGATAGGGATCACGCAGATCAGCGGGATTTGTGTGCAGAGCAATCCTTAGATAAAGGGTGTTATTCATTGGGTCGGTTGAATTGGAAAGTGAAGGTATTTTTCGTTGGGGCGTTATTAATTATTATTTGTTGTCTTACGCCCATCTTCTACCGTGCAATTAAAAACTGGCGAGCCTCTCAGCTTGTCTCAAAATCCTGCCTTGAATTAGCTATCGGAGATATTTCAAAGGCAAATACACTCCTTAACCTAGCTCAGGAGCTGTCTCCGGGTAGTCCTGCCGTGCAACGTGAAGTTGAAATCTATGATGCGAGAACTGGGGATGCGAACGCCCTCAAATTACTCCTTTCGCAAATGCGATCCGGTTCCTTATCCCCCGGGGAAATACTGGGTATTGCCGAGGTCGAAGCTGCTTTTGGTCGTGAAAAAGAAGCTTCCGAAGCTCTTTCCTATCTGCCGAATAAACTTGGGAACAATGAATCTCTCCGTCGCATTCTTTTAGATTCTTCAATTCTGGCGAGCAAAGGAGAGGTTGAAGGAGCAGCCTCTTTGTTACTTTCAAAAGCTGATCTGATGGATAAGGAGTACGCAGGATTTCTGAAAGTGCAAGGGGCTAGCTACCTTGCTAGCCTCCATAATCCATCGGCGGATGGCCGGGCAGCATCGCTCCTCGAACGTGTTGTAAAGGATGGTAATGAGGCTTCAATCCATGCGTGGAGAGTAGCGGCAAGACTGGCAATCTCGTCCTATAAGAAGAGAGTCGAGGTATCGTCTCCCTGGGGCATTGAGAAGACATTAAAGCTTTTCCCTGAATCCCAAGATGTGCAGCTGTACGACCGACTGATGGTCGCTGAGATGGAAATTCTGGTCGATCCTTCCCGTCATGGGGTTGTACTGGCAAGGTTGATGGATCGTTATAAGTCCACTGATCGGCCTACCATGCTCGCACTCGCTCGGTGGCTCAATTCCAAGGGATACTATTCCGAGACGATTAGTTTTGCCGGAGAAGACGCGCCTCACACCGACGTCGACTGGCTTCTAATTGTCCTTGATGCCAAAAGTGCACAAGGCAAGTGGAACGAGGTGGAGCCGATGCTTAACTCGCCGGCGGGATCAGCCATTCCAGATGCAGTGAGATACCTCTTTCTTGCCAGAAGCGCGACAATGACCGGCAATCCAGCTGCCGCCGATGATGCGTGGAGTAGTGTCACGGCCTCCCTTCACCTTGAAAAACCGGAAACTTTGGCTTACATAGCGGCTTACGAGGAGCAGATTGGTGCAGTAGACAGGGCAGCCCAGACCTATCGGGAGATGGCGGGCAGGGATGCAACTCGCCGGACAGCTCTCGTTGCACTTATCAGGTTGCAACCCACTTTCGCATCCGTAGCAACTCTAATACCCCTTTATGAGGACTTGGTTGCTACTTCACCCGACTTTTACGATGCGGCCTCCGATTTAAACTACTTGAGGCTTTTACAGGGAGCGGAAATATCTAAAGCAGCTGGAGATGCTGAGAAATTGCTTCTGATCCAGCCAGATGCGCTGGCTAGGATCAGTACCGCGGCGCTAGGACGTCTGAAAAAAGGGGATATCTTGGGTGCACAAGCTCTCTACCAAGGAAAAACAATCGACTGGTCATCTGCACCAGCGCCCTGGAGGGTCGTTAGGGTAGCCGTCCTCAGGGCCGCAGGAGATATTTCAAACGCAGAGAAAATGGCCGCCACAATAAATCTTTCCACGCTCCGTCCCGAGGAAATATCACTTTTTAAGGAGGGGGTAACAGACCCAACGAAGTAACACATGTTCCTTCTTAGCTTTGGGGGTTAGGAACTCATAGTTTGAAAGAAGGGGGAGGCATCGCTTCTGCGCGTGCATTCCTAATCTCGTCGCAAACCGCTGGCCATTCACGTTGGAATTCTTGGTTATTCAGGAATTGCGAAGCAAGAAAGGCACCATAATTTTTCCCGGCCCTCACATCGGATGGATAATGCCTTCCAAGAATCACACGGTACCATGCTTTCTGACGGGCTTGATGGTGCAGAGCCTTTTTTTCATCTGGAAGTGCGTTTGCGAGAAGGTTAGCCCAGACATAGGCGCGTGTTGTGTGTCCACTGGGATAACAATAGCCGTCGCTGGTTTCCGTGTCGCCAGTCTGCCTCCAAGTAGCCGGACGAGCCCGTTTGAAGTGGTTTTTAGCAAGCTCAATAGCGATTTTTGTATCTTCTGTCACCTTGGAGAAGAGGGCCGCAGTCTTGGGAAGAACCTTTGGACTGAACCAGATCCCAAGGGTCTGTGAGTAGTCAAAAACACTGTCCCGTGAAGCCGCAATTCCTAGCAAGATCTGATTATCTGTGGCCGCCGCCGCAGCATACCTGATGTAACTGTTATCAATTTTGGCCTCCTGTGTATTCGGCAAGGGGGGAGGGGGTAGGATTCTCTCAATATCAAGCGACGCCGGATTAACAAACGAGGGTTTCTTTGTGGAAGAGGCGAGTAGTTGAGAAGTTCTGGCAATGTCAGATACGCCAGTAGACGCCGTTAGCAAAAGAACTAAGAGCACCGAGGGAAACAAGCGCGATTTTTCCATTAGAATAAAGATAAATTTGCAGCTGAATTATTTACGACTAAAAACGCCTACGACAAGAGATGCGGTTTGTCAGATAATGGAAAAAAGTGGTGGAGGAAGTGTGTTGGGGACGCCAGAAAATACAGATCAGGAACTTATCCGCTTTTGCGCATTAACGTGACGATGCTATCGTTTGCAGCCAATTTTAGGAATGAGGCTGGATGTTGACTTGTTGACCCGTCAGCCCGACGGACGGCGAGGATAATTGACCTGCCCTTCACTCCTTCAATAAATTCTGAAAGCGGTCTCCCGACGAGGGGGTCGTCCTTAGGTATAGGAATTTCCTGAATAGCGACGCCAATTTCGCTCAAATCATTCTGGATGAAGCTGGTGTCGTCCTCGAGAACTCCCATTAGGGAGGGTCGGATTATGCGGTGAGCAATCTGAAGTCCCCCTGTGAGTGCGGGAAGGATGATCTCATTGGCACCGGCCTGACGAAGTTTTTTTTCTGTCGAGGGATTCTCCGCTCTCGCAATGATCCTTAGACTCGGATGGATGTTTCGTGCAGTGAGAGTGATGAAAACGTTAACCATGTCGTCTGGTAGAACTGCAGCAAGCGTTCGGGCGCTCTCGATGTGTGCTCGCGTGAGGGTCTCCTCGTCTCCTGCATCCCCTTCAAGTGTAATGTAGCCGCGACTCTCGGAGAGTTCGATGCGCGAAGCATCACGGTCGAGAATTAGGAATGGAAGTTCTGCTTTTTTAAGTTCGCGAGCAATGGTCTGTCCAATTCGGCCGAAACCGCAGATGATTGTGTGGTTCTTTATTTCGTCCATGTTTTTGAATTTTCGGTGATCTGACAATGCTTTGTGCAATTCCTTTTCGGAAATGATTTTGACGAGCTTCCCAAAAATATACAATGTCGCCACAGGTCCAGCGATCACCGTAAAAATAGTGATCGTTCTTAAGACAAGGGTGTTCACGGGCCGCACCTCTTCAAACCCGACACCAAAAATGGTAATGATGACCATGTAAAAGGAGTCGCCAAGACTCCAACCCTGACTCCAGTAGGCCACAGTGGAAATGGCCACAAGACTGGAAAAAATAGCGATGCCTACCAGGATCTCTAAGAGGACCCTGTGCATCGTTCTTTTTGTTAAGCTCTGCGTCACCGCGCTAAACTAATTAAGAGGGCTTAGAACAGCAAGATGGCTCTAGGAGTTTTAAGCAAAAGGTTATGCTTACTGAGGAAGGCTTAGAGTTTCGCCCAGAATCGCTAAACTCCAATTTTGGAATTGGCAGTACTTAGGCCTTATTCGCTTTCGCTGGACGGGCATCAACAACTTTCCCATGCTTTGAAGTAACTACACTGACTCTCGTGAAGAATAAAAAACCCTCGGTCAAAGTGAATTTCGGAGACATTGAGTTTCATCGACTCAATGTTGAAAGAGGGGATTTGAGGGATGTCTACCATTGGATGCTACGGATGAAATGGTTGGCCTTTTCGGGATTTATCTTGGGGTTATATCTTGCGGTAAATCTCTTTTTTTCCCTGCTCTACTATCTTGGAAGTCCCTGCATTAACGGGATGACATCGTTTCTTGATGCTTTCTTTTTTAGTATCGAAACCTTTGCCACTGTGGGATACGGGCACTTTTATCCCGATACTCTCTACGGGCATATTGTCTCTACGATTGAAATCATGGTGGGAATGTTTGGCATGGCGGTCATCACCGGTCTGATTTTCATCAGATTTTCTAGGCCTACGGCTCGCATTATATTCAGCAAGCGCATGGTGATCAGCAAATTTGATGGAAAGCCTGCCCTGATGCTCCGCGTTGCAAACCTGCGTCACGAAGCCATGGCCGAGGCCGAATTTCGCTTGATTCTTATCCGCGATGAATGGGTCCAGGAGGAAGAAACGATGCGACGATTTTATGCACTATCATTGCAATTTGATCGGCTAATTTCTTTTCCCGTAGCCATTACGATCCGTCATATCATCGATGAACGGAGTCCGCTTTTTGGGGTAAACATTGAAGATCTCAAAAATAGCGACACGAGAATCGTAGCCTCGGTTGTCTGCATCGACACGGTTATCCCAGCCTCAGTCCAGACTCATCATCATTACTCCTGGAAAGATGTGCATTTCGACCATCGCTTTGTTGAAATCTACAACGATATTGATGATCACCGCATCTCGGTCGATTATGGGTTGTTGCACGAGGTAGAACCAGTTGTGACGCCAAGGTTAGAAACCTAAGGGTTCACTTCCCCTTCCCATTTTAGTCCCCAGTCGTGCATCTCCCTAAGAATGGGCAACAATTCCCTTCCTTTCTCAGTAAGCTGATAAGCTAGACGTTTCGTGCTGTTTTCAACGGGTATCTTCTCGATGATTTCGTTTTGCAGTAGTCTTGAAAGGCGTTCACTCAAAATATTTGTGGGGATTTTCTCGGGCGAAGCAATGAAGTCTTTGAATCGGCTTCGACCAAAGTAAAGATCCCTAATCACGAGCAGTGTCCAGCGATCGCCTAGAATATCGAGTGTACAGGCAAGAGGGCAAGATGAGCGACGCAGCTGTGAATCTGAACTCTGACCACTCATATGGATAATATGCCAAGAATAACACTTTCATTCCACAAGTAAATATAGTTGCAAAATAAAAGTGATTGTATTTATATCGCACTAATGACCCATGATAACTCTATAAAATTGGCGGCTCCTGGTGCTGGACTGCCCCCGCTGGAACTCTTCATTGCAAGGCTTGTCTATCCTTTGCAACTGAGGTTTGGGAACAAGGATTCCTTCCGCCAACTTTTCCAAAAAGAACGTGGAGCAATAGGTTTGCTTTTAGAAAAGTTACAATCGGATGAGGGTGAAAAGCGCGTTCTGATCAAAAGACCGATGGGTCTAGAGGACAGCAGCCGATACTGGTCTATCTGGATGACCCTTGATCATCTACGAATTGTAAACGATGCTCTCAGTCGCATCATCCCAGCCTTGAGCAAGGGCATGATACCCCCAGACGCCGCGAGCATTGCGTCAGTCAAGCCAAGCGCCGAGGTTACGGCGGCCGTCGCTTCGGACTATGAGGCATCCTGCGACAGGTTCCTTAAGATTGCAGAGGGTATAAAGAATCTCAAAACCACAGCTCGCTACAGCCATCCCTGGTTCGGTCCTATGGATGCCTATGGATGGTATGCTCTTGGATGTGTTCATCTCGGACTTCATCGAGTGCAGATTGAGAGGATTCTGGAGGGGTTGCATTCTCCCGTCAGTCGGAACTGATGAATATCAAACCGCCGCTTCTTACATCTGACCCGATTGTCCAATTAACCTGGAGAATTGCTGTCCCTGCGAGTGTGGGAATGTTCTTTAACACAATGTTCAATGTTGTGGATACCCTTTGTGCTGGTTGGTTAAGCACCGATGCGTTGGCGGCTCTCTCACTTTCATTCCCGCTTTTCTTTCTGTTCATAGCAATCGGTAGCGGTCTGGCCCAAGGGACGACTGCCCTAATAGCAAATTTTCTGGGAGCGGGTGACATAGACCATGCTAATAAAGTCTTTGCCCAGTCCCTTCTCTTCGCCCTGGTTGCAGGAGTTGTGTTTTCAGGCATTGGGCTCTTCATAGCCCCAACCGTATTTATTCTTCTTGGTGCTAGTGGTGCATATCTGTCTGAGACGCTAGCGTATATGAATGTGATCCTCTTCGGAGGGATCTTTTTTATTCTTTCGATGACACTCAATAGTGCACTTTCCGCTCAGGGTAGAACCGATATTTACAGGAATCTGCTTCTTATGGCCTTGGTGGCAAACTGCGCCCTCAACCCTCTTCTCATGTGGGGGTTGTTGGGTCTTCCCGCTCTCGGCGTTGCTGGCATCGCCCTCGCTACGGTGATCGTGCAAATCGCGGAATGTGTTCTACTGTGGCACTATCTCAAAAAAGAAGGATCGTTTGCCTCAATCTCAATAAAAGATTTAAAGCCTGACCTTAAAATTCTGGAACAAATTGCCATGCAATCTGTTCCTGCAGCGTTGAATATGGTTACCATCGCCTTGGGAGTCTTTGTCATCACCTGGTTCGTGAAGCAATTTGGCAAGGAGGCGGTTGCTGCCATCGGCATTGCAACTCGAATCGAACAGATTGTACTCATGCCTGTCATAGGTTTAAGTACAGCAGTTCTTAGTATCGTCGGGCAGAGCCATGGGGCTGGATTAAGAGAACGAGTGAGAGAAACCTGGAGGATCAATCTACTCCTTGGTGTCGGGCTGATGTGCCTCGGAAGCCTTTTGGTATGGGTCTTTGGGAGATATGCCGTAAGCCTCTTTACTTCCAATCCTATCGTTATCCAGCATGGTTCGGACTATTTAACGGCAGCCATGTATACGCTTCCAGCCTATCCAATCCTCTTTGTAACTGTTTTCATGATGCAGGGACTCAAACGTCCCCTTTACGGACTTTGGATAGGTATTTACCGGCAAGTCGCAGCACCGATGATCATCTTCCACCTTCTCTCATTCACCTTCTGCTGGGGACTCTGGGGAATCTGGTGGGGAGTATGCGTTGTCAACTGGAGTGCTGCACTCTTTGCTCTAGGATGGGGTTGGCGTACGGTCAGGGCAGGTGTTTTTGTTTCGGGATCTCTACAGACCGCTAGCAATCCACTCGCGTAGTTGGTCTGACTTTGCTCTCCTTTTAACCCATGAAGAGCGCTGTTATCTCCGATTTAGAGTCACACAAGGATGTGGTCGCTTTTCCTCTGCTTAACGACGAAGAAATGAGGGAGGCTCAGAAGTGCGGAAAAGTCGAGCGATATGCAGAAGGGCAGATTCTTTTCGAGGCGGGCGAACGACCCACTGATTGCTTCGTCAGTATTTCCGGCAATCTCGAAATCATCGATACATCGGGAGATGAACCTCGACTCATTGTCACTCATCCCCCACGTAGCATGGTGGGTGATCTCAATATTCTCTCAGGACGACCTGCCATCGCCGCGTGCCGTGCCAGTGATGAAGTCGAGGTAATTCGATTGACAGCCGCAGAGGTCCGAATCCTTCTCGTGCGAGCAACCAGCCTAGGCGAGAAGTGGATCAATGCCTTCATACGCCGTCGCGAGTTACTTGAGGCGAGTGGGTTCGAAGGACTTAGGATTTACGGGGAACATAATGATCCGGCAACATTGAGGGTTCGAGAATTCATGCACCGTAACGGTGTGCCTCACCATTGGATAGATATCACCGGTCGCTCTCCTTTTCTTTCTGGACTTGACCAGGCGCCCCGTGATTTTCCCGTGGTGGCTTGGAGAGATCGAGTTCTTCTCGAAAACCCGACCTTGGAAGAGGTGGCCATTCAGGTCGGAGTAAAGCAGAAGATTCCAATACAGATTTATGATACTGTCATCATCGGAAGTGGTCCCGCAGGATTGGGATCGGCTGTTTATGCAGCGTCCGAGGGGCTTAGAACCCTTGTGCTTGACCGTATTGGTCCTGGTGGTCAGGCGGGTTCCAGTTCCAGGATCGAAAACTATGCTGGCTTTCCGGCAGGACTCTCCGGACGGGAATTGGCTCTTAAGAGCTATGTTCAGGCCCTAAAATTTGGGGCGACCTTCTCATCCCCCGTTTCGGTAACTGCCCTTGGTTGCACTCGCGATGGTCTCCACGAAATCAACCTGGATGACGGCAGTGTCGTACAATCCAAAACCGTGATCGTTTCCACTGGGGTGACCTATCGAAGTATGGGAGTCAAAGGCCTGCGCGAACTGCATGGTGCGGGTGTCTACTATGCCGCTACACAGATTGAAGCCGTACTCTGCAAAGGTCATCCGGTCCATATCATTGGAGCTGGAAATTCGGCGGGACAAGCCGCCATGTTTCTTTCGAATTTCAGCGATCACGTTCATCTCATTGTACGAGGCGCAGATCTCAGCAAGAGTATGTCCTCCTATCTCTCTGAACGAGTTTTGGTGAACTCGCGCATAAAAATCCATTTACAGAGCGAATTGCGGGCTGTTGAAGGACTGGAATGTCTTACCGGAGTCAGGATTGAACACACGGTCTCGGGTGAGGTAACTCAGGAAGAGAGTGCCGGGGTCTTTATTTTCATTGGAGCAGCTCCTTGCACCGATTTTGTCGGCGATGGAGTGCTTAAGGATAGCAAGGGGTTCCTCCTTACCGGAGCTGAACTCACGGAGCGTGGAGGTTGGTCGCTTGATCGCCCGCCGTGGGCTCTGGAGACGAGCTGCCCGGGTATTTTTGCAGCAGGGGATTGCAGGTCTCGCACCACGAAGCGCGTTGCCGCAGCTATCGGGGACGGTGCGCTCGCGGTTACCTGCGTGCACGACTACCTCGGAACATATTCATAATCATAGACTTTGAGGTGATTTTATTTTTTGCCGTTTTTCACCCCATTGACAGAGTTGTGCCAGAATCGGCCTAAGGGTTTCTCCATACTTGGACATCGAATATTCCACGCGGGTAATGGAACCGGGAATGACTTCACGAAGAATGATGCCATCCCGGGTAAGTTCTCTGAGTTGTTGAGTCATGACTTTTTGCGAGGCTTCTGGGATGAGCTTTTGCAACTCGCTGTAACGTTTTTTTCCAAGAATCAAATGGTAAAGTATGACGGGTTTCCATTTTCCTCCGATTACATCAAGGGTGCTCCGAACCGGGCATTCTGAAAGTTTCATAAACGATTTCTTGTTGGATTTATTTGAGGAAGACGACTCTCGACAAGGCACCTTTTAGTGCCCCCTTGAATTAACTTCATCAAGCGATATCGTCCGGATTTCATACTCAAGATTTCTGATGGTTCCCTCATTATGAATCCACCATACGAAGCAACGCATCGCGTTGGGGAAGACTCGCAGGCATATTTTAGGCTCGGTACGGGGCCGGCGATTGTCATCGTTCACGGTGTCGGTGGGCACAAGGAAGACTGGCGCGAGGTGGCGGAAGCCTTGGCTACAAATCATACCGTTTATGCCATCGATATGCTAGGTTTTGGCGGATCCTCCAGAGGTGCCAAGGATCTCAGGGTTTTAACTCAGGCTCTCGCAATCAAGGCTTTGCTTGATTGCAATGATCTTAAGCGTGCCACAATCGTCGGCAATTCTGTCGGTGGATGGGTGAGCGCTACATTCGCGGCAACTTACCCGGAAATGACTGAAAAATTGGTTCTGATTGATCCTGCGGGATTTGAGGCGATGTTTCAGGGTGAGCCACCCGTGAATCTTTTCCCTGATGACGTCGAGCAGATGAAGAAGCTTCTTTCATACATTATTCACTCTGATTTTGCCCATACACAAACATATGCCGAGCAAGCTTTTGCGTCTTTCATCTTGAGTGGTGAGAAATCCATTGTGCCTGTGCTCTGGCCTGGTCTTTTTTTATCTGACCGCCTTGAAACACTTCTGCCCAAGGTGGCTTCTCCTACTCTCATTGTGTGGGGTAAGGAGGACAGACTCTTCCCTGCGGAGCTATGCCCCTATCTGACCGCTTTGACCCCGGGCGCGACAAGCATCATCATAGAAAATGCTAGTCACTTCCCACAAGTCGATCAACCTGCAGTTCTAATCCGAGAATTACAAAACTTTCTCTAACCAACAGCTCAACAAGAACACACATCCAAAACTGATATGAATATTACAAAAGTTGCCATCGTTTATCATTCCTTATACGGACATACAAAAATTCTAGCCGAAGCAGTTCTTGAGGGAACAAAGCGACTTTCAGGAGTGGAAGCTAAAATCTACACTGCTGAAGAGGCTATAGCCCAGATGGATGAATTGGATCTCGCGGACGCCATTATCTTTGGATGTCCCACTTATATGGGAAGCATGTCTGCAGGCATGAAAACTTTCATCGAAGCGGCTGCAAAAAAATGGTTTACTCTTGCCTGGAAAGACAAGGTGGCAGGAGCTTTTACCAATTCCACCTCTTTTTCCGGAGATAAACTGAACACACTTATTGGACTTGTCGTTAATGCCATGCAACATGGCATGATCTATGTTGGTTCGGCAGTAATGCCCTCCAGCAATAAACCAGAAGACATGCTTTCCCCAGCTGGTCCTGGACCTGATGCTCTTAATCGTGTGGGTTCTTCTATTGGTCCGATGGCTGCCAGCTTCCAGATCAAGCCCCCACAGGCACCACTTGCTGGTGATATGGAAACAGCTCGGATTTATGGTGAGAGGGTTGCAACAATAGCGAGTCAACTCAAATGCGGCAGGACAGTCTAGGATTTGATTCCAGACTAACTATCTATGAGGCCGACCTTTCTTACAATTTAACATGGATCGATAAGATAGGCTCTTTATTAGCTGACTCTAAAATTATTTCATCCTTATGACTTCAACTCTTCCAGTTCCCGCCAAGGCTGATCCTTGCATGTCCCTCGAGGAAATGAAGATATTCGTCAAAAAGCACTTCGAGGACTTTGTAAACCGGAAAATCTCGAGGGCGGCTTTAGAAAATTTTAGTGAGGATTTTCTTGATCACGATGAGGCAGGAGGCCCGGCTGTGGGTCCGCTTGCCGCAAAAGAGATGATGGAACGCACTTTTGAAACTTGGCCTGATCTTCAGGTGTCTGTTCAGGACATCATAGCGGAAGGTGATAAGGTCATGGTTCGTAATCTCTGGACAGCCACCGATAAGGCTAGTGCCATAAAAATTCAGTTCGGTGGATTCGTCCTTTGGCGTTTTGCTAATAAGAAAATTGTCGAACGTTGGGCAACTATTACACCTCCACAGGAGGTTCCATGAATATCACCTTTATCGGCATTGGAAAAGTTGGATTTGCTCTTGCGGATCATCTGGCAAGGACAGGCCACAAGATTCAAGTGGCCGCAAGGGATGAAAACTCCAAAAGTGTGATTGAAGCATTAGCTAGGAATCCATCCTTTCAGGTCTTGGCTCCGGTTGAAGCGGTGGCCAACGCCGACGTTGTATTTCTTGCTACCCCTTATCAGGCTGCCGCATCTGCACTTGAAGGATTAAATCTGGAAGGGAGAATTCTAGTCGATTGTACTAATCCAGTAGGGGCCGGTCTGACTCATGCCCTGCAAAGTAAGTGCTCCGGATCCGAAGAAATTCAACGTCTGGCACCTAGTGCAAAAGTCGTGAAGGCGTTCACCATTTTCGGATATGAAAACTTCGAGGAGAGTTCCTATCCGGGGTATGGAGATATAAAACCGGTGATGCTGATAGCGGGAGATAATGCGGAAGCAAAACAGGTCGTTTTGAGATTGGCTTCCGAGCTCGGTTGGAATCCCGTTGATGCTGGACCTATTTCTTCCGCAGTCCACCTTGAGCACATGACCCTGCTTTGGATTAAAATGGCTCGCGTGGAGGGCAAAGGTCCGAATTTTGTATGGGCCATGCTGGAGCGCTAAAACTCAATTCATCAAACTAAACCCATCAAACTACAATATGAGCACCACGATCAAAGCCCTTGCTGCATTTGCTGCAAAACAGCCCCTGCAATCCTTCGAATACACTCCAGGGCCCCTCGGCGACGGGCAGGTTGAAATTGCCGTCGAAAGTTGTGGCATATGTCATAGCGATCTCTCGATGCTCGACAACGACTGGGGATTCTCCACCTATCCTTTTGTCCCAGGACATGAGGCAGTCGGTACCGTGGTTGATCTTGGGGCCCATACTAAGCGCGTAAAAATAGGTGACCGGGTGGGACTTGGCTGGTATTCCAACAGTTGTGGAGCCTGCGGTGAGTGCCTCTCAGGAAATCAGAATCTATGTCTGACAGCCGAGGGAACTATCCTTGGGCGGCACGGGGCCTTTGCAACAAGGGTCCGTGCAGACTGGACTTGGGTAAGTCCCTTGCCTCCTAATCTTGACGCCGAGAAAGCAGGACCTCTTCTCTGCGGAGGAATCACGGTATTCAATCCGATCGTTCAGTTCGGTGTGAAACCAACCGACCGAGTAGGGGTCGTTGGTATCGGGGGATTAGGTCATATGGCGCTGAAATTTCTTCGTGCTTGGGGATGTGACGTCACCGCTTTTACCAGCAGTGATTCAAAGAGGGAGGAAGCGCTTAGCCTTGGAGCGCATCACACCTTGAATTCGCGACATCCAGAGGAACTTGCAAAAGTTGCAGGCAGCTTTGACTTTATCCTAAATACGGCAAATGCCGACCTCGATTGGAATAAATATGTTGCTGCGCTCAAACCAAAAGGTCGCCTTCATACTGTTGGTGCAGTCCCGTCACCGGTCGCCCTCTCCGTCTTTCCTATGATCCTTGGCCAGAAATCATTCTCCGGTTCGCCTCTGGGAAGTCCATCAACCACCGATGAGATGCTTGCGTTCAGCGCCCGGCACGGTATTACCCCGACCACAGAAACTTTTCCGATGTCCCGAGCGAACGAGGCCATCGATCATCTTCGTTCCGGCAACGCCCGTTACCGCATTGTGCTAACGAATGATTTGGAATAAATAAATGTGCCTACCCAGTCACACACTGCATGAAATCCCCCCTGCTATTTGTCTTACTCCTTACACTTAGCCCTTTGCTGAGGGCAGATTCGAATTCCCTGACTTCAGTCAATTCGGTCACGACTTCTAACAATCCATCTATCCAGACGGTTGATATACCGACTAACGAACCCGACGGTAGAAAATATTCAGATACTACGAAAAAAAATGGCGTCAGTGGTGCTCAGAAACTCGCCGATTGCAAGAAACGCGTCGATGAATTCAAAGACAAGCCGTGTGACGTAATTTTTATCGGCGATTCAATCACGCAGTTTTGGCTTGATCCCAAACGAGGTGGCTTACCCATTTGGAACGAGAAGTATGCTCCCCGTCATTCCTTGGACTTTGCAATCGCTGGTGACAGCATCCAGAATGTTCTGTGGCGTCTCAATAACATGGGCGTCGATAGTTTGAAACCGAAGGTCGCTGTCATCATGATAGGAACCAACAACAGGAAGAACTCCCCAAAGGAAATTGCCGATGGTGTTAAGGCGGTGATAGCTAAAACGCAAGGTATCTTCCCGGGTGTAAAGATCATCCTTGTAAGTATTTTGCCTAGCAATCGGCTCAGTGCTGGAAAAGATGCCTTGGCTCTAAACGACAGGATGATGGCGACGGATGCGATCATTAAGGATTTCGCTGATTCCAATTCAATTTACTGGCTTGATCTGGTACCGATGATGCCCCCGATCAAAATCACAACTCCTGATGGCAGCGAGGACATCAATTTCACTGGTTTGGGAGCCGATAAGATTCACCCCGACGGAACAGGTTATAAGATTTGGGCTGATTCCATGGAGCCAATCCTTCAAAAGTTACTTTCGGGGAAGACTTAACTTTTGTCCCGGCTACTCACTCGTTTAAAATGAAATGAAAGAAACCGAGTGAGTCATATACATGACCATTGAGCCTATCAATTTCAGAAAGGCATTCATTGTTTTCTCACTCTGTCTTGGTTTCCTGCAGACGGGAAATACATCCCCTGCAACCTCCTCCGATATAGTCTCCCCGCTGTCTGAATTGCACGTAGCTGCTCGCAATCCGATCATTCCAGGATTCCATCCAGATCCTTCAATATGCAGGGTTGGCGATGATTTTTATCTGGTTAACTCCAGCTTCGAATACTTTCCGGGAGTTCCGATTTTCCAAAGCAAGGATCTTCAAAGCTGGACGCCACTAGGGCACGTCCTTCAAAACAAGGAGCAACTCAACCTTGCACTGGCGCATTGCGATGGAGGAATTTACGCGCCGACTCTTCGTTTCCATAATGGCCTCTTTTATATGGTCACAACAATGAACTCTCCTGTCCCAGGAACAGCGAAGCACAAGGGGGACTTTATTGTTACAGCCACGAATCCTGTCGGTCCATGGTCACTCCCCCACTGGATTGATAATGCCAAGGGGATCGATCCATCATTGTTTTTTGACGATGACGGAAGCGTTTACATGTGCGGGAATGCCAGACCAGAAATACCTCTCAATGATAAGCATCGAATTATCTGGATCCAAAAATTAAACGTAGATTCATGGCAACTTGAAGGTCAGCAAGGAATTCTCGATTCCGCTCCCTATTTCAAAAGTGGAAAACTCGGTTCGGTGAACAATTTTGAGGGGCCCCATCTTTATAAGAAAGACGGGGCCTATTACCTTCTTGTTTCCCACGGCGGCACAGGAATCAATCATGCCGTTTCGATCTGGCGGAGTGCCTCCCCACTCGGTCCATGGGAGGAGAATCCTGCTAATCCGATCCTTACCCAAAGATTCGATAAGCAGGATCGAACGCATGGTATCACTTGCACAGGACATGCCGATCTTGTTCAGGCTGCAGATGGACGCTGGTGGATGGTCTTCCTTGGGATCAGGGGAGAGGGTGGCAACAGCCCCATGGGACGGGAGACTTTTCTGGAACCTGTTGATTGGTCGGGAATATGGCCTATTGTGAACCCATCACACCCCGGTCGAGCGGACTTTGAGATAACAGCAATAGATTCTGTGGGTCAGAGGCAAACGAAATCAGGCTTCCACACGGATTTCAAAGATCAGTCGCTATCTCCGGAATGGAGTATGATAAGAACACCGGACTCGCCTTGGTGGACTTTTCCAAAGAATAAAAGGGGTATCTCGCTTCAGTTGCGTCCCGATGAAATCACCGGAACCAATCAGCCTAGTTTTCTTGGGATTAGAATTACGGAACCCAATTGCTCATTTTCGACACGACTGACTTTCAAATCCAATTCCCCTGAGCAGTGCGCTGGAATCGCTATCGAGCGATCCTCGGCTGCCAGTTGGATGCTTGTCGTGGAAACCCCAGAAAGTGGACCGGTTGCCTCAGTCTATGAGGGAACCAACTGCCTCAAGTCCACCCCAATTAAAGCTGATGCAAGCGTGGATCTGCGTATCTCAATGAAATTCCCCGAGTTGGCATTTGACTGGAAACAGGGGACTAATGACTGGGAAACGATAACGATCTGTGAGGCGCCTTCAATTGCCACAGCTCCTCCGGGGCATTTTACTGGAGCTATGGTCGGACTCTATGCGTCGTCTAGAGGTAAGGAATCGGATCACTCAGCTCTCTTCGATTTCATAGATTACGATACTAAACCGAGCGGACCATGATGAGGACAAAGATCTTTAACGACCAAGCCTTATGACTGTCCTAAAGACGAAATGTAGTTTCATTTATAGTGTTGCAAATATGCCTATATCGAAATGAACCGAGGGTTTTTTATTCACCATATAAGAATTGCGACCAGTTGATAAAAGTTTGCGTGCCTATCGGGTTAACACCCACATGCACTATATCTAGTGGGTATTCCCTAGTATTCTTTTTGAAGAGCTATGTGGTTGTCTCCAAATGGGTGCCATGGATTAAGACAACATGGATCGGCACCATATTTGGGAGATGGGCCGCCTTCTAGGAAAAGAACCTCCATGGATGCTGTTACTAAAAAGTCTGCCGAGAATTCAACTCCATTTACAACGTGGCGGCGCAATAGTTTGGCCATCTGGGAGGCTTTCTCTGCGTAGGGGATCCACTTTTTACTCAGGGCGCGCTGGAAGTAATAAGATGAAGTTGATGTCCGTCCGTCTGAGGTAACGAACACCCGAAATTCTACCGGGTACTCCGCCTCGATGGCGGCGTCGACCCACGGTCGCACAATTGTTGTTACCGTGGATGAACTGGTATCTCGGCACTCTGAGAGGATGGAAAGTAGCCGTTCGTCATCTAATGCATCATTGGGCCATGGCATACGGATTGGGATGCCGGGTTTGGCCATGGCCGCTTTGATTTCGATGGGAGCGCAGTGACTCCACCTCCACATCGCCTTCCCATGGCGGGCCGCTACCGCCATTGTTGTCGCTTCCGTCCAGTCCGCCACGGCTGCAATCTTTGAAGATATGCTGCCATTTAGAATGGTATCAATTGGAAGAGTCAGGGGGCAAACGAGTGCTGGCACAATAGGAACGCCGGCATTTCTGCAACGCCCAAGCCACAGTCGCATGTCGACGGTTTCTTGTAGGACTGCCTGCTTCGAGATGGAAGTTTCTAGCAGCACGGGTTTACCTGGTCAGATCAGAGGCAGCAGATCGCCCAACGTTTCTGTGGACCGACCTAGAAAGGGATTCAGGTAGCGATGTAGGGATTTCCAAAGTGGATAGGAGCGTATCCTCACCGGGTTGCGGGAGAATAGTAGTCTTGAGAGTGATTGATGTAAGTCTATTCATCAACTCCTGGGAGAAAGAGCTGCGCGGCTCTCTCGGCCAAGGTTCGCCACCCAAAACGAACCGCCCAAATGCCTCGGTTACTATTTCCTCGGCAGTGTGTCTCGCAAGTGAGGTGAGGCTTTCTTTCCCTTTAAGAGTCGCAGGCTTAAGAAAATCCAAAAATGGGGCTCTCCTGTAATCGTTAGTGTAGATCTCAGTAAGATAGTCCTCGTTAATGTCCATGACCGTCTCGATTACAGTTTTCTTCGCTTTATCGTCAGAGAAGGAAGTGAATACGAGGTCAGTTACCAGATCTATCTCTGGCTTGATTGCCTTTTCAAATAGATGGGCGCTTTCATGGCATATTGTGTTCAGAATAGTGGTTGGAGTTTTCCACTTTTTTGACCTAGTTACCTCTTCAATGCCACAGGCTAGAAGTCGCCCCACCTCGTGGTGATTGAAAAACCGGACAGTTCGCACGCCTGCCCCAGCGACATTCTTTGGGTTATCAGCATCGACTGCTCCCAAAATGAATTCTGCATTCCTTAGCAGATTTATTTTAGAGAGAGGGTTAGATGGTGCGGCGTGTGCTATAGTTTCGAAAACAGATACCCACTGGGCGGCGTCCCTACCGTCGCAAGTTGAAAGAATACGGATTGTGTGTCCATCTAGCTTTGTTACCCATGAGTCAGTGGCCCCTTCTTCGCGCGCAAATACAAGCCCATCCCCTGCTTTATCGCTCCACTCTCCGTTATGAAGAGTCACGAACTTGGCATCTTTGAACGGAAAGCCCTTCCCTTTATCGTGCAGGTAGAGGGACTTAACATCATCATATAGCTGAGGAATGTAGGTCTTAAGAAAATGCGATTCCTCAGAAAACCGCGCATCATCCGCGTCGAGTGTAGGATTGAGATCCGCGTCGAGAAGTTTGCGTGATGGGTTAGTGTTCATATTGTCAGGCGGTTAGGTTTTATCTTAACTCATCTTGGGTAAAATCGCCAGATCATCAGTTGCGTGGATGCAGTTATTTTTGGTCATGGAAAGATACATACAGCGACGACCTCTGGGCTTTGATTCTGATGAGTAATACAATTCGGGTGATTCCACTCCCCGGAGTAAAGCCCTTCATAGGTCGGTGAAGTCGTACCACCCGCGATCCCTAGCAGTGACCGAAACGCGCTGAGCGGATAGAAGCGCCGATTGAACCTGAAAGTGAACTCGTTGAGGTATGCCTGGAGGTGGTGATGGCTTACCCCATGATGAGTTCCCCGAAGCCACGTTTTCAGGTTTGAGAACACCAAATGGATCATTGGTAAGTGTTCCTCGGTAATTTCGTGATCTCCATTCGAGGGGACAGCTACAGGCTGATAACCCATCGCCTCTATACCCCTATACCCAGTCCACCCATCGGAGACGACTATGGATCCTGGCTTGATTGCAGTTTTAACGAATCCGCAGAGCGAAGATGCTGATCTGTCAGGAACAATCGCCAAACGAATCCTTCCGGCAACCCTGCCCCCACGGCGCTTATTTAGCTTGGATTCCTTCTTTCTCCACTTCACCTCAACCGCACCGGCCACTAGCACCTGGTTCCGATTCCCAGATCCCCTGCCTCGTGTTCTACCGCCGACCCATGCTTCATCTATCTCCACATGGTCATCAGTATTACCACCGATTTGATCCTGGTCAGGTCTAACCATCCCAGCCCGCAGCTTATGGAGGATAAGAAAGGCCGTCTCGTAGCAGGAAATGCCAAGTTGTCTCTGAAATTGCACCGCAGACATGCCCGGGGTATGGCTAGAAACAAGAAATGCAGCCCAGAACCATACACTTAAGGGCATCCGAGTATCTTTCATGATTGTCCCTGCCACGATTGATGTATCACGACGGCACCTTCGGCATCTCAGAATCCTAGGGCGATTGGAAAAACGAAAGGGTTCCCCCATAGTTTTACAGTGAGGACAGATAAAGACATCCGACCAACGGGCCTTTTCCAGATAGGCGAGGCAGGCGTTTTCGTCAGGAAACATCCTTTGAAACTCAGGAAGGGACTTAGGGAATACTCCAACCCTCTCCTTCTGAATCATGGTTTCAGCACTCAATATTCCTAAACACTACATATTGAGGCTGTGGGTGTCAACCCGATAGGCATGCAATTTTAGTATGGCTAATGAACGATTCCGCAGGGATTTGAGAAAGGTCTTTTTCCATCATCTCCGGCTTGCCGCAACAGCATTTAACTCTGTTGCAGAGAAGATTGGTGTCTCATAGGAATGACTTGTTAAGTTAATTGTGAGGAGTAACTTGTTTAGCCCCGAACAATCCGCTCCTTTTGGATGAACTCCTACATAAACAGAAACTCGATTTCGATGATTGCCGGGGCCTTGGTGAGTGGCATCGGGTTAATGGTGATCATCGGCTGGGTTTATGAAATTGAAGGACTGAAGGTGCTCTGGACGCACTTCGTCCCGATGAAGATCAATTCAGCGATCGCTTTTTTCTGCGGGGGAGTGAGCCTGATGTTAGTTTCCGGGAGCAATCCGGGGCGTGTGCGCGGAATCGCATCAACGGTGGCTGCGATTGTCGTCATCACAATCGGAACCCTTACCCTGACGGAGATAATCTCAGGCTATTCCCTGGGAATAGACGAGTTTTTTGCCCCTGATCATTCTCCTCAATATCCTTATTGCATACCTGGTCGCGGGGGTCCAAATGAGATGTTCAACTTCATTATTCTCGGGGTGGCTCTCCTGGGGCTCCAATGTGGAAGATGGATCCTGCTCACCTCCCGGTTCCTGGCCCTGTTAGCCTTTGCGATCACCTTTCTTGTGCTAATCGGATACGTTTACCGGGCGGCTTTGATGATGGAGTTTTTCTCGATCAACCGAATGGCTGTAAATTCCATTCTTGGTTTTTTTATTTTTTCTTCGGGAGTCTTTTTCGTGCGCCCTTGGGAGGGATTCACTGCAAGGTTCTTAGGTTGGACCTCAGGCGGATTCATCGCGCGCCGAATGTTCCTGGCAATTCTGATCATCCCCTTGTTTCTGGGGTGGTTGACTCTCAAGGGTAAGGCGGCGGGTTTTTATGATACCAGCTTCACGATTTCGCTTCTTGTTCTGTCGAGCATCCTCAGCCTTTCCGTCGTTACGCTGATCACACTCTTTCAACTCGACAGCAAGGAGGAGGCTCGTATCGCCGCGGAAAACGAGAAGGCTGCACTTGAACTTCAAGCCAAGACATCGGCGGAAACCGCCCGGCTCAGATTGCTCTTCATGGCGAATATTAGTCATGAAATTCGTACACCCATCAATGGGCTGATCGGAATGCTTAACCTTCTGGTAGGGACGGATCTCAATGAAATCCAGAGCGAATATATCCAGACGGCCCGGACCTGCAGTAATGCCCTGCTTTCACTCATCAATGATTTTCTCGATTTTTCCAAGATTGATTCCGGCAAGGTTACCCTTGAGCAACACCCCTTTTATTTGCAGCACTCCATCGAGGAAGTGACGGCAATTTTCACCCCTCAAATCCTCGAAAAGGGGTTGAAGTTCATGTGTGGAATCGAGCCCGATGTGCCAGCCCAACTAGTTGGTGATCAGGTTCGTTTGGGTCAGATCTTGATGAACCTCATCGGTAATGCCGTGAAATTCACCGCACGTGGTACGATCTCGCTACGGGTCGCACAGGAAGGTCATCTTTCAGGGAAGCATTTCCTTCACTTTTCCGTTTCGGATACTGGAATAGGCATACCACCCGAGACGATTGGAACGCTCTTTAAGGCGTTCCAACAAGCGGATAACTCCACCACCAGACGTTATGGGGGAACTGGTCTGGGGTTGGCCATTAGCAAGGGGCTTGCAGAAATGATGGGCGGAACCATGTGGGTTGAAAGTGTCCCTGAATTGGGTTCGGTCTTTCATTTCACGGCTGAGTTCAGTGAGGTCGCTGCCCCGGTCGAGACCCCACCCATTGGAGAACCGAGCCAGCAAGCTGAGCGCGCCAAAACCAACCTGCAATCTCCAAGAAAGATTTCAGATCGATCCTCCTTGATTACGAACAAGCCGATTGACCCGTCATTCGGGTCGAACTATCCGCTTTCGATCCTTCTTGTTGAGGATAATCAGGTGAACCAAAAGGTCATGATGATCATGCTTTCCAAGATGGGGTATAAGGCGGATCTGGCCGTCAACGGCCTGGAGGCCCTTAAAGCAGTCAAGGTCAACCAATATGACCTTATCCTGATGGATATCCAAATGCCCGAGATGGATGGAATGGAGGCTCTTCAGCGAATTCTTCTGCGATACGGCAATGAAGCAAAAAGACCTCGCCTGATCGCCCTCACCGCCAACGCACTTGGTGGGGATCGTGAAAGCTATCTGGCCATGGGCTTCGATGATTATCTTAGCAAACCGTTTGGAATTGAATCCCTCGAAAATATTCTTAGCGAGGCCGTCAAGTCGGTTGAGAAAATCTGAGATTAGGAGGGAACTCATTCCTCCGATTGGAATGGTGGGGGTGATGGAAGTCCACTAGCGCGCCTTCATCTCCTTCTAGTGAGAAGGAATGATGATAAATCTGATCCATTAGCTTTGTAGCTAAGAAAGATTGCAACCGTATCCAATTTCCGAACCAGAGAAGGTCATTAGTCACGGGCAACAAAAACCCCATCCTTTTCCAAGTTGGAAGAGGACGGGGTTGTTAAGTTCAGGCAGAAGGGCTAACTTAGGAAGCTCTGCGACGATAAACAATGCCCAAGGCTAGCGCACCCAGACCAAAGAGCGCGTAGGTCGCAGGTTCAGGAACAGCCTGCTCGATTTGGAAGCCACTGAGAACCGTAATCCCGTTGGTGGGACTACCTGTATCCGTAATGGTAAGACTTCCGCTGCCATCGGCCCTGACCTGGAATTCGGAGTAGGCCGATCCATTGCCCGCCGTGATGTCCATGCTGGATCCGTTTGATGTTGTTCCCGAAATGAGAGTTCCGTCGGTGACCGCCCAGGTTGCTCCAGCACTGCTGCTGGTTCTCGAAGCATAGCCGACAAAAATGTAGGCGTCGTTTGGTATCAGGTCTGACAAGGTGATTGTGAACACACCGCCGGCATTCATATAAGGCTCTTGGTTAAAGAGGAAGTAAGGGTTGATACCACTTGTCGTCGTTTTGGCACCGATGCCGGCGGAGTGATTAATTGTTACCTGAACTCCTGTGCTTGCGTCGGAATTATCAACGAGGGCAACATCATAAGGAGTCGTGGAGACATAGGGGAATTCATTCCAGTAATCGGTTGACGTTCCGAGGACTGCCTGACCGCTTTCCTGATAGACTCCATTGGTTCCGCCGTTGTTAGTCGTTGTCCCGACCTTGACGTCGATGACGCTTTGGGCCCGAACTGCTGAACTGACTGCTAGTAAACAGATGCCAAGGAATGCACCGGATTTCAGAATTGGTTTTGTTATGTTCATGGACGTTCTGGTTTAGGTTTTATTTTAGTTGGGGAAGTTGGGGGGTATATCTAATGGTTATATTAAGGTCGGGTAATTTGGTGAGTTACTGCAGCCACGCCTTCAGGCGGAAGAACCAATTCGTTCCCTGCGTAGCGTTTGTAGAGAAGTTGACCGTCTGATTTGCCCCGACGATGTTGGAATATCCCGGAAGCGGTGCCCATGAAGGGGTCACCAGATTTGTAGTGCCCTCGAGATTGTAGTATCGTGTCAGTCCCGAATATCCCGCACCGGAGCCCGCACTGAGAGCATTGAAGCTCAGGGTCACCGTGCTGTTGCTCCTCGAGAGGTTCAGAAGTGTGTTTGTGGATGGCGTGGTCGGGTTCAAGCCAAAGGTGTAGGCTTGGAGGTTGTTGTATCCGCAAGCCGTCTGGGCGGTGTCCGCAGCACTGCCGCTATTATTGGTGTTTCCGTAGATGCTCTGCCTCCAGAGCCCCGTTGGGTCGTAGACGGTAAGAATCGCGGTATTGGAGCCGACATGATTGGAGTCTGTGATCGTGGCCACCAGCGCGTAGCTTCCGATGCTGACGGGAGCATTGCTTGATCCCGCGTAAGTCAGGCTATAAGCCAGACTGGCTGGCGTTGTCGTCACACTGACTGTCCTTGCAAAACCGTTGTAAGGAAGGTTGGTGGCCCCGAACTGCAGTGTGGCGGGCGCTTGGCTGACAATCACCGTGCGCTGGACTGGTGAGGCGATATTCCCAAGGGAGTTGGTATACCCATATGTCAGAGTATTGGAGCCGAGCACCGAAGTATTAACACTTCCTGAACCGTAAATGGTAACCGTGCCGTCCTCAGGATCGCTAAGAGTCGCGCCTGGGTCGGAGAAGACAGACCCGTAAGCCACGGTGAGGGGATTGCTTCCAGTTAGCGTAATCGTCGGGGCAGCCACTACGATGACTGTGCGAGTCACAGTTGCCGCGGGAATATTCAGCGAGTTCGTATATCCGTAAGTAACCGTATTGGTGCCTGGCACCGAAGTGTTCACCGAACCCGATCCCGTGATAGCGTTCGTTCCATCGACAGGATCGACAACCGTGGCTCCTGGATCGACATAGGTCTCTCCCTGGTACCAGTAGATCGTGGAGGGTTGATTCAGTGTAATGACTGCATCCGGAGGCGCCGAAGGGGTCCAACCGAGGATTTGAGTCGCGTTCGTCATGATCGCAGCGAGCGCAGCACTGATCTGCTGATGGGGCAGGACATCGGAGGAATTTGTCTGACCCGCCGTGTAAACGATATTGGTCCCGCTGACAGAGAAGGATCTGTTGTACGTGGGTCTATTGGTGAGGACGCTAGAAGGCAGGAGATTGTTGCTTAGATCGCGGCTTTGGTACTCCCAGAGTTGGGAGGTGATTCCGTTTCCGTCATAAAGCTGCCAGGCTGAAGGTGTAATATGAGGACCCATTCTGCAGTTGATGTAAGCGGTCTGATTAAAGGGATATTCGGCTGCAAAGCTTCTCGAGAGCGAACTGCTGTTATTGGTTACTCCAGGATAGGCGTCTAGTGTGCAGTTGACGTAGGAGAAGCCGTAGGTATTGGAGGCGTTGCGAGCCTGGCTATAGCCGGCTATCGCACCTGCATCGTTGATATTTTCCCTCAAATCACAACGCTGCAGGTATGTCGCCGCCGTTCCCCACATGAAATCGACATTTCCCTCGATATAGCTGTCGCTGACAAAGAGTGATCCTGCATTGGCTAGAAGCGTGTCTTGAAAGCTGTAGAGACCGACCCGAACCAGGCTAAGGTTGCTACCATAGGTATAGATGGTTTCAGCCTGAGAGCCGTTGAAGGGAGTCATGTTGTAAATTGCCAGATCCTGAAGGGTAACGTGCGATGTCACCACATCGACAACGGGTCGACCGGCCGTGGACGGATTGACAAAGTTATTGTTAATGAAGGCAATGAGTGTGTTTGTGCGACCCTGGCCTTGGATTGTGACATATGGTGACTTCCAGTAGACGATTTCCGGGTAGAATCCTTTGCGGATCGATACTGTTGTCGGGGTTGTATTGCTGGTAGGCACATACTCGGAGGCACCCTCGACTGTTGAAAAGTCGCTCGCTGAGCCGTCGTTAGCGACGACAATATTGGTGGCACCACCTGCTGGTCCGCTTGACTTGACCGTGAATGCCCAACTCGTCGTGTTTGTGATACCCGGGAAGGCATTGCCGTTCGTGTCAACAAAGACGCCTGGGTCCATCTGCACGTAATAACTGTTGCCGTAGGCAAGATTCGTAGTGGTGGGCAGATAGATGATAGCCGTGTTGGAGTTGTAGTTTGTGGGAATGTTTGGGAAATTCGTCGGCCCCGGCTGCTGCCCAAGGGAAATCACAGGGGTGTACTGAATGTAATTGCCGTTGAGACTCTTGGAGACGTAATGGAACGGACCGTAGGAATTGGAACCGGATTGGTAAACTCCCGGAGCAATCGACATGGCTCCCAGATCATAGGAAGCAACCAGACTATTGTTGGAGGCATTATAGACCCGGATCGTACCTGTGCTTCCGACAACAGGCGGCCCCGAGAAGGTCAATTCGAACGGAGTATCACGGTTCACCGCCGTGGCATTGTTAGTCGGGCTGAGCGTCGGAGTTCCCAAGGTTGGAGAAGCGATGCCGGAGTAGACGACCGTACTTGTGGTCGAACCCACGCTGTTTGCGGAGATGACCCGGTAGAAGCCCGAGTTATTGGTGGAGGTCGTCAAGGAAAGCGATGAATTGGTGCCTCCCGAAACGTTGGTGTAATGGTAGCCGTCAACGGATACCTGCCATTGGTAGGTGGGGGCGGGATTGGCTGAGACTGTCACACTCAGGGATGCGCTGGCTCCATTGGTATAGAGACCTCCAGTGGGCTGAGTGGTGATTTGGTTGGCGGTCACCGTCAGCACGGCGTTGGAACTCGTAACGCTGCCCGCAGTGTTCGTGATCGTGACATTATAAGTACCCGAGTCCGCGATCTGGGCGTTGGTAATGGTAAGGCTAGAACCATTGGTTCCAATATTGCTCCAGGTGACGCCGCTGTCATGACTCACTTCCCATTGATAGCTAAGGGGAGCAGTTCCATTGGCTGAAACCGTGAAGTTGGGGGAGGTCCCGGCGGCAACGGATTGTGAAGCCGGTTGGAGTGAGATCGACGGAGCAATGGTGCCGCTGGAGACCGTCAATGCGGAAACAGTCGTGGTGACCGAGCCTCCCGGATTGCTAATTGTGCAGGTGTAATTGCCCCCGTCAGCTGTCTGGGCATTGGAGATGTTGATGGTTGCGCTTGCTGATCCCGAAATTGTGGATCCGTTTCCGGTGGCGCCGTCACTGAGCGCTACCCCGCCCTTGTACCATTGGTAGGTTAGGTTGGAGGTTGTATACCAGTTTGTTGCAGTCACGCTAATCGAGGCGGCGTTGCCAATCGTGGCACTCGGCGAGGCACTGGGTTGGGTGGTGATGGTCGGCGCGGGATAGGGAATAAGTTGGAAGCCGCTGAACCAGTAGCCTCCAGTTCCGGAAACGGTCGAATTGATCGCCGAGTTGGTGGAGATGGTGCTGTACGTGGAACTCACCCCTGGGCGGATCATATTGAAGATAAGGTTCCCACTACTGTCGGAAACGGCTGGTATTACGCCCCAGGTGGAATAATTGCTGTTGGAACAAACCTGGCCTGCTGGAGCAGGAGAGACGGGAGAAATCACCCCAGCCGTGTTCTGGAAGACATATCCGTTCGTGGTTCCCTGGATATCGAGAAATGATGCGCCGCAGGAGGGAATATTCGCATTGGAAAGCCTGACATAGCATCCTGAATGGGCCGCCCCGCTGAGGTAGGCACCATAAACGTACAAAAGATAATTTGAATTGGTGGCGAGATTGGAGAATGTCCAGGTCGAATAGTTTTCATACCGGTAAATGCGCCAGCCGTTGTCGTCCAAACCCAAGGGAATAAGCGAGTTTCCCGTCGCTGCAGTGGTGCTATTGGGTTCCGTTCTGGTAGAAGTCGTATCCTGTCTCTTGATTGTCAGCGTGCCGGTAAGAGTGATCGTTGTGGCGCTTCCGGAAGGATTGTTGAGGACGCTATTGGAGACGGTTTGAAATGTTGATGTCGTGTTCAGCGTCGAATTGCCCGTGCCATCCCCGATCAGAGTGGTCGGTTTTAGGAACTGGTTCCAGTTGGTTCCGGGAAATTGGGCTGCCCCACTGTAATTCCATCCGCTTCCCTGGTTTGTGACCGTGATCTGGTTAGGTGTGTTGGTATTCGTGCTCAGGCTTCCCACAAAGGAGACGAAGACCGCATTGGTATCGTTCTGGGCTCGAACTCCCGAAATTAGAAGTAGTGAGAGGAGAGTGGCGCCAAATAGGGCTTTTACGGGAACCGCCTTGGGGGGGAGGTGTTTCATAGGGATAATAGTGGAAAAGTAATGTATGGTTATTCGTTGATGCGGATCAGCCCTTCAGGCCTTTTTTGGGATGTAAATCGCCATCTGAGCAAAAGGAGAGAGCATCCAAAGATCAGAAAACCGATGCATGAGGGTTCGGGCACCAGATTAATGCTACTATTGATCCCTGCGGGCCGGCCGATCAGGATGCCGTTGGTGGTCACATTGGCAAGGTTGAGCGAAACCGTGGAAAGTGGTGAAGGGGCGATCCAAGAGGTGGCTGTGACAAGGGACCATTCTGTCCCTGCAGTAAATCCTCCGGATGTGAGATTTGTCGTATTGATGGCCCAGACATAGAGATCGCTGCCGGACGGTATGACGGCTGTGCTGACATTGCTTGAGGTGCCGGCAACGGCTCCATTGGTATTGAAGTTCCATCCCGAAACAACCGTGCCGTTTGAGCCTCCGGTTCCGACCTCGATGAAGTCGCTGTAGAGGGTACTGAACCTCTCATAGGTGGGCAGACTGCTCCCCCAACCCGTGATGATGGACTCGATTTGAGAGGTCGTGATGGTGAAGGCCCCCACGAGGATCTCACCGTTGGTTAGCAACGATCCGTCCGGGGCAAGGTAAAGGCCCGTGTTTGTATTGGCCGCCACGGCTCCGACGTTGTAGGTGCCGGTCGCCCGTGCGCCCTGGGAAACAAGGAGAAGTCCGATTGCTGTTAGGATGATGGGGGAGATTTTCATCGGGGGTATGGGAATTAGTTGCCAACCACGGGGGTGTTTGTCCAAGTGCCAGAGGATGTGGCATTGATCAGGAAGCCATTGCCCGCGGACAAGGAGGGGGCGTTGGAGGAGGCTAGCGGGGCATAGTTTCCATCAAGAAGATTGGAGCCGTCGGAATAGAAGGAACTCACGGCCATGCCTCCGTCGACAGCCACGATGGAAAGCGTGTCGCTATAGGGAGCCAGAGCGGGAGCCAAACCCAGTGTTGTGATATTCTGACCACCCTGAGGATTAAGTGGGGCCAGAATATTCACACCTGCAAAGATGGGGACAATGGTAGGTGTGGACTTCACCTCGCCCGAGTAAAGTACCGTTGCGTTGCTTTGGTTGTTCACAATCACGCCGCTGCAGGGATAAACGGGTATGCCGTTGCATGGCGTCGAAAAATCCCCGGCAACCACGCCACCCGAGTCGTAGTAGTAGGAGGAGATGCTGTTGCTTGGGCCGTAGAGCGTGATTGCCGAGGACAAGTCCGAGAGACCGGATGAAGCGGCCGCAACTTCACCCAGTGTCATATGGGCCCGGACGGCAATGGCCACTTGCTGTCCGTTGAGAGCGGAGGGGAGTCCGGAGACCGTGATGCTATTGGATGTGTTGGTGCTTACGTCGAATGTCTGCCCGAGATAGGAGGCTCCCCCGAAGGTATTGGTATCGGTGATCTCGACATAGCAACTGGGGTAACTGGACCCGTTGACCGAGACCTGAGCGAAGGCATTGGAGGCAAGATTGGTTGCCGAGAGGGTGTTGCCCGAAACCGTGGCAATGGATGCATAGGAGTGGGAATTGACAAAGACCGGAGCCATCACCCGCCCTCCGGCGGGCAGGGGCACGGTACTGAAGCCCATGACTTCGCTGTTAGTTACGGTTGTCTGTGCCGGGACAAGGGGTGAACCCAAGATCAAAAGGCTCAGTGCTGCTACGACGTGCTGCTTGTTGGAAACTTTCATTGGGGGGGTGGGTGGTTTAATCTGCAATCATAGCGAAAAATACGAAATAGATTTTTTTTGTATCTATTCGTCATTTTTCCCACGCCCTCAGTCCGCCCTTTTCATGCGAATTTCTCCACAACCCCTGCTGCCGAGCCTCCCGAAACTCCCCCTCCCCTATGCCCTTGTCCCCTTTTTCCTCGAGGGCATTCTGCCGCCGCACGCCCTGAATTCCGATGGCGACATGCCGGTTTCACGTTTGAAAAAGCGGCCCAGGTGGGTTGCCGAGGAAAACCCGGAGCGTTCGGCAATCTCATCGACGCTCAACTCTGTCGAGAGGAGCAGGCTGCGGCTCAGCTTCAGGCGAATGCTATGGACAACATCGGAAACGGTCCTGCCGAGGCTTTCTCGAAAGTGTTCGTCCAGAGCGGATCGTGAGACGGAGAGGGCGGAGCAGATTTCCTTCACCGAAAGCCCCAAAGCAACCTGGTTGCGGATCATTCGGGATGCCCGGACGACGATCGGGTTTTCACTGACCACGACGTCGGTGGATGTCCTTTCGACGATGCCCTTGGGTGGAACCTCATGGTAGAGGGGCACTTTTTCCCCCTTGAGCATGCGAACGATGAGTGAAGCGGCACGAGAACCAAGCCTGTCCGTATCCTGTTCAATCGACGAAAGGGTCGGACGGCTTAAGCTGCAAAGAACCTCGTCGTTGTCCACTCCCAGCACGGCGACCTGGTCGGGAATATGCAAAGCCGCTTTCCTGCAGGCGTTGATCAACTGCAGGGCGCGGATGTCATTGCAGGCAAGAATGCCTACGGGTTTTGGAAGTGAGAGAAGCCATCCGGCGAGTTCCTTCCCACCGTCGGGAGAGTATTGCTTCTGACGGTAGACGTCATATTCGAGAACGGTTTCCCCGGATCCTTGAAAGCAGTGCGGGGACGCCAAAAAATCCGGTGCCTGGCGGCGGAATGCCTCCTCCCGCTGCTCGGAGAAAAAAACCCCCTTGAATCCGCAAAAAGCAAGATGGCGGAATCCGCATTCCGAGAGAAAGCGAAGACCCATGTGAACCAGGGCGGAGGCGTCCGTCCTGATCACCGGGATATGGGTGTCCTGAAAACGCCCGTGGACATCGACGGAGGGAATGCCCAGGGAATTGAGTTTGCGAAGCATGTTCTGGCCGGCCCTGTAGGCGATGACGGCATCGACTCTTGTTCGAGCCATCCATTCCGGCAATTCCTTGGGAAGCGGGTGCTCGTGGGGAAAAACAACCCAATTACCCTTGGAGGCCACGTAGTTGGAAACACCCAGGCTGATTCCCCTGCCACAGCCCTGGAGAACGTCGACGAGGAGAGCGACCTGAATAATGCTTTTTTTCATCAAGAAATGGGGGCTCGGCAAGTTGCCGTGACATCCTCCAAGTAATGCAGGGATGAAGCGATCTCAAGTCACATCATCGAATGCTCCGGAAGGGAGGGTCGTCTCAGAAGCATGCAAAACGCTCCTGTCGATCTGCTTGAGTTTATGCCCTGCGTAGGTAAAAAATGAGATTCTCGTCCCCCTCCCCCCTCCGATGCAAACGAACCTTCCGATGATTTCAGGGAAGAACAATCC
>Ga0118677_10002208_pt1 | contig 39561 bp, 33 predicted proteins | sample AliMusrvi5mmetaG_FD_86154 | JGI IMG/M metagenome (GOLD analysis project Ga0118677, IMG submission 86154) | reverse complement strand
ATCGTATGCCCAACCGCCGCCACCGGCGCAGGCCGGGCCGCCGGGACCATCGGCTGAACGGCAGCCCGCGGCTGTGCCACCGACCCTTGACCTCCGAACCCCGCCGCCATCCCTTGCGGCACCGGCGACAGCGCCGCAACCGCCGCAAACACCACGGCCCCATCCTTGCGCGACTGATGATCCACCGTGATCAGGCACTGCTTGCCTTTCTGCTCGCAGTAATCCCACCCATACTTCGGGGCCGTGCCCATCATGGCCTTGAGGAAGCTGTACAGCGCGGACTTGTCATTCCCGCTGATCTTCATGCGCTTGCTGGCCACCATGTGCGGCTGCCCCGCCTGATCCCGGAACCCGAACAGGAACGTGGTCAAATCCACCTTTTCCAGTTCAGCCTGGTTCTGATACTTCGGCCGCATCACCCCGAACTCATCCTTGATGTCGATGATCATCGCCACCCACGTCCCGACCGGCGCCAGATCGTCGCCGATCTGTTCCGCAAACACGTTCGCGTTGCCCATCATGGGCTGTTGTAATACCGCCATTTTCCTACCCTCCTGTTTCTGTTGTTTTTCCCGCTTTCACCTTTGCGCCCTTTGCGCCTTTGCGTGAAATCTCTTTCCTGAACCCCGAACCCTGAACCCTTTTAACTCCTCAATGCCCTCCTTTCCCGGTCCTGCACGCGCAGTTCCTCCGCCCGCTGCTTGAACGCCTCGCTTGCCAGATACGCTTCGATCTCCGACATGCGGAACTTCGCCCGCCCGCCAAGCGTGTGCTTCGGCACTTGCCACTTCCAAAGCGTGCTTTCGTGAAGACCCAGCCGCCGCGCGCACTCCTTCAGCGTGAGGAACTGCTCCGTCTGCCCGGCACACCGCCGCAGCGTCTCCGCATCAACTGGATGGTTTTCACCCCGCAGCACCCGCAGCGCTTCCGTCTTGCGCGCATCCGGCGCCACCAGCGCCGCCTGTATGATTTCCTCGGTCAAAGTCATCGCCATTCTCCTTTTCAGTTCGCCTGAATTGGCTTCGATGGAACCAGCATTGAGCACTTGCGTGCGGATAGGAATCGGAAGAACCAAAAGAACCAAAAGAAGGCGTGCGCCAAACAAAAAAGCCCGTCGATATTGGGTTATCGACGGGCTCAAAAGAACCAAAAGAATCAAAAGAACCAAAAGAAGCGGAAGAAGGCCTAAAACTTTTTAATATTTATCAGTGCGCTATCCGGTGGTGAATTCCGGAACTTGGCGGGCTTGGCGGCTTTGCGAGAAAACTCTCCGGCTCCCATCCGTGTCCATCGTGCCGTGCCCCGCATAGCTCCCGAGCGACGCGGGGTGATCAGTGGGCAATTCTTCTGGCTCCCGCTTAAAATCTTGGCGCCCTTTGCGGCTCTTGCTGAAAGCTGACTGCTGACCGCTGATTGCTATTTCATGAAGTGGCCGAATCCTTGAAAACTTTAAGATAGTATTTCGTCGCCCCGCTGCCCTTCTTCGCGGACGGAACAATGCCAACCGCATTTTTATACACGCAGTGGATGGCCTGTCCCTGCGGATTGACGACAAACTTATCCGTGCCGTCATCCTGGCGGATGAACTTCCCGCCGGGCCTGAATAGGGAAGATGGATTCCCGAAACGCTTCTCGATGCAGATCGCCTTTGAACAGCACTTGGCGTCTTTGCTCCAAAGCAGACGCAGGAACAACTTCACTTTCTCACGGCCCCGGAGATCGATCGTCCCGCCGTCCATCTCCACCATGCCAAAATCATCGCTTAATGGACGGAACCGCTGCCGCCGTCCTTGATCTCTCGTGTCTACACGTTTCGCGGCCGCGTGCGCGTCCTTCTGCCGCGGCGCACCGCGCCTTGCATAGCACCTTGGCGACGCGGGGTCCGCTTTCTTCTGCGCGCGTTCGGCCATGCGCTTGCTGTACATCGCAGCCATTTTGACAGTCAGGGTACAATCCTCCACCGCCGAATCCGGCTTGGGTTTGCCGTTCGAGGTCACATATTCATGCACCGTGCCGAGGAAAACTTGGACGTCCAACGCAACGTCTTTCCATTTCAAATTGCACAGCGTCATGGGGCACAGGTTCGGCACCACCGGCTCGAACCGCATCGGGAAGTCACGCAGGCACTCATAATCGCGCAGGATCCTTTTAATGTTTTTGATCACCAGCCGGTAGGCCGTATTCAGCTCAAGGTCAAATACCGGATCCGGACACCCGATCACCGATTCCAAAACCGTGTAATACGTCTGCGCAAACTGCATCAGCCGATTGTGCGCCTCGCCTTGCGATGCCCGCGCCTGCGCGCCTTTTTCCCATTCCTGCGCGTACACCGCATACTGCACACGCATCTTCATCTCCTCGGGCGGCGGGAGGGTCCCGGCGCTTAGGCATGCCTCGCTGCAGATGATGTTGCGGGAAAACTCAAACCGGGAAAACGCAATGTGGAAATGCTCCTGATCCGCCGGCGAAAGGGTGGCCGCCGCCACGTAATGGAATTCCGGCCCACCGGTTGATTGGCCAAACACCCGGGCGAGTGCATCACAGATGTCCTTCGCAAAGACTTCTGTTTCAACCTTATAGAAAACCGACAAGGCGTCCGGTGCAGGCGTTCCGTTGAAGGAAGAAAGGAGAAAAAAGGCATGTTTCTGGCATGTGGAAAGCGCGTTGGGTTGCATACTTGGGAATCCCCCCGTCAAAATGGAAATAATAGGTAATGGTAGCTCCTATGGTAATCCGTGAAATCAGTGCTACTGGTGAACGGTACTTTGCAGCCTTGGCAAAAAAACTCCCACCGTCTTATCCGTGTCTATCAGTGTAATCAGTGGGCGGTTCTTCTAACAGCCATCAGCCTACAGTCTATGCACCGTGTAAGCTCCTGCTTCACTCTGAACGCAATGCTCCTAAAAAAACGCGACAATATCACTAACAAAATTGGCGCCTAAAGAAAAACAGATGTGAATTTTTGAAGTAACCACTTAGACGCAAAAGGAATCCGTCAGGAACAAAAAAATATGCGTTTTAATCAAACCCTAACCCCGAGCAAACATAATTCGAATCACACCTGAATTTTCGAAAGAAAAAAGGGCCAATCCCTTTCGGAATTGGCCCTGGCGCGATCTGCTGACAGTGACCTCCGCTGACCTAAGCGCACATCTCGATCTTGCTGATGTCGATGCGTTCAACCGGCTTGATTTCGTAAGCCCACTTGACTGGGGCAATCGACGCTCGCAGATCATCTATCTCAATGATTGTGTAGCGGACATCCTTCTCATCGGGCCTGCTGCACCACTCACTTTTGATCCTGACGATATCGCCTGTTTTCATGGTTTCCGGTCCTTGTCCAATTCAAGCAATGATGATGGATTGTTTTTGCTGGTCGTTTTCGAATGCCTCACGGGACTGGTATTCAATGACCACCTCGTCTGAGAATGTGATAACCCGCCCGTCAGACGTGTCCATAACCACCAGCCAGATGTTGCCGCCGGACTGCCATGGATTGCCGCCGAGAACTTTCGCAAAAGCCTTCGCCTTTTTTTCGTCCATACCTATTCTCCGTTAAACTCTGTCGTTTTGTGGCCATCTAAGGTGCATGCAAATTGTCACATAAGAATTATAGTAAACAGGGGTTACACACGCCAGTTTATTTCAAAATAAAAGAAGAGATTTCGCCTCATATTTATCCGAGACACCCTCAGACACCCTCGACACCTTGACGCGTGACCCGTTTTTAAATACTCTGCTTTCAAGCAAAGCGGAAATAACATTTCACGCATCAAAACAATGTTGTGGCAGAGAAGATAGAATGGACACCTTTAGTCCAAAGAAGCGCTCGTGGATCATGGCTCAGGTTAAGTCAACGGGCAACCGATCAACGGAGGTTGAATTTTTATCGGTACTGCGTGAAAACAAAATCACTGGGTGGCGCCGGAATTACGCGCTGTTCGGGAAGCCGGATTTCGTTTTCAAGAAGGCAAGGGTTGCCGTGTTTTTGGACGGGTGTTTCTGGCACGGACACCCCCGGAAGTGTCGCATACCTCATGCAAATAGGGGCTACTGGAAGCAAAAAATCGCTCGTAACGTTGCGAGAGACCGACATGTAACGCGCACTCTCGAAAAAAAAGGTTGGAAAGTGGTCAGAATTTGGGAAGATTCCATCCGGAAACTAATAACCGTGTCACGATTGCGGAAGGAACTGGCATGATTAAAGAAAAGAAGACAGTGGCAGAATTCTTCGCCGGGATCGGACTCATGCGTATGGGGCTTGAACAAGCCGGTTGGCAGGTCGTTTGGGAAAACGACATCGATGAAGACAAAATGAAAATGTATCGCGGGCACTTCACCAACGATGATGCCCATTTTCATCTAGGTGATGTCCACGCCATCAATCCTGACGACATCCCCACCGTCACACTGGCAACGGCATCTTTCCCCTGCAACGACCTTTCTTTGGCGGGCGCGCGTCGCGGACTCGCAGGCCAGCACTCGGGTGCCTTTTGGGGATTTGTGGAAGCCATCAAAGGCATGGGCAATCGCCGCCCCCCTCTCGTGATGCTGGAGAATGTGGCGGGGTTTCTGACCTCAAATGACGGTAACGACTTCCGCGATGCCTGCCTTGTGCTTAACCAATTGGGATACGCCGTTGACGCTTTTATAATTGACGCGTCTCTCTTCGTCCCTCAGAGCAGGCAACGGTTGTTTTTGATTGGCAAACGCGAAAAACGCAAGCCTGCGCTGGTTCGGCAAGCCCCAACATTCTATGAGTCACAATGCCGGCCGCTCGCGCTTGCCGACTTCATCCTTTGGCATCCCGAAATATGGTGGTCCCTGGGCAACCTGCCATCAATCGTGAAGAGGGACACGGCGCTGGCAGACATACTTGAAGACCTTCCCGCCAACTCTGTGCATTGGTGGAATCAGCAGCGAGCAGAGTATCTTCTGAACCAGATGAGTGAAAAACATCGGGCGGTGGCAGACAAGATGATTGCGGGAAAGCAAACGACCTATGGTACCGTGTTCCGCCGGGTTCGGTATGGCCGTTCAATGGCGGAGTTGAGAACGGACGGGATTGCAGGATGTTTGAGAACTCCAAGAGGCGGCAGCGGCCGCCAAATTCTCTTTGCCGCTGGCAGGGGGCGGTATGCCGTTCGCCTGCTGACGCCACGGGAATGCGCCCGCCTCATGGGGGCGGGCGATTTCAAAATCACAGTCCCGTTGAATCAGGCGCTTTTCGGTTTTGGCGATGCCGTCTGCGTTCCCGTGATTCAGTGGATTGCCGACAACTACTTGACGCCCACATGGAAGGAACTACATGCCAAAGACCAAACAGAAGAACGGTACGTCGCGAAAGCAATCTGAAGCAGTCGGATTACCGGAAGACGTCGCTGAAATCCGCGCTGAAATCAGGAAATTTTTTGCGATAAAGGACAGCAGCGGCAAGCGCATAGGCAGCTACAAGCACGGCGTATACGCCTTTTACGACTACGATAGCGAACCCATTTATGTGGGTCAGACCGAAGAAATGCTGAGCGGTCGTGTCAGTCGTCACCTGACAAACCAGAGAACTGACGCGGTCGCAATGAATGTGCTTGACCCGTTTGAAGTGGCATATATCGAAGTGTGGCCGCTCGACGACCTCGTGCAAGGACTCGGCAAGAAAGAGAAGAAGGCGCTTCTTGACCGTGCGGAATACACGGTCTTCCAAAAAGTCTTGATGGAATCAGCGCTTGGCGCGGTTCTGAACGAAAAAGAGATGGCCCCGCGAAGCGAAATCAAACTGCCAGTTTCACACAAGCGATGCATCATCCCTGAATCAATCTACCGCCAACGCAAACATCCCGATATCCGCATTGCTCGGCGCGCGACCACCATCGCCAACCTTGCTCGTGTCATCAGTGAACGTTATGTCTCCCGTGGCCTGCGGCTAACCCTCCTGACCCAGGCGCGTCGGCTGGAAAGACTTGCCGCCCAGCGAGTGCAAGAACTCGGGATCACGGCGGACTTCAAGAAGAGGGGATAAAAGCCACACGCGCACGGCCCAATCGTCCGGCACGCAACCCGCGACCTGCCCGTCAACTAAACAAGGGATATGACGATGAAGCAATCATCAATTGCCACAATAAACAGGTTAGCCAGAAAATACTCCAGGGGTAATGTTGATCTTTCAAAACCAATTACCGATGAGGTTTTCAAAGACATTCACGATCTTTTAGATGCGCATCGCGAAAGTTTGCCCGATACCTGCCTTTCTGGGCCTGAGTTTATTTAAGGGCAACCCCTGCAAAGCAGGTGTGCCATGGTGTAACCTGTTGCAATACAAAACGATGCTTATTTAAGCGTTTGCCGCTGAATCCAAGGGTGCCCCCGACGGATACGTCCGATCCAACCCGACCTCCCCTGAGCAACGTCGAAAGGGTCTGTCTGAGAATGCCTCCTCCGTTCCCGGCATCCCTGCCAGCTTGCCTGGCAGGTGGCCAAAAGCTCACCCTTCGAGCCTTGGCAAGAAAACCATCTCTTCATCCTGTCTATCCTGTCCATCCATGTGAAATGCCTGTCTTCTATCCTTTGCGTCCCTTGTGCTTTTGCGTGAAAACTCTTTTCCCCTGCTAACAGTCTAATCGCCTACAGCCTAACAGCCTTTCTTATCGTCCCATGGTAGGGTTATACCCCATGGCATGCCGGACGGGTGCTGCGGTACTTTGAACTCGTTTATCGGGTGAAGTGGCACAACGTGATGGCGATCAATGACACCGTGCGGTAAAAAAGGGGATCAGCATAAAAAAATCCAGTAAACCACTCGGGAAATCCGCAGGCTCGGAGGCTTCCGAGGCGGCCTCGATCCTGAACACCCGCGCGTTGCAGCACATTGCCCAAGGCCGGTATGCGCAGGCAGAATCGCTCTACAAACGCGCCCTGGCAATCCGTGAAAATGCCTTCGGCTCGAAGCACCCCATCACGGCGCTGAGCCGGAGTTGCCTCGCGAGCCTGTACGCCTTGCAAGCCCGGCACAAGGAGGCCGATCGGCTCTTCAAGCGTACGCAGGCGATCTTGAAAAAGGCACTTGCTTCAAATCGTCTCAAGCGGGGCAAGCTCCTTAAGAATACGGCCAAGCCTCACCGGAAACCCGGCCGGAAAAAATAAGCGGCCCCTTGGCGAAGCCGGGTCCATCCATGTGAAATGACACTTCTCTCTTTTTCGCGTCCTTTCGTGCCTTTCGTAGTTAATCATCCGTCTTCCATCCGTGTAATCTGTCCCATCCGTGGTCGATCTGAGGTCTGAATTCTGTGGTCCTGACTCCTGTCTCCTGTCTCCACCTCTCCTCAATCCTGCCCATCCTGTTCATCCATGTGAAATGTCGTCCGGTTTTCGCCCCCTTTTCCTGCCCGCGTTTTCCCGAAATGAATCCTCGACAAGGAGCTGCCCGCGGCGCAATAATTACCAGCAAGAAATGTTGTGTTTACGTGCGTATATGAAAACCAGGCGTCCTGCCAGCAGGAAGAAGGCGGCAAACATCATGGCCCCGGGAAAAAAAGACAAAGCAAAGAAATCAGCGCCGGTCGTTGAAAAGCCCGTTCATGTGCCGGAGCCGTCCGCCCCCGGGCCGGAGCCGGTTGAAGAAGCCGGCGCCGGTTTCCCCATTGTCGGCATCGGCGCCTCGGCCGGCGGCCTGGCGGCCTTTGAAGCGTTCTTTTCCGGCATGCCTGCGGAGACCGACCCGGGCATGGCCTTTGTGCTGGTGCAGCACCTGGCCCCCGACCACAAGAGCATCCTCACCGAGCTCATCCGCCGCTACACCCGCATGCAGGTCTTCGAGGTCGAGGACGGCATGGTGGTGCAGCCCAACTGCGCCTACATCATCCCCCCCAACCGCGACATGGCGTTCCTCAATGGCGCGCTGCAGCTGCTTGAGCCCGGCGCCGCCCGCGGCCAGCGCATGCCGATTGATTTCTTCTTCCGCTCCCTGGCCCAGGACCAGCATGTGCGCGCCATCGGCATCGTGCTCTCCGGCACCGGCAGCGACGGCACCCTGGGCGTGCGCGCCATCAAGGGCGAGGGCGGCATGGTCATGGTCCAGACCCCCGAGTCCACCGAATATGACGGCATGCCCCGCAGCGCCATCGCCACCGGCCTGGTGGATTACGAGCTGCTGCCCGCCGCGATGGCCGCGCAGCTCATCGCCTATGCCGTCCACGCGTTTGGCAAGCCGTCCCATCCCGGCGTGGTCCTGGCCCCCAAGGCTGAGAGCGCGCTGAAGAAGATCTTCATCCTGCTGCGCGCCCAGACCGGCCACGACTTCTCCCTGTACAAGCCCAGCACCATCCACCGCCGCATCGAGCGGCGCATGGCGGTCCAGCAGCTTGAGACCATGGACGGCTATGTCAAGTACCTGCAGCAGTCGCCGGCCGAGGTGGAGGCGCTCTTCCGCGACCTGCTCATCGGCGTGACCAGCTTCTTCCGCGATCCGGAGCCCTTCAGGCTGCTCGAGGAGCAGGTCATCCCCAAGCTCTTTGCCGGCAAGTCCGCCAGCGACGTGGTCCGCGTCTGGACGCCGGGCTGCTCCACCGGCGAGGAGGCCTACTCCATCGCCATCCTGCTCGCCGAGCGCCAGGAGGTGGTGAAGCAGAGCTTCCAGGTGCAGGTCTTCGCCACCGACATCGACAGCCGGGCGGTCGCCACGGCCCGCGCCGGGATTTATCCGGCCAGCATCGCCGCCGACATTTCGACGGAGTGGCTGGCGCGCTTTTTCACCGCCGAGCCCGGCGGCCACACCTACCGCATCAACAAGGGCATCCGCGACATGATCGTCTTTTCCGAGCAGGATGTGATCAAGGACCCGCCTTTTTCCAGGCTCGACCTCATCAGCTGCCGCAACCTGATGATCTACATGGGCGCGGAGCTGCAGAAGAAGCTCATCCCCCTGTTCCACTACGCGCTCAACCCGGGCGGCCGGCTTTTCCTGGGCACGTCCGAAACCGTGGGTGATTTTTCGGCCCTGTTTGCCGTGCTGGACCGCAAGGCGAAGCTCTACCAGCGCAAAGATGAAGGCTACCGCACGCTGCGCGTGGCGCGGCCCCTGTTCCTGCCGCCCATGACGGCGCTGGACACGGCGCTCCCGCGCAGGGTCGCAAAGCCGGCCGTCCCTGCGAAGCCGTCCCTGCGCGAGGTGGCCGAGCATGCGCTGCTGCAGGGCGTCGTCGCGGCCGGCGCGCTGGTCAACGAGCGGGGCGACATCCTCTACCTCCATGGCCGCGCCGGGCTGTATCTGGAGCCCATGGTGGGCGAGGCCGGCATCAACAACATCCTCAAGATGGCCCGCGAAGGGCTGCGGTCCGACCTGGCCGTCGCCCTGCATAAAGCCGCGGGGACCAAGGAGGCTGTGCGCCACCCCGGGCTGCGCGTCAGGACCAACGGCCACTTCACCACCGTCAACCTCTCCGTCAGCCCGGTGGCGGCAAGCCCCGGCGTGCCCGACGGCCCCCGGCTGTATCTAGTGGTCCTGGATGAGGCGCCGGAGCCGGCCATCCCTCTGGCGGGCGGCGCGCCCCCGCCGCCTGCTGGGTCTGGAGCGGCCGCCGTGCGCATCGCGGCGCTGCAGCAGGAGCTGCGCGCCAAGGAGGAATACATCCAGAGCTCCAACGAGGAGCTGGAAACCGCCAACGAGGAGCTCAAATCCTCGAATGAGGAGATGCAGTCCGTCAACGAGGAGCTGCAGTCCACCAACGAGGAGATGGAAACCTCCAAGGAGGAGCTGCAGTCGGTCAACGAGGAGCTGGCCACCGTCAACACCGAGCTGCAGTCCAAGGTGCTCGACATGTCGCGGATCAACAACGACATGAACAACATGCTCTCCGGCACCGGCATCGGCACCGTGTTTGTGGATCTCCAGCTGCACATCCTGCGCTTCACCCCCTCCATCACCGGGATCATCAACCTGATCGCGGCCGATGCGGGCCGGCCCATCGGCCACATTGTTTCCAATCTGCCCGGCTACACCGGCCTGGTGGCGGACGCGCAGGCCGTGCTCGACACGCTGGTCCCAAAAGAGGTGGATGTGCAGACCGTGGCCGGCAGATGGTATACGCTGCGCCTTCAGCCCTACCGCACGGTGGAGAACGTGATCGAGGGCGTGGTCATCGCCTTTGTGGACATCACGGAGAAGAAGCGGATAGAGGCCGCGCTGGCCAAGGCCAACGACCTGCTCCGGCTGGCGGTGGTCGTGCGCGATGCGCATGACGCCATCACCGTGCAGGACCTGGAGGGCCGCATCATCGCCTGGAACCCGGGCGCCGTGCGGATGTATGGCTGGAGCGAGGCCGAGGCGCTGGCGATGAACGTGCGCGATCGCATCCCGCAGGCGATGCGCGCGGGCGCGCTGGACACGCTGCGCCAGCTCAGCCGGGCGGAGGTCCTCGAGCCGTACCGCACGCAGCGGCTCGCCAAGGGCGGCGCCGTCGTGGCGGTCTCCATCATCTCCACCGCGCTGGTGGATGAGGCCGGGCAGATGTACGCCATCGCCACCACGGAGCGGGCCATCCCTTGAACCGGTTACGGATGGGCCGCATTCCGGGCCTCCCTGCCGGTTTACCCGGCAGGAGGCAAAAGCGGATGTGAAGATTTACCGCGGATGCGGCGGATGACACGGATGAGGAAAATAATGGAGGGCGGTCGGCCTGGCCGCCGGGAATAACAGGCTCGCTCTTTGGAGGGCGGTCGGCCCGACCGCCGGGAATAACGGGTGCCGTTCTTTGGAGGGCGGCCGGCCCGGCCGCCGGGAATGGGGATTCGGAATGATGAATAACAACAAGGCCATGGCCGCATTACCCAAAAGGCAATATCCCGCGCACCACGCGCCGGTTGAGCGATTTAATGAAACCATCGTTATCTTTTGCACGGTATGCATTATGGGGCGGGACGCCTTGCTTGACAACGATGCGGCGGTGCAGGCCGTTCAACGGGCATGGCAGAATGCCATGCAATGGCGGGTGGGCGAATTTTTGTGCATGCCGGATCACCTGCATTTTTTCTGTGTGCCGGGCCTGCCGCATCCGGAGAGTGTGAAAGAATGGTGTTCTTATTGGAAGCGCCTGGCGGGCCAGTATCTTCCTGCCTTGAAGGGCCGATGGCAGATGGATGTATGGGATACGCAGATGCGGGATGTCGATCATTACACGGAAAAACTTTCCTACATGCGGCAGAATCCGGTCAGAAAAGAGCTGGTAAGCCATTGGGGGCAATGGCCGCATAGAGGTGTTTTACAGGCGATTCGGTGGTGATGTCCAAGGATCGGGAATGGAGGGCGGTTGGCCCGACCGCCGGGAATGGGGAGCAGGACGGCGATGGAGCCCATCGCCCTCCAGGGAATCGAATCTTTGGAGGGCGGTTGGCCCGACCGCCGGGAATGGGGAGCAGGACGGCGATGGAGCCCATCGCCCTCCAGGGAATCGAATCTTTGGAGGGCGGTCGGCTCGACCGCCGTCTGGAATGCTGAAGTGTTTATTTGCAGGTATTCTGAATTCTGACTTCTGGCTTCTGAATACTTGTCTGAATGCCTTATTGAAAGCGAGCGTGCCATGAAAAAGACGCCCAAAAATCCTGAGCCCGTTCCGCCCGGGGCGTCGGACCTGCGCCGGCAGGCGGAGGCGATTGAGCTCCGCCGGCGCATGGAGGCTGGCATGGCCCGGCTGAATAAGCCCCCGGCCGCGCTGTCGCCCGAAGAAACGCAGCGGCTGCTCCACGAGCTGCAGGTGCACCAGATCGAGCTGGAGCTGCAGAACGAGGAGCTGCGCCGGGCGCAGTCGGCGCTGGATGAGTCGCACGACCGCTATGTGGACCTCTACGACTTCGCGCCCGTGGGCTATGTCACCGTCAGCGAAAAGGGGGTGCTCCTGGAGGTGAACCTGACCGTTGCCACCCTGCTGGGTGTGCCCCGTGGCGCGCTGGCCGGGCAGATGCTCTCAGGGTTCATCCTCAAGGAGGATCAGGACATCTACTACCGGCACCGCAAGCAGCTCTTTGAAACCGGCGCGCCGCAGGCCTGCGACCTGCGGATGAAGAAACCCGATGGCGCCATCTTCTGGGCGCATCTGGCGGCAACCGCGGCGCAGGATGCCAAGGGCGACCCTGCATGCCGCATTGTGCTGGGTGACATCACCGCCCGCAAGCAGGCGGATTTGACGCTGAGCGAGCGCGAGGAGCATTATCGCGAGCTGTTCGAATCGTCATCGGACGCGCTGCTCCTGCTCGCCGCCGATACGGGCCGGGTCCTTGAGGCCAACGCCATGGCGCTGGCGCTCTATGGTTACGGGCGCGAGGAGCTGCTCGACCGGAATAACACGGACCTGTCGGCGGAGCCGGAGGAGACCAGCCGCCGCAGCCTGGAGGCGCAGTCAAGCCCGGGCCAGGTCTTGAAAATCCCGCTGCGCCTTCATCGCAGGAAGGATGGAACCGTCTTCCCCGTCGAGATCACCGCCCGGTCTTTTGTCAGGGACGGGCAGCTGGTGCTCCTCGTCGCCTGCCGCGACATCACCGCGCGCAAGCAGTCGGAGGCCTACCGGGAAATGGGGCGGGCCATCCTGCAGATCCTCAACGCGCCGGCCGGCTTCCAGGAGTCCATCGCGCAGGTCCTCGCGGTCTTGAAGACGCGGATCGGGTTCGAGGCGGTGGGCATCCGCCTGAAGGACTTCGAGGCCGTGGGCATCCGCCTGCAGGACGGGGAGGATTTTCCGTATTTCGCCCAGCAGGGTTTTTCAAAAGATTTCCTGCTCACGGAAAACACCCTGGTCGCACGCGGCAAGGATGGCGGGGTGTGCCGGGACAAGGACGGCAATCTCTGTCTGGAATGCACCTGCGGCCTGGTCCTTTCCGGCAGGACCGACCCTTCCAATCCGCTGTTTACAAAGGGCGGCAGCTTCTGGACCAATGATTCCTTCCCGCTTCTGGACCTTCCGCCCGATCAGGACCCCCGTCTGCATCCGCGCAACCAGTGCTTCCATCAGGGCTATGCCTCCGTGGCGCTGGTGCCCATCCGGACCAGCGGCGGGATCATGGGGCTGATCCAGATCAACGACCGGCGCAAAAACTGTTTCACCCTCGAGGCCATTGAAATCCTGGAAGGCATCGCCGAGAACATCGGCATGGCGCTGATGCGCAAGCGGGCGGAGGATGAACGGACGCGAAGCCACGAACTGCTTGAGAACCTTGCCCGGCTGGTGCCCGGAGTTGTTTACCAATACCGGCTGTATCCGGACGGGCGTTCCGCATTTCCTTATTCGAGCCCTGGCATGAATGACATCTATGAAGTGACGCCCGCAGAGGTGCGGGAAGATGCCACCCCCGTCTTCGGGCGCTTACATCCGGAGGACGCCGCCCGCGTCAGCGCCGCCATCCATGAATCGGCCCGGACCTTGGAGACGTTCTATTGTGAATTCAGGGTTATCCTTCCGCGACAGGGTCTGCGTTGGCGCTGGTCCCAGGCGCAACCGGAGCGGATGGAGGATGGCGGCACCCTTTGGCACGGCATTATCTCAGACATTACCGACCGCAAACAGGCCGAGGCGGACCTGCGGGCGGGCGAGGAGAAATACCGCATCCTGGTCGAGACGACGAATACCGGGTTCCTGATCCTGGACCATGAGGGCAAAGTCATTGATGCAAACGCAGAATACGTGCGCCTGACCGGACGCGGCAAGCTCGGCGACATACTCGGCCGGACGGTCCTCGAGTGGACGGCCGGGCATGATCAAGAAAGAAACGCGGCGGCCGTGGCCCAATGCATCAAGGAGGGGTTCGTCAGGAACTTCATCACTGATTATGTTGACGGGAACGGCCGGACCACACCCATTGAGGTCAATGCAGCCATCGTCGGGGCGGGCGCGGCCATGCGTATTGTATCGCTCTGCCGCGACATCACCGACCGCAAACAGGCCGAGGATGCCCTGCGGGAGAACGCGCAGAACTACAGGACGCTGATGGATTCCGGCCAGGCCCTGATCTGGGTGGCGGGAACCGATAAGCTCTGCACCTATTTCAATCGCGTGTGGCTTGACTTCACCGGGCGCACCCTTGAGCAGGAAATGGGCAACGGCTGGACGGACGGGGTCCACCCGGAAGACTTTCAACGCTGCCTGGATGTGTATGTCCGTGCGTTTGACCGGCGCGAGAAGTTCAGCATGGAGTACCGCCTGCGCCGGAGCGATGGCGAATACCGCTGGATATTGGATGACGGCGCCCCGCGCTATGACAGCGGGGGTGCATTTATCGGCTACATCGGGCATTGCCTTGACATCGCCGACCGCAAACAGGCCGAGGCGGCGCATGCCCGGCTCGAGGCCCAGCTCCAGCAGGCCCGCAAGATGGAGTCGGTCGGCCTGCTGGCCGGCGGCGTGGCCCATGACTTCAACAACATGCTCGGCGTGATCCTCGGGCGCGCGGAGCTGGCGCTCATGCAGCTGGCGCCCGGCCAGCCGATCCGTGCCGATCTGATGGAGATCCGCAAGGCGGCCGAGCGCTCCGCCGCCCTCACCCGGCAGCTGCTGACCTTTGCCCGCAAGGAGCTCATCACGCCCAGGGTGCTGGACCTCAACGAGACCGTGGGCGACATGCTCAAGATGCTGCGCCGGCTCATCGGCGAGGATATCAGTCTTGTCTGGCAGCCGGGATCGAACCTGTGGCCGGTCAATGTGGACCCCTCCCAGGTCGACCAGATCCTGGCCAACCTGTGCATCAACGCGCGGGATGCCATCGCCGGCGCGGGCAAGGTCTTCATCGAAACCGGCAACAGCTCCTTCGACGAGGCCTTCTGCGCCATCCACCTCGATTTCACGCCCGGGGATTATGTGCACATTTTCGTCAGCGACAGCGGCTGCGGCATGGAGACGGACACCCTGGCGCATCTCTTCGAGCCGTTCTTCACCACCAAGGAGGTGGGCAAAGGCACCGGCCTCGGCCTGGCCTCCGCCTACGGAGCGGTCACGCAGAACAACGGCTTCATCAACGTCTACAGCGAGCCGGGCCATGGCACGACCTTCAAGATTTACCTGCCCCGTCATGCGGATAAAATCGCGCCGAAGCCCAGGGAAGCCCCGGCGCAGCCCGACGCGCGCGGCAGCGAGACCATCCTGGTGGTGGAGGACGAGCGCTCCATCCTCACGCTGGTCACGGCCATGCTCAAAAGACAGGGCTACACCGTGCTGGCGGCCGATGACCCGGGCAAAGCTATCCAGATGGCCCGGGATTATGTGGGGCCCGTCCACCTGCTCATGACCGATGTGGTCATGCCCGGCATGGATGGCCAGGCCCTGGCCAAAGAGCTGCAGGCCCTCTATCCGCACATCCGGCGCCTCTTCATGTCGGGCTACACGGCCGACATCATCGCCCACCACGGCGTCCTGGATGAAGAGATGCATTTCATCCAGAAGCCCTTCGACATCAAGGCGCTGGCCGCCAAAGTCCGCGAGGCGCTGGACAAGAAGTAGTCAGGAGCCAGGATTCAGGAGTCAGAATAAATCTGGAGCTGACCGCTCTTTATCTTTGCGATCTTTGTGATCTTTTGCGGTGAAATCCGCCGGAATGATTCACCACGAAAGAACACAGAGATCGCGAAAGAGGCGGGGGCAGGGAATGCTGTCTGGCCGCCGTTCATCCTGTATATCCATGTGAAATGTAGTAGGCCCAGCTGGCGATGGGCTGCATTCCGGGCCTCCCTGCCGGTTTACCCGGCAGGAGGCAAAAGCGGATGTGAAGATTCACCACGAAAGAACACAGGGATCGCGAAGTGGGTGGAAAGATTCACCACGGATGGAACGGATGACACGGATATAGGCGGGGCGGGTGGTGAATCTTTTCTTTCCGGGTCTAAAACTTTGCGCCCTTTGCGGCTTTGCGAGAAAATCTTTGCTCTCCCTTTCGCGCATTTTGTAGTTAAATTCCGGGTGGGCTGATCGTTGAAAGCTGATCGCTGACCGCTCTTTATCTTTGCGATCTTTGTGATCTCTCGCGGTGAATTCTGCCGGAATGTTTCACCACGAAGAGCACGAAGGACACGAAGTGGGTGGAAAGATTAATCATGGTGGGGGCGGGGAAGGCGGTCAGCCCGCCTTTTGAAATCTGAAATCTTAAATTTGAAATCGCCCCTTGGTGAAGAGTCAAAAGCGGGTCCAACAAAGGAGGGTGCCATGAATGTTGAAGATATCGCATTGAATGTCAGCGCGTTCCGCAGGAAACGCAAGCTCACCCTGGGCGAAATGGCCGCCCGGACTGGGGTGACCAAAGGATGTCTTTCCCAGATTGAAAACCGGCAGGCGCTGCCGTCCGTGTCGCTGCTCTACCGCCTGGCGGAGGGATTGGGCATCACGCCGTCCGAATTGCTGCAGTGCAAGGTGCCCGATCCCGTCCATGTGTTCACATTGGCCGGGCAGGGTGCGCCGCAGGCGCATGCCCATGCCCATCCCGTGGAGGCATGGTTTGAGCTGGCCCGTGACAAGCGGCTGAAGCTGATGAATCCGCTGATGCTGGCGATCCCGGCGCAGACCGCGCTCAGGCGTGAGATCACGCGCATGGACCAGTTCATTTACGGCATCGAGGGCCAGGTGCATGTGACCTTGAACCACGAAGAGTTCATGCTCACGCCCGGCGACAGCATTTACTTCAACGGGCATGTCGCGCATGGGGTGGCGAACCGCGCCGATGCCATGGCCAAAGTGCTGGTGATCCACGCCACCCAGGCCGCGGCGTGGTCTGCCGTCTGATCTGCGGCGGTCATGAAATAACGGTCAGCGAAGGAAATTTAATGGGCATCGCATCGGAGGTGAATATGGACGGGATGTTACAGGCGGATGCAATGCGGATGGAGGACCTTCGGCTTCTGGCCTATGTGCAGCACATGGCGCAGACGGCTGAATCGGAAGAGGCCAGGCGCATATTCATGGCCTGCCTGGAGGCGGAGGTCCGGCGATGCGGTCTGCAGCGTCTTGACGCACAACCCGCGCACCAAAAGCGGGTCCGGAATGTGGGAGACGACCTCCGGGCGCCGATCTTGGACGGGCTTTGTCCCGTCCGTTAAAAAAAAGGAGCGGTATGGCCAGGAAAGTAAAACGCCTGAATGGCACATCGGACAACACATGCCGCTGCGCGAATTGGCTGGAGCATTGGGCTAGGTTTGGCGGTGGCAGGGCCGGCTATTGCGCAGAGGATACATGTGCGGAAAAAGCGGAGGTTGGCGCCTGCGTGCAGAAGGACGCCAACACGGACCAGTCCTGTTACATCATACCGCTCTGCCGGGAGCACGGCACGGCAGGCGGGAGCCTGGAGATCATGGATTTCACGGTGCTCGTGCCCGCGGACACCAAAACAACCTGTATGCGCGAGGGGGTGCTCCGCGAAAATAACAAATAGGCCGCCGTCTGACAGGATCGGGCCTCCCTGCGGGTTTATCCCGCAGGAGGCAAAAGCGGGATTAATGTGGGAGGCGACCTCCGGGCGCCGATTTCTTTCATGAACTTTGCGCCCTTTGCGCCTTTGCGAGAAAATCTCCGCCTCTTGCGACATCAACGGTGGATAACAGAAGGAATACGATGAACATACCCGCAAACAAAGTGCTGCTGATTGATGACGACGAAATCCAGAACGAGATGCTCAAGGGCACGCTGGAAATGTACAGCATGGTGGTTGCAACGGAGAGCAGCCCGCTCAACGCGCTGAAAACCGCCGGCAGATTCAAGCCCAACGTGATCATCTGCGACATCGTCATGCCGGGCAAGACCGGCTCCCGCGTGGCCCGCGACCTGCAGGAGCATCCCGCCACCAAACACATCCCCATTATTTTCCTCAGCTCCCTGGTCACCAAGCGGGAGGAGGATGCCAGCACCGCCACCCGCATCATGATGGCCAAGCCGGTCAACACCCCGCTGCTGGTGGACCACATCCGCCGGCTGGCCAGCCCGCCCGAAAAACCAAAAGGCATCGTTCCCGCGCCGCCGCCATCCGGGCAGTAAAATCCGGCCCCTCGCTGAACCCTTGCGCCCCTTTCGCCTGCCCTGAGCGGAGTCGAAGGGCCTTTGCGTGAAAACTCTTTTCCCCACCTTCAGCCTAACCGCCTACAGTCTAACAGCCTTCTGCTTCATACCCCCGCCGCCAACTCCGCAATCCGCCCCATATCCTTCTTCCAGCTTTTTGCCGTCGCTCGCGCGCAAATAGCCAGAATCTCTGTTTTCGGATCCTTTTCAACATCCACCGGAGCTGGCAACAGTCCCGCCGCCTTCGTCTCGCCCCCGGTGAGCGATGCCGGCAACGCCCCGTTCAACGCATTGCGGACATGCTCCTGGCTCGGGTGGAAATAATGCGTGGTCACCACCTCGACCGTCTTGTGCCCGCTGATGAGTTTTACTGTCTCGATCGGCACCCCCCGCGACAAGGCTTCCGTGATCCATGTGGTCCGCAGCGAATGGAAGTCAATCAAGGATCCCTTGAGCAAGCCATGCTCCCGCTTGACGTGCACCTTGTCCTTGCCCACGGCCTTGGCGAACAGCCGACCCAGCTTGCGCGACACAAGCACATGCGCGCGCTGGTACAGCGCCGCCTGTTCCGGCCACACGAACGTCCCGGCGCCCTTTGTCCGGCCCCGCGCCGCTTCGATCTCGCCCCGCAGCCGTTCATAGACCGGGATGCACACCGTCTCGCCCGTCTTACTCGTCTTTACAACAATACTCGGGGTGGGTGAGTCCAGGTCCACCGCATCCCAACGTAGCGTGCAGCAATCCCCGAGCCGCATCGCCGTGCTCAGCCCGCACACGATCAGCGGCCGGCAGAACTCGTCCCCAGCCGATACCTCCAGCAACTTCGCGATCTGGTCGCCCGTCAGCGGCTTCCGGTGCAGGTGCGTCTCCTCCCGCATGCGCAGCCCCTCAAAAGGATTCCGCCAAAGCCCGTAATCCGACTGGAGGAACCGGAACGTTGCGCGCACCCGCTTCAGCGAATCATTCCAGGTCTTGTCCGCCACGCCCCGCTTCTCCTCTGACTCCATGAACTCACGGGCGATACGGCGGTCCACCTGCCCGGCATCCACCGTCTTTGGATACTTTTTCGCGACAAACGCCATGAACCGCCGGATGGTTGACTTCACATCCTCCGCATACCGCGCATTCAAAGTGCGGCGCTTCTTGGGCATGGACTCCCACGCCTTCACCAGATCGGCCAGCGGAAAACTCTCGATCTTCGCCCCGTACTTGATCGTATGCAGCTCCTGCACCAGCGCCGCCGACGTCTTCGCTCCCCGGGCGGTTGCGATGAACTGCGCCAGTTTCTCCTTGGCCTCCCCGCGCGTTTGCTCGAATAAGGCATCCCCGTATTCGCGCAGGGAATGGGGCACAATCCCATCAACCTTCACCCCAAGACTTGTTACAACCCGTTTCCCATTGCTTCTGTAAATGCCGTACCAATAATTTGACTTCAACGAGCCGTCTGATTTGCGCCTGAGTCCCAATGGCATACCCACCTCCGTAGAAAAGTTTTTTTCAAGACACCGCGATTCTACGAAAGGCCGCGCAAGACTTCAACCTGAAAGGGCAAACTTTGGGCACAACTTTTCGAAATTGTAACCAGCCCGTGCAGCTCGAACAGGCATTAATACCAATAAAATAGCGGTCTTTGTGAGTTTTGCTTAGTGGTAAAGCTCCAGCCTTCCAAGCTGGTCACACGGGTTCGATTCCCGTCACCCGCTCCACTCTCCGCAAGCCTCCGCAACCCTCCAAGACCCTGCAAATAAAGGCTTTCGTGAGGATTTCATCGGTAACTTCGAAAAAAGAGAGCCTGCGCAATACCCCTCATTTTCCCGAGTGCGAAACACAACTTTCGACACAACTTATTGTCGCTTGATGCGAGGAGCCTTCATGGACAAGCCGAGGTCGGGCGGCACAGATAAGCCGTTTTTTTGGTTTTAAAACGGGCGACGTATTGTAACATGTGTAAGATGATATAAAGTGTCATGCGGATATCAACCAGTAAAACCAAAGAAAGGGCTGCGTCATGGGCATGTTGTCGGAGTTCAAGGAGTTTGCGGTCAAAGGAAATGTGATGGATATGGCCATCGGCGTGGTGGTGGGCGGCGCGTTCGGCAAGATCACGACCTCGCTGGTGGGTGATGTGGCCATGCCGGTGCTGGGCTGGCTGACGGCGGGCGTGGATTTCAAGAAGCTGTCGTATACGTTCAACACCAAGACGCCCGTGGTCATCAATTACGGGATGTTCATCCAGACGGTGATCGATTTCCTGATTATCGCCTGGGTGGTGTTCATGTTCGTGAAGATCATCAACCGGCTGCGTCGCACGGCGGAGGCATCGGAAGTCCAAAAGACCGAAACCCCGTCCTGATTTCCTGGATCCCGGCGGCTTTTTCTCATGCCGGGCAGGTGATGGAGGCGCGGTTGCGGCCTTCTTTCTTGCTGCGGTACATCATGTGGTCGGCGCGTTTCAGCAGGCTTTCCACGTTGTCGCCGGGCCGGATGACGGTGCCGCCGGCGGATATGGTGACCCGCATGTGTTTGTCCCCGCTGTCCACGCGCGAGCGGCGCACCAGCGAGCAGAGGCGGCCGGCGATGCGGTGCAGGGCGGGGATGTCGGTATGCGGGAAGAGTCCGGCGAATTCGTCGCCGCCCCAGCGGGCGAAGGAGTCGAACGGCCGGGCTGAGTTGAGCAGCGTGTTGGCCACTGTGCGGATGGCCTGGTCGCCCACCGGGTGGCCGTACTTGTCGTTGAAGTGCTTGAGGTGGTCGATATCGAAGAAGAGGAAGCCGATCCGCACGCCGCTGTGGCGCACCTGTGTGATGGCGATTTCCAGCAGGGCTTTCAGATGCCGCCGGTTGGGCATGCTTGTCAGCTCATCCAGCAGGGCCAGGCGCCGGAATTCGGCGGCTTTGGTTCGGAACGTGTCGGCGTTCCGGTTGTCGGTGAAGAGCTGGATGCCGGCCACGATCCGGTTGCGGCTGTTGCGCAGCGGCGAAATCCGCACGGTGACGGGGACACGGTGGCCGTCCTTGTGCAGCAGGAAGAATTCCTCCATGCGGGGCTGGCCGTCCTTGATCGAGGATGACAGGGGGCACAGGCTGTTGCAGAGCCCGTGCCCGCGGCTGTCCACATGCATCAGGATGCCGTCCGCGCATGATTTGCCCATCACCTCGTCCGCGCTGTAGCCGGTGATGGCCTCGGCCGCCTTGTTCCAGAAAATGATCTTCTTGCGGGTGTTGACGACATAAAGGCCGTCATACATGCTGGCGGCCAGATGCTCAAAATTTATGGCTGGCTTCATTTGTTTTTTCACGGAAACGCTCATCCGCCGCACCCCATGATCGTGGTTGATGACAGGTATTATATGGTGTTCCGGCAAGGTGGCAAGCGGGATTCTGTTAAAAAATCCTGAAAAATAGGGTTCTGGGTTCGGGGTTCAGGTAAGAATGAGACCGCAGGTTGGAGTGGTCCTGAACCCATGAACCCTGATGTGTGGCCATTAAAAAACATCAGGAATCCTTGAATTTAGCGGCAAAAAAAGGTTCAATAGCCAAGCGGTATGCAGGAATGACGATGAGCACGAAATACGAAATTGTCACATACGGGAATCCGGCGCTGAAACGCAAGACGCGTCCTATTGCCTTGGTGAACAAGGCGATCCGCGAGCTGGCGCGTGACATGCTGGAGGCCATGTATCGCGCCAATGGCGTGGGGTTGGCCGCGCCGCAGGTCGGCCGTGAGGAATCCATCTGCGTGGTTGATGTGACCCCGCGTGATGAGGCCGGACACCCGGTCCCGGTCACGGAGAATGCCGGGGTGGCCATGCCGCTGGTGATGATCAATCCAGAGGTCATCCGTGCGGAGGGCGAGCAGCGGGGGCAGGAGGGGTGCCTGAGCTTTCCGGAGATTTTTGTGACGCTGACCTGCGCGGCCGATGTGACGGTCCGCTACATGGACCTGGACGGCCGTGAGCAGCGGGTCGACGGCGTCGGGCTGCTGGCAAGGGCCCTGCTGCATGAGATTGACCACCTGCATGGCATCCTGCTGGTTGACCGCATGTCCGCCGTGCAGAAGCTGGCGGTGGCGGGCAAGCTGAAACGGCTCAAACAGGAGAACGCCGCGCAAAGCGGATCGAAAAAGTGAGGCCCCCCATGGCGGTGTCGGTGCGTTTTGATTCCATCACGAAAACATTCGGCAGGACCCGCGCATTGGACAACGTGTCGCTGGCCATCGAGCCGGGCGAGATGTTTTTCCTGCTGGGCCCCAGCGGCTGCGGCAAAACCACATTATTGCGCTGCCTCGCCGGCTTCTGCGAGCCGGACGCGGGCGAGGTCTGGCTGGGCGACCGGTGCATGACGCGGATCCCGCCGCACCAGCGCGACACGGGCATGGTGTTCCAGAGCTATGCGCTCTGGCCGCACATGACCGTGCGGGAAAACATCCTGTTCGGGCTGGAGATGCGCGACCTGGAGCGCGGGGAGATGGCGCGCCGCGTGGACGAGGTGCTGGAGATGGTGCGCATGGCCGACCGCGCGGAGGCCCGTCCGAACCAGCTTTCCGGCGGGCAGCAGCAGCGCGTGGCGCTGGCGCGCGCGCTGGTGGTCCACCCCCGGTGCCTGCTCCTCGATGAGCCGCTCTCCAACCTCGATGCGCGGCTGCGTCTGGAGATGCGCTCGGAAATCCGGCGCATCTGCAAGGACGCCGGCCTGACCGCCATCTATGTGACCCATGACCAGAAGGAGGCCCTTGCCATGGCCGACCGCATGGCGATCCTGGATGCGGGCCGCATCCGGCAGATCGGCACCCCCGAGGATATTTACCGCCATCCCGCCACCACGTTTGTGGCGAACTTTATCGGCGAGACCAACCTGGTGCGGGGTGAAGTGCTGGCCGTGGATGGCCGCGGGGTGCGCGTGCGCACCGCCATGGGCGAAATCCTGGCCGCCGCCGGCCCCGTCACGGCGGACCGGGGCGGGCGTATCACGCTCTCCATCCGGCCGGAAGCCATCCGGATCGCCTCGCCCTCCGGCTCCGGGCCGAATCTGTTTGAGGGGCGGATGCACCACAGCGTCTATTTGGGCGAAAGCGCGCAGCACCAGGTTTCGCTGCCGGTCACGGAGCGGGGATGGGATGGGACTGAGGTGGTTTTGAAGATGCTGGAACTGAGCCCCCGTGTGGTGGCGCGTGACGACTCGCGGCCCGTGCGGATTGCGATCCTGCCGGAAGATGTCATCCTGCTGTCGGAATAAATGGACGGGCAATCATGATGTGGCGCAACCTTTTGGTTTTGACTGCGGCGGTGGTTGTCGTCGCCCTGCCGTTTGTCTTCCGCCGCGACCCCGCGGCGGGCGGCGACTGGCGGCCCGGTGACCCGGAAGTGGTGGTCATCAGCCCGCACAACGAGGCCATCCGCTATGAGTTCGGCCGCGCGTTTGCGGCGTGGCACCGCCAGCATTACGGCCGCCCGGCCAAAGTGGACTGGCGCAACATCGGCGGCACCACGGAGATCATGCGCTACCTGAACGGCTCCTATACCGCCGCCTTCCGCGCCTGGTGGAAAAAACAGGGGCGCGACTGGCCGGCCAATGGCGGCACCGTGATCATGGATACCCGCTTCAACCCCGCCGCATTGCCGGACAACGTGCGCGAGGAGCAGGTGGCGCTCCACCGCGAATTCCGCGCGCATGACGATCCCGCGGCCTACGGCAGCGGGGTGGATCTCTTGTTCGGCGGCGGCTCCTATGACCATGACAAGGCCGTCCGGCAGGGCATGGTGGTTCCGCCCTGGCCCTCCAATGCCGTGCCGCGCGCGGTGTTTGAGAATGCGGACGGGACAACCCTGTGCCCTGAAAAGATGGGCGGCGAGATCTGGCGTACTCCCAACTTCTTCGGCTGCGCGCTCAGCACCTTCGGCATCTGCTACAACATGGACCGGCTGGCGGAGCTGGGGCTGACCCCTCCGTCACATTGGACGGACCTGGCCGATTTCCGCTATGCGGGGGTGCTGGGGGTGGCGGACCCGACCAAGAGTGGCAGCATCGCCAAGGCCTTTGAGATGATCATCCATGAGCAGTGCCGGCTGGCGGTGCGCCGGGCCGGCTTCACGGATGCGGATGTCCATGCGTTCGAGCGCAAGTTTGCCGCGGCGGGCCACGCGGCCGCCAGTGGCTTGCCGGACGGCGTCCCGGCCGCTTACCAGCAGGCGGTTGAGGACGGCTGGCTGGCCGGTGTGCGGCTGCTCCAGCAGATCGGCGCCAATGCCCGCTACTTCACCGATTCGTCGAGCAAGGTGCCGATCGACGTCAGCATGGGCGAGGCGGCGGCCGGGATCGCCATTGATTTTTACGGACGGTTCCAGGCGGAGATCAGCCGCGCTCCGGATGGCCGGCTGCGCATGGCGTACCTGACGCCCGTGGGCGGCTCCAGCGTCAGCGCGGACCCGGTCAGCCTGCTGCGCGGCGCCCCGCACCGCGAAACCGCCGTGCGGTTCATTGAGTTCGCGCTCTCCGAAGCTGGCCAGAAATTGTGGAATTACCGGGTCGGCGCGCCGGGCGGCCCGGAGAAATTCGCGTTGCGCCGCCTGCCGGTCAGCAGCGCGTTTTATCCGCCCGCAGCCACGTATGCCGCGCATGCGCCGTACACCTCGGACAACCTGGCCGACCCGTCCGTGAATGCCTACGCGCTGGCCGCGCAGTTTGAATATCAGCCGCGCTGGACCGGCGGCCATTTCAGCATCATGCGCGACCTGGTCCGCGCCATGTGCATGGATTCCGGCGAGGAGCTCAAGGCGGCATGGCGGGCGATCCACCGTTGCCAGGATTCGGCCCGGCGCGCGCAGGCGCTGGCGAAATTGCAGGAGATGCCGCGGCAGCCCGAGCCGCTGACCTGGGAATCCGCGCCCCGCATCGGCCGCGCGAATGAGCCGCTGGTGTATATGCGGCTGTGGACCGCGGCGTTCCGCGCCAATTACCGCGAGGCGCAGCGCATCGCGGAAGCGGGCAGGAAGGGGACGCCATGAGGCGACGCACGGCATGGATCATTTTCACGGTCGCCACGCTCCTGCTGGGCACGCTCTTCCTGTGGCCGCTGTGGCAGGTGGTGCAGGGCGGCTTCCGGATGGACGGCGTGTGGACCTTCAAATATCTGGCGGGCGTGTTCAAGAATCCGGTCTATGTCGAGGGCCTCTGGAACAGCGTGCGGCTGGCCGCGGGCACCACGCTGCTGGCCACGCTGCTGGCCCTGCCGCTGGCCTGGCTGTCGAACCGTTTCGAATTCCCGGGAAAGTCGTTCCTGACCGCCCTGCTGCTGGTGCCCATGATCCTGCCGCCGTTCGTGGGGGCCATCGGCTTCCAGCAGCTGCTCGGGCCGTATGGCGCGCTGAACGCATGGCTGGGGCTGGGGCCGGTGGATTGGCTGGGCAGGGGGCGGTATTTCGGGGTGATCGTCCTGCAGGCGCTTTCGCTCTATCCCATCCTGTATCTCAACCTTTCAGCGGCGCTGGCCAATATCGATCCGGCCATGGAGGAGGCGGCCGCCAACCTGGGCGCGTCCGTGTTCACCCGCTTCCGGCGCGTGGTCATGCCGCTGATGATGCCCGGCTTCTTCGCGGGCGGCACCATCATCTTCATCTGGAGCTTCACGGAGCTGGGCACCCCGCTGATGCTCAACTATTACCGCTGCGCGCCGGTGCAGGTCTATGACGCGCTGAAGGAGATCGGCACCAGCCCCTTCCCGTATGCGCTGGTGTTCGTGATGCTGGCCTGCAGCCTGCTGCTCTACAGCGCCACGCGCCTGCTGTTTGGCCGGCAGGCCTATGCCATGCAGGGCAAGGCCGCCACGCAGTATGCGCCCAACCGCGCGCGCGGCTGGCAGGCGCTGGGGGTCATGCTGCCGTTCGTCGCCGTGTGCGCCGCGGCTCTGCTGCCGCACCTGGTGGTCATCCTCACCAGCTTCAGCGCGCCGGGTGGGTGGTACCACACCGGCTGGCCCACGCAGTTCACCGGCGTGCACTACCTCGACGCGCTGGGCCATGAGATGACGGTCAGCAGCATCCGCAACAGCCTCTGGTTCTCGTCGCTCGCTGTGGGCATCAACCTGGCGCTCGGCACGGCCATCGCCTTTGTGGTGGTGCGCTCCACCATCCCCCTGCGCGGCCTGCTGGATGCCATCACCATGGTCCCGCTGGCGGTGCCGGGGCTGGTCATGGCCTTCGGCTACCTGGCCATCAGCTCCTACCTCGGCAACCTGGAGTGGGTCAAGGGCAGCGATGTGCTGTCCGGCATGCTCGATGTGCGTACCAACCCCACGCTGTTCCTCGTCATCGCCTATGCGGTCCGGCGCCTGCCCTACATGGTGCGCACGGTGACCGCCGGCCTGCAGCAGACCTCCGTCACGCTGGAGGAGTCCGCGGCCAACCTCGGCGCGGCGCCCTTCACCGTGGCGCGCCGCATCACCCTGCCGCTGATTATGGCGAACGTCATCGCCGGCATCCTGCTGACCTTCGCCTTCAGCATGCTCGAAGTCTCCGACAGCCTGATGCTGGCACAGCGCGCGGATTATTATCCCATCACCAAGACCATCTACGAGCTGTTCCAGCTCATCGGCACCGGCAAGTTCGTGGCCGCCGCGCTCGGCGTGTGGGCCATGGCCTTCCTCGCCGTCACCATCCTCGGCGCAGGCCTGCTCCTGGGTAAAAAAATGGGCTCGCTGTTCAGGCTGTAGGGCGGAAAACTCACCCCGCTCCGCCTTGACCCTCACCCCTTTTTCAACTACTCTGCTTTCAGGCAAAGGCTTAAAACACAATTTATGAAAAAGCGATCTGGAAAAACGCCTCGCGCGGTGTTTGCATTTTTTCTGTTATTGTCCGCACTAACAGGATGCAAAACTCATGAGGGTGTTGTAACGAAATTAGACCGGTTGTATGATGTGTATCGTAGTCAAGATTATGAAACCGCGCGAAACGCTTTGCTTTCCACCGAAAAAATATTTACCGGGGAAGCCTCGGCGACAATGCGCGACAAAGGATTTTGGCGTTGTTATAGCCGGTTGTATGTCTTGGAATTGAAGCATGGCGATTCTGACCGGGCTGCCATTGCATTCCAGAAGGCTAAATACTGGTACCTTGTAAAACTTGAAAGTGATGGTTGTGATCCTGAAAAAATCAGGATTAAAATGGATTTATTTACACCTGATAACTGTCGGGAATGGAGCGAAAATTTTGATGCTGGTATGCGTGAAAGAGATGCTACGTTAAAACGATTGGGGCTTACTAATATCCCATAAGGATAAATCCACACACAGGCGGATTCTGGTCAGCCCTCGAAATAGCCTTTGCGCCTTTGCGTGGTAAATCTTTCCGTAATCCTGACCATCCTGTTAATCCATGTTAAATGCCTCTGTCTTCTATCCTTTGCGTCTTGCCCGGCGCGGAAACTCATGCCATCATGTCCCCAACAATTTTCTAAGCATCCTGCGGGATGCGACAGGGAGTGCGTATGTATAAACGGGTGATATTGCATAAGGACCGTGTCAAGAACGTCACGGAGGGCCATCCGTGGATCTTCTCCGGCGCCATCCTCTCCTCCGAGCCGCTGGAGGACGGCGAGCTGTGCGAGATCCATTCGCAGAGCCGCTTCGTGGGCATCGGCTACTACCACGGCGGCGTGGATATCGCCATCCGGCTCCTGACCCGTAAGGAGGAGCCCATTGACGTGGCCTTTTTCGAGCACCGCATCCGCCGGCTCAAGGCGGAAAAGGAGATGTGGACGCGCAACACCAACGCCTACCGGGTGGTCTTCGGCGAAAGCGACGCCCTGCCGGGCCTGATCGTGGACAAGTATGACCACACGCTGGTGATGCAGTGCCACACCCTGGGCATGGAGCGCCTGAAGGATGTGATCGCGCAGGCCCTGACGCGCGTCTACCAGCCCAAATGCGTCTGCCGCAAGGCCGCGGTGCACAGCGGCAGGATCGAGGGGCTGGCGGAAAGCGCGGAGGTGGAGATCCTCCACGGCAAGCTTGATGAGGACATCATCATCGAGGAAAACGGCTTCCGGTTTTTCGTCAACGTGGCCAAGGGGCAGAAGACCGGCTTTTTCCTCGACCAGCGCCAGAACCGGCAGAGCATACTGCCGTACTGCGAAAAGCGCCGCGTGCTCAACTGCTTCTGCTACACCGGCGGCTTCTCCGTGTATGCCGCCAGCGTGGCCTCGCGGGTCACCAGCGTGGACATCTCCGGCGGCGCCATCGAGTATGCGCGCCGCAACTTCGAGCTGAACGGGTTCGACCCGGCCGCGCACGAGTTCGTGGCCGGCGATGTGTTCGACTATCTGGGCGCCATGCACAGGGGTTCGTTCGACACCGTGATCCTGGACCCGCCCTCCTTTGCCCGCAAAAAGGTGCAGATCAAGCAGGCGATCAAGGCCTACACCACGATCAACTCCAAGGCGCTGGAAAAGATGGCGCCGGGCAGCATCCTTGTCAGCTCCTCCTGCACCACGCATGTGGACGAGCTGACCTTCATCAAGATCCTCAACCAGAGCGCGGTCAACGCGGGCTGCTCCCTGAAGGTCCTGCACTCCGCCATGCAGCCGTTTGACCATGCCTACAACCTGAGCTTCCTGGAAGGCCGCTACCTGAAATTCTTCGTGATGCTGCGGGGGGAGTGACCATGGGCGGACCGGATGCGACACAGGCGGCCCTGCAGTTCAGCGGCTTGATTTTCGACATGGACGGCACGCTGACCAAACCGGTCATTGATTTTGGCGCCATGCGGCGCGACCTCAGCATCCCAAGCGGCGATATCGCCTCGGTGGTCCTGTCGTGGCCGCCGGAAAAGCAGGAATGGGCGTGGGAGATCATCCGCGGCCATGAGGAGATCGCGCTGGAGAAAATGGCCCTGCAGGACGGCTGCGCCGGTCTGCTCGGGGCGTGCCGCGCGCGCGGCTTGCGGCTGGGGGTGGTGACCCGCAATTCACGCGAAAGCACGCAGCACCTGTGCGAACGGTTCGGCCTGCAGTTTGACACCGTGGTCACGCGCGAGTTCCCGTGGATCAAGCCGCATCCCGGCCCGGCCCTGCATATTCTCGAACAGTGGCAGGCGCAGGCGGGGCGGGTGATGATGATCGGCGATTACATCCACGACATCGAGTGCGGCCGCGCGGCGGGCGTGAAGACCTGCTTCTTCCATAATCCCGGGTTTCCGGACTGGAGCCAGGCGGCGGACTATACCGTACACACCATGGCGGAGCTGGCCCGCATCGTCCTGCCGGGCGGCTGACAGGCCTTGGTGGGGCATGCGGATCTCGCAGCGCAGAGAAAAGCAGGTTGCATTTCGGGTGCAAACGGATGCGGCGATCTTGGGCGCTGGCATTGTTCTCGCGGGTGGTGCGGATGCTTATCCAGCCCCACCCGCGACGTCGCGCCATCATCCCAAGCTTGCCGCATCTTTTTCACCACACTTCGACCTGGCTCAGTGCAGGCCGACACGAAATGCAACCTGCGGTTCGCCTCCATGGCGCAACGCCATGGATTTTCGGTGTTCGCGCCTCCACCGGATTCTGTTCAACGGGGCAGCATCCGCTTCCCTCATTCTGAATCCTGACTCCTGTATTCTGGATACTGCGCCACCTTCGCGCCTTTTCGCGTGTTTCGTAGTTGAATTTCTTTCCTCCTCATCTGCCGCCTCCCGCCTGATCATTTTTCTACAAATTAAAGACGGAAAAATCATGGCCCGTCCTGTTGACCTCCGCACAGCGTTCCACATATTATTACACCCCATTCCAGCAAAATGATACCATGCTGGTGTAATAAACAAGGGAGCGTAAAATGGACCGCAATTTTTATCTGGAACTGGGCCGCCGCGGCCTGCGTATGCCGATCGGCGCGCACCTGGTGCTGAAGGAGAAGCCGAACCACCACGAATGCCTGGTGGACGGCTACAAGCTGGGCGAGGTGGTGGTGGAGACCGCCCGGCGCTTCAACACCCCGCTCGCGCTGCCGCTGATGGACCTGACCATCGAGAAGCACGACATGCTGACCATGATCGGCATCCCGCCCTCCAAGGCCGACACCTTCCATTTCAGCGCCTGTCCCACCGCTGCGCAGCTGGCGGACCTCGACGCGCACCTGTCCGATGCGCCGTTCGGCCGGCTGGCCGTCTATTGCGACGCCCTGCGGTATGTGGCGAAACATCCGGAGCTGGTGCCGGTGGCCATGGCGATCGGCCCGTTCTCGCTGATGACCAAGCTGCTGGCCGACCCCATCACGCCGGTGTACCTGGCGGGCACGGGGGTGACCGGCGATGAAGATCCTGAAGTGAAGACAGCGGAAACCGCGCTGGAGATGGCCATCCGGATCATCGCGCGCTCCATCCGCATCCAGGTCGCGGCCGGCGCCAGGGCGGTCTGCCTTTGCGAGCCGGCGGCCAACACGGTCTTCCTCTCCCCGCACCAGCTGTCGGAGCCGGACAACACGGTTTTTGAGCGTATGGTGATGGCCCCGAACCGCCGCCTGCGCGCCCTGCTCAAGGAGCTGGATGCGGACCTGATCTTCCACAACTGCGGCGAGCTGATCCCGGAGATGATCCGGTCATTCTGCACCCTCGACCCGGCGATTATCAGTCTCGGCAGTTCCCGCACCCTGTGGGAGGACGAGCCGCTGATCCCGAAAACCACGGTCATCTTCGGCAACCTGCCTACCAAGAAGTTCTACTCCGACGCCGAGATGCCCGAATCGCGCGTGGAGATGCTGTCCAACGAGCTGGCCGTGCGCATGCAGGCCACCGGCCATCCGTTCATCCTGGGCAGCGAATGCGACGTGCTCAGCGTGGAAGGCAGCGAGGAGATCATCAACAGCAAGGTGGATGTGATGATGCGCGCCGGCGGCTGCGGCTGCAGCTACTGCCACTGAGAAGGCTGTAGACTATTAGGCTGTAGGCTGAAGCAGGAATATTGATGCCGGTGCAGACGTGGACGTTCGCCGGCCATCCGTGTCCATCGTGCCGTGCCCCGCATAGCTTCCGAGCGACGCGGGGTGGTGATTCCCTTCCATCTTTCCGTAATCCTGCCCATCCTGTTAATCCATGTTAAATGCCTCAGTCTTTTTTTCGCGTCCTTTCGCGCCTTTCGTAGTTAAAGGTCTTATTCTTTATCCGTGTCCATCTGTGTGATCTGTGGGCAATTCTCATGCTTTGCTGAACCCTGTTTCCTCATTCTGTCGGCAAAACACTTGTCACCGGCCGCGGATAACGCTAGAGTTCATGCGTTGATTTTTTGAAACATAAGGAGACGTGCGCATGAAAAGCAAAGTGGGCGTGATCGGTTGCGGCAACATCAGTTCGGCATATTTCAAGATCGCCAAGGGCCTTGAGGATATCGAGATCGTCGCCTGTGCGGACCTGGTCCGCGAGAAGGCCGAGGCGCGCGCCGCCGAGTTCCAGATCCCGCGCGTGTGCACGGTCGAGGAGATGCTGGCCGACAAGTCCATCGAGATGATCCTGAACCTGACCCTGCCGCAGGGCCATGCCGCGGTGGACATCGCCGCGCTGGAGGCCGGCAAGCATGTGTATGCCGAGAAGCCGCTGGCGATCAGCCGCGAGGACGGCCGCAAGGTGCTGGACCTGGCCGCGCGCAAGAAGCTGCGGGTCGGTTCCGCCCCGGACACCTTCCTCGGCGGCGGCATCCAGACATGCTGCAAGCTGATCAACGACGGCTGGATCGGCACCCCGGTGGCGGCGGCCGGCTTCATGCTCTGCCGCGGCCATGAGAGCTGGCACCCGGATCCGGAGTTTTATTACCTCAAGGGCGGCGGACCGATGTTTGACATGGGCCCGTACTACCTGACCGCCATGGTGGCGCTCATGGGTCCGATCCGGCGCGTGACCGGTTCCGCGCGCATGACCTTCCCGGAGCGGCTGATCACCAGCCAGCCCAAGTGCGGTAAGAAGATCCCGGTGGAGACGCCGACCCATCTGGCGGCGGTGCTGGACTTCGCCAACGGCGCGGTGGCCACGCTGGTCACCAGCTTCGACGTGTGGGCGGGCACGCATCCCCCGATTGAAATCTACGGCACCGAGGGCTCGCTGATGGTGCCCGACCCGAACACGTTCGGCGGCCCAGTCAAGATCCGCCGCATGGGCAGCAAGGACTGGAGCGATGTGCCGCTGGCGTACGGCTATGCGGAAAACAGCCGCGGCCTCGGGCTGGCGGACATGGCGCAGGCCATCCGCGTTGGCCGGCCGCACCGCGCGAGCGGCGAGCTGGCGTTCCATGTGCTCGACGTGATGCATGCCGTGCAAGAGTCCTCGGCCACCGACGAGCATGTCACGCTCAAGAGCACCTGCGAAAAGCCCGCGCCGCTGCCGCTGGGCCTGCGCCCCGGCACCGTCGCGTAAGGTTCAACGACTCACGGAAAACGGCAGGCCGCGAAAGCGCCTGCCGTTTTCTTTTGTGGTGACACGGGATTGATCACGCCCCTGCACTAAAATGTTTGCAATCCCACCCAAATCCCATTTAACTCATCCCGAACAAGGGGAGGGGACACAATGCGATACCTGTATTTGATGTGGTCATTCATGTTGGCCATCTTCCTTTTTCATGGCATAAGGGTGTGGAGTCTCATGACGTATTCCATTGCGGCGTTTGCGGCACTCATCCTCGTTTTTGCAGTCAGTGTTTTCCTTCGTAAAGCATGGGGTAATTTTGGATCCCGCGCATGTCTCCTGCCGATCCTTCTCCTGCTTGTTGTTCAGACCGCAGGACGGATCTTTTTTGTGATTCACAATAGATCGCTGGAAGGTCCTGATGGCCAGGGCGCGCCACTGGTGTTCCTGGTCGTAATGTTTTTCGAACAATTGATTTTCATCCCCGGACTCGTGTTCTTCATCTGGCTCTGGAAAAATAGAGCACAACGGATCAGTGGGGCGAGTCAGGCCGAATAAAAGCCAGTTCACAGTATGCCGCCCGGTTTCCGTGGGCCCCTTCCGAAAATTCTAACTACTGGCTCCTGACTTCTGAATTCTAGCGGCGCCCCCCCCTGTAAACCAATCCCGCTTACTACCCATTGTCCCGAAAAATCCATGGCGTCACGCCATGCAAACAAACCGTCCCGACTCTCCTGATGTCGGGATGGTTATACGGCAGCGAAGCCCGGAGTCGGCGAACGTCCAAAGAATCGTTTTGCTCCGGCAAAACGAGGCGAACCGCAGGTTGCATTTCGTGCCTTTAGGTGCAAAAGATGCGGTAAGCTTGGGATGATGGCGCGGCGTCGCGGGTGGGGTTGGATACGTATCCGCACCACCCGCGAGAACAATGCCAGCGCCCAAGATCGCCGCATCCGTTTGCACCCGAAATGCAACCTGCATTAAAGTTTCCGCATGCGCTTGCCGCCCCGTGCGTCCGCTTGCTACTCCTTGTTGCTGACGCTGGCGGACGTGAACGTGGCCATCTCGTTGTAGATGCGGATGGCTCCCTCGATCACATTCATCGCCAGCGCGCCGCCCGTGCCTTCGCCCAGCCGCAGCTCCAGCGAGAGTATCGGCTCTATCTTCATCGCCTCCGCAAACGCGCGGTGCCCCTGCTCGGCGGAGAGGTGGCTGAAGAAAATGTAGTCCTGTACCGCCGGGCATAGCCGCAGCGCGGCCAGCGCGCCCGCGGATGAGATGAACCCGTCCACGACCACCGGAATCCGGTGTGCGGCGCCGCCCAGGATCAGCCCGGCGATCCCCGCAATTTCAAACCCGCCCAGCGCGGCGAGGGTGTCCAGCGGCGTGCTCAGATGCGCGCGGTTGATCGTCAGGGCCTGCTGGATGATGTGCTGCTTGTGCTGCACGCCGGCGTTGTCAAGCCCGGTGCCGCGGCCGGTGATCAGCTCAACCGGCAGCTTCAGCCATGCCGACATCAGAGCCGTGGCCGGCGTGGTGTTGGCGATCCCCATGTCGCCGGTGCCCAGCAGGTTCACTTTTTCGGCCGCCGCGGTTTCCGCCATCCGGATGCCCGCCTCCAGCGCGCGCACGGTTTCCTCGATGGTCATGGCCGGGCCCTTGGCCATATTGCGCGTGCCGCGCGCGACCTTGCAGTCGATCAGCCCCTTGGCCCCCTGGAAGTCGAAATCCACGCCCATGTCCACGATGCGCAGTTCCGCGCCCACATGCCGCGCGAGCACGTTGATGGCCGCGCCGCCGGCCAGCATGTTCAGCACCATCTGCGGGGTGACGGCCTTGGGGAAGGCGGAGACCCCTTCATCCGCCACGCCGTGGTCGCCGGCGAAACAGCAGATGCGTTTTTTGGCCAGCTCCGGCCTGGCCTGGCCGGTGGCGAGCACGTATTGCATGGCGATGGATTCAAGCCGACCGAGGCTGCCCTGCGGCTTGGTCAGGTTGTCCAGATGGGCCTGGATCTGGCCGCGGCGTGTGGTGTCGACCGGTTGGATGGACTGCAGGCATGCGTTCAGGTTCATTGTTTTGCTCCAGTAGCATCCCATGGGATGCGGGTTGATAGGTTGTAGTCAGTTGGACTGTCAGGAACTCCAAATTCCTTTTTCGTATATTTCGCGTGTTTCGTAGTTAAAATTCCCCGCTTGTCCTGCGCAGCGGCAAAAACAAAAAGGGTTCCGGCCTCCCCATGCGGGAATGCCGGAACCCTTTGCCATCAGATCCCTCTGTTTTCGTGGCTTGGCGCGTCTTCTGACTCTCGGCTTGTAACGCATGCCGGGCTCATCTTCCCAGCCGGGTAAACAACAGGTTTCCCGGCCAGTGACGCCATCACCCCTGCGGGTGACGGATGTCCGTCAGGCTTACCGATTACAGCGGCGGGACCGTCACGGATTCTCACCGTGTTCCGTCTGCCAATCCACATCAGTTTCGCGGGATCATGGAAAAAAACTCGGCCGGTGTCAATGGTTTCCGCGGGTGCTTGGGCAATCCGCTTGTCAGCCATCCTCCGCTCATCGGCCCCACCCACGACCACCGCCCACACACGAGCTGCCCGAAATCCTACGCATGATAATACAATTACAAGCAAACGATTATGCAAATGAATTCAATTTAAATTAATTGCGATATTTATTTTATCGCTGTTTAATGTAAGCAATATAGCGAGACGCATGAAAAACAGGGAGGCAGCATGAAATATCCCGTAAGCAACGCCGCAAAACAAGCGACGACGAAATGCACAAGGGAATGCGCCTGTCTTAAGGGGATCAGGAAGGTCTGTGCAGTGGAGCAATGCATCAGCAATGAGGTTCATTTTATCAAACGTCAAAATGATGAAAATTGTTCTTATTTGCAATCCTTTGGATTGGGGCATTTATGTACTTGTCCCATAAGAAAAGAACTTTTCAATAAGCACAATATATAACCCCGCCGTCCAACATCCGGATTAATTGCCCTGCGGTTCCTTTTTCGCCCTGCCTGCCATGGAAGCGGCATGGCCCTGCCTTCACTTGTGTTATCGTTTCATTGCCCGGATGGCGGCGGCGCGCTGCGCCAGCGGTTCGGCTTCCTTTTTCCGGCCCGTTTTCCGATAAAGCTGGGCCATATTCTCAAGGATCATGGCCGCATCGGGATGATCCGGGTCGAACGCCTTCTCCAGGATCGCCTATATCAGCGCTGAATCGTTCCGGCTAAGGGATTTTACCCCTGCAAATCAGGGTCGCCCCCATTGGCATATATGCACGACGTATCGCATGCTTACAAAAAGAATCAAAATCATGCATCTCAAGGAGGGGATGATATGGCTATCACACTGTCAACCATGCTGCCACTGGGCACGAAGGCGCCCGCCTTTTCACTGCCGGAAGTTGTTATTGAAACACAGGTATCCTTGGAAGATTTCGCCGACCACAAGGCGCTGCTGGTGATGTTCATCTGCAGGCACTGCCCCTACGTCAAGCATATACAGGATGAACTGGCGCAAATCGGACGGGATTGCGCGGGCAAGGATATCGGCATCGCGGCCATCAGCGCCAATGACGCGGCGGCATATCCAGACGACCGCCCGGATTCGCTGAAGGAAATGGCAAACTCCCTCCGCCTGATGTTTCCGCTCTGCTATGATGAGACGCAAGAGACGGCCAAAGCCTACACCGCCGCCTGCACTCCCGACTTCTTTCTTTTCGGCAAGGACAGGAGGCTGATCTATCGCGGACAACTGGACGACAGCCGTCCAGGCAACGGAATCCCAGTCACAGGCAAAGACCTTCGGGCGGCTATCGATGCAGTAATGGCCGACCAGCCTGTCAACCGGGACCAAAAGCCCAGCATGGGCTGCAACATCAAATGGAAACCGGGCAACGGGCCAAAGTAACGCGCACCCTGGAAAACCCGGCAAGAGGTGGAAAACATGAGCACGCATGGAATACTGGCGGTATGGCTGGTCTGTACGGGATTTACGGTCGGCATTCAAACAGCACAAGGAGACGAATCGACGATGAAAACAAATACGCAGGAAGTTCGGGTCACGATGAAAGGCAATCCGGTCAGCCTTGCGGGGAAATTGGTCGGGGAACGTGAGACAGCCCCCGATTTCAAAGTTGTGGATGCGGCCTTCAAGCCGGTAAAGCTCTCCGACTTCAAGGGGCGGGTCGTGCTGATCAGTGCGGTCCCCAGCCTCGACACGGGCGTCTGCTCGCTGCAGACCAAGCGGTTCAATGAAGAGGCAGCCCATCTGCCCGCGAACGTGGTCATCCTGACGATCAGCGAGGATCTGCCGTTCGCGCAGAAGCGGTTCTGCGAGGCCGAGAAGATTGACCGCATCAAGGTGCTGTCGGACAGCGTGTGGCGCGAGTTCGGGTCAAAATATGGAATCATGATCAACGACATGGGCTTGCTTGCGCGGTCGGTCTGGATCGTTGGACGCGACGGCAGGATCGCGTACCGCCAGATCGTGGCGGAAATTACAACCCATCCCGACTACGACGCCGCGCTGAACGCCGCGCGGGACGCGGCAGCGAAATAACCCTCACGACCCCCGGAACAGCTCACACCGACTTAGAGCCTATCCGAAAACCCACTGGGCTCAATGGATTTTCGGATAGGCTCTTACGAAAGGCCGCCGCAAAGACGGCGGAGAATGACTCCAACGTCGTGGGGGTTGTGTTTCCGGCGGTGCGCGCCAGCATGGTGATGAGCCCTTCGTTGAACGCGCGATACATCTCCGTGAAGGTCCTGGCCACGCCCGCCGAGATCCCCGCCGCGCGCATGGACTGCTCGGCCTGCGCGTAGGGCGCCTGCACGTACTTGAGATCCGGCTTGCCGATGGCCTTGCCCAGGATGCGGGCCGCTTCATCCATCGTGACATTGCGCGGCCCCAGCAGGTCGTGGACGACGTGCCCCTGGAAATCCATGGCGAGCAGATGCTGGACGGCCGCGTCCCCGATATCCCGCGTGGCGATCATGCCCACGGACAGGTCACCCCGGAGCGGGGTCGCCATAACGCCCAGCGACTTGATGACCGGGATGTTCTGCAGCAGGTTTTCCATGAAGAAAGTCGCGCGCAGGTGCACCACGTTGACGCCCGACAACTTGTTGAGCCGCTGCTCCTGGTCGTGCAGGCCGGCGATCGGACCGGTCTTGTCCGTCAGGTTCGCACCCTGGCTGCTCAGGCTCACCACATACTTCACCCCTGTCGCCGTCAGGGCGGTCGCGATCGATTCTCCGAGCTTGCCGTAATAGGCCCTGACGTCCGGCACGGAAAGGTCCGGCGGAATCATCGAATACACCGCACTTACGCCATCAAAGACATCCGTCAGGAATCCTGAATCCACAATGGATCCCTCGTATATCCTGACACCTTTTTTCGCCAGCGGCGCCAGTTTCATCGCCGTGCGGGCAATAGCCCTCACCTCCGCACCCTGCGCAAGCAATCCTTCCACAACCCGCCGGCCCGTATTCCCCGATGCCCCGATGACTGCGTAGCTCATGCTTCGACTCCTTCCAGCCGGCGGAATCCGCCGGGCTTCAATCATTCAGAAAAGCCGGGCAGCACCGCGGCCCGGGTGGCGTGGATCACCAGCACCTTTGCCATGGTGTCGGCGCGGTTCGCCACGCCATGCGAGGCATGCCCGTTGAAATAAATGCTGTCGCCGGGCGCCAGCATGAACTCATCGTGATTCAAGGTCACATGCACCTGCCCCTCGATGCCATAGATAAACTGGTCCATGCGCGAGACCTCATGCTTGAGCACGGTCTGCGCCGGAATCTCCAACATGAGCGGATTCATCAGCTTCAGCCGCTTGTCACGGGCCAGCTCAAGCCACATCCCCGCGGGATTGGCATGCGCATGGGCCTGCGGCTTGCCCTGCCCGGCCGGCGTGAACACATAGGCGGGATCGGGCGCCTTGCACTGCAGCAATTCAGACGGCGAGATCCCCAGCCCTTCCGCAAGGCGGTACAACAGCGGCACGGACGGCAACGCCCGTTGATTTTCGATCTGGGAAAGACACCCCTTGGTCACGCCCGTGCGGGTTGCCATCTGCGCCAATGTGATCTTCCGCCTCTTGCGAAGCTCACGAATATTCAATGCAATATCTTCAATATTCAAGGCCCCTCCTTTATTTGAGAAGCTTTTGACTCCGGCGGGTTCCCGGCCACCGGAAGCCGGAGCGCAGGCAGGCCCGCCCCGCGCCGTTAAAAAAGAAGGCCCGCCAGAACCGCCACTGCCCACCAGAAGCACACTCCGAAAAACACAATGCCCGCATAAACCATCATGATGCGCCAGTTCATGATGGGTGACTCCTTTTCATTTTATCCCGCCACCCGCATGGCGCCGCGGGCGTGGAACTCCAGATGCCTGAGGAGATCGGCCTCGGTGAACGGCTTGGCGAGGTAGCCGCAAACCCCGGCCTTGAACATCATGTCGATCACCGGCCGCCTCACATGCGCCGTGACCAGGATCGCCTTTGTGCGCAGCGGCCGTCTCACATTCTTCATGAACCATGCGCCGTCATGGCCCGGCATGTTGAAGTCCACCAGGATAAAATCATATATCCCGCTCTCCGCCAGCGGGATCGCGTCCACGGCGTCCGCCACGCCACAAGCTTCATGCCCATTCCGGACCAGGATCTCCGCCACCTGCTCCCGGAACGCCTTGTGATCATCCAGGATGATTATTTTCACCGTCGCCCTGCCTTCCATTTTCCAGGCCCGATTCCACCGGCGCCCATCCCGCAAACACCCTATACCGAAATAACGCTGTTCAACGATCCCATGTCGTTCGGCACCCGTTCAAGGCAGCTGGCATCCACATGCCATTCACCATTCACCGCAAACTTGTACTCATGCCGGCCCGGCGGAAGGACGAGCGCGATTTTATAAAGCCCACAGGCCGGATCGCTGCAAAGCTGATGCTGCTTTGGGTCCCAGTTATTGAACGTCCCCGCCAGATACACCTCGCTCCCGGGCGCCGCCGCCACCTGGAAAACAACTTTCTTGCCCCGCCGGCCACGCCCGGCTGCCGGCTTTTTCATCGCCGCCGATTTTTTCATCACGTCCGATACCTTCATCTCTGCATCTCCCATATCTGCCTTTCGGCTTTTCACTTTGCTCCACCATTAAAACCATCCCGCCCGGGC
>Ga0118677_10002207_pt1 | contig 39599 bp, 26 predicted proteins | sample AliMusrvi5mmetaG_FD_86154 | JGI IMG/M metagenome (GOLD analysis project Ga0118677, IMG submission 86154) | reverse complement strand
CTCCTCCGACTTTATCGAGAAATTCTTCACCGGCACCGCCACCACCATCGAAGGCATCGGCCTGAAGGAAGTGGGCGAGGAAAGCGTGCGCCGGCATCGCGACGCTTATGGCGACAATCCCATCTATCGCGGCATGCTGGATGTCGGCGGCGATTACGCCTACCGCTTGCGCGGCGAGGATCATGCCTGGACGCCGGAAAGCGTTTCGCGGCTTCAACATGCCGTGCGCGGCAACAATCCGGCGGAATATAATCTCTTCGCCCAAAGCATCAACGAACAGAATGAGCGCCTTCTCACCCTGCGCGGCCTGATGCAGTTCAAGACGGGCGAGGGCGTGCCGCTGGACGAAGTCGAAGCGGCGGTTGATATCGTCAAGCGTTTTTCCACCGGCGCCATGAGCTTCGGCTCCATCTCCAGAGAAGCGCATACCACCTTGGCCATCGCCATGAACCGCATCGGCGGCCGTTCCAATACCGGCGAAGGAGGCGAAGAAGCCGACCGTTTCGTCACCATGGCGAACGGTGATTCCATGCGCTCCAAGATCAAGCAGGTCGCGTCTGGCCGCTTCGGCGTCACCACCGAATATCTGGTCAATGCCGACGATATCCAGATCAAGATGGCCCAGGGCGCCAAGCCCGGTGAAGGCGGCCAGCTGCCCGGCTACAAGGTGGATGCCGCTATCGCCAAGGTGCGCCATTCCACTCCTGGCGTGGGTCTCATTTCGCCGCCGCCGCATCACGACATCTATTCCATCGAAGATTTGGCGCAGCTGATCCGCGACCTGAAAAGCGCCAACCAGAAAGCGCGCATTTCGGTCAAGCTGGTGTCGGAAGTGGGCGTCGGCACCGTGGCGGCGGGTGTCGCCAAGTGCCGTGCCGACCATGTCACCATTTCCGGCTTTGAAGGCGGCACTGGCGCCTCGCCGCTCACTTCGCTCACCCATGCCGGCAGCCCCTGGGAAATTGGCCTGGCGGAAACCCAGCAGACATTGGTGCTGAACGGCTTGCGCGGCCGCATTGCCGTGCAGGTCGATGGCGGTCTTCGCACGGGCCGCGACGTTGCCATCGGCGCCTTGCTGGGGGCCGACGAATTTGGCTTTGCCACCGCGCCGCTGATCGCTTCGGGCTGCATCATGATGCGCAAATGCCATCTCAACACCTGCCCGGTGGGCGTGGCGACGCAGGACCCGATTCTGCGCAAGCGCTTCACCGGCACGCCCGAGCATGTGATCAATTACTTCTTCTTTGTCGCGGAAGAGCTGCGCGAGATCATGGCCGAGCTGGGCTTCCGCACCGTGGCCGAAATGATCGGCCGGGTGGACAAGATTGACCTGAAAAAAGCCATCGCCCATTGGAAGGCCAAGGGCGTGGATTTGTCCAAGGTACTGCACCAGGTTCAGGCGCGCCCTGGTGTGGCGATCCACAATTGCGAAACCCAGAACCATGCGCTGGATTCCGCCATTGATCATGACCTGATCAAGGCCAGCCTGCCGTCCATTGAAGGCGGCCAGCCGGTGGTGCTGGAACGCACCGTGCGCAATGTGGACCGCACCGTCGGCGCCATGCTGTCGGGCGAAGTGGCCCGCCGCCATGGCCATGCCGGCCTGCCGGAAGACACGATCAAGATTCGCCTCACCGGCACGGCGGGGCAAAGCTTCGGCGCCTTCCTGGCGCGCGGCGTTTCGCTGGAACTGATCGGCGACGGCAATGACTATGTCGGCAAGGGCCTGTCGGGCGGCCGCATCGTGGTCAAGCCGCCGGCCGGTCTGTCGCGCGATCCTTCCGAAAACATCATTGTCGGCAACACGGTGCTGTATGGCGCCATCGCCGGCGAAGCCTATCTCCAGGGCGTGGCGGGCGAGCGTTTCGCCGTGCGCAACTCCGGCGCCATCGCCGTGGTCGAAGGCACCGGTGACCATGGCTGCGAATATATGACCGGCGGCGTGGTGGTGGTGCTGGGCAAGACCGGGCGCAATTTCGCCGCCGGCATGTCGGGCGGCATTGCTTATGTCTATGACGAGCACGGCGATTTCGAAAAACGCTGCAACCTCGCTCAGGTCAAACTGGAAAAACTCGGCCCGGCCAGCGGCAGCGACGATCCGGAATTGCCGCGCCAGCGTTCCGTGAGCGTTTACGATCCCGGCATGGGCGACCTGCTGCGGTTTGACGCCGAGCGGCTGCGCATTCTGATTGAACGCCATCTGCTGCAGACCGGCAGCTCGCGCGCCCGCCAGTTGCTGGACAATTGGGATCAAGCCCTTGAACGCTTTGTCAAAGTTATGCCGACCGACTATGCCGCCGCCCTGGCGAGCATGAAGGCGGCGCGCGCCAAAGCTGTGGCGGCGGAGTAGTCATGGGTAAGATCACAGGTTTTCTGGAAATCGAGCGGCAGGAGCGGGGCTATGACAAGCCCGAACAGCGGCTTGAGAATTACCGCGAATTCGTCCACCCGCTGCCCTATGCCGATGTCAGCAAGCAGGCGGCGCGCTGCATGGATTGCGGCATTCCCTTTTGTCACCAGGGCTGCCCGGTTAATAACCAGATTCCCGACTGGAACAATCTGGTCTATCGCGACCAGTGGCGCACGGCGGCAGAGAATCTGCATTCCACCAACAATTTCCCCGAATTCACTGGCCGCATCTGCCCCGCCCCATGCGAGTCGAGCTGCACCCTGAACATCCAGGAAACCCCGGTCGCCATCAAAACCATCGAATGCCAGATCGTGGATCGCGCCTGGGAAGAAGGCTGGATCCAGCCCGTCATCGCGCCGAAGAAAACCGGCAAGACGGTTGCGGTGGTGGGCTCTGGCCCGGCGGGCATGGCCGCCGCCCAGCAACTCGCCCGCGCCGGCCACAGCGTCACCCTGTTTGAAAAAAGTGATCGCATCGGCGGCTTGCTGCGTTACGGCATTCCCGACTTTAAAATGGAAAAGCACCTGATTGACCGCCGCATCCGCCAGATGGAAGCGGAAGGCGTGTCTTTCCGCGCCGGCGTTGAAGTCGGTGTGGGCGTTTCCGTGGAAATGCTGCTGGCCGATTATGACGCGGTGGTGCTGTCGGGCGGAGCGGAAGCGCCGCGCGACCTGGCGGTGGAAAACCGCGAACTTGCGGGCATCCATTTCGCCATGGATTTCCTCACCCAGCAGAACAAGCGCATCGCCGGCGATGCCGAAGAAAAAGCCGCGCCAGGCGGCACGCTCAGCGCCAAGGGCAAGCATGTGGTGGTGATCGGCGGCGGCGATACCGGTTCGGACTGCATCGGCACTTCCAACCGCCATGGTGCGCTGTCGGTGACCCAGCTCGAAATCATGCCGCAGCCCCCGGCCAAGGAAAACAAGCTGCTGACATGGCCGGACTGGCCCCTCAAATTCCGCACGTCTTCTTCGCAGGAAGAAGGCTGCGAACGCGATTTCGCGGTGCAGACCAAGCGCGCCATCGGCACAGACGGCAAAATCACCGGCCTGGAATGCGTCAAGGTGGATTGGCAGCTGGGCGATGGCGGCAAGATGAATCTGGTGGAAGTGCCGGGCAGCGAATTTACGCTCAAGGCCGATCTGGTGCTGCTGGCAATGGGTTTTGTCGGCCCCAGGAAAGCCGGGCTGGTGGAGCAGGCGGGTGTCGAGCTCGATGCGCGCGGCAACGTCAAAGCCGCGACCTCCAACTACAAGACCAGCGCCGCCAAGATTTTTTCCTGCGGCGACATGCGCCGCGGCCAGTCGCTGGTGGTATGGGCCATCCGCGAAGGCCGCCAATGCGCCCGGGGCGTGGATGAATTCCTGATGGGATCGTCGGAATTACCGCGATAGCTATTTGGTGGCGATAATCGCCAAGGGCGCGGCTTGTGCGCCGGCCAGCAGCGCCACGGATTTCGACAGCGCCATTTTTCCCAGCGCATCCTTGCGCGTCACCAGCAAGGTGGCATCGCACAGTTTTGCCAGCATGCCGGCTTCCGGCCCGGCGCGTGAACAATCCAGCACCACCAGATCGGCGCCTTCTTTCAATACCTGAATAAGTTTGGCCATCGCCGCCGAAGTGAACATGGTGGCCAGCTTGGGCGGGCGGCGGGTCATCGCCAGCGCATAGGCGCCGGTGCGTGAATCTTTCGCCAGCGCCTGGGACAGAGGCACCGTGCCGGTCAACACTTCATACAGACCGGACTTGGCCGGCGCTTCCATGGCTTTCATCGCTAGCTGGTTCGGATCGCAATCTACCAACACGGTCTTGCGTCCCATCTGGGCGGCAGCACGGGCGATGGACACGGCCACCGCGCTTTTGCTTTCGCCCGGCTGCGCCCCGGTGATGGCCACCACGGCACCGCCGGATTCATGGGACTCGAACTGGGTGACAATCGCGGCCATCGCCTGGGCATAGCGGCTGCCGGGATGGTCCACGACATAGGCCGCAGCGCCCAGCCGTTCTGCATTGGCCAACTCGGCCAGGATCGGCGGGCCGTTCCACACCGCGGGCAGCGCCTTGGCTGTAGCGGCTTTGGGGGCACGGCGGCGCGGGGCATTGATGATGGTGGCGCGGGCCGGACGGGGCACGCGCACCGGCATGAACCGTCCGAACATTTCGGAACTGAGCGCCGTCAGCAGGCCCAGCAATAAGCCCAGCGGAATCGAGGCGCCCACGATCAGCCAGCGCTTGGGACTGCTGGCGGCCAGCGGCAAGGTGGCGGTGCTGATGATGCGGCTTTCCGGCGCGGCGACGCCGTCCTGGTCTTCGGTCTGGCGCAGACGGCCGACAAAGGCTTCGTATTGCGCCTTGGTGGAATCGGCATTGGATTGCAGCGCCTGCAATTCGACGCGCGACTGGTTCTGGCCATTGGCCTGACGTTCCACCTGGTTCAGGCTGGCCTGCAGAGAATTCAAATGCGCCTGGGCGGTGGCGACGTCATTGCCCATCGAGCCGGCGATACGGGTGACTTCCTGCGCGATCTTGGCGTCCAGGTCGCGCTTTTGCGCCTGCACCGCGATGAGCTTGGGATGCAGCGGGCCGTATTTGCTGGCGAGATCGGCTTCCTGGCGGATCAGATCGGCCTGCTGGCTGCGCAACTGCACGATCACGGGGGATGCGACCACCTGGCTGACATCACCGGCATTGCCGGCGGCGGCAGACGTGCCCACCCGTTCATTCTCGGCCTGTTTTTCCGCCAGTTCCGAGCGAGTCTGCACGATCTTGGCGTTGATCGCCGCCATCTGCTGATCCACCAGCGAATTGCCGGGTGCGGAATCGTTAAGGCCGTGCTGCGCCTTGTATTGCTGAACCGCCGTCTGTTCCTGCATCAATTGCTGCGCCAGTTCATTGGTGCGCTTGTCGAGCCAATCCGATGTGGTCTGGCCTGCGCTCTGCCGCACATTGACCTGATCTTGCACATAGGCCTGCGTCACCGCATCGGCGATGGACTGCGCCTTCTTGGGATCGTTGGCAGTGGCATAAACCGTGACGGCGGTGGAAAGCCCGTTGGCCTCGGCCGACACATGTTTCAGGAAGTTTGTCAGGATGCGATCATGGATCACCGTGACATCCCCGGCGTCATTGCCGGGAAACCAGTAATTCCACCGCAACATCGCCGACGGTCCCGGCGGAACGATCACCGGATTGAATTCCGGATCGTTGTAAAGCTCCAGCTTGGTGATGACATCGGTGGCGATCTGGCGCGACGTGATGATCTGAATCTGGTTCTGCAGGGTCGCGGGATCGGCGGGCAGCTGCGACAGCACGGCGGACAAATCGGTGATGTTGTTCTTGCGCTGATCCAGCATGACCACGGCCGAACTGGAATATTGCCGGGGCAGCAGCAGCGCCACCACCGTCGCCAGCACGATCACGGCCAGCGCCACACGCAGGATCAACCCGCGGCGCGCCTCCACGATGCGCAGGAAATCGGCAAGCGAAAGGCCGGGCGGTGGCGCCGGCGGCGCATAGCCCGTCACATAGGAAGATGTCGTCCGGTAGGGGGACATGAACCCGTAAAGCCTTCCAAGGGACCCCAAATCCGTTGGAGCCGATGAAGGTTAAATTTACCCTTTGGCTAGCTGACGAATGGTTAACGCGCGCCCCCGCAAAGGGGCTTTCAGGCCCGGCGGCGGGCTGAAAATGCCCTTGCCAGCACGGTGCGCAGCGGTTTGGGCCGCAAGGCCGCGTCATAGGGGAATCTGCGGTAGCGAAAGCCCAACATCTTGAGCTTCAGGGAGTCCGGCGGATCGGCATAACGGTCGGACAGGCCCCAGGTCAGCAAGGTCTTCAGGTCGCGGCGGTCCAGCACCACATCCAGGAAACGGGCCGCCTCGTCGGCCACGGCCTGGTCGCGGATGGCGGGGTTCAAGCTGCCGTCTTCATCATTCACGTCCAGCTCGGTCACAAGCAGCGCCAGGCCCCGCGCCGCGATCTCATCCAGGAACGTCCGCAGCTTTTTCTGGTCCACCTTGTCGCCAAAGGCGGCCAGATGCGCCTGCAGCCCGAAAGCTTGCACCGGCGCGCCGCGCGCAATCAGTCCGTCCAGCAGCTTCAGGCAATTGCCGCGCAGCCGGTCGGCTGCCGCCGTGCCGGCCTCACAGCCATAATCATTATAGGCCAAAAGCGCCGTGGGATCGGCGGCGCGGGCGGCGTGAAACGCCATGTCGATATAAGACGGCCCGAACGCCTTCAGCCAGAAGGTCTGGCGCAGTCCGCTGCCATCCTGCGCCAGCGCTTCGTTGACCACGTCATGCGATTGCATGCGGCCGCGATAACGTCCCGCCAGCGCCGTAACATAATCGGTGAGCAGCCGGGGATCGCGCCGCGTCAACACGGCGTCTTCCAGCCAGGGCGGATTGGCGGCGTACCAGATCAGGGGGTGACCGCGAAATCCCATGCCATGCGCCTGGGCAAATGCCAGCAGTGTGTCGATACCGGAAAAATCATAGACGCCGGGCTTGGCTTCGACCACATGGCGGTTCATTTCATATTCGGGCACCAGCATGCGGGCTTCACGCGCCAGCAGCGGCGGAAAATCTGCGTCGCGGAATTCGTAGGAGGCAGCAGCGCTGCCGAACACCAGCCCGCTGGCCGCAGCCAGTGCGCCCAGGCTTTGTGGTTGCGCCGCTCCGGGCGTCATCAAGCCCGGCGTGACAAGGCCCGCCGCGCCGGCCGCCAGCAGGGTGCGGCGGCTGATCATGCCTTTTCTAGCTTGGAAAGCTCGCTTTCCGGGGCTTCGCGCGGCTCGCGCAGGCCCATGCGCAGCCAGCTTATGGCCGTGTCCGCGACGCGGCGATACTGGCCGGCATCCAGGAAAACCTGCAGGAAGATGATCCCCGCCAGGCGCACAGAATAGCAACCGCGCAGCGCCGCACTCAGATAGAATTTCAGCGCCGCGAATTTGTGGCCTTCGCGGGACTTCATCTTGGCGTAGATCCAGCCACGGCCGCCGTACCAGGCACGCCTGGTCAGCAGCGGCTTCATCTGCCGCAGCCACAATTCGAAGCGCTGCGCCTTGCCCCCGGCAGAGGTGCGATGTGGATCGGCAACGTCTTTCCACACGGCGCCGGCACCCGGCGCCATCACAAAACGGCAACCCGCCAGGCTGAGGCGAATGGCGAAGTCGGTGTCTTCCGCGGCGCGCAGATTGACGTGATAGCGCACACGCCGCGCCAGTTCGCGCGCCACCACAAGCGTGATGGTGGGCACGAAGCCGCGATCGCACAAAAGATATTCGCCCATATTTTCGCCCGGCGCGATGGCGCGCGGCGGCTTGAGGAATGTGCGTCCTTCGCCCCTGTCCACTATGATGCGGGCATAACCGGCGGTGTTACTGGTATTCTCCAGCAGCGCCTTCATCGTTTCCAGATGATGCGGCAGGAAGACGTCATCGGAATCCAGCGGTGCGATGAAACGCCCTGCAGCCGCATCAATCGCGGTATTGCGGGCGGTGCCGCCGCCTTCATTTTCCTGGCGCACAAAACGCAGGCGCGGGTCATGGAACGCGGCAACCACGGCGCCCGGATCATCGCGCGAACCGTCATCGACGATGACGATCTCGAAATCCTGGCAAGTCTGGGCCAGCACCGAACGGATGGCATCACCCAGCACATTGGCCCGGTTATAGACGGGGATGATGACGGTGAAAAAAGGCGTGGCCGACATGGGCGGCGATTTTAATCATCGCCGGTTAACGATTTGTCCTTTGCGGCGCCAACTTCCAAGGCCCTTAACTTCTAAGACCTTGGGGCCGGCTGATATTCAGCAAACCGCCCAGCATCAGCAGGAACGCGGCCCAGGTGGGGGCGTCCCCCTCCAGGAAATCCGACTCCATGAAATTGTGCAGCAGCAGGAACACGAACAGCGCAAACAGCAGCGGCTTGAAGCCGTCGCCGTCCAGGTTCAGGCTCCAGAACAGCCGCAGCGGCGTCAGCACCAGCGCCAGCAGCATCAGGCAAAACCCCACCAGTCCGGTCGTGACCGTAAGCTGCAGGTAACCGCTATGGCCATGGCTGACGGCCGTGACCCAGCTGGCGACATATTCGCGTAGCGGCGATACCCCGCCCGTGTCGGTGAAGGTGCCGAAGCCCGACCCCAGCAAGGGATGGTCGCGGATATAGGCCAGCTCCGCGGCCCAGATTTCCGCCCGGCCGGTGAATTCCGCCGGATCGTCCAGAAGGCGTGCGATTACATCCTGGTCCAGCAACAGGAAAGCGCCCAGCCCCGCCAGCAGCAGGATTGCGGCCACCGTCAGGATGGAACGCGACAGGCCATCGCGCCAGCACAGCCAATAGGCGCCGCCAGCCGCCAGCGCCGGGATCAGAAATCCCAGCGAGGATTTGGAACGGGTGAAATACAAAAACACCAGCGCGGCAATCGCGACTGCAATGCCCATCCAGTTGTAGCGGCCATTGCGGCTGAACAGGAATAGCATCGCCGTCATGGCGCAGACCGCGCCGGCGATATTCTTGTGTCCGAACAGCCCGCGCCAGTTTCCCACCAGCGCCGGATCCGACGTCTCTGCCGGCAAATGCCTGGCTGCCGCGATCAAGGGAATGGACGCGAAATTCACCACCAGGATCAGCAGCAGCGCGATGCGCCAATAGCGAAAGGCCCGCTCCGCGCCGATGGTATCAACGCTCAGCAGCAGGGACAGGCACACGATCACTTCCAGTCCGGCACGGCGCAGCGCCACGCCCGGCTCCGCTGCCCACAAGGAGCTGGCGACGCACCACAGCAGCAATAGCCCCATGGTGAGCGGAATGGCGCGCAGCGCCAGGATGCCGCGCCGCTGGATCGCGCAGGCCAGGATGGTGGCAAAGACCGACAGATAGGCGATCTGGCGCAGCATGTCGCCGCCCGATGCTTCTGCCACGCCGCCGAATGCAACAACGCTGGCGGGCGGCGTGAACGGCTCAAGCCCCACAAAGATCAGCAGCAGCAAGACAAAGAAGGCGATGGAGGGAAGGATAATGCGCTCGACCCGCTGGGGAGCGTTGAAACTTAAGCCGAAGCTCTCACTCACCATGGACCACGGCATACTCGTTGTAGCGCCAGCCGGCCATCGCGGTCAGCTTGCCCATCGCCCGGAACAATTTGGTGAGGGGGGGCAAGCCTGCGATTCGGGCTTGCGCAGAGGATGACGGCCAGCGGCAGCGACAACAAGAGCGCGCCTGCGATTTTCGCTGTTTCCGACAGACGTGTGACAGCGCCGGGGCGGTGTTTCAGCAGCACGCGCATGTCCGAGTTGCCCACGGAATAGGCGCGTTTCAGGCTCCAGCCCAGATTGGCGCGGCTTTGCGGAACTTCGCCATAGGCGCGCGCGTCGTCGGCCCAGGCGAAGCGGGCGCCTTCGGCCTGCAGCCGCAGGAAGAAATCGCGGTCCTCGCCGCCGGTCAGGGCGAAGGCCGGATCGAACCAGGGGCCATCCATCTTCCGCAGGCGCTGTGCCCGCAGCAGCAGATTGCCGGCGCCTTGCAGCATGTCGACAGGGCCGGTGGGGCGGCGGATATCGCGTATGGCGCCGCTGGGATCATCGAAAAAGATCGAGCCTTGCAGCACATCGGCGCCGGTGGCGCGCTGTGCCGCCAGGAACCGGCCGATCCAGTGCGTATCGGGCCATTCATCGTCATCGATCATGGCAATGAAGGCGGTGCGCGGATCGGCAAGCGCTTCGCGCACCAGCGTGTTGCGGACCTGGGCGATACCGCGCTCCGCGGCGATGACGGCCTTCAGGGGAAAGCGATAATCCGGGGCGAGCCGGGCGCACAAATTCGCGCCTTCCTGGCCCTGCGCGTCATTGTCGGCCACCAGCACGGCAATATCGGCATCGCTGTCCAGCCGGGCGACCGCATCCAGCAGGCGCTGCAGATTCTTGGGGCGCCGGAAGGTGGGAATGGCAATGGTGACACGCTCAGCCACGCGCGGCCTCCCACGTCGTCACCAGTTTGCGGCAGTAATACAGGATCACCAACTCGCCCAGCAGCACGCCACCCAGGGACAGCATCGGCCCGAGGGTCAGCAGCAAGGCCAAAGTGGCGGCAATCGAAATCACGCTCGACTTCATGCCGATGGCCGCCATCTCCTTGAAGGCGCCAACCGCTTGCAGCAGCACGGCGAGCGGCGACCGCAGGCAGCGCACGGCCATGATCGCCGCTGAAAAGCCCGCCACGATGACCACATCGTGCAGGCTGTAGCCTTTCTTCAGAATCAAGCCGGGAAACCAGAACAGCAGGCCCGCATCCAGTATCAAGGTGGCGACGAGCATGGCAAAGAGTCCGGTGCCGAATTCGCGGTTGGTGCGTGACAGGCCGCGCCAGTCGCGCGCCGCGATCTGGCGGGTCATGGCGGGGCGTTCCAGATCGGGCAACGCGCTTTGCACCAGTGAAGCGGGCCGCATCAACAGCATGCCCAGCGCCAGCAGCGCGAAAGCGCTGGGTCCCGCGACAAAGGTCACCAGATAGGCATGGGCGTTGACCGTCATCTCGGTGAAAATCACGCCCAGCAGCGACCAGCAGGTGAGGTCGCGAAACGTGGCGCCGTACAGGCGCAGGCTGCCACTGAAAAGCGACGCGGCTTGATCCGCAAAGAATTTGCGCCCTAGCGGCACATAGCTGACGATTGCCGCGAGCAGCAATGTCAGCGCGCCGAACACCAGGCCGACATGGTGGCTGAGCGCCAGCGCGCCCAGCCCCAAAACCAGCGCGGCGGCATAAACCATGTCGGACGCGATGGCCCGGCTCAGCCGGCCTTCGACAAAGGCGAAGCAGCGCGCGAACCAGCGAAAGGTCAATGCGCCGCCGAAAAGTCCCAGCAGAAAGGCGGGCAGCGGCTGGGCACCCGCCATCAGCAGCAGGCCAAACACGCAGGCGGCGGTCAGCACCGACAGCAGCAAATTCATTTTCAGGCAGCTCGCTACGATGCGGGCGCGTTCTTGCGGGCTCTGGGTGAGAGCCCGTGTCACTGGGATCACCAGCAGGGCGCCGGTCATGCTCATGGCGAAAGGTACGATCACCAGCACGAATGAGAAGAGGCCGAAGGCTGCCGCCGGCAGGTTGCGCACGAACAGCAGCGACGCCAGAAAATGCGCCCCGGAGGTTGCCACCGGGCCCGATGCCGAAACGCCATAGCGCCGCACTGTGGCCAAGAGCGGTTTCAGGCCGTGGCTGGACGGCTCTACAAGACCGGCATCCAGGGACAGGGACATCGTCAGCTTCTCACGCCGCGGCGCGGATCTGGGCCATGACAGGCACATGATCTTCCGCAGGCAGCGAGTTTGTGCGCGTGAATAGTAAAAATATCGCAAGCGGGTTGGTCACGGCATAGCGCCAGAACAGCCTTTTGGGCTCCCGGGCCAGGCGATAAAGCCATTCCAGGCCGGAATTCTGCATCCAGGCGGGGGCGCGCTTATAGGCGCCGGTGACGAAATTAAAGCAGCCGCCGCAAGTCACCAGCCAGCCGGCCTTGAGGCGGGCCTTGTTGCGGACGGCGAATTCATATTCCAGCGGCACCGACAGGCCGACCCAGATAATGTCAGGCTTGGTCAGGTTGATTTCGTCGCAGATTTCGTCCTCTTCGAATTCCGAGAAATAACCGTGACGGCGGCCCACGACCTGCAGGCCCGGATAGGTGGATTTGAGGATCTCCGCTGCCTGGGCATTGGCTTCCTCTGTTGCGCCGAGCAAGAAGAAGCGCAGGCCATGGCTCGCCGCAAGCGCTGCGGCGTCATGGATGAAATCGGTGGTGGCGCTGCGCTCGGGGATCGGGGTCTGGGTGAAGCGCGAAGCGAACACCGCCGCCTGGCCATCGGCGTGCACGATGTCGGCCTGGGCGAGCGTCTCGCGGAAATTTTCGTCCTGGGCGGCCAGGGCAATGGCGTGACCATTGCTGGCGAAAACCAGTTTGGGATTGGCATCGGTTTGCCGCGCCGCCAGGCAATCCACCAACATGATCTGCGCCAGGCCGCTGCGGGTGACGCAAGCGGTCTTGATGCCGCCGACATTGACTTCGCCATAAGATTCATTGGCTGCAGCCGGCAGGGCTTCCAGGATTTCAAAAGCGGCGGGGATGGAGAAGAGCGCTTCCATCAGACCGCATTCCTGCGGCGAAGCACTTCCAGCGGGGTGCGGGCGAGTATGACCAGGTCGAGCCACAGGCTCTCATGCGCCACATACCAGGCATCCAGTTCGATGCGGCGCTGCATGTCGGCGAGATCGGCGGTCAAGCCGCGCGCGCCATGCACCTGGGCCCAGCCGGTGATGCCCGGCTTGACCTGCTGGCGCACGGCATAGTTTTCGATCTGGGCGGAATAATATTCGTCATGTGCGATGGCGTGGGGGCGCGGACCGACCAGCGACATCTCACCGGACAACACGTTGAAAAGCTGCGGCAGCTCGTCAAGGCTGGCGGCGCGCAGGAAGCGGCCGATGCGGGTGACGCGGGCATCGCCCTTGGTCGCCTGCACGATGTCTGTGCCGTCTTCCAGCACATGCATGCTGCGGAATTTGTAGATGCCGAAAAGCTTGCCGTCCTGGCCGGTGCGGCGCTGGCGGAACAGCACGGGGCCGCGCGAATCCGCAGCGATTGCCAGGGTGATGGCGGCGAGCAGCGGCAGGCACAGAAGAAGGGTGATGCTGGCAAGGGCGACATCCAGCACCCGCTTGGCGCTGGTCTCGTCCGGCGCAAAGCCCAGGCCAAAGCCGTCCAGGGCGGGAAACACCGCCTTCATGGCCGGCTGGGAATAATCCTGAACGCTCACCGTTATGCCTTGGGCAAGGGCCTCAAGGCTTGGGGTTGCAGGAGCTGGACCAGGAAAAGCGGGGCTTTTTCGGCCCATTTTGGCACGGAAAGCCCGGTTTTTCGGGCCTTCGGGCCTGCGGCACGTCCCGCTTTAGGCCAGCGGGGGCGGGACCGGCGGGCGGGCTGACCCCTCGCAAAAAGAGCGCCAGGGATGGGGGCGCCGCGCCGCGGCAATGAACGAAATCCTGACCTGAACGTAATCCATAGGCCGGGTTTGAAGTATCGGGCTGGCAGCGCCGTTCAGTTTGGGTTCACGAAAGTTGCGACAAATTTAGGGGGAAACTGGCTGCTATCCGAGTTCAACATGCGTAAGCTTGCGGCATTACCGGCAGACTTTTTCCCACGGCACATAAAAGACGTTTTTTCTGCATTTCCTGTGATTGATTTTTTCCTTTCGGGCTCCCGGCGATGAACATCGAGAACACCACCAAGGATATTCACGCCGGTCTGGGCGCTCGTCCAAGTTCGGGCTGGTGGGCGGATTTCAAGCAATGGTGCGGCCGCCATCCGCGCCTGTCGCGCGTGGTCTTTATCGGGCTGGGCCTGGCGTTGCTGGCGCTGCTGATCTGGGCAATTTATCCCAAGCCCACCGTGCGTACCGGCTTCAACAATGGCGCGCAGCCGGTGGGCGTGGCCACCGCCAAGGATGCGCCGATCAATGTCACCTTGAACGCGCTGGGCACGGTGACGCCGCTGGCCACCGCCACCGTGCGGCCCCAGGTCGGCGGCATGCTGACCAAGATTTATTTCACCGAAGGCCAGATGGTGAAAGCCGGCGACCTGCTCGCCCAGATTGATCCGCGCCCTTATCAGGCCGCGCTGGACCAGTCGAAAGGCCAGTTGGCGCGCGACCAGGCCAATCTCACCAATGCCAAGGTGGACCTTGGCCGGTATCAGGCGCTCGCGGCGCAGAACGCCATTTCGGGCCAGCAACTGGCGACGCAGCAGGCGCTGGTGCTGTCCGATGGCGGCGTGGTGCAGTCCGACCAGGCCAATGTGGAATCGGCCGAGATCAACCTCGGCTATACCCGCATCACTTCACCCGTTGATGGCCGCGTCGGCCTGCATCTGGTGGATGTCGGCAATATTGTCTCGGCGGGGCAGACCACGGGTGTGGTGGTTGTGACCGAGCTGTCGCCCATGTCGGTGATTTTCACCGTGCCGGAAGACAATGTTTCCCAGGTCATGGGCCGCAGTTCTTCAGGCGCCGAACTGGCGGTTACAGCTTTTGATCGCAGCCAGACCGTGCAGATCGCCACCGGCAAGCTGGCCACCATTGATAATGTAATTGATCCCACCACCGGCACGGTGAAGCTGCGCGCCATGTTCGACAACACGGATGGCAAGCTGTTCCCCAGCCAGTTCGTCAATATCCGCCTGCTGGTGGATACCTTGCAGCACCAGACCGTCATTCCGGTGGCGGCAGTGCAGCGCGGCGCCGACGGCACTTTTGTGTTCGTCGTGTCGCCCGACAAGGTCGCCAACCAGCGCAGCGTCAAGCTGGGCGTGCAGGACGGTGACAGTGTCGCGGTGCTGAGCGGCCTCAAGCCGGGCGATACCGTTGTGGTGGATGGCGCCGACCGCCTGCGCGATGGCGCCGATGTCACCATCCCCGGCCCGGCGGCGAAGATTGCGGCGCCGTCTGGCGCGGCGGCTGACGCTGCGCGCACCGCCGCCAGGGCTGCGGCGCAAAAGGCGCTGACCCAAGCCTGTAGTGCCGACATTTCCAAACTGTGCGGCAGCGCCGCGCCGGGATCGCGCGAAGCACGCCAATGCCTGGTCCAGAACCGCGCTTCGCTGTCCAGCACCTGTTCCGCGGCAATGGCCAAGCAGCGCGGCGGCGGTGGTGGCCGGCGCGGCGGCGGCGGCACGCCGTGAGCGGCACCCTGACTGGCACCCTGGCCGGATCAGCCTGAAGCCATGAATATCTCGGCCCCCTTTATTCAAAGACCGGTAGCCACTTCGCTGCTGATGATCGCCATCATGCTGGTGGGCGTGGTCGGCTATCTGTTCCTGCCGCTATCGGCGTTGCCGGAAGTGGATTATCCCACCATCCAGGTGCAGAGCTTTTATCCCGGCGCCAGCCCGGACGTGATGACCACGTCGGTCACCGCCATTCTGGAACGGCAATTCGGCCAGATGCCGGGGCTGAAGGAAATGTCGTCCGTGTCCTCGGCAGGCTCGTCCGTGGTCACGTTGCAGTTTGATCTCAGCCTCAGCCTCGATATCGCCGAACAGGAAGTGCAGGCGGCGATCAATGCCGGCGGCAGCCTGTTGCCGCAGCTTCCCGCCCCGCCTGTCTATGCCAAGGTCAATCCCGCTGATGCGCCGGTGATCACGCTGGCCATCAGTTCGGCCACCTTGCCGATCACCACGGTGGAGGATCTGGCCGATACCCGCATCGCCCAGAAAATCTCGCAGTTGGCGGGCGTCGGCCTGGTCAGTATTTCCGGCGGTCATCGCCCCGCCGTGCGGGTGCAGGCCAATATGCAGCAATTGGCGTCTTACGGCCTGAACATTGACGATCTTCGCACCACCGTCGCCAACAACAATTCCAATGCGCCAAAAGGCAATTTCGACGGGGCGGCGCAGTCCTACACCATCAACGCCAACGACCAGCTGCAGAGCGCCAGCGACTACGCCAATATCGTGGTGGCCTACAAGAACAACGCGCCGGTGCATCTGTCGGATGTCGCCACCGTGATCGAGGGTGCGGAAAACACCAAGCTGTCGAGCTGGGCCGACAAGACACCCGCAGTGTTGCTCAACGTGCAGCGCCAGCCGGGCGCCAACGTGATTTCGGTGGTGGATTCGATCAAGGCAATCCTGCCCCAGATCCAGGCCGGCCTGCCGGCCTCGGTGGATGTGCGGGTGCTGACCGACCGCACCAATACCATCCGCGCCTCGGTATCCGATGTCGAGTTTGAACTGATACTGGCGGTGGTGCTGGTGGTACTGGTGATCTATGTCTTCCTGCGCAACCTGCCCGCCACCTTCATTCCCAGCCTGTCGGTGCCGCTGTCCATTGTCGGCACGTTCGCGGCCATGTATCTGCTGGGCTTCTCGCTCAACAATCTGTCCTTGATGGCGCTGACCATTTCCGCCGGCTTTGTGGTGGATGACGCCATTGTGATGATCGAGAACATCACCCGCTACCTCGAACAGGGCATGAAGCCGTTCGATGCCGCCATGAAGGGCGCGGGCGAGATCGGCTTCACCATCGTGTCGCTGACCGTGTCGCTGATCGCCGTGCTGATCCCGCTGCTGTTCATGCAGGAGGTGGTGGGCCGCCTGTTCCGCGAATTCGCCGTCACCCTTTCCATCACCATCCTGATCTCAGCGGTGGTCTCGCTCACCCTGGTGCCGATGCTGTGCGCCAAGCTGTTGCGCAGCCATGCCTATGAGGAAAAAAACCAGAGCGAATTCCAGCGCCGCACCGAGAAATTTTATGAGCGCTTTGTCGGGGAATATGACCGGCTGCTGATCTGGGTGCTCAGGCACCAGCGTTTCACCATGCTGGTGGCGGTGCTGACCCTGGTTTTCACCGTGGTGCTTTATATCCTTATCCCCAAGGGTTTTTTCCCGCTGCAGGATACCGGCTTCGTGCAGGCCATCAGCACCGCCGGGCCCACCGTCTCGTTCGACGAAATGTCCCGCCGGCAGCAGGCGCTGGGCGCCAAGATCCTGCAGGACAAGGATGTCGAAAGCCTGTCGTCCTTCATCGGCGTGGACGGTACCAACAACACGCTCAACAGCGGCCGCTATCTGATCAATCTCAAGCCAAAATCGGATCGCGACAGCGTCACCGATGTGGTGGCACGCTTGCAGCAGGATGCCAATGCCGTGCCCGGCATCACCTTCTACCTGCAACCGGTGCAGGACCTCACCATAGACTCGGTCGTCAGCCGCGCCGCCTATCAGTTCGTGCTGCAGGCCGCGACATCGTCCAGCCTCAATGATTTCGTGCCCAAGCTTTTGACCCAGCTGAACAAGTCCAAGGCACTGACCAATGTCTCCACCGATTTCATGGACAAGGGCCTGTCGGCCTTCCTGGTGGTGGACCGCGACACGGCGGCGCGCTTTGGCATCACTTCGGCGACCATCGACAATGCGCTCTATGATGCCTTCGGCCAGCGCATCATCTCGACCATCTTCACCCAGTCCAACCAGTATCGCGTGATCCTGGAGGCTGATCCCAAGCTGCAGAACAGTGTCGCTTCGATGAACGACATTTATGTGCCGTCTGCGGCGGGCGGCCAGGTGCCGCTGTCAGCCATCGCCCATATCGACCAGCGCACCGTGCCGCTGCAGATCGACCATATGGGCCAATTCCCCTCCGCCACCATTTCCTTCGATGTCGCGCCCGGCTATTCGCTCGGCGAAGCGGTGGACGCGGTCAATGCGGGGGAAATCGCCGCCGGCCATCCCAGCGGCATCACCACGCAGTTTGAAGGCTCGGCGCTCGCCTTCCAGTCGGCGCTGGGCAATGAGTTGCTGCTGATCATCGCCGCCATCATCACCGTCTATATCGTGCTGGGAGTTCTGTATGAGAGTTTCATCCATCCCGTCACCATCCTGTCCACCCTGCCGTCAGCTGGTGTCGGCGCGTTGCTGGCGCTGATCGTCACGGGCCACGATCTCAATATTGTTTCCATCATCGGCATCATTCTGCTGATCGGCATCGTCAAGAAAAACGCCATCATGATGATTGATTTCGCGCTGGAGGCGCAGCGCGGCGAGGGCAAGTCGCCCACCGACGCCATCCACCAGGCGGCGCTTTTGCGCTTTCGCCCCATCCTGATGACCACGGTGGCGGCGCTGTTCGGCGCCCTGCCGTTGATGCTGGGCTCGGGCATGGGTTCGGAATTGCGCCATCCGCTGGGCATTTCCATCGTCGGCGGATTGCTGGTGAGCCAGCTGCTGACCCTGTTCACCACGCCGGTGATCTATATTTATTTCGACCGTTGGGGCTGCGAGCTGCGCGAATGGCGCGCCCGTCGGGCCGGCGGCGCGCAAGCCGCGCCTTTCGCACCGGAAGCGGGCGAGTAAGCCATGGTTGAGATTTTCATCCGCCGCCCTATCGCCACCGCGCTGTTGGCGCTGGGCCTGGCGCTGGCGGGCCTGGGCGCCATGCTGCTGCTGCCGGTCTCGCCGCTGCCCAATATCGACATCCCCACCATCGTGGTGCAGGCGAGCATGGCCGGCGCCAGCCCCGAAACCATGTCCACCAGCGTGGCGACGCCGCTGGAACGCCATCTGGGGGCCATCGCCGCGGTTACGGAAATGACGTCGCGCAGTTCGGTGGGTTCGACCCAGGTGGTGCTGCAATTCGATATCAGCCGCGATATTGACGGCGCGGCGCGCGATGTGCAGGCGGCCATCAACGCCGCGCGCGCCGATCTGCCGGCGGCTTTGCGCTCCAATCCGACTTACCGCAAATTCAATCCGTCGGATTTCCCCATCATGATTCTGGCGCTGACGTCCAAGACCCTCAGCCCGGGCCAGATCTACGACCAGGCCTCGAACATCCTGCAACAGCGCCTGTCCCAGGTGTCCGGGGTGGGCGATGTCCAATTGAACGGCGCTTCGCTGCCGGCCATCCGCATCGAGCTCAATCCGCGCGCCTTGTTCAAATATGGCATCGGGCTGGAGGATGTGCGCGCCGCGGTTTCGGCCGCCAACGCCAACAGCCCCAAGGGCACCATCGAACAGGGGCCGGAGCGGCTCCAGGTCTATGCCAATGACAGCGCCATCGCGGCTGCCGATTATCAAAGACTGATCGTCGCCTATCGCAACAATGCGGCGGTGCGGCTGTCCGATGTCGCTGATGTCTCGGACAGCGTCGAAAATGTCCGCAACATGGGCACCGCCAACGGCCAGCCCGCCATCCTGGTCAACGTCACCAAACAGCCCGGCGCCAATGTGATTTCGGTGGTGGACAATATTCGCGCCATCATGCCGGAACTGCAGGGCGCATTGCCCGCCGCCATTGTCCTGCAGGTAATCAACGATCCCACCGTCTCGATTCGCAATTCGGTGCGCGACGTGGAGGAAACATTGGTGCTGTCCACCATCCTGGTGGTGGTGGTGGTGTTTTTCTTCCTGCGGAATTTCCGCGCCACCCTGGTGCCGGCGGTGTCGGTGCCGCTGTCGCTGCTGGGCACCTTCGGCATGATGTATCTGGTGGGGTTCAGCCTGGACAATTTTTCCCTGATGGCGCTGATCGTCTCCACCGGCTTTGTGGTGGACAACACCATCGTGGTTCTGGAAAACGTCACCCGCCATCTGGAATTGGGCGAAAACCGGATGCAGGCGGCGCTCAAGGGGGCGCAGGAAGTTTCCTTCACCGTGCTGAGCATGAGCATTTCCCTGGTGGCGGTGTTCTTTCCCATCCTGCTGCTGGGCGGCATTGTCGGAAAAATTTTCCACGAATTCGCCGTCACTTTGACGATCGCCATCGCCACGTCGCTGGTGGTGTCCCTCAGCGTGACGCCGATGATGTGCGCCTATCTCGACATCAATCCCACCGAGGATGAAAGCCGAATTCTGCGCATGTCACGGCGGATGTTCGAAAAGAGCCTGGATTTCTATCGCCGCACGGTGGGCTGGGCGCTCGACAATCCCAAGACCGTGATGTTCATCCTGCTGGTGGCGGTGGGGCTGAATGTCTATCTGCTGATGATCGTGCCCAAGGGCTTTTTCCCTTCGGTGGATGAAGGGCGCATGCAGGGCGGCATCCGCGCCGACCAGAGCATCTCGTTCCAGTTGATGCAGAAGAAATTCGTGCAATTCGTCAACATCATCCGCGCCGATCCGGCGGTGGCGTCGGTGGGCGGCTTCGCGGCCGGTGGCAATTCCGGCAATATTTTCGTCACCCTCAAATCGCCGGCCGAGCGCGGCTATATTGGCACCCAGGGCGTGATTGACCGGCTCAGACCCGCACTCAGCAATGTCGCCGGGGCGCGGCTGTTCCTCAGTTCGGCCAGCGCCACCGGCGTGCGGGCCGGCGGCCGGGCGGGCAATGGCGATTATCAATACACCATTCAGGCGGACACGCTGGACGACCTCAATACCTGGGTGCCCAAGATCACCCAGGCGCTGCAAAATGTGCCGCAATTGCAGGACGTCAATTCCGACCAGCAGGACAAGGGCCTGGAAGTTTACCTCAAGATTGACCGGCCCACCGCGGCGCGGCTGGGCCTCAATGCCACCCAGATCGATTCAACCCTGTATGACGCTTTCGGCCAGCGCCAAGTTTCGACCCTCTACAAGGACAAAAACCAGTATCATGTGGTGATGGAGGTGGCGCCCGCGTTCTGGCAGAGCCCCGAAACGCTGCGCGATATCTATGTCTCAACGTCTGGCGGCAGCGTCAGCGGGACCCAGGCGTCCGCCGCGGCTGGCGGGGCCTTTGTTGTGGGCAGCACGGCTACGACCGCCGCGGGCGGCGGCGGCAGCCTCACCACCACCAGCCAGACCGCCAGCAACAACAGCGCCGCCACCGGCTCTGCCGCTCAGGCGGCCGCAGATGCGGTGCGCAACCAGCAGCTCAATGCCTTGACCAATACGGCCCGCGGCGGCGCCTCGACCGGCGCCTCGGTCTCCACACGGGTTGAAACCATGGTGCCGCTTTCGGCCTTTGTCAGTTTCGGGCCTGGCGCCACGCCGCTGGCCGTCAATCATCAAGGGCCTTTTGTCGCCACCACTTTCTCCTTCACCTTGCCGACGGGCGAGCCGATCAGCGTCGCGCAGGATGCGATTCAGAAGACCATGGCCAAGATTGATGTGCCCATCTCAGTGCATGGCGAAGCCGCCGGCACCTTCCAGCTTTTCCAGAAATCCCTGGCCAATGAGCCATTGCTGCTGGTGGCGGCCATCGTCACCATCTACATCGTGTTGGGCATTCTCTATGAAAGCCTGATCCATCCCATCACCATCCTTTCCACCCTGCCATCGGCGGGGGTGGGGGCGGTGCTGGCGTTGCTGATTTTCCGCACGGATTTCAGCCTGATCGCGCTGATCGGCGTCATTCTGCTGATCGGCATCGTCAAGAAGAACGCGATTATCCTGATCGATTTCGCCATCAGCCTGCAGCGCGAGAAAGGGCTGGATTCACGCGAAGCCATCCACCAGGCGGCGCTGATGCGCTTTCGCCCCATCATGATGACCACTATGGGCGCGATTCTGGGGGCCTTGCCGCTGGCGATCGGGTTGGGCGAAGGCTCGGAATTGCGCCAGCCGCTGGGCATTTCCATTGTCGGTGGGCTGGTGCTGAGCCAGGCACTGACGCTTTACACCACACCGGTGGTCTATCTGTATCTCGACCGCTTCGGCACCCGCACCCGCAATATCTGGAACCGCTGGTATCACGGCATGATGCGCGCGCCCGGCGCGCCGGCCGAGTAGCTGCCGGTTTCAGTTACTCAGGCTGGTGCCGATCACGATCATCTGGCCGCTGAGGCTGTCGCCCAGGGCGTGCAGGCCGGAAATCATCACCAGAGAGATCAAAGCTGCGATCAGGCCATATTCAATCGCCGTTGTGGCTTTGTGGTCGCCGATAAATCCGGCCAGCAATCCGTGCATGACAAGTCCCCCTTGAAGCTGCACGGATATCAAGGCGCGGGGCGGGAGGAAACGCGTTCTTCACGGCAGCGTTAAAATCGCCGGGTTAAGCAATGTCCGCCTGCGATTAACATGTATGAAGAATCGCGGCATTGCCAAAGGCTTCGCGCATCGCGCCGCGCTTTTGGCAATGCAGGCAAACGATCAGCGCAGGCTGGTCGCGATGGAGGACAGGTTGGTGTTGAGGGTGGTGCCGACCGTGGTCAGCCCGGTGATGATGACCACCGCAATCAGCGCGGCGATCAGGCCGTATTCAATGGCTGTGGCGCCGTCCTGATGGGCAATGAAAGCTGTTAGAATTTTTCGCATAAATATTCCCCGTTCAAAATATGCCGCACGCATATCAAGGCGGGGAAATTTGCGAAATCGGATTTGCCGGGCAGCGTTAAAATCGCCCGATCCGGTGCTACAGGATTTTAATCAAGACGTTGCAACGCGTGTCAACATGCGCGCCGCTACTCTAGAAGTTCGGCAGATCCGAATTTTGCGCCGCACCGTCTTGAATCTGGGCATTGCGGTTCTGGCGATAGAGGCTGCGCGTCGTGGCGTAGAAGTCGATGGAAGAGCGCTGGATGGATTCCACCGCGTCAATATTCGCAGAGCTGCTGTCCAGCACGCCCAGGCCCGCCCGCACGATCATATAAAGCGTCGAGTTGTTCCAGCTTATATAGGTGAGGGGATCGAACGCGATATCCACGCCGCTGCCGACCAGGTCGCGCGGCGGCTTGGGGCCGACAAAGGGCAGCACCAGGTAAGAGCCTTCTGCCGCGCCGCCTTTGCCCAAGGTGATGCCGAAATCATTGTCGTGATAGGGGATGCCGACCTTGCTGGCGACATCGATCAGTCCGGCCAGGCCGACTGTGGAATTGATCATGAAGCGGCCGAACGTATCAGTCGCCTTGGTGCCATCGCCCTGGATTGTGTCGTTGACGAACACCACCGGGGCATTGAGGTTGGTCAGCGCATTGTGAATGCCATCGCGCGCCAGTTCCGGCACAGCCGCGCGGTAGAATTTCGCCACCGGCGTTACCACCACATTGTTCAGCTTGATGTCGAAATCGAAGACAGCGCGGTTCTGCTGTTCCCACGGATCATGCTGCGCCAAAGACGCCGGGTCCTTGGTCGCACAACCGCTCAACGCCAAAGCGGCGCCGAGAACCAGCAAAATGTGATAACGCGTCTGCATGCCCCACCAATATATTGTTATCTATATAAAATATCTTTACGGCGACGACTCGTACAACACTTAATATCGGGATTGGTGCCTTTTAGAACAAGGGGAAGTGCCCGGCTTTTCGCCCCTGCGGCGCCATGGCCGCATAGCCGGCCAGATTCATCCCCAACTTCGGACCCGGCTTCAGGAATGGGGCATTATCCGGCGCTGTAGCTCTCGCACCATGCGGTTTTGGCTGGGGTTTTCCCCCTGCGCTGGTGGAAGGCCAGTCTGTACCTCCCAGGGCTGGTCGCCGGGCGCATAAGCCTGCTCCACCGATGGGCTTTGCACCATCGCCACCCCAAATCCGAGGGCACAAACATTTTGTCCAAGAAAACAGGCGCGCATATCAGGTTCTCAGGCTTGCCCCATGAAAACCGCCGGGAGGGGAAAGGGCTCCCTCTTATTGCCTATATTTTTGTCATTCTTTGTGGCGGTGCTGCGAAGAAATGAAATAGGGCCACCATCGCGGCCAGATCCAAGGGGAATAAGTAACGATAATCGCAGGCTACCGAGACGAAAAAGAAGCTGGCGGAGAAAGCCAGCGCTCCCGCCAGCAGCCCGGCCATGGCGATATCGCCCCGGCACCCGCGGCGGACATAAAATATCAGCAACCCCAAGGCCAACGCTCCGAAGGTCAGATGCGATAGCAGCGGCGTCCCCATGAAGCTGCGTGCATAGGCCGCCAGCCGCAGGTCGCGCGGCCGGCTGCTGGCGGTCAGGCCCAGGGCCTTGAGCTGGGCCGGGTCGCCGTCAATCCCGGCATAGGCGGGATGGCAAAGTTCGATCTGCGGCGTGGCCACGACCTGCCAGAAAACAGGCACGCGTTCGCGGATATAAAGGTCGGGCCGGGTCACAAGCAGGGCGCGCCACTGGGCCATTACCGCGCCGGGGGCAATTTGCGCCGGCAATAGCGGCTCCAGCGTGTCCTGCAATTGCAGCGAATAGGCCTTGATGCCCCCTTGCTGGATGGCGGTCGCCAGCGGCGGATCGCTGCGCCGCAGCAGGTCCAGGGAAAAGCCTTTCCTGGCCGCGCCGGTGAGGTCGTAAATCTGGGCAAGCCGGATTTCACCTTCCAACCCCGCCCCGCCATCACCGCGCCGGGCCAGCAGCAAGCCCGTGCCGCTCACCAGTGCAATCAGCAGCGTCAGGGCCAGCACAGCGCGCAGCGCCGCGCGCCGCAAATTTCCAGCCATGGCCAGGGCGAATGTCAGGGCGCCCACCGGCAGCAGCAGCAAGCCGTTCTGCCGCGCCAGCGCCGCCAAACTCAATGCCGCAAAGAACAGAATAAAAAGCGCCAGCCGGATACGGCCCTCTTCGCGCAGCGCGCGCGCCAGCAGCGCGAAAGACAAAACCAATGCGTCGGCAAACAGAACGTCTTTCCACACCGTGCCCTGATAGAGCAGGAATTGCGGCGTCAGCACGATGGCCAGCGCCACCGGCACGACGCCCCAGCCGGCGTTGCGCTGTAGCGACAACGCAAAAGTCAGCGCCAGCATCGCCGCTTCAAAAACCACGAACAGGCCGGTGCCCGGCAGCACGGCATCGAACAGGCCCAGCAGCCACGCCATCACCGGCGGATGCCAGCTGTTGTAAGTGCCGAAGCGACCGTCAAATAGCTGGCTGACGGAATCATAGGACATTTGTCCGGGCAGGTTCAGCGTCAGCATCGCGGCAAACCCGGCAGCCAGCAGCAACACCGCGCTCAGCGCCGGAATCGGGGCTTTCAGCATGCGGATGATTTGCATGAATCGGGAAAAATTCCCCATGTCCCTGTTGCTGTCCTGCCGCACTTCATTTTTGGGTTTTTCTCACTTACATAGCTTCCAACAAGAATAATTCAGGAGGGAATATGCGCAAAATTGCGATGCTTTCGGGGAGCGTTTTCGCCTTGATGGGCGCCATGCCGGCAATGGCACAGAGCGACAATTCCTCTTCGAGCATCGGGCTTGAGACGGTGATCGTCACCGCGCGCAAGATACAGGAAAATGCGCAGACGGTCCCGATTGCGATCACCTCCTATACCCAGAACGATCTCGACCGGCTGGGCGTCAAGACGCTCGAAGATCTGAAATATTCTGCACCGTCGGTCTATATCGCTCCCACCGCCTTCCGCCAGGATACCCTCAACGTCACCATTCGCGGCCAGCGCAATTTCGACGCGCCGTCGGGCGGCGGCAATCCGGGCCTGGGCTTCGATACCGCAACGGCCATCTACAAGGACGGCGTCTATTACGCCCGCGCCGTGGGCCTGACTGGTTCGCTGTTCGACATGGACAATGTCGAAGTGCTGAAGGGGCCGCAGGGCACCCTGGTCGGCCGCAATTCCACCGGCGGCGCCATTCTTTATAACTCCAAGGATCCGGGCCCCGATTTCGGCGGCTATGTCCGTGGCACTTTGGGCGATTATGGCCGCGCCGGTTTGCAGGGCGCCGTCAATATCCCGCTGACCGATACGCTGTCGGCGCGCATCGCGCTGAATGCCGACGACCAGAAAGGCTATGTCGCCAATTATTTCAGCGATCCGGTGAGTGGCGCCAGCAACCATCAGGCCGCCATGGGCAGCGACAAGCTGGCCGGCCTGTTCAGCGTCAAATGGACGCCCGATGACAGCTTCAGCCTGGTGGTCCGCGCCGATATCTCGGCGGAACATGACACCGGTTCGAGTTATCACGATCTGGGCACGTTCATCGGTACGGCGCCGTCCAGCGGCAAGACCTCGGTCTGCAACATTGCCGGTTCCTGCATTGGTTTCGTGGACCTGCAGGGGCGGACCGTTGCAGCCTATTACCAGACGTCGACCGCCACCAGCGTCAGCAACGTCAATACGTCGCCCGCCGCCTATAACACCTTGATCAATTCCAATGCGCGCGAGCAGACCTACGGCTTCTGGAGTACCGAACAATCGCGCAGCAATATCAGTGTCGGCCACTATCAGACCTGGTCCGCCACCGCGAACAAGTCGTTCGGTGATGATCTGAACATGAAGCTGATGGGCGCCTATCGCACCTGGGACAATACCGGCACCGCGGTCAGCCGCGGCCAGCCCTTCGAAACCAACACCTATGTCTATAACTTCCCCAAATATGAGTCCTACCAGACCGAGTTCACCGTCAACGGCAAGGCGCTGGATGACAAACTGAAATGGACCGGCGGGTTGTTCTATTTCAACGAGAGAAGCCCCAATGATGGCGGCCTGCTCTATTCGTTCCTGCCCCAAAATGGCAGCGCGCCGCCGGCAGCGCCGACGGGACCCAGCACCGCCAAGCCCGTCACCGTGACGGACTGGTCGCACAATAGCGAGGCGAACAAGTCCTATGCCGGTTACGCTCAGGGCACCTACAGCATCTGGGACGATACGCGGGTTACGGCCGGCGTGCGCTACACCTATGACGAGCGCCATGCCTTTATCGCCTCGGAAAGCATCCAGACCCCCGCCACCAGCGCGACCAATGCGGCGCTGGTCGCGGGTGGCAAGGCGGCAATATTCGATCCCACGAGCTATACCATCAACGGCATCGCTTATGCGGGCCAGAGCGATCTTTGCTTCCTGACCAATGCCAATGGCAAGATCCTTCCGCTGTCGCAATGCGCCGTGAACGTCGACAAGAGCTACCACAAACCGACCTGGACTTTGGATATCGATCACGATCTGTGGGACGGCACATTGGTCTATGCCACCATGCGTTCGGGCTATCGCTCCGGCGCCATCAACACCCAGTCCATCAACACCGCCGCCAATGTCGCGGCCCCGGAAGAAGTGCTGGATTACGAAGTGGGCATAAAGTCCCAGATGACGGTGCTGGGCATGCCGCTGCGCGCCAACGTCGATGGCTACCAGACGTCGTATCACAACATCCAGGTGCAGCAGCAGGTGCCGAACGTCACCCTGGCGACGGCCTTCGGCGGCGGCCCCTGCACCCAGGCGCAGCTCAATGCCGGCAACTGCCTGAATAACTTCAACGACAACATCACCCTCAATGCCGCCAAGGCGCGCATCTATGGTGTGGAGTGGGACTTTACCTTGTTGCCCACCGACTGGCTGTCGCTGGATGCCTCGGGCAGCTATATTGATCCGCGCTACACCGACTATACCTTCGTCGTGCCGCCGGGCTATCTGCAGCCGGCGGGTGCCAGCAATCTGTCCGGCACGCCGATCCCGGTGCCCACCTGGCAGACCAATGAAACTGCGACGGTGGATTTCGGCACCGACCTGGCCGGCTTGCCCCTGGGCGATTTACTGTTCACCACGCATTACTACTGGCAGAGCCGCTATCTCGCCGACCTGCGCAACTACAATCCGGTGCAGCGCACTTCGGCTTACGGCTTGCTGAACATGCGCCTGTCGTCCAGCGACTTCCTGCACGACAATACGGAGCTGGCCTTCTTCATGAACAACGTCGCCAACACCCAAGCCTGCCTGCCGGAATATAACGGCGTGCTCAATTCGGCCCCCAATGGCACATTCGGGACGCCCAATACCTCGGGCCTGCTGCAATGCATCCCGCTGCCCCCGCGCATGACCGGCGTGCAGTTGACCTACAAGTTCGGCCAGTGAGCTGCGACCGGCTTAGCCGGGCAAATCGGTCCAGTGGACCGATTTGAGCAGCGAACGCGCCGAGCTTGGGCGAGGTGCGGCTGAGGCAAATCTGAAAAGAAAAAAGCGACCGGTCTGATAGACCGGTCGCTTTTTTATTGCGCTTGTTTGCGCCGCTGCGCTTTGCTTTCGCTCAGCGCGTTCGGCATTCAAATTGGTCGTCGCGCTACGCTGCCGCTAGCGACGGACCAATTTGCCCCGCCTGGCGGCGGGTCACGCCTCACTCGGGCGGCGCGACCTTGAGCAGGCTGAGGTCGAATACCAGGGTCTGGTCGGGCGGAATATCGTCGCCGGCGCCGCCGGGGCCATAGCCCAGGTCGGACGGGATCACCAGCTGCCACACATCGCCTTCCTTCATCAGCGACAGCGCTTCGACCCAGCCGGGGATCAGCGCGCCGGCGGGAAAGGTCGCGTTCTTGCCGGGGGCGGTCTTGTCGAACACTTTGCCGGTGATCAAGGTGCCCTTGTAGGTGACGGTGACCATGTCGGCGCCCGATTGCGGCGCCTTGCCGGTCCCCGCCTTGATGACGCGATATTCCAGCCCGTCCTGGGTTTTGATCACGCCGGGCTTGGCGGCGAAATCAGTCAGGTATTTGGCATTGGAGGCCGCGCTGAGATCGTAACGCGGCAGCTTGGCGGCGTCGGCGGCCTTGTTGCATCCCGCCAAAGCCAGCAGCGCCAGAAAAGGGGTGACCAAAATAGGGGTCATATGGCCGGATTTGCGTTGCATGGGGTTCCTTTTTTTATTGCAGGGTCAGTCGTCGCCAGCGGGCGCCGCAGGCTCGGGCGAGGATTTTACCACATCTCCGGCCACCAGTGAATCCGGGGGGTTGTCTATCACCTTGTCCTCGGTGCTCAGCCCCGTAGCCTCCACCGCATTGCCCAGATCGGTGCGGATGGTGACGGGCTTGAGCCGGATATGATTGCCGGAATCCACCGTCGCCACCATCATGCCCGCGTCGCGGAACATCAGCGCGGTGGCCGGAACCCGCAGCACGCCCTCGGCGGCGGGGAATTTGAAATGCATATTGGCATAATCGCCGGGCTTGATGGCGCCGTCGCTGTTGTCGATCTGGAATTGCAAGAGCTGAGTGCCGCTGCTGGCCGCTACCGCGCCCGCCGAGGCAGCCAAGGTGGCGGTGAAGCTGCGGCCCGGATATTCGGGGACGTTGAAGTCCACCGGCATGCCCGGCTTGATCGACGCCAGATAAATCTGCGGCACATGCACATAGATGCGCAGCTTGGTGAGGTCGGTGACGGTGAAGAGCGGCGTCGGCGAGGCGGTGCCCACCACCACCAGATTGCCCACATCCACCGAACGGCTGGTGACGACGCCGCCAAAGGGCGCCTTGATGCGGGTATAGTCCAGATTGATTGCGGCGGTCTGCACCGCGGCCTGATCTGAAGCGACAATGCCGGTATCGGCATTGACAGTGGTCTGCTGGGCCGACAGCGCCTGGTTGGAAATCGCATTCTGCTGCGCCAGCGCCTGGTAACGCGTCAGGTCAACCCGGGCATTGGCCAAGGTGGCGGCGTCGCGCGCCAGTTGCCCCTTTGCCTGGGCCAGTGCTGCTTCATAGGTGCGCGGATCAATCTGTGCCAGCAGGTCGCCGGTCTTCACCGTGGCGCCGATATCAACATACCATTTCTGCACCGTGCCCGAGATCTGGGCATAGATCGGCGCGTTGGTGAAAGCCTGCACATCGCCGGCCAGATCGAGCTTGCCGCCTGCCTTGGTGCCCTTGAGCTGGATGGTCTGGACGCTGGGCACGGCCTGCTCTTCGGTCCAGTTCTCGGTGCGGTTGCTGGCATAGAAGCGAAGGCCCAGGCCCACCACCACGATGGCGGCGGCGGCGCACAGCGCCACCACACCATAGAATTTCAGCCGCGGCGGCGTGGTGTGGCGCAAGACATCCGGCTCCATATGGGGTTCGGAATGATCGGTTTTGTCAGGCATAAACTTCTCCGGAATTCACGCCGGTTTGCGGCGCAGGCTGGGCATGGGTCTTGCCTCGGCCATGAACGATACTGAATACCACCGGCACGAACATTAGCGTAGCGGCGGTGGCGAATATCAGCCCCCCGATCACGGCGCGGCCCAAAGGCGCATTCTGCTCGCCGCCTTCGCCCAGGCCCAGGGCCATGGGGGCCATGCCGATGATCATCGCCAGAGCCGTCATCAGCACTGGGCGGAAACGGGTAAATCCGGCTTCGACGGCGGCGCGGATGGGATCGCCGGTGGCGGCCAGCCTTTCGCGGGCAAAGCTCACAACCAGGATCGAGTTGGCCGTCGCCACGCCCATGCACATGATGGCGCCGGTGAGCGCCGGCACCGAGAGGGTAGTGCCCGTGGAAAACAGCATCCAGACAATGCCAGCCAGCGCGGCGGGCAGGGCGGTAATGATGACGAAGGGGTCAAGCCAGGACTGAAAATTGACCACGATCAGCAGATAGATCAGCACGATGGCGCCCGCCAGGCCCAGGAACAGGCCGCTGAAGGCGGCGTTCATGGTGACGCTCTGGCCGCGCAAAACCAGCGTCGAGCCGCGGGGCAGAAATTTGCGGTTCTGGTCCATGATCTTCTGCACATCGCGGGTAACGCCGGCCAGGTCGCGATCCTGGACGGTGGCATACAGATCGATGGTTGGCTGCACATTGTATTGCGTCACCACGGCCGGGGTGGAAACGCGCGTGAAGCGGCCCAGCGCGCCCAAAGCCTGGGGCGAGGTGCCGCCGCTGACGGAAATATTCTGCAGCGCCGCCATATTGTCTTCGCGATATTCCGGCACCTGCGTGACCATGTTGTAGGACACGTTGTTCTTGGGATTGAGGAAGAAATTGGGCGCCGTCTGGCCCGTTCCCGCCAGCGCGGTGGCCAGCGCCGTGGTGACATTCTGCTCGGTCAGTCCCACCTGGGCGATGCGGGCGCGGTCGGCCTGGAAACGCAGTTCCGGCTCGCTATTGGCCTGCTGCATGCGCGCATCGGCAATGCCGGACACGGTGCGCAGCTGGCGCAGGATGCGATTGCCGAAAGCGGCGGTTTTGTCCAGGTCGTTGCCGGTGATCTGTACGTCAACCGGGGCCGGTGCGCCGAAATTCAAAATCTGGCCGACAATATCGGCGGGCGGGAAGGAGAATGTCACGCCGGGAAAATCGCGCGGCAGTTTCTCGCGCAACCGCCGCATATATTGGGCGGTGGGCCGATGGCCTTCCTTCAGCGTGATCAGAATATCGCCGTCGCCGGTGCCGATGGTGCCGGAATTGTTATAGGTGACATTGGTCGGGCTGGTGGAAAGACCGATATTATCAATGATCGTGTCCACCTCGCGATTGGGAATGACACTGCGGACATCGGTTTCGATACGGGCGAATTCCGGCAAGGTGTGTTCCAGGCGGGTGCCAGCCGGCAGGCGGGCGTGCAGCACCATCTGACCCGCATCAATGGTGGGGAAGAAATCCGAGCCGAGGAAGGGCACAAGCCCGAACGATACCAGCACCAGCGCCATGAAGACGGTGACGAACAGGCGCCGGCGCACCATGGCCAGCGCCAGCAGGTTGCGGTAGCTCTCGCGCACGGCGGCGATGCCATTCTCGAATTTGCGCTGCAGCCGGGCCAGCGCATTGCCACCTTCGGTCTGACGGCCCAGTGCGCCCATCTGGTGGGGCCTCAGCAGATACATCGCCATGGTCGGCACCAGGGTGCGCGACAGCACGAAAGAGGCGATCATGGCGAAGATCACGCTCATTGCCATCGGCACGAACAGATAGCCGGCCACGCCTTTCAGCGCGAACATCGGCACAAAAACGATGCAGATGCAAAGCAGCGAAACAAAAGCCGGCTGCACGATCTGCTGGGCGCCGTCCAGGATGGCCGTCTTGACGTCCTTGCCATGCTCCAGGTGCCAGTTGATGTTCTCGATGGTGACGGTGGCGTCGTCCACCAGAATGCCCACCGCCAGCGCCAATCCGCCCAAGGTCATGATATTCAGGGTCTGGCCCGCTGCCCACAATCCCGCCAGCGCCGCCATCACCGCCAACGGAATCGAGATCGCGATGATCACGGTGGAGCGCCAGCTGCCCAGGAACAACAGGATCATCAGGCTGGTCAGGCACGCCGCGATGACGCCTTCGCGCGCCACGCCGCCTATCGCGGCTTTGACGAAGATGGACTGGTCATCCAGCAGGTTGATGTTCAGCGCGGGCGGCAGCAATTCTTTCAGCTGCGGCAGCATGTTCTTGACGCCCTGCACCACATCCAGGGTCGAAGCATTGCCATGCTTGAAGACGCTGCTGAGCACGGCACGGCTGTTATCGACATGCACCACATTCAACTGCGGCGACGAGCCTTCGCGGACATGCGCGATGTCGCGCATATAGACCGTGGCGCCGTTCACCGTCTTGACCGGCAAATTGTTCATCTCTTCGATGGACGCGCTCGCGTCATTCAGCAGCACGGGATACTGGAAGGTGCCGATCTTGGCGGTGCCGGCCGGAATGATCTGGTTCTGGTTGGTGACCGCGGCCTGGACGTCGCCCGCCGAAAGGCCGCGCGCCGCCATCGCCTCGGGATCCAGATCGAAGCTGATCTGCCGGCTTTTGCCGCCGAAGGGCAACGCCAGAGACAGGCCCGGCACCGAGACCAGATGCGGGCGCACAAAATTCTGCGCCTGGTCCAGCACTTCCGCTTCGGACAAGACCTTGCTGGAATAGGCCACTTGCAGCACCGCCACATTGGAGGCGCTGTAATTGACGATGGTGGGCGGCTGCGTGCCGGCGGGCATGTTCTTGATGGTGGCCGGCGCCACACCGGCAATCTGCGCTTGCGCGGTGCGGATATCGGCGGTGGGCTGGAAATAGATTTTCACCATGCCGATGCCGGCCAGAGACTGGCTCTCGACATGTTCGATATCGTCCACCGATGTGGTCATCAGCCGTTCAAACGGCGTCACGATGCGGCCCAGCATTTCCGAAGGCGGCAGGCCGCTATACTGGAAAACAACACTGATCACGGGAATGTTGATGCTGGGAAAAATATCGGTCGGCATATTCATCACCGCCATCGGACCGGCGATGGTGATCAGGATGGCGAGCACGATGAAGGTGAGGGGCCGCTCCAGGGCGACACGGACGATCCACATCATGGCGTCGTCAACTCCGGACGTGCAGGGCGCATTGGGTGATCTTCAGTTGGTTCGGGGCCCGGCGCCGCAACGGCGCCTTGCACTGCAATATAATACTGCAAAATGACAGGCTTGCATTCCTTGAATGGTCGCAAGGTGTCGCGAAGAAATGAAGTGATATTACAGTAACTTATGGAGGCGGTCGGGGAGCGCAACCCTATGTTTTGTCTATACTCTATAAACTTAATGGTGTATGAGGCAACATGCTGTCCCAGAAGTCCCGTTATGCATTGAAAGCCCTGCTGGTGCTGGCGGCACGCGGCGACACCGATCCCATGCAGATTTCGGAGATTGCCGAAACCGCCAGTGTGCCGCGCAAATTCCTGGAACAGATTCTGCTGGAATTGAAAAAACCCGGCATCGTGCGCAGCCATCGCGGCAGGCTGGGCGGTTATTCGCTGGGCCGTCCTGCCAAAGACATCAGTTTCGCGGATGTGCTGCGGGTCACCGATGGACCGCTGGCGCTCAGCTCCTGCGTCAGCGTCATGGCCTACCGCAAATGCGATGACTGTTTTGACGAGGCGATCTGCGGCATCCGCAAGGCGCTGCTGGCGGCGCGCGATGCCACTGCCGAAGTGCTGGAGGCACGCAGCCTGGCCGCAGCGGCAGCGCAAATGCGCCGTTCCGGGGCGCTATAAATAATTACAGTTCGTGTGTGTGAAATTCTGCGAAGGTGCTGGAACCGCGCTGTTTTTCGAGCTTTTGCGCGCTATGCGTTCAGCGCGCAATAGGCCTTCTTGGCCCATCCACTAAATCTCTATTGACACACTAGGGATTATACGATCCTCTCACAGCAACAGCAGGGGACAACCGAAAATGCACACAGGACTTCGTGGACTTCTTCTCACCGGCGCCGCCATTGCCGCGCTTTCTTCCACCGCCATTGCCGCGCCCAAGGACGACACCAAGGCGCGCCTCGACGCCTTGCAGCAGTCGGTCGCCAATCTCAACGCGCAATTGCAGCAGCTCAAATCCGACCAGACCCAGGCCGCGGCCAACAGCGATTCCAGCGCTGCGCTCACCGATCTGAAGCGCAGCACGTCTGATCAATATGTGGATCTCAGTGGCCAGATCACCGCCGCCACCACCGGCCAGAACAAGGCCAGCGTGGACAATGGCCGTTTGCAGATTTCCTCGGCCGATGGCCGCTTCACCGCCGCGGTGCGCGGCTTGCTGCAGATTGACAACGCCTATTACAGCCAGAGCCGCGGCGCCACTGCGCTGCCGAATTCCTACGGTCCCGATTTCGGCAGCGGCGCCAATTTCCGCCGCGTCTATCTGGGCCTGTCGGGCAAAGTGTTCGGCGACTGGACCTATAATCTGAATTTCGATTTCGGCGGCAGCGGCGGCACCGAGACGCCCGGCCATATCCAGTCGGTCTATATCGAATATGACGGCCTGGGACCGTGGGCCTTCCGCATCGGCGCCTTCCCGCCGCCAGCCAACATTGAAGACGGCACCTCGTCGGGCGACACCATCTTCACCGAGCGCAATTCGCCGTCCGACCTTCAGCGCAATGTCGCCGGCGGCGATGGCCGCGATGCGATTTCGATCCTCTATACCGGCCAGACTTTGTTCGGCGCGCTCTCCTATACCGGCAACAAGATTGGCGATGGCACGAAAGCCCTGGCCGCGGCCGGCGCCACCGCCGCGCCGAATTTCGACGAACAACAGGCCCTGGTCGGCCGTTTGTCCTGGCTGCCGGTTTCCACCAGCGACGTGAAATGGCTGGTCGGCGTCAACGGCACCTATGTGATCAAACCGCCGGATGCCACGGTCAACGGCTCCGCCGATCTTTCCACCACGCCGGGCGGCACGGCCAGGAACAGCATCACCTTGTCGGACCCGCCGGAACTCACCGTTGATTCCAACGGCTATACCTTGGCCAACACCGCCGCGCTCAATGCCAGCCATCTCAGCCAATGGGGCGTTGAAACGGCGCTGCAATGGGGCAGCCTGTATGGCCAGGCCGGCTATTACGGTTTCAATGTCGCCCGCACGCCGGTGGCCTTCACCACGCCCACGGGCACCCAGATCGTCAAGCCCGCCGACGACAATTTCAGCGCCTGGTATGTTGAAGGCACTTGGCTGCTGACCGGCGAAAGCCGTCTCTACAACGTCGCCACGGGCGCCTTCACGCCACCCAAGGTCGCTCATCCCTTCGGCTTTGGCGACAATGGCGGCATCGGCGCCTGGGAATTGGCGCTGCGTTACAGCGATACCAACCTCAACGATCACATCGCCGATAACACCAATATCGTTACGGGCCCGGCGGCGGCATCGCACACCTATGACTATTACAACACGGTGCGCGGCGGCGATCAGCGGATCATCACGGCTGGGGTCAACTGGTATCCCAACAATGTGATCCGCTTTGCGCTGGATTATGAACTGATCAATTCGAGCCGGCTGCAGTCGGGCGCCACGCCCAATCCGCTCACCGGCATCACCGCGACAAGCACCGCTGCCACGGCCCCCGGAATTCCCCAGGTCGTTGGCGGGCAGAATTTGTCGGCGGTCGCCCTACGCGCCCAGTTGTCTCTCTGATCCGATTGAAAATGGAGCTTTTCATGAAACGCACACTCTCTCTTCTGGCCGCGGCGGCGATTTTCGCCACGACCAGCGCGCAGGCAGCAAACATCACTTTGCTCAATGCCAGCTACGATCCGACGCGTGAATTGTACAAGGATCTGGGCAACGGTTTTTCTGCCCAGTGGAAAGCCAAGACCGGCGACACCGTCACGCTCAATACGTCGAATGGTGGCTCGGGCGCGCAGGCCCGCGCCGTGATTGACGGGTTGCAGGCCGACATCGTCACCCTGGCGCTGGCTGCGGATATTGATGCCGTCGCCAAGACCGCCAAGCTGCTGCCCGATGACTGGCAGAAGCGGCTGCCGCAAGCGTCCACGCCTTACACCTCGACCATCGTGTTCCTGGTGCGCAAGGGCAATCCCTGGAAGATCAAGGATTGGAACGATCTGGTGAAGCCGGGCATCCAGGTGGTGACGCCCAACCCGAAAACCTCGGGCGGCGCGCGCTGGGCCTACCTGGCGGCCTGGGCCTATGCCGAAAAGGCGCCCGGCGGCAACGCCGGCAAGGCCAAGGACTATGTGGCCAATCTCTATCACCATGTCCCGGTGCTGGATTCCGGCGCCCGCGGCTCGACGATCACTTTCACCAAGCGCGGCATCGGCGATGTGCTGCTGTCCTGGGAAAACGAAGCGCAATTCGCGCTGAAGGAATCGCCCGGCCAGTATGACGTCATCTATCCGTCGCGTTCGATCCTGGCCGAGCCGCCGGTGGCGCTGGTGGACAGGAATGTTGATCGTCACAAGACCCGCGCCGTGGCGGAAGCGTTTTTGAATTATCTCTACACGCCCGAAGCGCAGTTGATCGAAGCCAAGGATTTCTATCGTCCCCGCGATCCCACAGCGGCCGCCAAGTACAAAAGCCAGTTCCCGAATATACCGCTGGCGACTGTGGAAAGCGATTTCGGCGGCTGGGCCAAGGCACAGGCCACCCATTTCGCCGACGGCGGGGTGTTCGACCAGATCTATCAGCCCGGTAAATAATTTTTCTTCCCGAAACTTCCCTGGAAACTTGCCGAAGCCGGCGCAAAAGCCGGCTTCGGATTTTTCTTTTGCCTTGCAGGGCCGCGTTAAAGTCCGGCAATCTTGCCTGCTGGGCGGCCTCAAGAAACGGATCGTGACATGAGTGCCTTCGGCCTCGCTTTGACACCGATGAATCAGCGCCATCGCCGCGTGCTGCCGGGATTCGGTCTGTCGCTGGGCTTCACGATTTTCTATCTCACCGTCATCGTTCTTATTCCGCTGTCGGCGCTGATCATCCGGCCCATTGAACTTGGCCCTGCCGGATTCTGGGCGGCGATTTCCACGCCGCGGGTGCTGGCCTCTTTGCGCCTATCGTTCGGCATGGCGGCGCTGGCCGCCGTGATTGACAGTTTTTTCGGTTTCATCATCGCCTGGGTGCTGGTGCGCTATCGCTTTCCCGGCAAGGGCATCCTGGACGCGCTGATTGATCTTCCGTTCGCGCTTCCCACGGCGGTGGCGGGCATCGCGCTTTCCACGCTCTATGCGCCCAATGGCTGGATCGGATCCATCTTCATTCAATATGGAATTCGAATCGCATACACGCCCTGGGGCGTGCTGGTGGCGATGACCTTTATCGGATTGCCCTTCACCGTCCGGGCGCTGCAACCGGTGATGAGTGAACAGTCGCTGGATGTCGAGGAAGTGGCCGCCACCCTGGGCGCCACCCGCGCCCAGACCATCCTGCGGGTGGTGATACCTGCGTTGTTTCCCACCTTGCTGACGGGCACGGCCATGGCCTTTGCCCGGGGTGCGGGCGAATATGGCTCCGTCATCTTCCTGGCCGGCAACCTGCCCATGGTCAGTGAGATTGCCCCGCTGCTGATCGTCACCAAGCTGGAGCAATATGACTATGCCGGGGCAGCAGCGATCGGCGTGGTGATGCTGGTGGCGGCCTTTGTGATGTTACTGGCGCTGAACGCCTTGCAGGCCTGGGCGGCGAGGCGGCGATGAACGGCAAATTCCAGTCGCCCACCGAGGATCCGCTGCTGCTGCGGCTTGTGCTCAGCGCTATCGCCATCGGTTTCGTTGCTTTGTTCCTGGTGCTGCCGCTTCTGATTGTGTTCAAGGAGGCGCTGGCGGAAGGATTCGGCAAGGCCTGGGCGGCGATCATCGAGCCCGATGCCTTGTCGTCGGTGAAAGTCTCGCTGCTGGCTGCCGGCATCGCCGTGCCGCTCAACACGCTGTTCGGCATTGCCGCCGCTTGGGCGGTGGCCAAGCATGATTTTGCCGGCAAGACTTTTCTGGTGACCTTGATAGACCTGCCATTCTCAGTATCACCGGTGGTGTCGGGCCTTATCTATGTCCTGGTGTTCGGCCTGCAGGGCTGGTTCGGTTCCTACCTGCTCGATCACGACATCCACATTCTGTTCGCGCTGCCGGGCATCGTACTGGCCACGATCTTCGTCACCTTTCCCTTCGTGGCGCGCGAGTTGATCCCCCTGATGGTGGACCAGGGCCGCGACGAGGAAGAAGCGGCGACCTCGCTGGGCGCGTCAGGCTTTTCCACCTTCTGCCGCGTGACACTGCCCAACATCAAATGGGGTCTGCTCTATGCCGTGCTACTGTGTAACGCCCGCGCCCTGGGCGAATTCGGCGCGGTGTCGGTGGTATCGGGGCATATTCGCGGCCAGACCAACACCATGCCGCTGCATGTCGAGTTGCTTTACAACAATTATGATTATGTGGGGGCTTTTGCCGTCGCGGCGCTGCTGGCGTTGCTGGCGCTGCTCACCCTGGTCTTTAAAACCATTCTGGAATGGCGCTACGCGGACGAACTTGCCGCCATGCACCGTCACTGAATTTTAAGTCACTGAGGTTCGATATGTCGCTGATCATAGATTCCGTCTCCAAGCGCTTCGCCCGCTTTCCCGCGCTGAACGGCGCCAGCCTGACCGCGCCGCAGGGCGCCTTTGTCGCGCTGGTGGGTCCGTCCGGTTCGGGCAAGACGACGTTGCTGCGTATCTTGGGCGGGCTGGAGGAAGCCGATGGCGGCTCGGTGCGCTTTGCCGATCTCAACTGGCTGGCGATGCCGGCGCGCGAGCGCAAGGCCGGCTTTGTCTTTCAGCAATATGCCCTGTTCAAGCACATGACCGTGGCCGACAATATCGCTTTCGGTCTGCGGGTGCGACCGCGCCGCGAGCGCCCGTCAAACAGCGATATCAAGGACCGGGTACAGGAATTGCTGAAGCTGGTGCAGCTTGACGATCTGGGCACGCGTTATCCCAGCCAGTTGTCGGGCGGTCAGCGCCAGCGCGTGGCGCTCGCCCGGGCGCTTGCGATCGAGCCGCGCATGCTGCTGCTGGACGAACCGTTCGGCGCACTGGATGCGCGGGTGCGCAAGGAACTGCGCGCCGACCTGCGCCGCATCCACGACCATGCCGGCGTGACCACGGTGTTCGTCACCCATGACCAGGAAGAAGCGTTTGCGGTTGCCGACCTGGTGGGTGTGATGAAAGACGGCCGCATCGAGCAGTTTGGTACGCCGGCCGATGTGCGAAAGAATCCCCGCACACCGTTCGTGTCGGAGTTCTTGTCGGCGTGACTTGTTTTCCTCCCCCGTTCACGGGGGAGGAAAAGATGGTCAGGCGCTCGCGATGTTTTTCGCCACCGCTTCGCCCGCGCGAATGCCGTCCACGCCGGCGGAGAGAATTCCACCCGCAAATCCCGCGCCTTCGCCGGCAGGATAAAGCCCCGGCGTGTTCAAGCTCTGATAGTCGTCACCGCGCCTGATGCGGATGGGGGATGAGGTGCGCGTCTCCACCCCCGTCAGAACCGCATCGTGGCGGTCGAAACCCTTGATCTGGCGGCCGAAGGCGGGCAGGGCCTCGCGGATGGCTTCGATCGCATAAGCGGGCAGGCAGGATGCAAGATCGGTCGGCGTCACGCCGGGGCGATAGGACGGGATCACTTCGCCCAGGGCGGTCGACGGCGCGCCCGCGATGAAGTCGCCGACCAGCTGTGCGGGGGCGTTGTAATTCTCGCCCCCGGCGCGGAACGCCGCTTCTTCCCATTGCCGCTGCAGGGCGATCCCGGCCAGCGGGTGGCCGGGATAATCCGCCTGCGGCGTGATGCCCACCACGATGCCGGCATTGGCGTTGCGCTCGTTGCGCGAATACTGGCT
>Ga0118677_10002206_pt1 | contig 39602 bp, 39 predicted proteins | sample AliMusrvi5mmetaG_FD_86154 | JGI IMG/M metagenome (GOLD analysis project Ga0118677, IMG submission 86154) | reverse complement strand
CCCTCGGGCCCGTCGCGGAAGGCCACCACCCGCCGCACCCGGCCCTCGTCATAGAGCACCACCGTGCCGCCGAATTCGGCCACGTCATCGGGATCGTGGGTGATGAGCAGCGTGGGCGTGCCCAGGGTCTGGCACATGGAGCGCACCTCGCGGCGCATGCGCGCGCGCAACAGCGGGTCCAGGGCCGAAAAGGGCTCGTCCAGCAACAGGGCGCGCGGGCTCCTGGCCAGGGCGCGCAGCAGCGCCACCCGCTGGCGCTGCCCGCCGGAGAGCCGGGCCGGGCGCGCCTCGGCCAGGTCGGACAGGCTCGCCAGCTCCAGCAGCTCGGCCACGCGGGAGCGCCCGGCCGCGTCCAGCCGGCCGAACAGTCCGGGCAGTCCGCACCCGAGCCCAAAGCCCACGTTCTGGGCCACGGAGAGATGCGGGAACAGCGCGTAGTCCTGGAACATCAGGCCCACCCCGCGCTCCCGGGCAGGCACGTTGCACCCGGTGGCCGCATCGAACAGGCAGCGCCCGTCCAGCTCGATGCGCCCGGACTCCGGGGCCATGAGCCCGGCCACGGCGCGCAGGGTCAGCGTCTTGCCCGAGCCCGAGGGCCCGAAGAGCACGATGGACCGGCCCTGCGCCTCAAAGGCGGCGGCCAGCTCGAACTCCCGGGCCCCAGACCGGAGCGTTTTCTTGATGTTCAGGCGCAGCGCCAAGCGGATTCCCCTACGGCTTCTTGAACCCGAAGGCGCCGAGGATGCGCTGGGCCTCCGCGCCGGTGAGGTAGTCCACAAAGGCCTTGGCTCCGGGCTTCCTGCTGGCGGCGATGATGGCCACGGGGTACAGGGCCGGGGTCTTGCCGTCGGCGGTCTGCACCACGCGCACCTTGGCCCCGGCCTGCTGCGCGTCGGTGGAGAAGACAAAGGCCGCGTCCACTTCGCCGCGCGTCACGTAGTCCAGCACCTGGCGCACGTTGTTGCCCAGGATGTACTTGGGCGTGAGCTGGCTCCACTGGCCGGTGGACTCCAGGAACTCCTTGGCATAGCGCCCGGCGGGCACGGTCTCCGGGTTGCCCAGGGAGATGCGCGCCACCTTCGGCAGGCCCAGGTCCTTGGCGCTGGCGATGCCGAGCCTTGAGTCCGCCGGGACCACCAGCACCACGGAGTTGCGCACAAAGTCGCGCCGGGTGCCCGCAGCGATGAGCCCCTTTTCCGCAGCCTGGTCCATGGTCTGCTGGTCCGCGCTGGCGAACACATCCACGGGCGCGCCGCTTTCCATCTGCTTGAGCAGCGCCCCGGAGGCCCCGTAGTTGGTGACCACGGTCACGCCGGGGTGCCCGGCCTCAAAGCTCTGCTTCACCGCGTTCAAGGCGTTGGTCAGGCTGGCCGCGGCGGAGACGATGATGTCCTCGGCCTGGGCCGGGGCGGCGGGCAGCGCGGAAAAAAGCAGGGTCAGGGCCAGGGAGGCCAGGGCAAAACGAAAGGGCCGCATGTTGGTCCGCATGTTGGTCCGCATGGTGGTCCGCATGGTGGTCCGCATGGTGGTCCGCATGGTGGTCCGCATGGTGATCTCCTTTGGTTCAGGTCGTGGGGGACAGCTTGAGAAATTTGCCGGAGGCCAGCAGCAGCAGCACGCACACCCCGGAGGTGAGCACCACCAGGAACATGGCCTCGTTGTCGCGCCCGGCCTGGGCCGCGTCGTAGATGGCCAGCGAGAGCGTCTGGGTGCGGCCCGGCAGGTTCCCGGCCAGCATCAGCGTGGCCCCGAATTCGCCCATGGCCCGGGCCAGGGCCAGCATGGCGCCGGAGAGCACCCCGCGCCAGGCCAGCGGCAGGGAAACGCGCACAAACACGCTGCACTCGCCCGCGCCCAGGCTGCGGGCGGCATGCTCCAGGTTCTGGTCCACGCCCTCAAAGGCCGTGCGCGCGCCCTTGCAGACCAGGGGAAAGGCCACCACGCAGGCGGCCAGGGCCGCGCCCTGCCAGGTGAAGACCAGGCTCACGCCAAAGGTCTGCTGCAGCCACTGCCCCAGCACCCCGCGCCGACCAAAGAGCACCAGCAGATAGTAGCCGATGACCGTGGGCGGCAGCACCAGCGGCAGGGTGCACACGGCGTCCAGGAAATCCCGTCCCGGCAGCCCCCGGCGCGAGAGGGCGTAGCCCGCCCCCACGCCCAGGGCGCAGGCCCCGGCAGTGGCCGTCAGCGCCACCTTGAGGGTCAGCGCCAGCGGGACCAGGGCCGAAACCAGGGCCGGAACCAGCAGCCCGGTCAGGGAATCGGACAGGAGCTCAGGCATGCCCGACCCTGAGGGTCTGCTCGCCGCCGGGCGCAACGCAATGGCCCTGGTTCCCGCCCGGCCTGCGCGCGCTCGAACCAGGGGCGCACAAGCTGGTGGCGCCAGGAACGTGTGCAGCTGGGCCGGGGGTTTTCGAACCGGGGGCGCCTGGGCCGTGTACGCCTGGGCCACGCGTGTTCGGGCCGCGCTTGTCCGGGCCGAAATCCTCCGGGCCGATGCCGTCCAGGCCAAGCTCCGCAGCGGCCCCGATGCCGCCCACCAGCCACAAGGCGTCCGTCATGCGCTTGAAGACCTGCGCCAGGTTCATAATGCTCTCCTTGTCGCCGCAGTTGCGGGTTGCAGGACTCCCAGCAGCTCCGAATCCGTCAGCGGCCTGCCCAGGCGCTCGGCCAGGACATGCACGCGGGTCGTCAGACCAGCATCGCGAGGGACAGTGTCAGGGCCAGTGTCAAGGGCAACGCCAGGGGCAGGGCCAGCCCCGGCGCAGGCCGTCGTTCCGGGCAGCCGGGCCAGGGCTGCGTCCACCGCCGCCCCGACAGCGGCCCCGCCGCTTTTGCCGCCCACGCCCACGCGCCGGGTGGCCCCCACGGATTCCGGGGCAAAGGGCTCGAACAGGGCCGGGTCGCGCAGCAGGCCGTGCACATGGATGCCCGATTCCGCCGCGAACACGTCCTCCCCGGCCACGGCCTTGTTGCGCGCCAGAGGCACCTTGGCGGCCTTGGCCGCCAGGCGGCACAGCGCTCGCAGGGCGGGCAGGTCGTAGCTGGGCGCGGCAGCCTCTTTGCCCACCCCCGCAAACACGCGCAGGGTCAGCCAGGCGGCCACCTCCTCAAGGGCGGCAATGCCCGCCCGCTCGCCCAGGCCCAGGGCCGAGACATCCACAAACGCGGCCCCGCACTCCAGGGCCGTGACAGCGTTGGCCGTGGCCATGCCCAGGTCGTTGTGCCCGTGGAAGGCCACCGGGGCGTTCAACTCGCGCACAAAGGCCTCCACCAGCCTGGCCGTGGAAAGGGGCGTGAGCACGCCCACCGTGTCCGACACGCGGATGCGCGCGGCTCCGGCGTCGATGGCCGTGCGGGCCAGGGCCAGGGCCTCGGGCAGCTCCGCGCGGGAGGCGTCCTCCAGCCCGACGGAGATGTAGGACGCCTTGCCAGCCCTGGCTGTGGCGACCACGCTGCGCACACGTTCGGTCATCGCGGCCAGGGTGAGCCCCAGACGCTTTTCGCGGTGCGCGGCAGAAGACGGCGCGCCGATGTTCAGCCGGTCCAGGCCAAGCGCGGCGGCCGCGCGCACATCGGCTTCGCGGCAGGGGCACCACACGGACAGGGCCGGGCCGCCCTGGGCGAACGCGGGCAGGTTGGCCCTGGCCCAGCGCACGAACTGCTCCAGGCCGTCCTGGCCCAGCCAGCCGCACTCGATCTCGTCCACGCCGGACGCGGCCAGGATTGCGGCCATGCGCCGCCGGGCGCGGGGCGCGAAATACACGCCATAGGCCTGGGCCCCTTCACGCAGTGTGCTGTCGATAAGCATGGCTCCTCCCTGGTCTGGCCTGGTCTTGTCTGGCCTGGTCTTGGCAGGGGGGACTGCACCTCTGGTGCCATCTGCCCCTTATCTTGGCAAAGCCATGCGATTTCAGTCTCTTCCCCAAACCATGCCACACCCACGAACAGCCTACATAAATGTAGTTCCTACAAAGTTGGCATGTAGAAGTGTGTCGGCAACATACCCGATATCTCTTCTTCTGGCGAGAAAAATGTGTTGATATCACGCTCTTACGGAAAAGCGTGAGCGCTGGCACGACCCTTGCCCTAGGGCTCATGTTCCACAACACATTTTCAGAGGAGTTCGTCATGAAGAGAATGAGAAAGGTGGCCATCTACGGCAAGGGCGGCATCGGCAAGTCCACCACCACGCAAAACACCGTGGCCGGGCTGGCGGAGATGGGGCGCAAGGTCATGGTCGTGGGCTGCGACCCCAAGGCCGACTCCACCCGCCTGCTTTTGGGCGGCCTGGCCCAGAAATCCGTGCTCGACACCCTGCGCGACGAAGGCGAGGACGTGGAGCTGGAGAACATCCGCAAGCGCGGCTTCGGCGACACCTGGTGCGTGGAGTCCGGCGGTCCGGAGCCCGGAGTGGGCTGCGCCGGGCGCGGCATCATCACCTCCATCAACATGCTGGAATCCCTGGGCGCGTATCACGAGAGCGAGGACCTGGACTACGCCTTCTACGACGTCCTGGGCGACGTGGTCTGCGGCGGCTTCGCCATGCCCATCCGCGACGGCAAGGCCGAGGAGATCTACATCGTCTGCTCCGGCGAGATGATGGCCATGTATGCGGCCAACAACATCTGCAAGGGCATCATGAAGTACGCCCAAAGCGGCACCGTGCGCCTGGGCGGGCTCATCTGCAACAGCAGAAACGTGGGCAACGAGAAGGAGATGATCGAGCAGCTGGCCAGCCAGATCGGCACCCAGATGATCTACTTCGTCCCGCGCGACAACATGGTCCAGCGCGCGGAAATCAACCGCAAGACCGTCATCGAGTTCGAACCCACAGCCGAGCAGGCCGACCACTACCGCAACCTGGCCAAGGCCATCGACGGCAATGACAACTACGTGATCCCGAAGCCGCTGGAGATGGAGAAGCTGGAGAAGCTGCTCATGGACTTCGGCCTCATGGAAGCCTGCTAACCGCAACACAGAGACAAGGAGGAGATGCATATGATCATGGTGAGAGCAATCGTCCGTCCTGAGAAGTCCGACGACGTTTTGGCAGCCCTCATGGACGCTGGATTCCCCGCAGTGACCAAGTTCTCCGTGGCCGGACGCGGCAAGCAGCGCGGCATCAAGATCGGCGAGGTGACCTACGACGAGATCCCCAAGACCATGCTCATGAGCGTGGTCAAGAACTCCGACCGCGACTTCGTGGTCGAGACCATCATGGCCGCCGCCCGCTCCGGCAAGAAGGGCGCCTTTGGCGACGGCAAGATCTTCATCTGCCCCGTGGAGGAAGTCTACACCGTGAGCTCCGGCGTATGCGAAACGGCCCAACCCGAGGAGGCGTAAGGCCATGAAGGAAGTCATCGCGGTGGTGCGGATGAACATGATGAACCGCACCAAGCAGGCCCTGACCGACGCCGGCATCGACGGCTTCTTCGCCAACGAGGTGCTGGGCCGGGGCGTGGGCCTGACCAACCCCCACGTGCTGCAGGGCGCGGCCAGCGGCTACGAGGAGGCCGTGGCGCTGCTGGGCGAGCGCGGCAAGCTGTACCCCAAGCGCATGATCACCGTGGTGGTGCCGGACAAGGCCGTCAAGTCCGTGGTCAAGACCCTGATCGAGGTGAACCAGACCGGCAAGCCCGGCGACGGAAAGATCTTCGTCCTGCCCGTGACCGATGCCGTGCGCGTGCGCACCGCCGAGTCCGGCGAAAAGTCCATCATCTAACGGCCCGTCATCACAAGGGTAAGGAGCCGACACAATGGCCATACAGAACAAGACCGCCCAGTGGACCCCCGCCGAGGTCAAGGAGGAGATGCTGAGGAAGTATCCCCCCAAGGTGGCCCGCAAGCGCGCCTCGTCCATCCTCATCAATGAGGCATTGTCCAACACCACGCCGGAGATCCAGGCCAACGTGCGCACCATCCCCGGCATCATCACCATGCGCGGCTGCACCTACGCAGGCTGCAAGGGCGTCATCATGGGCCCCACGCGCGACATCGTGAATCTCGTGCACGGGCCCATCGGCTGCAGCTTCTACGCCTGGCTGACCCGCCGCAACCAGACAGACCCGGGCGAGACCGGCGAGAACTACATGACCTACTGCTTCAGCACGGACATGCAGGACTCGGACATCATCTTCGGCGGCGAAAAGAAGCTCAAGGCCGCCATCCAGGAGGCCTACGACCTCTTCCATCCCAAGGGCATCGCGGTGTTCGCCACCTGCCCGGTGGGGCTGATCGGCGACGACATCCACGCCGTAGCCAAGGAGATGAAGGAGAAGTTCGGCGACTGCAACGTCTTCGCCTTCTCCTGCGAGGGCTACAAGGGCGTGTCCCAGTCCGCCGGGCACCACATCGCCAACAACCAGGTCTTCAAGCACCTGGTGGGCTTAAACGACGAGAAAAAGCCCGGCCAGTACAAGATCAACCTGCTGGGCGAGTACAACATCGGCGGCGACGGCTTTGAGATCGACCGCATCCTGAAGCTGTGCGGCATCTCGAACATCGCCACCTTCTCCGGCAACTCAAGCTACGACCAGTTCGCCAGCGCGCACACGGCGGATCTGTCCTGCGTCATGTGCCACCGCTCCATCAACTACGTGGCCGACATGCTGGAGACCAAGTACGGCATCCCCTGGATCAAGGTGAACTTCATCGGCGCCGAGGCCACGGCCAAGAGCCTGCGCAAGATCGGCCTGTACTTCGGCGACCAGACCCTCATCGACCGCATCGAGGCCGTCATCAATGCGGAGATGCCCGCCGTGAAGGCCGCCATCGCGGACGTGCGCCCGCGCACCGAGGGCAAGACGGCCATGCTCTTCGTGGGCGGAAGCCGCGCCCACCACTACATGGAGCTCTTTAACGAGCTGGGCATGAAGACCGTGAGCACGGGCTACGAGTTCGGCCACCGCGACGACTACGAAGGCCGCCACGTCATCCCGACCCTCAAGGTCGACGCCGACTCCCGCAACATCGAGGAGATCGAGGTCGAGGCCGACCCCGAGCGCTTCGCGCCGCGCAAAAGCGCGGAGGAACTAAAGAGCCTCGAAGAGGCCGGCTTCGAGTTCAAGGACTACAAGGGCCTGATCCCGGACATGGACAAGGGCACCCTCGTCATCGACGACCTCAACCAGTACGAGGCCGAGAAGCTGGTGGAGCTGATCAAGCCCGACCTCTTCTGCGCGGGCATCAAGGAGAAGTACTCCATCCAGAAGCTCGGCATCCCCATGAAGCAGCTGCACAGCTACGACTACGGCGGACCCTACGCGGGATTCAAGGGCGCGGTGAACTTCTACAAGGAGATCGACCGCCTGGTGAACAGCAAGGTCTGGGGCTACATGAAGGCCCCCTGGCAGGAGAACCCCGAACTCTCGGCCACCTACGTCTGGGAATAGCGAGGATCATACAATGTTGCTCAGACACACACCCAAGGAAATCACCGAGCGCAGCGCTCTGGTCATCAATCCGGCCAAGACCTGCCAGCCCATCGGGGCCATGTACGCCGCACTCGGCATCCACGGCTGCCTGCCGCACAGCCACGGCTCCCAGGGCTGCTGCGCCTACCACAGAAGCGCGCTGACCAAGCACTACAAGGAGCCCATCAACGCCGCCACCAGCTCCTTCACCGAGGGCGCCAGCGTGTTCGGCGGCCAGGCCAACCTGCTCCAGGCCATCGAGAACATCTTCACGGTCTACGAGCCGGAAGTCATCGCCGTGCACACCACCTGCCTGTCCGAGACCATCGGCGACGACATCAAGCAGATCCGCGACAAGGCGGAGAAGTCCGGCGTGGTGCCAAACGGCAAGCACGTCATCTTCTGCAACACGCCGAGCTACATCGGCTCCCACGTGACGGGCTTCTCGAACATGGTCAAGGGCATGACCGAGGTCGCCACGAACACGGGCAAGAAGAACGGCAAGGTCAACGTCATCCCCGGCTGGGTGGAGCCCGCGGACATGGAGGAGATCAAGCGCCTGGCGGCCCTGATGAACGTGCCCATCACGCTCTTCCCGGACACCTCCGGCGTCTTGAACGGCCCGCTTAGCGGCGAATTCAAGATGTTCCCCGAGGGCGGCGTGACCATGAAGGAGCTGAGAGAGTCCGGCGACGCCATCGGCACCCTGGCCCTGGGCGAATGGTGCAGCGCGGACGCCGCGCGCAGCCTGGACACCCGCTGCAAGGTGCCCTGCAAGGTGCTGGACATGGCCTTTGGCCTCAAGGCCACGGACCGCTTCATCGACGCCCTGCGCATCATCGCCGGGACCTCCGTGCCCGAGGAGATCAACCGCGAGCGCGGCCAACTGGTGGACATGATCAGCGACGCTCACCAGTACTTCTACCAGAAGAAGGTGGCGCTCTTCGGCGACCCCGACCAGTTGATCGCCATGACCGAGTTCCTGGTGTCCATCGACATGTGGCCCACGCACCTGGTCACCGGCACCCCGGGCAAGAAGTTCGAGAAGCGCATAAGTGAGCTGACCGCGCACCTGCCGTACGAGGTCAACGTCAAGACCGGCGGAGACATGTTCCTGCTGCACCAGTGGATCAAGAACTCCCCCGTGGACCTGCTCATCGGCAACACCTACGGCAAGCACATCGCCCGTGACGAGGACATCCCGTTCCTGCGCTGGGGCTTCCCCATCCTGGACCGCATGGGCCACCAGTACTTCCCCACCGTCGGCTACAAGGGCGGCCTGCGCCTCTTGGAGAAGATCCTGGGCCTGCTGCTCGACCGCAAGGACCGCGACGACTCCGAGATCCAGTTCGAGCTGACCCTGTAACCCCCCCTGTCCCCTGGTCCGGGCCCCGGCGCAACGCAGGGCCTGGACCGGGGCGGGACACTTTTCCGGCAAGACAAGCTTTCAGACGGACAGCCAAACGGACATCCAAACGGACATTCAGACGGACATCCAGACGGACAACACAGCGCACGAACAGGAGCCGCACATGCCAGACGCCGCCAGCCCTCACAACTTCGCCTCCCACCCCTGCTTCGCCGTCGGCGCCCGCGCCCACGCAGGCCGCATCCACCTGCCCGTGGCCGTGAAGAGCAATCTCCGCCGCCGCTTTGGCGAGCCCGAGACCCCTGGCCGCGCCCTGGCGCCGGGTGACGTGCTCCAGTGGCTGGACCGCGTGCTGGCGGGCGGCCTGGGCGACGCCGAGGCCCGGGCCTGCGCCCTGGTTGCCGCGAAGGACGCCGCGCAGGATGCCGCCGTAGGCGCTGCCGGAGATGCTGCCGGGAATGCCGCCGTGGCGGATGCAGGCTGCGGCACACAGATTTCCATGGTCGGCATCACCGGCCCTGGCGAGCCCCTGGCCGAGCCCGGCCCGACCCTTGAGACCCTGCGCCTGGTGCGCGAAAAGCACCCGGAGTTGGCCCTGACCCTGGCCACCAACGGGCTCATGGCCGCGCAGCACGCGGCCACGCTGGCCGAGCTGGGCCTGTCCCACGTCACCGTGCTGGTAGACGCCGTGGACCCCGGCATCGTGGAGCAGCTCTACGCCTGGATACGCCCGGGCACGCGCACCCTGCCCCTGCCCGAGGCCGCGCGCCTGCTGGTGGACGAGCAGGCCCGGGCCATCCGCGCCTTCCGCGAGGCCGGGCTGTTCGTCAAGGTGAACATGACCGTCATCGCGGGCATCAACGAGGAGCACGTGGCCGACGTGGCCAGCGTGGTGGCCACCCTGGGCGCGGACATGCTGGCCCTGGCGCCCTTCCAGCCCGCCTGCCCCGGTTCGAACTGCGACCCGGCCAATGGCGATCTGGCCGATGGCGAGCCGGACCAGCCCAAGGCCCCGGACGCCGCGCGCATGGACGAGCTGCGCACCCTGGCGAGCCGCTACATCCCGCTCATGCCCGCCTTCGACTCCTGCGGCCAGGCCATTGTCGGCTTGGGAAATGTCGGCCTGGAGCAGGCCGCGCCGGAGGTCTGCCTCGTGTCGGCCCTGCCGGGGCCCTCTGGCGCGCGGGTCAACGTGGCGGTGGCCAGCGCAAGCGGCCTGGACGTTGACCTGCACCTGGGCCAGGCCATCCGCTTTCTCATCTTCGGCCCGCGCGAGAGCGACGGCCTGCCCAGCCTGCTGGGCATGCGCAACGCCCCGGAGCCGACGACCGTTTCGGCCACCGGCGCATCTGGCGGTGCGACCGGCGGGTCGACAGGCGGGTCGACAGGCGGCGGCAACGCCCGCTGGGAGGCCCTGGCCGAGACCCTGCACGACTGTTTCGCCATCCTGGCCGCCAGCGCCGGGGCCCCGCCACGGGAGTTCCTGGCGACCAAGGGCATCACCGTGCTCACCGGCGAGGCCGAGATCCAGGGCGCGGTGGACGCGCTCTTCGGCGGCGGCAAAAAAGGGTGCAAAAAACGCGTCAAAGCCAACTAGCTTGAATATTTAACGGAATCACATCAACACACATCCAAAAGGAGCATCAGCATGGCCCTGCCCGAAAAACTCATCCTGGTCTGTCAGAGCTTCCGCATCGGCAAGGAGCCCAAGGGCATCTGCCACAAGGGCACCGACGGCCTCCTGCAATACATCGAGGAAGGCATCCTGGACCGCGGCCTGGACGTGCAGGTGGCCACCACCGGCTGCCTCAAGCAGTGCGAGCGCGGCCCCATCCTGGTCATCCAGCCCGACAACCTCTGGTTCAAGGGCGTCAGCAGCGAAGAGGCCATCGACGCCATTCTGGACGGCCTGGAGGCAGGCGAGCCTGCGGGCGGACCCGCTGCCGAGTACCTGCTGTCCTAGCCGACGACGAACAACGAGGAGCCTGACATGACCGCCGCCTGCACCATCCGCGAAGCCCGCACATCCGACCTGGACGCCCTGGTCGAACTGCTGGGCCTGCTCTTCGCCCTGGAGGCGGACTTTGCGGTGGACGCAGGGCGGCAGCGCGACGGCCTCGACCGTTTGCTGGCGGGCGCAAAGAACGGCCTGGTGCTCGTGGCCAGCATCCCAGGGGAAGGGATCGGCGGCATTGCCGTCGGCATGGCCACGGCCCAGGTGGTGGTCTCCACCTCTGAGGGCGGCCCCGCGCTTTTGGTGGAGGACGTGGTGGTCCGGCCCGGGTTCCGCAACCAGGGCATCGGTCGGGCGCTTCTGGCCCGCATCGAGTCCTGGGGCGCGGCCCTGGGGGCCACCCGCCTGCAGCTTCTGGCCGACAAGGACAACGCCCCGGCTTATGACTTTTACCGCGCCTGCGGCTTTCATTCCACAAACCTCGTCTGCCTGCGGCGCACCCTGCCCCGGGCAACGGGAAAGTGAGGCCACCATGACCGAGACAGCCAAGGCCATCACGCCGGAAATCATCGCCTGCCCCGAAGAGAGCGCAGCCCTGCCCATTGAGCACGCCGCCATCTTTGAGGAACGCAAGGACCAGATCCACCGCATCGGCGAGGGCGCGTTCTCCATGGCCTGCAACCGCGACAGCCTCGCCGGGGCCGTGAGCCAGCGCGCCTGCGTGTTCTGCGGCTCGCGCGTGGTGCTCTACCCCATCGCCGACGCCCTGCACCTGGTGCACGGGCCCATCGGCTGCGCGGCGTACACCTGGGACATCCGCGGCTCGCTCTCCAGCGGCCCGGAGCTGCACCGTTTGTCCTTCAGCACCGATCTGCAGGAGCTGGATGTGGTTTTCGGCGGCGAGAAGAAGCTGGCCAAGGCGCTGGACGAGCTGATCCCGCGCTACGAGCCCAAGGCCGCCTTCGTGTACTCCACCTGCATCGTGGGCCTCATCGGCGACGACCTGGCCGCCGTGTGCAAGGCCGCCAGCCAGCGCCACGGCATCCCGGTCATCCCGGTGCAGAGCGAAGGCTTCAAGGGCAACAAGCGCGAGGGCTACCTGGCTGCGTGCAAGGCCATGCGCACGCTCGTCGGCACCGGCGACATCTCGGACATCTCCAAGCTGTCCGTGAACATCATGGGCGACTTCAACCTGGCGGGCGAGACCTGGATCATCAAGGACTACCTGACGCGCATGGGCATCCAGACCGTGGCCGGGATCACCGGAGACGGGCGCGTGGACGACCTGCGCCGGGCCCACGGGGCCGGGCTGAACATCGTGCAGTGCTCCGGCTCCACCCAGGACTTGGCCAAGATGATGCGCGACGACTTCGGCATACCCTTCCTGCGCGTGTCCTGGATCGGCATCGAGGACGTGGCCGAGAGCCTGTACGCCATTGCCGAGCATTTCGAGCTGACGCAGCCGGAGCTGGCGACAGGTCCGGATGGGGGCATTGTCGAGCGCACTGCGGCCCTGGTGCGCGACGAGCTGGCGGCCCTCATGCCGCAACTCAAGGAACTGCGGCGCGACCTGGAGGGCAAGCGGGCCGCCGTATACGTGGGCGGCAGCTTCAAGGCCTTCTCGCTGGTCAAGGCCTTCCGGCACCTGGGCATGGAGGTGGTCATCGTGGGCAGCCAGACCGGCACCGAGGAGGACTACCGCGAGCTGGCGGCCATCTGCGCGCCCGGCACCATCGTGGTGGACGACGCCAACCCGCTGGAGCTCTCGGCCTTCATCAAGGAAAAGGACGTGGACATCTTCGTCGGCGGCGTGAAGGAGCGGCCCATCGCCTTCAAGCTCGGCGTGGGCTTCTGCGACCACAACCACGAGCGCAAGATCGCGCTGGAAGGCTTCGTCGGCATGCTCAACTTCGCCAAGGAAGTGCACGCCTCGGTCATGAGCCCCATCTGGCAGTTCGTGCCCCGGCGCGAGCTCCGCAACAGCCCTGTGAACACGGGCGAGGAGGCCTAGGCCATGAACGACACAGCCGTCATGAACGCCGTCGCCGACAACCCCGTCATCGACAGCCCAGGCAACGACTACAAGGGCCAATACAATGGTCCATCCAACGTCTCCACCACCAACGCCTGCAAGCTGTGCACGCCGCTTGGGGCCACGCTGGCCTTCAAGGGCGTGGAGGGCTGCGTGCCCTTCCTGCACGGGTCCCAGGGCTGCGCCACGTACATGCGCCGCTACATCATCAGCCATTTCCGGGAGCCCATGGACATCGCGTCCTCCGCCCTGGGCGAAAAGAACGCCATCTACGGCGGCGGCCCGAACCTCAAGAAGGGCCTGCTCAATGCCATGCAGAAGTACGGCGCGGGCGTCATCGGCGTGGCCACCACCTGCCTCACCGAGACCATCGGCGACGATGTGCCCCGCCTGCTCACCGAATTCCGCGAGGAGTTCAAGGACCTGCCCCTGGCCCACCTGATGCACGTGTCCACCCCCAGCTACTCGGGCACGCACATGGACGGCTTCCACGGCGCGGTCAAGGCCATGGCCGACCAGCTCTGTGTGGAAGCCACGCCCGCCAACTCCCGCGTGAACCTGTTCAGCGGCATGGTGAGCCCGGCGGACATCCGCCACCTGAAGGAGATCTGCCGGGCCTTCGGCGTGGAGCCGATCATCCTGCCGGACTACTCCGAAACGCTTGATGCCCCGGCCCTGCTGGAATACGAGAACATCCCCTCGGGCGGGACCTCCGTGGCCGACATCCAGTCCATGTCCGGCGCGCGCGCCTCAATCGAACTGGGCCGCGCCATTTCCGCGCAGGAAACCGCCGGAACCTCGCTGGCCGGGCGCTTTGGCACCCCGCTGTTCCGCCTGGGCCTGCCCATGGGCATCCGCGAGACGGACAGCCTCTTCGAGGCCCTCAAGAAGATCACCGGCCTGGAGACCCCGCGCGACCTGCTGTTGGAGCGCGGCCGCTACATCGACTCCCTGGTGGACGGCCACAAGTACGTCTCTGGTTTGAAGGCCGTCATCTACGGCGAAGAGGACCTGTGCATCGGGCTGACCAGCTTCCTGGCCGAGATCGGCGTCCGGCCCGTGCTGGTGGCCACAGGCGCAAGGAACCGCAACCTCGCGGCCCATATCAAGGCGGCCTGCGGCTCCGTGCTGCGGGAAATGCCCATCATCCGCGAGGGCGCGGACTTCTTCGACATCGTGGAAGAGGCCAAGACCCTGGCCCCGGATCTGCTGGTGGGCCACAGCAAGGGCCAGGGCGCCGCACGGGAGTGGAACATCCCGCTTCTTCGGGTGGGCTTCCCCATCCACGACCGTTTCGGCGGGCAGCGGCTGCTGCACCTGGGCTACCGGGGCGCGCAGAACCTGTTCGACCGGCTGGTGAACCTCGTCCTGGAAAAGAAGCAGAACGATTCCGACATCGGCTACGGATACCTCTAGCTCTCGTCACTGGAAAAGGAGCCGAACATGCAGACCATCATCACCACTCCCCCGACATCCGCCGTCGTCGACCCGAAGCCCGCTTCTTCGTCCGTCAAGCATCCCTGCTTCAACAAGGAGTCGTCCGGCACCTGCGGTCGCGTGCATCTTCCGGTGGCGCCCAAGTGCAACATCCAGTGCAACTACTGCAACAGGAAGTACGACTGCGTGAACGAGTCGCGCCCGGGCGTGACCAGCGGCATCTTGAAGCCCTTCCAGGCGCTGGAATACACCCGCCAGGTGCTGGACCGCGAGCCGCGCATCACAGTCATCGGCATCGCCGGCCCCGGCGACCCCATGGCCAACCCGGCGGAGACGCTGGAGACCATGCGCCTCATCCGCAAGGAATACCCGCACATGCTCTTCTGCCTGTCGAGCAACGGCCTGGCCATGCCCGAGTACCTGGACGACCTGGCCGAACTGGGCGTGACCCACGCCACGGTGACGCTGAACACGGTGGACCCGGCCATCGGCGCGCAGATCTATTCCTGGGTGCGCGACGGCAACGTGGTCTACCGGGGACGCGACGCCGCCGAGCTCATCCTGGGCCGCCAGCTGGTGTCCATCGCGGGATTAAAGAAGAGAGGGCTGGCCGTGAAGGTCAACACCATCGTCATCCCCGGCGTCAACGACCAGCACATCCAGGCCGTGGCCGAGAAGGCCAGCGAACTCGGCGTGGACCTCATGAACCTCATGCCCATGTTCCCCACTGCGGGAACCCCGTTCGGGGAGCTCAAGGAGCCGGGCAAGGATGTCATAGAAGCCCTGCGCGCCGTGGCCGGGCCGCTGGTGCCCCAGATGACCCACTGCCGCCGCTGCCGCGCCGACGCCGTGGGCCTGTTGTGCCACGACCGCTCCACCGAACTTGGCGGCGTCTTGTCCGCCTGCAGCAAGCTGGTCCCCCAGGCCCAGGCCGACCGGCCCTACGTCGCGGTCGCTACCCGCGAGGGCCTGCTGGTCAACCTGCACCTGGGCGAGGCCAAGCGCTTCCAGATCTGGGGCCTGGCCTCCGATGGAAACGAAGGCGGCGGCTTCCGCCTGGTGGAGGAGCGTCAGGCTCCGTCCGCCGGGTGCGGCCCCACCCGCTGGGAGGACCTGGCCAGGCTCTTGTCCGACTGCCGGGCCGTGCTGGTGAGCGCCCTGGGCGACACCCCGCGCAAGATCTTGACCGAGCGCGGCGCAGTGCCTGCGGCCTGCTCCGGGTTCATTGAGGACGCCCTGGCCCTGGCGTTTGGCGAGGACGGCATAGCCCGGCTGGAGGCCCTCAAGGCCCGGCGCGGCGGCGTGGGCAAGTCCTGCTGCGGCGGCGGCGACGGCTGCTAGGCCATACGCTGCGATGAGAATACCTGAATCCCCCAACCCCGGAAGGAGCGCTGCATGGACGTGCTGACCCTGTTCGGCCTGGTGGCCGTGAGCCTGATGCTGGCCTGCTACGCCCTGGAGGACAAAAGCCCCTGGTTCATCCTGGCCTTTGCGGGCTCCTGCGGCCTGGGCTCGGCCTACGGGTTCCTGCAGGGGGCCTGGCCCTTCGGCCTGGTGGAGGCGGTGTGGAGCGTGGTGGCGGTTGGCCGCTTCCGCCGGGTCCGCAGGGAGCAGCAGAGCAGGAGCCTGCGGCCCATGCGCAGCGTGGCCGACTGAAGCCGCCCCGAAACCGCCGCCTGGAGCCCCGCACGACGCATACACGCGGCGCACAAAAAAAACGCCCGGCCTCCCACACAGGGGGACCGGGCGTCGTCGTTTATGCAGGGCCGCAGGCGGCCTAGAACGGCGTGCCGCTCAACGCCAGGTCGGCCATGAGCAGCGCGCGGATGCGCCGGCTCACCGCTCCGGGCTTGGCGTCGTGGATGGGCTTGTTGTTGTAGCGCACCACGGACACGCAGTCGAAGCTGGTGCCCACCATCATGACCTCGCGGGCTGTGTAGATCTCGTCCTCGGTCACGCCCTTGAAGATGATGTCCAGCTCGCCCTTGACCAGGTCCACGGCGCGCATGAGCGTGGTTCCGGCCAGCGAGTTGGTGAACTCCGGGATCACCAGCCGCCCGGTCTCGTCGATGAGGCACACGTTCTCTGTGGCGCCCTCGGCCAAGAAGCCCTTGTCGTCGAAGCAGAAGGGGAAGTCGAAGCCGCCGTTCACCGCCTCGCGCTTCATCAGCACGTTGGGCAGGTAGTTGGTGGTCTTCACCGTGGCCATCCAGGCCTGCTTGGCCGGAATGGACGTGCGGAAGGCCGTGACGCCCTTGTCGAAGTATGCCTCCGGCTTTGTGTGCATGCGGTAGGCCACCAGGTACAGGCTCTGCACCGGGCTCTCGTACGGGTCCACCCCGAAGCCGCCCGGCCCGCGCCCCAAGAGGATGCGGATGAGTCCGTCGGGTTCGTTGCCTGCGCTGGCCACCTCGATGAGCGCCTGCTTGAGCTCGGACCAGGAGCACGGCGGCTCCAGGTGGATGGCCTGGCAGGAGAGCTTCATCCGCCGCAGGTGCGGGTCGAGCTGGTAGAGCTTGCGGCCCACGTACTTGATGGTCTCGAACACGCCGTCGCCCCGGTGCACCAGGTGGTCGTCCCAGGGCATGAGCATGAGCAGCGGGTCCGTGCCGATGACCCCGATGCGGTGGTCGTAGAACGCCAGCACCTCTTCCGTGCCGGGCCGGATGGCCTCCAGCATGGCCTCCAGGTACTCTTGCGATGTGGCGACGCGCATGGCGTGGCTCCTTTATTTTTGGCCGGGCTTTTGTCTACTTGGGCACGCGCAGCAGGTTGCGGCGGATGAGCTCCTCGCCGATCTGCACGGCGTTCAAGGCCGCGCCCTTGCGGATGTTGTCGGCCACGATCCAGAGGTTGATGCCGTTGTCGATGGACTCGTCCTCGCGGATGCGGCCCACGAACACGTCGTCCTGGCCTGCGGCGTCGATGGGCATGGGGTAGATCTTCTTCTCCGGGTAGTCGGCCACGACGATGCCCGGGGACTGGGAGAGAATCCTGCGCACGTCCTCCACCGTGAGCTTCTGCTCAGTCTCGATGTTCACGGACTCGGAGTGGCTGAAGAACACGGGCACGCGCACCGTGGTGGCGGTGACGCGGATGGTGTCGTCGCCCAGGATCTTCTTGGTCTCATTGACCATCTTCATCTCTTCCTTGGTGTAGCCGTTGTCCAGGAACACGTCGATCTGCGGCAGGCAGTTGAACGCGATCTGGTAGGGGTACACCTGGGGGATGACCTCCTGGCCGTTCATGAGCCGGGCGGTCTGGGTCTCCAGCTCCACAATGGCCTTCTGCCCGGTGCCGGAAACGGCCTGGTAGGTGGAGACGACGATGCGCTTGATCTTGGCCTCGTCGTGCAGGGGCTTTAGGGCCACCACCATCTGGATGGTGGAGCAGTTGGGGTTGGCGATGATGCCCTTGTGCCACTCCAGGTCGCGCGGGTTGACCTCGGGCACCACGAGCGGGCACTTGGGGTCCATGCGCCAGGCGCTGGAGTTGTCGACCACCACGCAGCCGACCTTGGCCGCCAGCGGGGCGAACTTCTCGGAGGTGGCGCCCCCGGCGCTGAACAGGGCCAGGTCGAACCCGGCGAAGGAGTCCTCCTTCAGCTCACGCACGGTGAGCTCGCCCCCGGCGTACTCCACCGTGCCCCCGGCCGAGCGGGACGAGGCGAAGGCCACGACCTCCGAGGCCGGAAACTGGCGCTGGGCCAGCACTTCAAGCATCTCACGGCCAACTGCGCCCGTGGCGCCGACCACTGCAACTTTCGGATTCTTCGCGCTCATGATTAGGCTTCCCCCGTGTTAGCGGATGCTGATGTTGTTCATGATGGACAGGCACGCCTCGGCGCGGTTGAGCGTATACAGGTGCACGCCCGGCACGCCCGCGTCAAGGAGCCCCTGGACCTGGCTCGTGGCATGCGCAAGCCCCAGCTCGCGCACGGCCTCGTCGCCGCCCTTGGCAAAGGCGGCCTGAAGCGTCTCGAAAAACCCGCCGAACACCGCGCGGCCATTGAGGCTGGCGATGAACTCGGCGGACTTCATGCTCAATATGGGCATGATGCCCGGCAGGATCGGCACGGCCACGCCAATGGCGCGCAGACGCTTCACGTAATCCAGGTACAAGCCGTTCTCGAAGAACAGCTGGGTGACCACGAACTGGCCGCCCGCATCCACCTTGTGCTTCAGCCACTTGAGGTCGTCGTCAAGCGTGGCCGATTCCGGGTGCATGGTCGGAATGCCCGCCACGCCGATGCCCATGTCCGGGTAGTGCCGGCCGATGAACTCCACCAGGTCCGAGGCGTGCTGAAACTCCTGGCCGTCGAAGGAGAAGCCCTCGGCGTTCTTCGGCGGGTCGCCGCGCAGGGCCAGCACGTTCTGGATGCCCGCCTCGGTGATGGCCTTGAGGAACCCGTGCAGGCCGTCAGACGACGCGCCCACGCAGGTCAGGTGCGCCATGGGCTCAAGGCCCAGGTCGTTCTTCATGCGCGTGACGATGTCCAGCGTATTGGCCTGGGTGCCGCCGCCCGCGCCATAGGTGACGGAGACGAAGAGCGGGTCGAGCGCCTTGAGCTTCTCGACCTCGGCGAAGAACTTGGGCCAGGTGTCGCGCTCCTTGGGCGGGAAAAATTCCAGCGACAGGAAGGGCTTGCGAGTTGGTATCAGGTCCGCGATGCGCACGCGTCAGGGCTCCTTGGTGGTTGTCGCGCCGTGAAGAACAGGGATCGTGTCATCCGGAAAGGGCGCAGAGACAAGCCCTGTATCCTTTCTTGCCCCGGCCCGCAACGTCTGCGCCAGGATTCACAAAGTTCGGAGGCCGGGGGCAATTGCTCCCGCGCATTGACGGGGCTGTATGCGCTGGGTAGAACACGGGAAAAGCCCACCCAGCCGCGAGGTTTTCATGAACGCACTGCACTACGGCGACAACCTGGACGTTCTGCGCGGCTTTGCGCCGGAGAGCGTGGACCTGGTGTACCTGGACCCGCCGTTCAACTCCAACGCCAACTACAATGTGCTCTTCAAGACCCCGCAGGGCCAGGAGAGCCAGGCCCAGATCGAGGCCTTTGAGGACACCTGGCACTGGGGCGAGCAGGCCGAGGGCGAGTACCGCGACCTGCTGCGCCAGGAGAACACCGACGTGGCGCAGATGATGGAGGCGCTGCGGCGGTTTCTGGGCGAAAACGACATGATGGCCTACCTGACCATGATGGCCAACCGGCTGCTGCGGCTGCACAACGTGCTCAAACCCACGGGCAGCCTGTATCTGCACTGCGACCCCACGGCCAGCCACTATTTGAAGATCGTGTTGGATGGGGTGTTTGGGAAGGAGAATTTTAGAAGCGAAATTATTTGGCGGCGGACAAGTTCGCACAATAAGACGACCAAGCAATATGGACCGATACACGACACCATTTTGTTCTATTCGAAAAGCGGAACTTTTGTATTTCACCCGGAGAAAACGCCGCTATCCTTATCGTATATTTCAGAGCAATTCCGACAGGAAGACGCCCGAGGGAAATATAGGCTAAACGAAATCATGGGGGCTGGAATTAGGCACGGGGAAAGTGGAGAGAGTTGGCGCGGGTACGACCCTAGCTCTCGTGATCGCCATTGGGCTATCCCCGCTTCTCTAAAAGATTTTCTCCCAGACAGGGGACGCGGTCTTAAAACCCATGACCAACTTGACGCACTCTACCAATTGGGGCTTGTTGTCGTCTCATCGACAGGAAGGCCAACTTACAAACAGTATGCTTCTGATGGCATTTTTTACCAAGACATATGGGCATACCAGCCAGGCACTGGAGGCTGTTTATTCAACACTCCCCACCCAATAGATTATGACGTAAAATGGCTCGACAACGAGGAAGAGAAGCTGGGGTATCCCACGCAAAAACCTCTCGGTCTGCTAGAGCGAATCATACTCACCTCCAGCAACCCCGGCGACGTGGTGCTCGACCCCTTCTGCGGCTGCGGCACGGCCCTGCACGCCGCGCAGAAATTGGGGCGGCAATGGATCGGCATCGACATCACGCATCTGGCCATCAGCCTCATCGAAAAGCGCCTGCGCGACGCCTTCCCCGGCATCGCCTTCGAGACCCACGGCACGCCAAAGGATTTCGCGGGCGCGCAGGACCTGGCCCAGCGCGACAAGTACCAGTTCCAGTGGTGGGCCTGCTCGCTGGTCAACGCCCAGCCCTACGGCGGCAAAAAGAAGGGCGCGGACGGCGGCATCGACGGCCTGATCTATTTTGAGGACGACGCCACAGGCGCAGCCAAACGCATCGTGGTCTCGGTCAAGGGCGGCGACAACGTGAACGTGGCCATGATCCGCGACCTGGCCCACGTGGTGGAGCGCGAAAAGGCGTCCATCGGCCTGTTCCTCACCCTGGCCAAGCCCACCGAGCCCATGCGCAAGGAGGCCGCCAGCGTGGGCTTCTACGAGTGCCAGCACAACAAAAAGGCCTACCCCAAGATCCAGCTGCTGACCATCGAGGGCCTGCTTTCCGGGCACGAGCGCGCGCAGTACCTGGACCTGTCGCAGGGGGCCGTGACCTTCAAGAAGGCGCCCAGGGAAAAAGGCCCCAAGGCCAAGCAGGCCAAGCTGCTCTAGCCGCCCCGGCCAAACGCGAAACACCGGAACAACCGTGGCCTGGCCCACACGTCCCGAATGGCTGGCTCAGGTTCCTCCTGGGCCAGCCATTCGGCGTTGCTGGGACAAGGGGAGACATGAGGCTGCGGACTCTTCCTGTCACGGGCTATCCGGCAGGCTCGCCCAAGGGGTCGGCCAGGGTCATGGCCAGAATCTCGCGCGCCCGGTCGGAGTACAGGTTGATGTTCTCCACCACGGGCGCGTCCAAAAGCTTCTGCATGAGCAGGGCGTCGTCGTCGAACCAGCGCGGCAGCAGGCCTCCCAGCCGGTAGCCGTCCTGGCGCAGCAGCCAGGCCCCGGCCGCCGCGCTGGGCTCGGCCAGGTTCAGGAACCACTGGAAGATGCGGCAGCCCTCTGCCGCCGCCGCAGCCTCGGCCTTGCGCAGGGCCGCAGCGCCGTCGCCGGACAGGCTGTGCACGTTGCCGCGCATCACCCCGGCATGGGCAAAGGTCTGCACCTCCAGGCGCGTTGCGGCCGCCTGCTGCGGTTCCTGGCCCAACACCGCCACCTCGCGGTCCAGCTCGGCCCAGGCCACGAGCGTGCGCAGCTCCCCGGCGCAGAACCCCGGCGCGTGCAGCAGGCGTTTGCGGTCGCGGATGTTGCGGAACAGCACCAGGCAGGAGATGCGGCCAGCACCGCCCCCAGGCATGAGCTCCAGCTCCAGGGCCACCTCGCGGAAGCCGAACAGGGCGCTGGAGTGCTGGGTGATGATGGTGTCGCACACGGCCTCGCCGAACACCGCCTCGACGTCCGGCAGCGCGGTCATCCTGTCCGTCAGCTCATTGGTCAGGTGGAACAGGATGAGCGAGCCGCGGTACTCCGGGTGCACCATGCCCAGCCCGAACTCCAGCAGCCCGGCAAAGGGCGGGGAGGAGCGGTACAGCGCGGCGAACCCGACGATCCGCCCGTCGGGCAGCCGGGCCACCACCGGATGGAGCGCGCCCAGCTCCACGGCGCTGCGGACGGCGTCGGGGATGTAGTACATGTCGATGGGATAGGCGTCTCCGTAAACCCTGTAGAACAGCTCGCTCACGCCCTCGGCGTCGCCCGGCCGGAAGGCCTCGACCTCGTAGCCGAGCCCCGGCCGGACGCCGTCCGGCTGCTGACGGAAGAAGGCGATGGCCTCCGCGCGGGTCTTCATGGCCTGGTCCGCGCCCTGCTAGCGGGCCTTGTTGACGAAGGCCAGGACATCATTCAGCGTCTTGAGCTTCAGCCCTTCCGCAACGCTGATCTTCACGCCGAAGGCGTTCTGCACGGCCACGGCCATGGCCGTCATGGCCAGGGAGTCCACGCCCTGGGCGGTCAGCGGCTTGGCCGGGTCGAGCTTGGCCAACACATCGGCGGGAACGGCGAACGCGAACGTCTTCTTGAGGTCTTCCAAGGTGGCGGACATGAACTTCTCCTTGCGTCTCTGGTTTGCTCACAATCGAGGGAACACGCATCAACCATTGGAGGCATCCTGCCGCAGGACGAAGCGCTGGATCTTGCCGCTTGGGGTCATGGGCAGGGAGCCGTGAAAAACAAAATCCGTGGGCGCCATGTAGTCCGGCAGCAGCTCCAGCGCATGGCTGCGCAGGGCCTCCACCAGTTCTGGCCCGGCCTCGTGTCCAGGCTTCAGCACCACGTGCGCCCGGACCAGGGAGAACGCGCCCGCGTCGCCCCCGGTGACGGCGCACTGGGCCACAGCCGGGTGCGACAACAGCGCGTTCTCCACCCGCATGGGCGAAACCCACAGCCCCCCGGCCTTGAACATGTCGTCCATGCGGCCCAGGACGGTGAACAGGCCGTCGTGCTCCACGCCCATGTCGCCGGTGAGCAGCAGCCCGTCGGCGGTGAAGATGCTGCGCGTCCATTCCGGCTCGTTAAGGTAGCCGCGCGTCACCGTGTTCCCGCGCACGGCGATCTGCCCCGGCACGCCGGAGGGCACCGGGCAATGGTTCTCGTCCAGGATGAACGCGCCATAGGGCTCGATCACCCGGCCCGCAACGCCCGGAACGATGAGCGGCGGGCGGCTGCCGATGACGAAAGTCATGGTCTCGGTGGAGCCGTAGCCCTGCCAGATCTCCAGGCCGGTCCTTGCGCGCCAGCCGAGGAAGACCGCCTCGGGCAGCGCCTCACCTGCGGAGAAGCACAGGCGCACCTGGCCAAGGCCGCTTAAGGCCTCTTCCCGGGCGTCCAGGCTCATAAGCAGCATGGTGTAGATGACCGGCACGGACATAAAGACCGTGACCTTCTCGGTGCGCAGCAGCCGCAGCGAGTTCTCCGGGGTGGGCTTGTCCGTGTCCAACACCACCGTGGCCCCCACCTGCAGAGGCATGATGAGCGAGCCGAACATGCCGTAGGCGTGGCCCATCTTGGCCGAGCACAACAGGATGTCGTCCTGGCGCACGCCGAAGAATTTGCCCATGTACGTGCCCACGGCGAAGAAGTCCTCCTGCCGGTGGATCACCACCTTGGGGTGGCCGGTGGTGCCGGAGGTGACGAAGAAGGTGCAGACGTCGTCCGCCTGGGCGGGGTGTACGGCGACTGCTGGCGCATCCCGCAGCAGCGGCTCCAGGCCCTGGTCGTCCAGGACCAGGGCGGGCGTCCCGGCTGCTGCCGCGGCGGCGAGCGCCTCGTGCCCGGGGGACGCGATGACCAGGGCGGGCTCGATGTCCGCAAGGCATTCGACATAGTCCTGGCGGCGCAGACGGCTGTTCAGCGGGGCGGAGACGACGCCGCCCAGCATGCAGCCGAGGAAGCACGCCAGGAAGGAGAAGCTGTCCGGCAGGACGATGAACACCTTGCCGCCGGGCCCGATGCCCCGGCCGCGCAGCAGGCCGCCCAGGGCGAGGGACAGCCGAACGAGCTCGGCATAGGTCAGGCTTTTGCCCTGGCAGCGCGCGGCGATGCGCTCCGGCCAGAGCCGGGCCTTTTCCAACAGAAGGTGGGCTGCGAAATTCATCATGCAGGGCGATCCTCAGGCTAAGATTGCTGGACGCCAGGGGAAAGGGCAGCTTCACTTTTGGCCCAAAGGGCTGGAAGAGTCAATGCGCCCGGCCAATTGATGCGTATTCCGCGCACAATGTGACGGGCCGGGATTCCGCGCACGGGCCCACACGGGAATGACGCCACGCCAAGGTCGGCGCGTGGTGCGCGGCGGGCGCTGCGGCGAAAGACATGGCAGCGACGGCAAGCAACAAGGCCCGGCGTGAACCAGGCGAAGCGCCGCCCCTCCAGCGGGATGACCTCGCCGGAAAACTCCGTGACGTGAACGGCCGTGACGTAAAGGAAATGCAGGCGCACCAGCCCCTGGCAAGGACAGCGGGCAAAGGAACAGTGCTGCCCCAGACGCCCGGAGCAACCAAAAACAGGAACCCCGTCGCCGGGGCGAGCGAGCGAGAAAGTTGAGGCTGGCCCTATTCCAGCGGCAGCGGCCAGCAGAGCGCAGGCACGATGTCCGCGTTGGCGGGCAGGAAGATGGAGACGTCGGCCCCGCCCGGCGCGAACCAGGCGAAGCGCTGGCCCTCCAGCGGGACGACCTCGCCGTCGAACGCCGTGACGTGGAAGAAATGCAGGCGCACCGGCCCCTGCGGGTAGACGAAGCGCTTCTCGCGCCAGAAGGTCAGCTGTGTCGAGGTGAAGGACAGCTCCTCCTGAAGTTCGCGGATGAGCGCACCCGCCAGGGTTTCGCCGGGCTCGACCTTGCCGCCGGGGAACTCCCACCAGCCCGCGTGGGCCTTGCCTTCCGGGCGCTCCACCGCGAGGAACCGGCCATCCTTCCAGACCACGCCCGCCACGACCAGCAGATCGGGCGCGGCTTCTGACTCAACAGGGGGCGCAGCGCCAAGCGCAACGGGGGGCGCGTTACTCACCAAAGGCCCCCAGCTCGGCGTCCATCTGCGACTGGATGCCCGCCATGTCGGCCTCCAGCTTGGCCATGCGCTCCATGAGCTTTTCCGCCCAGTCGCTGACCTCGCGGTACTGGTTGTTCACGGCGATGGCCTCGCCGCCGCTCCCGTAGGTGGCCGGGTCGTTCATCTTCGCTTCCAGCTCGCCCTGCTCCAGCAGCACACGCGTAAGGTCCTGCTCGCACTTGGCATACTCCTCGCGCAGGGGTTTGAGCTTGCGCGAGAAGGCGTTGCGCAGCTCGGCCTGGCGGCGCTTGTCCTCCTTGGACAGGCGCTTGCCGCCCTGCCCCTCGTCAGAGTCCCCCCCAAAAACGGCGGCAACCGGGGCGCTGTCAGGCTTGCTCTCGGGCTTGCGGGCGTCGCGCCGGGACTCCAGCCGGGCTTCCGTCAGGGCCGTGCGGCGCTTGGCGTCGAACTCCTCAAAGCTCTCGTGGTGCTGGATGACGCCCTCCGGCCCCAGGGTCCAGATCTCCTCGGCCACCTCGCCCATGAGGTAGCGGTCGTGGGCGACCATGAGAATGGTGCCCTCGTAGTCCTTGAGCGCGGCCACCAGCCCCTCGCGGCTCTCCAGGTCCAGGTGGTTGGTGGGCTCGTCCAAGATGAGCAGGTTGGCCCGGCCCAAAAACAGGCTGGCCAGCACCAGGCGCGATTTCTCACCGCCGGAGAGCGCGGCCACGGGCCGCTCGAAATAGCCCTCGCCCAGCAGGAACAGACCGAGCACGCCCATGAGCTGCTCTTCGGTGCACTTGGGGTCGCTCAGGCGGCGCATCTCGGCAATGACCGTGCCCGTGGGCCGCAATATCTCGGTCTGGTGCTGGCTGAAGTAACCCAGCTGGGTGCTGTTGCCGAGCTTGGCGTAGCCGTGGCTGGCGGCCAGCTCCCCGGTGAGCACCTTGAGCAGGGTGGACTTGCCCGCGCCGTTGGGCGCCACCAGCGCGATCTTGCGGCCCCGGAAGACCTGGAAGCTCAAGCGCGGCCAGATTCGCTTGCCCGGACGCTCAGCATAGGCGAACTCCAGGTCCACCACGTTGACCGGAACCTTGTCGCCGCGCGTGGGCTCGGGCAGGCGGAACGACAGCCTGTGGCCGGGCCGGGCGGCCAGCTGGTCGCCCTTGATGCGCGAGAGCTCATCCTGCATCTTCTCCACGCGCTTGATCTTGCTCTGGGCCTGGGCCGCCTTGCGCGCCTTGACCCGGAAGCGGCGGATGAACTCCTGTTCGTGCTCGATGCGCGTGGACAGGTTGGCGGCCTCGCGCTGGCGCTGCTCCGCGTTCTCGGCCAGCCAGGCCAGAAATTCGCTGAAGGACCCTGCGCGCAGCACGGGCTTGGCGCTGCCCAGCACCAGCACGTGCGTGCCCACGCGCTCCAGGAAGATGCGGTCGTGGGCCACGTAGATCAGCGTGCCCTTGAAGTTCAGGAGGTAGTCCTCCAGCCACTCCACGGCCTCCAGGTCAAGGTGGTTGGTGGGCTCGTCAAGCAGCAGGATGTCCGCGCCCTGGAGCAGCACGCGGGACAGCTTGGCGCGCTCGCGCCAGCCGCCGGAAAGGTGCTCCAGACGGCGCGAGAGGTCGTCGTCGGAAAAGCCCAGGCCCGAGAGGATGGCCCTGGCCTTGTGCTCCGGGTGGTAGCCGAACTGCTGCTCCAGCCGGGCCTGGCGCTCGCCCAGTTTGCGCAGGCGCGCCTCGTCCTTGGCGGCCACGGCGTGCTCCCACTCGCGCCAGAAGTCGCCCCAGTTGGGCAGGGCCGCCAGCACCCAGCCCAGGAGCGGCTCGGCCAGGTCGGCGGCGGAGAGTTCCTGGGCCACGTAGCCGATGCGCGCGCCCTTGGTCAGCACCACGCTGCCCTTGTCGGGCTCGGCGCGGCCCGCCAGGATCTTGAGCAGGGTGGACTTGCCCGAGCCGTTGGGCCCGGCCACGGCCAGGCGCATGCCCGCAAGGGCCTCAAAGGACAGGGCGCTGAAGAGTTCTTCGCCCCCGTAGGATTTCTCGATGTTCTGGACGGTGATCTTGGACAAAGCGTTGGGCCTCCGGTTGCACACCCATTGAAGCGGGCGGCGTGGTGCAGATATATCGGCACCGGCGCTTTTGGCAAGAGATCGGATTGGCCAGCGCCGGGGCTGGCCATCACGGGTCTGAGCTTCGCGTCCCTGGTCAGCGCGGGCCTGACCATCGCAGACTTGGCGCGCCCTCCCTGCCTGCCAATCCCCCCAGCCTGGCGATCCTGCCTGCTTGGCGATCCTGCCTGCTTGGCAATCTGGCCTGCTTGGCAATCTGGCCTGCTTGGCAATCTGGCCTGCTGGGGCTATGCTTCCCCCATGTCCGAATGGTCCGTCTACCTCCTCGCCTGCGCCGACGGCACGCTGTACTGCGGCGTGACCACGGACCTGGCCCGCCGTCTGGCCGGGCACAACGCCGGCACGGCGTCGAAGTACACCCGCGCGCGCCTGCCCGTGGCGCTGCTGGCCCAGGCCCCCAGCGCGGACAAGGGCGCGGCCCTGCGCCTGGAGATCGCGGTCAAAAAGCGACCGCGTGCGGCCAAGCTGGCCTTCCTGCTGGGCCAGCCCGGCGCGAGCCCTGCGGGGGCGGCATGAACGCCGCCATACTCTCGTTGCTGCCCGGCCAGCCCGGCGCACACCCGGCGGGGGCCGCATGAACAGTTGCGCCGCAATGGACAGGAGCGCCTACGACTCCGGCGACATGCACGACTGCGACTCCAGCGGCATGAGCGCATGCACGCTTTGCCCGCGCGCCTGCGGCGTGGACCGCATGCATACCACCGGCCTGTGCGGCATGGGCGCTGCCTTGCGCGTGGCCCTGGCCCAGCTGCATCACGGCGAGGAGCCGTGCTTGAGCGGCAGCACATCCCTTGAAACGGGCGAGGCCGGAGGCAGCGGGACCATTTTCTTTTCCGGCTGCTCGCTGCGCTGCGTGTACTGCCAGAACCACGACATCAGCATGGGCGGGCCGGAGGGCGGGCCGGAAGGCGTCGGCCTGGGACACGAGCTGTCCGTGGACGGCCTCACGGCCCTGATGCTGGAGCTTGAGCTGGCGGGCGCGCACAACGTGAACCTGGTCACCCCCACGCACTTCACCCCGCTGGCGCGCCAGGCCATCATCCAGGCCAGGGCCAACGGGCTGACCGTGCCCGTGGTCTGGAACTCCAGCGCCTACGAAACGGTCGACACCCTGCGCACGCTCGACGGCCTGGTGGACATCTACCTGCCGGACCTGCGCTACATGGACGCCACTTCCGCCGCCCGCTACTCCGCCGCGCCGGACTACCCCGAAATCGCCTGCGCGGCCATCGCCGAGATGCACCGCCAAGTGGGCCAGTTGGTGGTGGTGAATGGAATCGCCCGGCGCGGGCTCATCATCCGCCTCTTGGTGCTGCCGGGCAACGCGGGCCGCACCGACCTGGCGCTGGACTGGATCGCCGAAAACCTGGGCACAAACACGGCCATCAGCCTCATGGGCCAGTACTACCCGGCGCACCGCGCGAGCGAATTTCCGGAGATCAACCGCTGCCTCAGGCCCATCGAATACACCGTTGTGCGCCGCCACATGGAGCGCCTGGGCTTTGAGAACGGCTTTGTGCAGCAGGTGGGCGGCAGCGCCAGCGGCACCCCGGACTTCCGCCAGGGCCAAGGCTGAGGCCAGCCGGTTGGCGGCGGAGGCACAACCGGCCTATTTCAGGACAACAGGCAACCACAGGATGACCGCAAACCGCAGGATCACGCCGGGTCTCGCCGGGTCTCGCCAGGCCGCAGGCACTCCGGCAAGCCTGTGCGACAAGGAGCGACATGCCGACCTCTGAACAGGACTTCCTCGCGGCCATCGACCGCCACTTCCCCGCCCAGCCGCCCTGTGCCGGGGGCGTGCTCCTGGGCCGGGGCGATGACTGCGCCGTGCTCGACGTTGCGGGCCCGCTGTGCGTGAGCACGGACCTGTTCGTGGAGGGCGCGCACTTCCGGCGCTCGTACTTCTCCCCGGCGGACATCGGGCACAAAGCGCTGGCGGCCGCGGCCAGCGACCTGGCGGCCATGGGCGCGGCCCCTGTGGCCTGCACGCTGTCGCTGGTGCTGCCCCCGGATGGACCGGACGGCGGGCCGGGCGGCGTCGACGACGCCTTTCTCGACGAGCTGCTGGCGGGCATGGCCGCGCTGTCCGCGCGCCTGGGCCTGCCGCTGGTCGGCGGCGACCTGAGCCGGGGCCCGGCGCTGATCCTGGACCTGGCCGTGTTCGGGCGGCCCGGCCCGGCCGGGCGGCTACTGCGGCGCGGCGGCCTGCGCCCGGGCGACCAGCTGGTGCTCATCGGCGAGGCCGGGCTGGCCAGGGCCGGGCTGCTGGCGCTGGAGGCCTCTGGCCGGGCGTCCATCCACCGCTGGCCCGTTGCCACGCGCGCGCACCTGCGGCCCGAGCCGCGCCTGGCCGAGGGTCAGCTGCTGGCGGGCCTGCCGGGCGTGCGCGCGCTCATGGACGTGTCCGACGGCCTGGCCCGCGACATCCCGCGCTTGCTGGGCTTGCTGGGCTTGCCGGGCCTGCCGGGCCTGGGCCCGGTCGCCAACGCAAATCTGGGGGCGGACCTGACCATCGACGAAAGCCTGCTGCACCCGGAGGCGCTGGCGTTCTTCCGCTCACAGGCCGGGACCCACGACAGATCGCCAGGGCAAACGCCCGTGGAGGCCTTTGTGCTCGGCGGTGAGGACTACGCGCTGCTGGCGGGCGTCGACCCTTCGGACCCTTCGGGTCTTTCAGGGGTGTTGGCGGCCCTGCCGACAGCCCGGCACATCGGCACGGTAACGGTCACGCCGGGCCTACGCGTGAACGGCGAGCCCTTCACTCAGCCCGGTTTTGACCACTTCGGCTGAGACAATCGCTTCCACAGGAGGTCCACCCGGATGACCGGCACAACACCCGCCCCCCCCATCACGGCCAGCCTGACCATACTCGGCTTTGTGCGCTCCAGCCTCACGGACCGGCGCACCGCGCCGAAATCCGGCAACGAGGGCGCACCCGAGGCCTGGCTGGAGCTGGACCCGGCCTATGCCCCGGCGCTGCTCGGCCTGGAGGTCGGCAGCCGCGTCCTCATCGTCACCTGGCTGCACCAGGGCGACCGCACGACCCTGCAATGCCACCCGCGCGCCGACAAGAATCGGCCCCTGCGCGGGGTCTTCGCCACGCGCTCGCCGGACAGGCCCAACCCGCTGGGCCTGCACGAGGTCACCATCTTGGAGATTGCTGCGCCCGCGCGGCTGCGGGTGTTCCCGCTGGAGGCCATCGACGGCACGCCGGTGGTGGACGTGAAGAGCCTGGGCTGAGGGGCGGGGCCGGGCGCGCCCCTAGGCCTGGCCCTTGATCACCAGATTGCATTTGTTCAGCTCGGCCAGGGCCTTGGCGCGCAGCTCCGTGACCTCGTCGAGCTTGTCCTGTAGCTTGGCCACAGTGCGCCGGGCGGCATCCTGGAACTTGGCGTGGCGGGGGTCCTTGCTGGTCTTGAAGGCGGGCTTGGCTTTCTCGTCGGCGATCTCTTTGGTCAGGTGCTTGATCTTCTTCTCAAAGTCCTGGATGCGCGCGCCGAGCACCTTGCGCCGCAGCTTCAGCGCCTCGGTATTGTCTGTCTTGGTCATGGCCATGCGGGCACCTTGGAATTATTCGTGAGGAGAGTGGATGGGGATGGCGACACATCGCGCCAATATATCGTTGCGACACATCCCCCGTGGGCAGGGGTTTGTCAACTGCGGGCGCACAGACGCGCTCGCTTCGGCGCGGCAAGCTGCCGACGCGGCATGCGGGGGCCTTTGTGCGACTGAGGGCTTGGCTACTTTGAGGGCCGTGGCATCTTGCCGGCAAGGTCCCGCACGAAATCCTCCTGCACCGCCCGGGGCTCCAGGGCCTGCGCCTGGTCCACATTGCGCCAGGCGGCGGCGTAGTCTGCCTGATAATAGCACAGGATCGCGCGGTTGGCATACACGAGCGGATACCCCGGCTCCATCTGCTCGGCCTCATTGAGCAGCCCGTGCGCCCTGGCGAACGCAGCAGCGCGCTCAGCCGGACTCTTGGAGCCATTCACCCCCTTCCATATGAGGCTGAAGGCGAAGTCCACCAACATTCGGGGCGTCTTTGGCGCAAGGGCGCGCGAATGTTCAAACAGCTTGATGCTCTCGTCGAACTTGCCCCGACTCCCCATCACCGCGCCAAAGCCCCAGAACACGTCAGGGTTTTCAGGCGACAGCAGCCAGGCCTGGTTGAAGCGCTTCATGGCCGTGTCCCTGTCGCCTCTGTAAAAATACCGCCAACCGAGCTGGATAGCCTTTTCGGCGGCCTGCTCCCGCGAGCCGGATTGCTTGGTCATGTCCTCGATAAGCTTCCTGTCCGCCTCCTGGTAGCACTGGCTCCTGGGAACCCCGCCGTACATGGGCAGCGTGTTGTCGGGCTTGGCTGGCTGGGCAAAACAAGGGCTGGCGCAAAGGGCCAAGAGAAGAGCAAAGACAGTGGCTCGACGCAGCATCGGGGCTCCTTGCGGAAAAGATGCAGAAGATGTGGATGCCGACTATAGCCCCAACGCAGCAGTGTTTCAAGGGTCGACGTGTGTTCCATCACGCCGGAGCCAATTACCAAACACAGGAGGCCCGCCGCTTCCGCGACGGGCCTCCTCATTCAACCGTTTCGAATCCGTCAGCCTAGAACTGGTCCTGCACGCCGCTGGGGTCCTTGAACTCCACGGCCTTGTCCCACATGATCTTCTTGCTGCCCCGGTTGTCCAGGTACTTGGCCAGCTCCAGGTCGACCTTGATGGGCACCTCGACGCCCGCCTTGGTCAGCGCCTGGCGCAGGTAGCCCTCGGCCTTGGTGGCAAAGGCCACGGAGTCGCCCAGCACGCGCTGTGCTTCAGACGGGTTATGGAAGCCCACCGAGTTCTCCGCGCCGATGAACAGCGAGCGGTAGAAGGCCTCCTCGTAATAGTCCTTGGCCTTGTCGTACAAGGCCTTGTCGATGATCTTGCCCTCGGCCTGGGCCTTGTGCGCGGTCTCGATGAGCTTGGCCACCGTGGCCGTGGCATACCCCGCGCGGATCAGCATGGACGCGGTGCGGTCCTGGATGGTCGTGACCTGCTCCTTGAGCCAGGCCGCCGTCTCGGTGTGGCACTGCATGCAGGCCTTCATGTCGTTCTTGAGCGGGCTCATCACGCGGTGGTCGCTGAACTTGTGCACGCCCTGCTTGGTATACGGCATGTGGCAGTCGGCGCAGGCGGCCCCGGCCTTCCAGTGCACGCTCTTGTTGCTGAACAGCTCAAACTCCGGGTGGCGCAGGAAGGCCATCTTGTAGCCGGTCACGTTCTGCTTCCACTCGCGGTTGGCGTCGTCCGCGCGGATGACCTTGATGATGTTCTCGATGGTGATCTCGCCCCACTTGCTGCCAGCCCAGGGGAAGAACAGGCCCACGGAGTGCATTTCCTTGTCCTTGGGCACGTTGTAGGTCACGTGGCACTGGCCGCAGACCAGGCTGCGCTTCTCCTGGCGGGTCAGCTTCTTCTGGTCCACCTTCATGGCGTCCAGCGCCGCGCCGAGCGTGAACCCGCGCGAGAGCTTGAGGCTCATGTCCTTGTTGTCGTGGCAGTCGATGCAGGCCACGCCGAGCTCCCGGTTCTTCTCCGGGATCATGGCCAGAACTTCCTTGTAGGGCTTGGAGTAGTAGTCCTGGCCCATCTGCTTCTGCAGCTGCGGAGCGTAGGGCGTCTTGCACGACAGGCACACGCCGCCGGACTTCAGCCTGCTGGCGTCGATGTCCAGCTGGTCGCGGATCATGCGCGAGTGGCCCTTGGGCTCGTTGTACTCCACGCCGAAGCCCCAGCCGTTGAACAGCAGCGCCATGTACGGGAACTCGGCCAGCTTGTCGTAGGTCAGGTGGTCGGCGTCAAAGCCGCGCTTGTACTTGCTCTTGCCTGCGGGCTCGGGCTCATTGGTCTTCTTCCAGGCCTCGAACTCCTCGGGGTAGGCCTTGCCCCACAGCTCCGGGTCGATCTCGCCATCGGGGATGGTCACGGTCTTGACCATCTCCGGCTTGCCCGGCGCGCAGCCATACGGGATGACCAGGTACGCCAGCGCCAGGGCCGCCGCCACGACAAACAGGGTGCCCCTTTTCCTCAAAGCCATATCGCTCCTCCTCCCGTACCATGCGTTGTTCCCCTGCAACGGAGAAATTTGTGCGTCCTATAGTCCGGTGACTGCGCTGCCTGCCGCGCCGGTCACTGCGCCGATCACTGCGTCTCCAACCCGCCGCTGCGCTTGTGCATGATGCGGCGGTGGCAGTCGGTGCAGTTGCGTTCCTGGTCGATCATCTCGACCGTGCTCTCGTGGCAGCGGATGCAGTTGGCTTGCACGACCTTGCGGCCATGCTCGGTGATGCGGATGTCGTCGGGCACGTGCCCGGCGTTGAACAGGACCACGTCCTTCATGCCGTCGATGGACTTCCAGGCGTAGTGCGCGGGCATGTTCTCGTTGGGCAGGTGGCAGTCCACGCAGGCCTTGCGCCGGTGCGCGCCCTGGTGGAACCAGGCCTCGTACTGGGACTCGTGGATGTGGCAGGAGGCGCAGAAGTCCGGCGTCTCCGACTTGGCCAAAAGCTGCGGCGGGCCGATGGCCAAAAACAGCGCCACGGCCAGGGCCACCGCGCCCGCCAGAAGAACGATCCGCAAGCCGCGACGTTTCTCGTCACTCATTCCCCCACCCCTTGGCTAAACGTCCCGCCCAGGCCACCCTGGACGGCTTTCCCCGCAGGCGCACAGCGCAACATACTGGAATCATTGCGCCACGCAACAGCACCTACACATTTGTAGCATAGACTATTCTCTGTCGGATTCCTTGACTTAAGTCAAGTGGACGGGAAAAGCGGAGCAAATAGCTGCCGCACATGAAAGCGCCCCCGCAGGTCTCATTGACTCGCGGGGGCGCTGGGGGTGGAGTGGGAGGAGATCAGGGGTGGGGGGCGAGCTTCACGCGGCAACAAAGGCGTTGCAGGGCAGGACTGGCAGCACTTCGCCCGTGGGCCGGGGTTTGTCAACCGGAGGGGCGTCGGGGATATGAAGAAGGCGGGGTGAGGAGCAGGATTGACACTGTGCAACGATACCATTATCGATTTGGAATTCACTATTAATTTGTGCTTCTCGGAGCTATTATATGGAAATCACCGCGTTTGAACGCCAAGTGTTTTTTACCACTATAAGAATAGTATCTACGCATAACGGCGAAGTATCTATAGGTACGGGGTTCATCTACAAGGAGGATTTACCTATTGATGGTTATGCAGTAACATTTTTAGTTTCAAACAAACATGTACTTTGTAACACCGATTGGAAACTATCATTGAACTTTCACAAGAAGTCTCAAGACGATGACCACCCACAATTTGGAAACTCCGTAAACATCGAGCGCGATAATTTCATAGACCTCTACTATGAACATAGCGACTCAGAAATAGACCTAGCATGCATAGATATAACCAACTTCACTAATCAAGTCGATGTATTCTATAAGAATCTGCACAAAAAATTTGTAGAGCCTTATGATGTAAAGACGCTTTCACCAGGGCAGCAAGTATTTTTCATTGGCTACCCAGAAAATAGATTTGACTTGCAAAACAACTTGCCGATATTAAGAAGTGGCTATTTAGCAACAATCCCAGAAGTTGATTTTAACGGAAAGAAACAGTTCGTAATCGACGCTCAAGTTTTTCCAGGGTCAAGCGGTAGCCCAGTATTTGCTGCCACAGATGGGAATTATAGATTACTTGGAGTAGTGGCAGCGACTATGATCAAGGACCAGAAGCTGATGACAATCCCCGCTGACTACAAATATTCTGTGCAGCAGCCTATTGGCCTCGGGATAGTGCTAAAAACTGAATTAGTTATTGAATTACTGCAAGATGCTGCCAACAAGATCTCGGAGCGCGTGAAAGCCGTATTGGTTACTGAAGGTAAACCCTGGAAACTGCGTAGCGGATAGCCACCAAACTGCAGAACCAAATCGCACAATTCAAACCGAGCAAGGAGGCCCGCCGCTTCCGCGACGGGCCTCCTCATTCAGCCGTATTTGATCTTTCAAGCTACATGGCGTTCGCGTCGATCTGCTCCACCTGCTCCTGGATGGCCTTGGCCAACGGCCCGTCCAGGCCCATGATGTCGACGTTGAGAAAGCCGCGCACGATGGTCGACGTGGCCTCGGCCTCGTCCATGCCGCGCGCCATGAGGTACTCGATCTCGTCCTGGGCGATTTTCCCCACCGCCGCCTCGTGCGAGAGGTCCACCCCCTCCACCGTGGCGTCCAGCTCCGGGATGGCCAGCATCTGCCCGCCGCCCAGGATCAGCCCCTTGCACTCCAGGTGCCCCCGGCAGGGCACGGCATGCCCAGCGATGTGCCCGCGCGCGATGTTCGTGCCGCCGGTGGTGATGGTGCGGGCAATAATCTCGCAGCGGGTGTCCGGCGCGTTCATGATCACGCGGCTGCCGGTGTCCACATGCGAGCCCTTGGGCGTCACAATGATCGAGTTGAACCGGGCGATGGCCCCGCGCCCGTTGAGATTGATGGCCGGGTACATCTGCAGGGTGCCCACCGCGTTCATGAGCACGTAGTTGCTCTGGAACACGCCGCCCTCCTCCACCACGCCCACCGAACGCGGGCGCACCGTGGCGTTCTCGCCCCAGTTGTGCACCATGGTGAAGGTCAGCTTGCCGCCCTTTTTGACGTAGAATTCGGTGATGCCCAGGTGCGCGGCGTGGGTGCTGCCGTGGGCCGTGGAGCAGCCGGTCATTATGTGCAGCTCGCTGCCCTCCTCCACGATGACGATGTTGTGCACGTTCTGGCCAGCGTTGTCGGCCTTGAGGAACAGGCAGGACTGCACCGGCTTCTCGATCTGCACGCCGGGCTTGGTGCGGATGAAATATCCGCCGTGGGTGTTCTCGGCCACGTTTTTGGTGAACTCGTCCTTGTCCCGGTCAATCAGCTTCCAGGCATACTCCGGAAGATTGTCATAGCGCTTCATGGCCACGTTGAAGTCCAGCAGCTCCAGGCCCGGATCGTGCGATTTGCAATGCACCGTGGACTGGTCCATGTGCATGAACACGGCGCTTGCCGCGTCGGAGTCAACATCAACGCCCGCATGCAGGATGCGGTGCTTGTCGCTGGCGTCCAGGGTGCGCAGGTCGGCTATCTCGCCGCGCTCAATGCCGGTGAAGGCGAAGTCCTTCAGGTTCACGTCGTTCATGGTGCGGTCCTTGTGAGGTCGAGCGGCTGCAAGCCCGAGGGCTCGTTCAGGCACTTGATGCATTCCTGGTAGCCGAAACTGCGGATGTGCTCCAGGATGTCGCGCGGGCGCGCCTCGCAGCACAGGTGGCCCTCAAAAAGCACCTGGCCGCGGTCGGCGTTGATGTAGTCCAGGATGTAGCCGGTGTGGGTGATGATCAGCCCGCTGGTGCGCAGCTTGCATTTCAGCGGTTTGGCGCAGGCGCCGGGCGGCAGGTCCACCTCGCCGTCCAGCAGGCGGCGCACCACCTTGCCGATGAGCTGCATGTTCTCCAGGTCCACGCCGCTTTCCGGCTCGTCGAAGAGCACGAAGCTGGGCTTCTGGGCCATGAGCTGCAACAGCTCCGAGCGCTTGATCTCGCCGCCGGAGAAGCCCGCATTGATGTCGCGCTCCAGGAAGTCCACAAAGTTGACCCTGGCGGCCAGGGTTTCGGGATTGATCTCGCGGCCGCGCGCGCACATCTGCACCAGGTGCCGGGTCTTCAGGCCGTGGATGGTGGGCGGGCGCTGGAAGCTCATGCCGATGCCCAGCCGCGCGCGCTCGTACATGGGCATGCGCGTGATGTCCTGGCCGCGGAAGGTGATCTTTCCGCCGGTGACGGTGTACCCGGAAAAGCCCATGAGCGTCATGAGCAGGGACGTTTTGCCGGAGCCGTTGGGTCCGAAAAGGATGAAGGTCTCGCCTTCCTTGATATGCAGGTCGATGCCGCGCAGCACCTCTCGATCGCCAATGCTGACGCGCAGATCCTCGATCTTGAGCATGGATGCCTCGCCTGTGGCCGCCTGGTTTTGGTCCCGTTCGGGTCCGGCGGTCGCGGGCTGTTTCCTACCGATTTTGGCGGGCGAAGTCCAGTTGCCGCCGCCGCTGCCTGATCACGCTTTGCTCCGGCCGCGCTTTGCTGTACCATCAGCACCACGAGGCGCACCATGGCGAAGAAACTGACATCACTGGACGACCTGAAGGACCTGAAGCTTCCGGGCGGCGCGGTCACCCCGCTGGACCTGGCCAAGGCCGCCAGCAAGGGCCATGTTGTCCCGTCCAAACCGGCAGCCCAGGCCAAGCAGCCCACGCGCGCCGTGCAGCCCACGCCCGCGCAGGACAACGCCGAGGACCTCCTGTTCTTCCAGGCCATGCAGGGTGTGGCCCCTGTTGTCGGCAGCGGTCGCCAGGTCCAGCCGCCCCCGCCCCTGAGCGAATCCGCAAGCGACGCAAACGACGACAGCGGCGACGCGGACGCCCGGCTCATGCGCCAGGCCGTGCAAGGGGCCATCGAGTTCGACCTGGAGCTTTCCGAGGAGTACCTGCGCGGGTTCGTGCGCGGGCTGGATTCCAAAATCTTCCAGCAGCTCAAGGCCGGGAGCCTGTCGGTGGAGGGGCACCTGGACCTGCACGGCCAGAATGCGGACCAGGCCCACGACGCGCTCTTGTTCTTCATGCGCGAGAGCTACCTGGCCGGAAAGCGTGTGGTGCTGGTGATTCCCGGTCGCGGCAAGAACTCGCCGGGGGGCCTGGGCATCCTGCGGACGGAGATACAGAGCTGGCTGACGCGCGAGCCGCTGCGGCGCATCGTTTTGGCCTTTTGCACGGCCCAGCCGCGCGACGGCGGCACGGGTGCGCTGTATGTGCTGCTGCGGAAAATCCGCAAGAGCGTGGGCAAGGTGGCCTGGGACAAGCAGATGAACTGGGAGGACCTGGAGCGCTAGCAATCCGCTTGCCAGCAGGCAGCCCGCCGTTTCCCGCCGAGATGGCGCGGGTCACTCAGTGAATCCCTTTTTTGCCATGGCCTCGACCTTCGTGAAGGCCCCCATGCCCGTCTTCATGAGCCGAAATCCGAGTTTGCGATAGAAATTTTCCTTTCCGGGCGAGGCGTACAAAATCACATTGCAGCCTGCGACGCGCTCCATGATGTTCTTCATAATCAACTTCCCCAGGCCATGCCCTTGAAATTCCGGCAGCACGGCAACATCATAGACCGCCGCCTGGTAGGCTCCATCGCAGAGCGCCCGCCCAAAACCGACCAACTGCCCGTCCTGATACACAAAAACAGTTGTATGGCTGGCCTCGAAAGCCCGCTTGTGCACCTCGGGTTCGGCATACGCCATGCCCACGCGTTTCAGCGTTTCCGCAACCAGAACCCAATCGACACCAGAGCAGTCATCCTTCGCTTCGAACGTCATCGCAACCTCGCGCGTTTTCCCACCGCGACCTAATGCGGCGGGCTTTGGACGCCACGGATACATCAGGGCCTTGCGCCTGGCAACGAATCGAGCAGACACGCCGTCACGCTCCAGGGCCTCGCCGAAGCCGAGCGAGAACACCCCCGAACCACACATGTCGCCCCTTGCCAGGGGCCTTCCCACAATGTATACACCGCGTCTCGAAACGGCATCACACCCGCCTTCTCAAGTGCGGAGAGGTAGCGAAGCGGCCGTAACGCGCCCGACTCGAAATCGGGTTACGGACTAATAATCCGTACGTGGGTTCGAATCCCACCCTCTCCGCCATCACCCCTTCCAGACAAGTCCACCAAAGCCCAAAACCGCTCAATAAGCCTTGGTAATCCTAGACTTCTAGTCCAGGTACGTGTACGCACGTCCATGGGCAGCCATTCTTTTTGGGGCATTATTCGGGGGCATAGTATCCGGAGATTGCCCCGTGGGGGCATAGCGCTGGCAGATGGCGCTGGCGTAGGGGAGGCAGCATGCCTGACAAATTGACCCAAGAGTTGATCCGCAACGCGAGGCCTGCCGAAAAGGCCTACCGTTTGTTCGACGGCGGTGGGATGTACCTGGAGGTGTCGCCAAATGGGAGCCGCTACTGGCGGCTCAAGTACAGGATCGACGGCAGAGAGAAACGCATCTCCCTCGGTGTTTGTCCCAGTGTATCGCTTGAGCAAGCTCGGAAACGCCGTGACCACGCCAGGCGTCTCGTAGCCCAAGGAATCGACCCATCATCCATAAAACGTCAAGAGAAGCAGTTGGCAAGCGAAGCGGCTTTGCTTGAAGCGGCAGAGCTACGGGCGGCAGCCAACGGAAGTCGCCTCAAAGTCACCGTCTACCCGGAAGGCATGATCGAATTATGGAAAGGTCGGCAGGCGCTTCGACTTTCGACTGGAGAGGCTGCAACCATTAACAATTTGCTCACTTCCCTCTTACAAGGAGGATCCGGCCATGGCGAGTAAGTTAACCAACATCGCAATTAGAAACGCCAAGCCTGGGCCAAAGCCGATACGACTCTTCGATGGCGGCGGCCTCTACCTTGAAATCTCACCCGCTGGCGGAAAGCACTGGAGACTCAAATACCGCTACGGCGGAAAAGAGAAACGACTCGCGCTCGGATCATACCCGACAATACCCTTGGCCGAAGCTCGCGAAGGCAGCGAGGCCGCGCGCAAGTTGCTCGCATCAGGGGTCGACCCTTCTGTTGCCAAAAGGGAAGCAAAGGTCGTCCAACAGGCTTCAATACGCTCTGTTCAAAGAACGTGTTGATGCCTTGACACGTATCGTTGATTCTGATACACATGGACTCCTCAAATTGACGGAGGTGTTCCATGACAGAGGCGG